>Ga0180433_10009974_pt1 | contig 11524 bp, 17 predicted proteins | sample SS_ome_8_FD_132980 | JGI IMG/M metagenome (GOLD analysis project Ga0180433, IMG submission 132980) | Hypersaline lake sediment archaeal communities from the Salton Sea, California, USA - SS_1_D_1 metaG | ecosystem: Environmental > Aquatic > Non-marine Saline and Alkaline > Hypersaline >... | reverse complement strand
ACACTCCAAAATCTGAAGAATTAAAAGAAGCAATTCCTTTGTTTGAAGTGCTTGCGTCTTCTCCGGAAATAGTGATAGCCCACGGGCTTGAAGCCCCGCTTGCTACGACATCGATTCCCTCTCCTCCAATGTAATCTATTTCTTCCCCATCAGAAACAGTTAAAGGCCCTCCGGAATCTCCGTCAATGTCAAAGCTTGTCATGCCTCCGCCTGTCGGCGTGTCCCATGACAGGTTTCCGGATCCATCTGTTTTAAGATATTCTCCTGCTCCTCCGTCTGTTGTTGGAAGCGTTAGCGTATAGCTTGTGGTGAGAGCAGGGGGCTTTATGCCAATATAATCCGATTCGTCAGCGTCATACATGCGCCAATGCGGAGCGGTTGAATTTGCGTTAAGCGTTTCAAGATTTCCCGCGGTAGAACCTACTTTGTCCTGTTCCAAAAGAAGAACTGTCCACGTTGAGCCTGAATCCGATTTTTTCAAATGCCCTGCAGGTCCAAGCCCTTGATTAATAAGATAAAAAGCCCCATTCGTGTCATGGTCTGCTGTTCCACTAAAAGCCATTCCCGCCTGATTGTTCAAGGTCATGGCAGGATTGCTCGCCGTGACGCTTACTGAAATTCCCGGCCCTCCATCGTTTTCAATCTGAAAAGGTACAATAGAAGTGTCCACGTCTATTTTGAAAAAAGGCCCGTGGTCTTCGTCAATCATTATTTCCTGACTGGCCGTGAAATAAATAAATCCCTTTGTAGCATGAGAAGTGCTTGAAAACGTTAAAGTTTCCGCTGAAGCCGTTCCCCCGATTGCCGTTTGGCCTCCGCTTCGCCCGGCAAGTAAAAAATATTGCGAGTGGTCATCGTCGTTTAAACCGCTTAGGCCTCCGTGATCTATTTCGCTTGCGCTTGTGAATCCAACAATGTCCAATGTTCCCGTGAAGGGATTGAATTTGTAAGCCATTTAAACCACCTAAAACAATGTTGCACGGTCATCCCATGCCCCGTAAGCTTTTTGAATTCTTGTCACGTTTGAGCCAGAATAGGTAAACTTCAAAATTACCCATGTGTCTGCTGCTGTTCCGGCTCCCTCTGTTTCATTAAGACCTATGAAATCCGGGGCGCTGTCGTCTGCATCGTACCGGATGTCTTTCCAGTTGCCTTCCGTGATAACTCTTCGGATTGGCGTGCTCCCATCCGTATGGCCGGTGAAGCTCATTCTTTCTCTGTCATCTTTGCTTCCGGGTATTGCCATTTTATTCTGCCTCCGCTTGTTTTACGACATCCGCATCTTTCTGGTACTCTAAATTTTTAGGCATTCCTGCGTCTTCCTGGACTTCGTCCTTTTCCTCTTCCTGCTTTTTTTTCTCCTGCGTGTCCCCTATGATTTCAATTACCCGTAAAGCATTTTTGAGGTATTTGTCCTTGAAATCAGCAACCGCAATGTTCATGCCCTCTCTTTCTGCTTCAGGCTTTTCATAAACTGCTTTAAAAATTACGGGCTTGTCAAGAAGGTAAAGAATTATTTTTGACTCAGTCTCCTTGTAAAGCAAGCTGCCCACGTTGGGAAGCTTTGACATTAACAAAAAATCCTTCAAAGTAATAATAGCTATCATTGTTCAGTCTCCTCGGGTGCGGGCAAGTCTTCAAGCTCTTCGCCAATAAGCGCGGTCCTGCAATTCACATGGAAAGGCGGCGCATTCCATGCCTCGCCTGTTTTGTCGTCCTTGAATTGTTCGTCCAGGCCGATTGCCTTGTTCTCATACTTTGCATGCATTCTCCTGCACAATTCCGAAGTTTTACTGTCCAACGCCACGCTTATTCCTTTTCCCATTGTCGGCCCCGCCTGGCGATATGCTTCCAAGCTGCCTTCGTTTTGCGCACGGGCTGATTCTGTTCGGGCAATTGCCTGCGCCCTGGCATCTCCGACTTTGAAAATCTTTTTCACGTCTTCTTTCATTTTTGCCACGGATTTTCCTTCCATAAGGTTTCTTGAAAGAGATTGCCTTAAGTCGTTGGCGACTTCGTCTGTCATTCCTTTAACGTTTGAAAAAGTGTAGTCCTTGAGAAAGTCAATTGTTTCCTTTCGGGGCAAAACGTTAAAGCCATATTTTACTTCCACTTCTTTTGCGCCGGCCTCATAGCTTTGTTTTATGTAGTCTCCAATTGAAATTTTAAGCACTCCGCCTGACACAATCTGATTTATTCTGTCAAGGAAATCCGTAAACAGGCTTTTTACCTGTATAGTGTCAAGCACAGAAGAATTATCTATTTTGTCAAGCTCTTTGAGAATTTCCTCTTGTTTCTGTTGCATGAAATTAAGCAAAATTTTTTCAAGCAAGTTCATGGCCTCTTCTCCGGATTTTGGAAACAAAGGCTTGCCGGAATCCATTGCCTTTAACTGCGGAGGCTCTTTCTCTGACTCCGGGTTATGTTCTTTCATGAGCTGGTCCAGGCTTTGTGTGAAATTCTTGGCCGTGCCTCCGCCTGGTTTTTCGTCTCCCCATTCCACCGGTTCTTCGCCTTCTTCTTCAAGGACTCTGTTCACAGTTGTAAGGCCATTGCGAAGTTTTGTTTCAATCAAGCCGTATTTCTTGATTTCTTCGTCCAAGTCGTACTCTATGAAATTAAAGCGCAGGTTGTTCAGGCCAAAGCCGAGGTTTGGGTCGTTTATGATTTCTTTAGTATAATGCCATTCCAAAAGATTGATTAATGGCTTAATTGCTTTTCTGTGAAATACTTTGGATTGATTGATGTCCACGGCCCGGTTGCTGTCCTCTACAAAGCCAAGCTCCGAGGAAGTGACTCCAAAGCAAGCCCATACAATTTTTGAAAACCATGACTGCTGTCCCAAAATTTCCAGGTCTCTGTTTGGAATCTGAAAACTTGTAAATTTAACTTCCTGGTTGGTGACAGGCAGGTTGTGAAAAAACCTTCTTTTTCTGTCAAGCGTGTCCTTTCTAATTGCCTGGGCTTTCCATCGTTCCTGGAATGATTTAATGTCTTTGTCATGTGCGCCCATGAGTTGAATTGCTCCATAAGCAATCGTGTTGTTTGTGTACGCTTCAAGGTACTGCGCGTTTCCTAAAAGCAGGGCTTCAATGATGTCCGCTAAAATTTCCACCGGCGACTTTGAATAAATTGAATCCGTTCTCGGGTACTGCTGCATGTAAATTACTTCATGCTTGCCGAATGGAATAGGCCTGGCTCCCACAGGCATATTCCACCCGTATTGCCAATATGCGCCTTCCTCCGGAAGCACTCCATGCTTGTCTGGGTTCTTTGTGAAACTGCCTCCGTCGTAAGAATAAAGCTGTGCCAGGGAGCCTTTTAAATCAGGCACTTTGACGATCACACCGGAATCAATGTCAAAAATGTCATTCAAAACTTTTCTATTCAAGTACTCCAGGTTTTCCTTGTTGTCGTTGGGATGGTTAAAAAATTCGGTGACTGCATCGATTTCTTTCTCGCTTGCGGTCATTCCTTTTTTCGGAATGATCTCCCAATCCAGTCGCGCGATTTCATTCATGATTGTCTGCTTTGCCATGCTGACATGCGGAGATGCTCCGAGCCTTCGCAGGTAAGGAATGTTGACAAGCCGTGGATATCCCCACATTGGCTTGTATAAAAATTCGGGAATAATTGCCTTGTCAAAGCCTTCTCTTTGCGTGCTTACATCGCCGATAGGAATTCGTTCTGCTCCTGCGTTGGGAGAGTTTGCCCTGACTAATTCACGCCATCCGGCGTTTCCGCTGATGACGTCCCAGACATTCGCGCGTTTTGGCATGGTAAATACTTTTTTGAGCCTGTTAATAAGCCTTTCTTTTAGTGGCTACTACATAGCCACTACGGCATGCTGTGCAACCTGTTTTTTAAGTCATTTTTTCATTCTTGTAGTGCAACGTTGTATAACAGTTCTATCGCTTGATAATCAAGGCTGTTAATCAATTCTATTTAATGCGCGTATTTAATACGGATTGCACAGCAGTATCGGCGGAAGGATTTGAACCTCCGGCCTCGAGGGCATGAACCTTGCGGGCTTCCTGACTGCCCCACGCCGCTTACCATTCTTTTTCTTATGCCTCTTACTACCTAACCATTAAGCACCGTTAAGCTTATTGTTAAATTAATCATGGCTTAATGCAGCCGCCGGGGAACGATCCCGGTCCTCAAGCTTGGAAAGCTTGCGTGCGGCCAACAACACTTCGACTGCGTATATACGACGTATATATCAAAACCGCATAATAAACCTTTCAGCTCCTCCGTCTGCATCCGCTGCATACACGGCTAAAGCTATTCCCCAAAAACTGTCTCCGTGGCCTTCCGGAGTTTCAAGTGCCTGTAAATCATTGTCAACCACAAGCATTTGATTAATCATTCTTCTGTCGTTAATAAGCTGAATTGTTGGCATTTGCACGTTTTTTCTTTTCTTAAGGATTCTTTTATCCATCAACGTGGCAAGCTCAAATTTTTTGTTTCTTGAAAACTTTACGCCCTGCAGGTTTTTTGGAAGCTCTCCTTTTTCCTCAAAAGTTTCAAGCTCGCCCCGGGTGCTATCAAAACAAGCCAGGTCTACGTTGAATCGTTTCATTAATCCCCTTACCTGGTTTAATTGCTCAATGTAGTCCATGCCGTCAAAAAACTTGGAATACACCTGGATAAGATTGTTTTTCTTTTTTGACTTACAAAAGATTGCGACATACGCAGGATGTGCTTTTTTTCCCAAGTCCCATCCCAGGTAATAATCGCCTTCCATTGTTGCTTTCTTTTGGCTCTCGAGGGCGGTGTTCACGGCCGTTAAAACTTCGTCCTGCTTATACCACGCTTGTTCCAACCACGCCGGACTACACATGTACTCCTGGTTGTAAATTCTGTCCCCTTTTTCATGACGCCTGGCTTGTAATTCTTCCCAGTCCATCCACTCCGGCCATAGGGCAATCTTGTTCTTTTGGTCTACTTCTGCGGGGAGATTCAATACCTTAAAACGGCTTGTTATTTCCTCGTTAAAATAAATATCAAAAGTAGTCTGTGGAGTGCCGACCACGTGGAGCTCTCCGACGTGCTTTTTTGGCATATCCATAAGCTGCGACCTGAAAACATAGTTAATTTTGTCGATGACAGTCGTGTTCAATTTGTTGGCCGGATCCTGGTATGGGTCGTCGACGTAAATGTCTTCCGCGTGAATCCCTCTCTTAAAAGCTGTCAGGCCGTGTGGTTCCAACGTCGTGGGTTTTGTTCTTTCCCCAGATTCATCTTCGTGAACGTATTTTATGACTCCTTCCGCAGAAGGCTTAAGGTCTACTATGTCGCGAAAGTATGGGTTTATTCGAATGAATTCCTTTATTTTGCTTATATGATAACCGCTTAAGTCTTTTTGAAAAGAAAAATAGTGGCCTTCCCTGCCTGGCCTGTATAAAAGTTTCCACATGAAATTTGCGTACAAGCTCGTGCTTTTGAAATGGTCTCTGGCCGACACTCTCATTGTCTTGGGATGATTCTGCAAAAAGTCCGCCATTCGGTCAATGTACTTTCCGCCAATGAACTCTTCAAAGCTTAAGGAAAAAATGTTTTTGACAAAATACTTAAAGCTATAATATCCATTCTCGAAAACCTTGACCTCTTCGTCATTGTACATAGCGCCTCACTTTTTCTTTTTCCTTTCTTTTGTGGCTTTCTTTTTTTTCTGTTTCTTAAGCTTGTCGCGTTCAGCCAGGATTTCCAAAACTCTTTTCGACGAGACTTTAAATTCTGTGTCCACCTTGATTTCCTCGGGTGCTTTCTTAATTACGCCGATATCCATAAGCTTGTCGACAAGGTCTCTTTCATACCTGTGCGCTGCGTCCTGGAATCTCACGTCCTGCGTGTTTCTGTACCGGATCATTGATTCTTTTATTCTGGCCTCACAGCGTTTAACAAATTTTACAAGCTGTTCCGCGCCGGCCCTGGAAAGCTCTTTTGACTCGTCCTGGATAACATCCACGTAATACCTGTCAAAAGTTCTACTGGGAACCTTGAATTTTCCCTTTTCCATAAGCATGCGAATCTCTGCCCTGGGATATCCTTTCGCAATGTAGCCAACGATTTCAAGTTTAATGGCTGCGACTTTGGCTGTGCTTCTTTTTTTTCCAAATGGCATTCTATCCCTCCAGTTTCACGGCCTTTTTTCCCGTCAAGGCCTCCCAACGGTCAATAACCACCTGCACATACTTTGGATCTAACTCCATGATAAAGCATTGCCTTTTCAAAAACTCTGCTGCAATCAAAGTAGTGCCGCTGCCTCCGAAACAATCAAGGACTTTGTCTCCCGGATCGCTGCTGTTTTGAATAGCTCGCTTTGCCAAAAATAAAGGCTTTTGCGTGGGATGCATATAATCTCCCGGGTTCCTTCGTCTCACAAACCACACGTCGGACTGGTTTCTTTCTCCGCGGAATTTTTTGTCCTTGAAATAGTTGTAAAAAATGAATTCATGCTGTCTGTGATAATCTCGACGGCCTATGCTGTAATTGTTTTTTGCCCAAATGATGACAATTGGCTCGCGTTTGAATGTTTTAATATTCCAGTCCCAGACTTCGTTGTACATGTTGGTACTGCCGCAAATGTAAAACGCGCCCTTGACAATCCCGGTTTCAAGCAATTGCAGAAAACGCTTTAATTCAAAGTCTTTTTTATCTCCTATGATTCCTCCGAGCTTGTGTTTGCTTCTGGCTCTGCCTCCGATTGGCCTGTCCTCGGGAACATAGTCAATGCCGTAAGGCGGGTCTGTGAAAAGCATGTCTGCCTCCTGGTTTTCCATTAATCGCTTCAAGTCCAAGAGATTTAAGGCATTGCCACACATGACTCTGTGTTTTCCTAGCGCGAAAATGTCGCCTTCTTTAATTTCCACTTGAAACCACCTTTATTTTTGCATCCGGCTTATACTCCTTGTATCGCTGCAAAGCCATGCCGATGTACTTCGGGTCTAATTCAATGCCATACCCGATTCTGTTAAGTTGATCGGCTGCCAGGATTGTTGTTCCGCTTCCTAAAAACGGGTCGAATACTGTTTCTTCTTTGAAGGTAAAAAATCGAATGCAGTTAAAGGGAAGCTGCACCGGGCACGGGGCCGGGCGGGCTTTGTGCAGGTGAGTTTCCGGAGAAAACTCCCATACGTTGCCGGCGTACTTTTCCAAAAGCATTGCAGGAATCTCTTCTTTTTTTGTGTTGACTCTTTCCTTTTCCTGGCTGCTTTGATACGTTAGCATGTGCTCCAAAACTTCGGGCGTGTCCGTATCAGCGTAAACCTGGATAATCTCCGTTTGAACCTTTGGCCGATAATACCTGGGAAACGGGTTCTTCAAGCTCGCGCCCCTGGCTGCTGCAACCGGTTTTTTCCAGTAAATGTTTCTGAAAAAAATGTACCCGGTTTTTGCCAAAAGCTGATGGTAGTCCGCAGCCACATTAAACGGCCCCCATTCTCGGCCTATGTTAATGCACACATACCTGTCTTTTCCGCCTTTGCTGATGTAATCAAAAACGTTGTAAAAAACCTTTTCAATCATGGCCATGTAGTCCTTGTACTCTTTGTTGTCGGCGTATTTTCCATACCGAATATCGAGATTATACGGTGGTGAAGTGACTACAAGGTCCAGCTTTTTTTCGCCTAATAGCTTGCGAAAATTATCCGGATCCGTGCTGTCCCCGCATAAAATCCTATGCTTCCCGTCGATTTCTACGATGTCGCCTTGTTTGATGCCATACTTGTCGTCTGTGCTTACCACAATGTCCTCTGTTTCATGTGCGTAAATGGTTTCCTTTTCTTTCTTTTCAAGCTCCAAAAGGTACTGTATTTCCGCTTCGTCAAAACCGGTTAAAGGCATTAAATCTTCGTCTTCTTGCTCTAAACCCATTAACAATTCCAAAAGCTTTGAAGTGTCCCAATTTCCCCGAATTTTATTCAAAGCCACGTTTAAAGCCTTTTCCTGTTTTGGTGCCAGGGAAACCTCAACCACGGGAATTTTTTCAAGACCCAGGGCCTCCGCGGCTTTAAGTCTTTGATGTCCGGAAATTACCACGTTTTTACGGGGGGCTTTGCCGTTGACGACTACTGGTTCAACAAATCCGAATGTTTCAATGCTGCGTTTAAGTTTTTCAAGCTCTTTGTCGCTGATTCTCCTGGGATTGTAATCTGCTGCTTTGAGGTCTGTTATTTTTCTCATTTCAAGGTTCATTAATATCCCTCCTGGTCATATCGCGCCATGTCGTCCGAATCGTTGAAAGTGTCTGTTCTTGTCTTCCATTCGTCTTTTGTTCTGAATTCGTGTGTTCTGCTTCCTGTGGCGCGCGTGTCGTTTCGGGTTTGTTTTTTATGGCCTAAAACGTCAAGAAGCGTGTCTCTTTCAATCATGAGGCCTCCTATGCGTAAAATGCCAAAAATGTTGTGCCTAATGTCTCTTTCTTGAACTTCTTCGATTTTGCGTTGTAAATAGTTAATCCTGCTTTTGATTTCTTTCTCTGTTTTCATGAAAATCGCTCCTTCGTTTTTTTCCAAAAAATGCTTAATTTTTGTTTCAAGATTTCAAGCTTTCCTTTTGCCGAAAACATCTTGACTTTTATGTTGCCTGAACTGCCACCAACGTGAAAAACACGTACTTTTTGGTTGGTCACCAAAAAATTTTCTTCGTTTAAGGCCCTGAGCTTTTCTGCGAAATTATCAAGCTCTTGGCGTGTTGCGCCCTCAATTGAAATAAATTCTGTTGGCATTCGTTTCTCTTTGTACATGTCAAAAATCACGTTCTTACCTGTTTTTTCTTTGTACTCAAAACCATCTGCAATCATTTCAGCGGTTGCTTCACAGCCTCCTTTATCCGGATGAAGTACCTGTATTTCTGTGACTGCTTCGACTCTTTTGCCTTTGTATAATACTTTAATATCCGCAGTAAAACTGTCTCCTTGTGCGGTAATGCAGTATTTTCTCAGATTATTTTCGTCTTCCATTTTCTGCCTCCTGTTTTTTTGCCATTTCTTCCAAGAAATTCACGTACTCTAAAAGCTGTTCTCGAATTTCTTCAGCGATTTTTTTGTCCCCGGGAACTCTGCCGGCCTCAAGGTCCCGAATGTGCTGCGAAATAACTGCAAGCACATAGCCCGCGTGAAAAGGCTTTAACTTTGCAGAAACCACCGGAAATGTACTGGGTGTCATGCAATCCCCTCACCATTCAATCGGAAACGAAAAACGTTTTTCATCCGATTCCTTTTTTGGAAGCTTTAACAATTCTCGGTAAACCTCACACTCTTTTGCGAGAAGCCGGCGGTTTTCCATAAGCCTCCTTTCTGACTCTTCCCTATGTTGAATTAACCTGGTTAATTTTTTGTTCTCTTCCTTCAACGCAAGCAATTCACTCAAAGGAAACAAGCCCGGTAAAGACTCGCACAACTGGTCAATACTATTATGAACTTGATTAATCTCTTTCTTAAGCGACAGCATTGTCATTGGCATTTTCTTTTTCGGCATTTTCTCCCCCCTCAACGTTGTCCTGAGATTTAACCTGTGGTTTTTTTGTTGAAATCCCCATTGCCTCTTTCCAAGCCACAAGCTGCGCGTCATCGTCCGGCAACGCATCCTTAAGCTTGACACCATTCACTATTTTTTTGCCAATCTCAATACGCTTTTCAAGATCCGCATGCTGCATTTGCTCCGTGTCAATTCGAATCTTAAGGCTGTCAATCTGATTCCTAGCCTGCTGCATATTAAGCTGTAATGCCTCAAGCTGATTCTCATACCGCCTTAAATTCATTCTCTCCTGCTCACGCTCCTTTCCATCGAGGGTTCTGTCCAGGTCTGGGACTCCCTCTGGAAGCTGTGTTTTCTTGTTTTTCTTGTTTTTCGACATGTTTAAATTCCTCCTTCAATTGCGACGATTCTAACCGGTACGCCGTTGACCGTCCAATCTGCAAGCACCAGGCAAAACCATAGCACGATAATTAAAAAAATTACCATGAGAATGAATTTCCTGCGCTGCATTTTTTGCTCAAGCTTGTCATCCGAAAAGCTCATTTCTTTTTCGCCTCCACTGGCTTACCAGTTTTTGCATCCACAAGAGTTCCTTTTGAAACCGTTTCCTGTAATTCCTCTTGCGACATTTTAACCGTTTTAGCCTGGGCAATATACTGGCCTTTTTCCATAGGCCGCTGCATTTTAAGGAACACATTCGCAAAAGCCACGGACTCCGCGCCCCGCAGTTTTACTTCGTTTAGCTTTCTGATGGCCAATTCAATTTCTTGTTTTTCAAATTCGACAACAAACTGCATTATTTCTCCTCCTTTACACGTCTTATTATTGATTCTGCCCGGATTTTTTGCTGTTCAGCCTCAGGCACGGCAATGTCCAACACTTCCTTTAACTTGTCCTCATCCAAGATTATGAAAACCGCCGGGCTTTCCATCAGGTTCTGAAAATCGTTTGCGACAATACAAAGCGCATTTCCATCCAAAAAACATTTCATTTTAATTCCTCCTGTTTCTTTTTTCTAATGGCTTTCTCAAAACGCAAAGCTGCTGCCAAACCGTTTGCCTGGTCTGATGCCGGTAAAACGCTTAAGCAGTCAAGAATCCCTTCCACGTCCACCATTAAAGTCTTCTCTTTTTTGCCTTCGAGAATAAGCTCGACTTCTTGAAAAGCAAGCTTAAAAGGTATTGGTGGCTTTTTTTCTGATCCTTCATTCATAATTCCTTTCACCTCAAAGTTTTTTCTGAACTACTCGCCTATTTTCAAAGCCACAATTCTTGCAGCTATACACGTAAACGTCGCCCCATTTAGTCTCCCTGACTTTGGAACTCCCGCAGCTTGGGCATTTTTGAAGCCCTTGCTTTATTTTCCGCTTCCTCTGCCTCATAGATCTCCCTCGATTGTTTTACCAAATCTTTCATTTCTTCTTCTGTGGGCAATCCCCAAATTTCAAGCCTTCCGCATGGCATGATTCATTCCTCCGATTTTCTTACATTTTATTAATTTTAGAAAATTTTCAAATCATTCAAACACCTTAAAACTAATAGCCCACACATCAGGATTCCATGCGTCTTCTGCATAATCCAATGTCCAATTATCCAAAAGACATTCGTGTGCCGGTTCAGTGTTTGGAACATCAACGTATGGGGGAAAACCATTTTGGGCTTTTTTCCAGCATTTTCTTCCTTCAGGATACAAATTATACACATAGTCTAAAAATTTCTCTCGACCAGTTTTGACTTGATAGGGCAACACTTGAGAGCCCTTAAATCCCTCTGCATTGGCGTCTTTTTCTGTAATATTCAAAAGGTTTTGTTTGCGAATAGCAGTCGGCACAATCCGAAGCTTTCTGATTTCCTCACCACAATAACTGCAAGCCCAAAAATCGTGTAAATCCCCTGCTCCCCTTTTGCATTTTAGGCAATACCATACTGCGCCTTTTCCCCTGCCCAAAACAACAGTCAAAGGCACGCCAACCTGCCACTTATGATTTGCATTTTTGTCAATTATTGAAGTTATAGTAGGATTCAGAAATTCTGATGCTTGTT
>Ga0180433_10009973_pt1 | contig 11525 bp, 13 predicted proteins | sample SS_ome_8_FD_132980 | JGI IMG/M metagenome (GOLD analysis project Ga0180433, IMG submission 132980) | Hypersaline lake sediment archaeal communities from the Salton Sea, California, USA - SS_1_D_1 metaG | ecosystem: Environmental > Aquatic > Non-marine Saline and Alkaline > Hypersaline >... | reverse complement strand
ATTAATTTTATTTATTTTTCTTTTTGAAATTGTTATACTCATATATATTACATATTTATTTTTATTATTTTTATTATTTATTTAAAATAACTTAAATAAAATTCATTAATATTTATTATGTTTGAAATATATAAAAAAAATAATACATATCATTTTAATAACATGAAAAAAATGAAAAATAAATGTTATAAAAGAAGATATACTTATTTTGATATAGATGACCCTTACAATACTTTTTTTAAAAATTCCAATATAAATCCTGATAAAAAAACTAAGAAGAATGAAGAAGAGGAAGATGAAGATTATTTTAATACAGATAAATTATTAAATATAGAAATGGAAATAAATAATTTGCAGGATTTAATTAATTTAGCAAAAACTTATAAACCAAATAGTGAAGAAAGATATGTAATTAATATGAAAAAATTACATTCTTGTTTACCTATTTTAGAAAAATTAAATAGTATGATTGGTATGAAAAGTATAAAGAGAAATATTATTAACTTATTTTTCTTTTATTTACAAAATTTTGTAAAGGATGAAAAAGGTAAAAGTATGAAGAATACAGTTATTGAGGGTCCACCTGGTTCTGGTAAAACTGAGGTTGCTAAAATTTTGGGTGAATTATATTATCATTTGGGATTAGTTAAAAAAAAGACATTTATTAAGGTTAAAATTACAGATTTAATAGGAAAATATGTAGGGCATACTGAAGAAAAAGTTGAAAAACTATTTGAAGAAGCGAAGGATGGTGTTATATTTTTTGATGAGGCATATACTTTAGGTAATAAGGATAGACCAACTAGTTTTTCAAAAGTAGCATTTGATATAATTAATAAAAAATTAACAGAAGATGATGTAGCATTTATTATTGCAGGTTATAAAAAACAATTAGATGAATCTTTTTTTAGTAATAATCCAGGTTTATATAGAAGATTTCCATTTCGTTTTTCAACAGATAAATATTTGCCAAATGATTTAAAATTAATTTATGAGAAGATGGTAAGGGATGATAAATGGTTAATATCTGATAAAAATTCAATTAAATTAAAATTTTTTGAAAAGAATTATCAATATTTTCCATATTCAGGAGGTGATATGGAAAATTTATGGCATTTTACAAAGGTAGTTCATGCTAAAAGAGTGTTTGGTAAAGATATTAATTTAAGAAAAAAAATTACAAATAAGGATTTAGAAAATGCTTTTGTATTATTTGCAAATAATGAAGAAGTAAGTAAAAGGGTTAATAAAGGAAAATTCAATTATTTAAGTCTGTATACTTAATAAATATATATATATATATATTAAATGAAAGTTAAAGGAATTAAAGTATTTAAAAATGGAGCTAGAGGTGGTTATGTTTATTATAAAAATGAGAAAAAATGGAAATGGAGAATTATTAGTGGACCAAGAAAGAAAAAAAAAGGTGGTGTATTAACACTATCTAATGCTGTACCAACTCCAAATCTAAAATATGAATTAATTTTTAATGAGCATAATGAACTACCGGCAGAAAGAGATAGGTATATAATTTTAATACCAGGTTGGTTATGTGATGTACAAAATAGTTATTGGGCATTAATCCAACGATTAACCCAACCTAATTCTACAAATAATTCTCCAATATTATTATATGATCCTCCTGGTATTGGAATGAATAGAGAATTTACAAAAATAAAAGGAAAAAATCAATGTAATATTTTGGCACAGGCTCAATCATTAGCACATATTATTATATCACAAAGATTAACTAATGTAAATTTGGTAGGACATAGTTTAGGAGGTATAGTTGCTATGCTTACTAATAAAATTTTAATAGAAGAAGAATATAATAATGTTTGTTCAGTAACTTTATTAGATCCAACTGGTCCTAATACACAACAAAAAACATATATGACATATATATATAGTGTAATTTGTAAAACAAGATCATATATTTTTAGTAACAAACAAATTTCAAATTCAAGCTTGGGAAAAAAATTACATCCAATAATAACAGATTTTCCTGGAGAAGTTAGAGACGAGGCTATGACATTACCAATGAGTGTAGTATGTCAAACTATTGAAGGCTTTCATTATTATTTATCGAAAGCATTTATAAATGAATGTATTGAACGTTTACCAAATAATACAAAAATTTTGTTAACTAGAGGGAGGGAAAGAGTTTATGGAAATATCAATGTAAATAATATAATAAATTTAAATTCAACACATCATTTCATTCAATTATATGATTATTTGAGAACTGCAAGAGAAATATTACAATTAATAAGTAATTGTGAATAAAATAAATCTATGTTAATATTTATATGGATAGTGAAATATTATTTAGTGATATTGATGTTGAAAAATACAATATTATTGAGAAAGAAGAGTTAAAAAAAGTTTTGGAGGAAAATAAAACTTTGAAATAGAAAAATGAAAAACTTTTGAAGGTTATTAAATTTCTAAATAAAGAAATAGCAATGCAGGATGAGATTATTCAATATCAAACTAAAATAAAATATTTTAGTTGTTTGAATTGTGATTTGAATAATGTATTCAAAAAATTCTTTTGATTTTTTTTTTAGAACAGAAATCTTTTAATAAAATTATAAAAAATGATTTATTTTCTATAATGTTTTTTATGTTAGGATAAAAGTATGTTTGAATTTACGAAAAAACAAGATTTAGCTGTAAAAGCAATGTTAAAAGGACAAAATGTTTTCATAACAGGGCCAGCTGGAACTGGTAAATCTTTTATTATATTTTATTTTTTATCAAAATTACAGTTAATGGGTGTTGATAAAGATGAAATTGCTGTAACTAGTACAACTGGTATTTCAGCTAGTTTAATTGGAGGTACTACTTTACATAGTTTTGCAGGTATTGGTTTAGGAAATAAAGATTTTGAATATTATTATGATTTAATAATGAACAAAGATTATTTTAAGAGAAAAAAATGGAGAAAATGTAAAGTATTAATTATTGATGAAGTTTCAATGTTATCTCCTAGATTATTTGAGTTACTAGATTGTTTAGCTAGAAAAATTAGAAAAAAACAATTACCATTTGGTGGTATTCAAATTATTTTATTAGGTGATTTCTGTCAATTACCTACAGTTGGAGAAAAAGATTTTTGTTTTGAAGCTGTAAATTGGAATGAAGTTATTGATCACACATTTTATTTAAATGAAATTAAAAGGCAAACTGATAATAAATTACAATCTGTTCTTAATAAAATTCGATTAGGAAAAGTTGATAATGAAGTAAAAGAAGTTTTAAATAGCAGATTAAATGTAAAACTTGATAGAAAAGAAGGAATTCGTCCTACAATTATTTATTCCAAAAGGAAAGCTGTTCATAATTATAATATTAAAAAGGAAAACGAATTAAAAGAACAAGGTTGTGATACTAATTTATATTTGGCAACTTATGGATACTCCAAAGATATTTCACATAACTTTAAAGAATTCTTGAAAAGATATGTTGATAATAATTTTAATGTAGAAAATGAACTAAGATTATATGTTGGTTCACAAGTAATGGTAACTGCTAATTTTCCAGATTTAAAATTATATAATGGAAATAGAGGTATTGTTATTGGTTTTAATGAAGATAATAAACTTCCCATTGTAAAGTTTTTAGATAAAAGAGAACTTGAAATAGAATATAATGAATGGAAATACGAAAGTGATAAGAAAAATTTTATTACAAAAAAACAAATCCCCCTTAAAATAGCTTGGGCTATTACTATACATAAATCACAAGGTATGTCTCTTGATTATGTTTCAACTAATATCGGAAAAAGTATTTTTGAATATGGACAAGTTTATGTTGTTCTTTCAAGAGTTAGAAATCTTGAAGGACTTACTATTAAAGAAATTGATTACAATAGAATTATTGCTGACCCTAAAGTAATTAAATATTATGAAATGCTTGAGAATCAAAAATAAATTATTATTCCCAAATACACTTTTCAAGTTTATTTGGATCTGGAAATGAAAATTTAAATGTAGAATTCATAATTATATCACCATTACTTGATACAATCTTATCTTCAATAATAATATTATCTTTAATTTGTTTACCTTTATTATAAAATATTTCTTTATAACATTCACCATTTTTATTATAATATTTTATAGTTGGTATATTTTTATCACTATGTAATACACCATTTTTATATAATTTTTCTATTTTTTGTAATCCACTATTTTTCTTAGCTTCAATTGTTTTATATAAATTTTTATCTAAATCATAATATCTCAAAATAATACCATTTTCCTCATTTACAAAACTTCTATTTTTAGGTATTCCTCCATTTTCATCATATAAACCATTTAATTCTTCTTCCATTTTATATAATTGACTTTCAACAATATAACCATTATCTGAAATTTCCTCACTCATTATTACTTCGGTTTCTTTTTTCATAAATTGTGCCATTTTATATAAAAATTATTTATTTTTTAAATAAATTATTTTCTTAATTCCCTAACCTTTCTACCTACTTGCCAAATCTCTTGATTCGCAATTTCATCTAATTCTTTCTCTAAATTCTCCCTATAATTTGGGTCAGAATTAGCTTCTATAACAATTCTTGCTTCCTCACCACTTTTCACACTATCATATAACTCATTAATTAAATTATAATTTACTTCCTCAAATCTTTTTGACCAATCAATTGCTCCCCTTTGTGCTGTTGTTGAACAATTAGCAAACATATAATCCATTCCTTTCTCATTAATTTTTGGAAATAATGACATTAATGCCTCCTCTACTGTTTCATTAAATGCCTCACTTGGTGAATGTCCATTTTCCCTTAATACTCTATAATTAGCACTAAATAATCCTGCAATACCACCCATTAGAACAGAACGTTCTCCTGTTAAATCTGAATTAGCCTCATTCTCAAATGTAGTCTCATAAATATATGGTGAACCAATTCCAAATCCAACCGCTAAAGCCTTTTCTTTTGCCATTCCTGTAACATCATTATATACAGCATATGATGAATTAATACCTCCATTTTTATTTACAAAATAATCTCTTACTGATGAACCACATCCTTTTGGTGCAACTAAAATAACATCATTATCTAAATTATCAACATTCATTTTTGTTTGGTCTTTATAAGTAACCCCAAATCCATGACTGAAATATAATGTATCTCCTTCAACTAAATTATTGGAAACTGTTTTAAAAGTATCCATCTGTCCACTATCAGATAATAAATTCATAATAAATGTTCCCCTACTTGAAGCTTCATCAATATCATATACTGTAAATCCATCTTCCTTTGCCTCTTTAGCTGAATTACCATTTGGCCGTACACCAATAAAAACATCTAAACCATTATCTCTTAAATTTAATGCTTGTGCTCTACCTTGTGGACCATATCCTAAAACTGCAATCTTTTCTCTACCTAATACTGATTGAATCTTATTATCTTCATAATATTTTTTACTATAAACAATTTCTTTTGGAATTCCTGGTCCATATTCTAATGTTCTTAATGAACGGATAAATAAATTTTTATTAATTAAATTTGAACTAACTCTTGATAACATTTAAATAAATGTATACGTTATCTTTTTAAGTTTTTATAATTAATATAAAATGAACTTAAAAAAAAGTTAATAAATAAAAGTAATTATGGGTGAATTGCCAATCTGTTGTAAAAGTGAAAAATTTGATATAAATGAAGATAAAATAGTTGTGAAGAACAGAAATGGTAATAAAACTGATTTTACTTGTTTTGATATAAAAAATCATAATGAAGATTATATCAAAATAGGATTTTGTGCTGGAATGTCAATTATAAATAAAGATGAAGAAAATTATATAAGATTAAAATTTCCGAAAAAAGAGAAGGAATTAAAAGAATTTTTTAATTATACTGGAACAAAGGTTAGTTATGATATAAATGTGAAAGATTGTAATCAAAAGTTTTTATATTATGAAAAATTATTAGACATGACAGAGGAGGAGGTTAATGCTTATTTATGTGGGCTAATATCTGCAAATTGTAGTGTAAATAAAAGTAATGATTATAGGAGGGAATGTGTTAGGTTCAGGTTACCTGAAAAAAGAGAGATGGAAGGTAGTAAAGGGGAAAAGTGGTTTAATTTTTATGAGAAGATATCAAAATGTATTACGTATAGTTCTGGTAAAGGGTTGGGTGTTATGTGTTCTATACCTGATTTGGAATATTTTATAAAAAAAATAGGTATAATACAAAAAGATAAAATGAATGAAATTATAAAATTATATTTTTCAAAAGTGAATAAAGCTAAAGAATACAATATTGAAATTATAAAAAAATAAAAAATATATAATAATATAATGAAAAATATAAAAGGTAAAAAAATTTTAAAGAATGGTGCGATTGCTGGTTATGTTTATTATGAAAAAGATAAAAAATGGAAATGGAGAATTATAGGTAGAATTAATAAAACTGGAGGATATAAAAGTCAAATTAAAGATAATTTAAGTTTATTACATAACATGGGTTTTAGAAATAAATTTTATCAACAGAGGTTAAATAATTTAGAGAGAGGTATAAATAAAAATAAAATAGTATTAAATTTAGAAAAACGTATAAAAAGAAGATATTTTGGTAAATTAACAAATAAAAGACTTCGGAAAAAAGAATTAATAGAAAATACAATTAAATTATTAAAAGAATATAAAAAATTATCTAATAATTTATTTTTTACAATACCACAACCAGATAAAAATGGAAATATTCTTGTTAAATTACCAAATGAAAATAATGTTAAATTACAAATTTTAAATAACCAAAAACCTGGCGAAATAATGATAATTTCTACAACTAATAAAAGAGAAAAATATAAAATTAAAATTCCACAGTTAAATAATAGAAGAATAGTTAAAATAAAAACACCTTTTGGTGAAAATTTAAAATTAAAAATGCCTGATAATAAAAACCCTGATGATGAATTTACTTATTTTACTTATAAAGTATTAATACCTGAAAATTTAAAAGCTGGTGATAAATTTTATGCCATTATAAGAGATAATATTCCAGTTTTATTAGAAGTTAAAAATAACAAAAAACCAGGAGATATTTTAGAGTTTGTTGAACCAGAAAGAAATCCTATAAGTCTACATAGAAAAAAAAAATTAAGTAATAGAAATATTATTAAAAGACAATGTACAACTGTTAATTGGTTAACTTTTAGTATTGATTATATAGAATATATTATAGGATTGAAAAATATAAATGAAATACAGAGTGTTTCATCAAATTTAGATAAAACAAAAAAAGAAGTTATACAAGAAATTAGAAGAAATTTAGATCCAGGAACTATTAATAATATAAAATCTATGTATGAACTAACAAAAAAAATAGAACAAGAGATAAATTATAAAAACAATTATAATAATCAAAATAATACAGAATATAATATATTAATTAATATATTTTATGAGAACTTAGTTGACATGATTAAAGAAAATAAAATTTCAATTTGTATTTTAAATACATTCATTGTTTATTTAATAAATGAAGTAATCTCTAATAGTAAAAAATATGGCAAAATAAAAAAAGAAATGGAAAACTTAATAAATCATAATAAAACAAAATTAATTACTTTTTAATGAAAAAAAAAAAATAAAAAAATATTTATAAATATTTCATTTTATAATAAATGATAAAATGAAATTACAAACTGACGATTTTAGTTGTGGACCTATCGCATTACAAAATGCGTATTATTATCTAAATGGTAATTATCCTAAAGTAACTATAAAAAAATTATGTGAAAGATGTAGTACAACTTATGAGTTTGGAACTTGGAGATGGGATTTACATAAAAATGGTTTAATGCATTTACATAAAGGTGTTTATAATGTGGAAAAGATTATGAAAATGAAAGCTTTTATACTTTTATATTCATTTGGTGAAAAATATGCTCATTATGTATTTGTAGAAAATAGAAGAAATTCATATATAGTTTATAATTATTGTGATATGATACATGATTATACACATATTTTAATGAATAGAAGTGAATTTAGAGATATTTTAAGAGGTAATCCAAGAGTTAATGATTTAGATTATCCTATTGCTTGGGAAGTTTAAGCAACAAAGGTAATTAATAAAATAACAAGTAATAATAATGTTAAAATTATAAAAATAATTTTTAATAAACTTAAATTGAAGATAATAGGTTCTTGTGAATTAACTTCTATATCATCTGAACTGTATTCTTGTTGTGAAAAATCAGCATCTTCAGGTTTTGTTAAAAAACTGTATGGACAATTATTTTGATTATATTCTTCAGATGGTACACAGTGACCATCTTGATGAATATTTATACACCAAGAACAATCATTACATTCATCACATCTTCTTTCATTATTACAAATACAATCATTTGGAGAATTTCTAATGGAAGTACATTTTAAACAGGTAGGATTAGTCATATATATAATCTTTAAAAGAAAATAAATTAATTAAATATTTAAAAAAAGTATACTATATTAATTATGAATTATAAAGAAAATTTAACATTAAAAATTTTTAATACAGTTATGTTCTTTGGAACTATATTTACGAATTTTTTTGTAATAAATGGATTTGGGTCATTGAAACCAATAGGTAATATTTCAAATGAATATAATACTTTGTTAACTCCACCAGATTGGACATTTTCAATTTGGGGATTAATTTATTCGGGATTACTTTTATTTAATATCTGTCAATTTTTTTCACAATTAGGTTTAAATCAGGAAGTAACAAATATTGGGCCTATATTTGTTATTTCTTGTTTATTTAATATTGCTTGGATTTTTACTTTTTCGGTGGGAACTAAATATTCAATATTAATTTCTGTTTTTATAATTTTAGGTTTATTAATTAGTTTATTTTTTATTCAAGATAGAGTTAAGTTTTTTGATAGTAATAGTTCTACTTATAAAATTCTATTTGTCGACATTCCATTTAGTATATATTTAGGATGGGTAATAACAGCATCAATTGTAAATATTAGTACTTCAATAAGAGCATTTAATATAGATGTAGATTACAAAAATATTTTTTACATAGTAATGTTAATATTAGCTCTTTTTATTTATGTATTTATTTTAACAAAAAGAAATAATTATGGATCATATGTTGTATTTATTTATGTGTTAATTAGTTTAATTATAAAACATAAGGATAATAATTTATTAATTTCATACACAGTTACTATATTAATATTTGTTATTATATTTTTAGGTATAAAGATTTTTCTACCAATTTGTTTAGATAATAATTATTATAAAAAATAAAATGAAGATGATAACCCATACTATAGGTGGTGCATTATTTGAAATAGCTTGTCCTATTTTTTTTATATTATCTTTTTGTCTTTGATAAGTATCTTGGATAGTTTTAACGGAAGTTTTAACACTATCTTGTATATAATGTCCCATGGTTTGCATTTGTCCATTAGTTAATGCTTGATTAAGAGGCGAACTAGATAGATTGGATAATATGTTATCAAAATCACTATTATTATTATTATAATTCATATATAATGAATAAAATATTTTAATTTACAAAAAATTTGCGTTATAAAAAATATTAATATATATTTGTTAGAATAAATGGAAAACAATAACGCAACATTAGTAGAAGCAAAAAAAGCATACACAAATCAATTAGTTTCCTTAATAACTCCTCAAATATATGAAGGTATTAAAGATTTATATGATTGTGCCAAAAAAAATATGAAAGGTAAAAATATTAGACATAGTTTTCAAATTGAATTACAAGCTGTATCATTATGGAATCAAATAATAATAGAAAATGAAACTGAAAGAATAATTGCAAATACTAATTGTAATTATTTGGATAAATTAGTAACTGTTATATTTATAAATAGTACTAAAATATTAGCTGCAGCATATATTGGGTTTAATGAAACACATACATTAGAAATTTCTGTTCCTAAATTATCTCATTTTATACATAGAGTTTATATTGAAACAGCAAAGGAGTTTTACAAAAATCCATACTTATTAGATGATAATTTAAGACCTAGAGAAAGACAAGACAATTTGAGAAGCTCTATTGAATCTATAAAATTTGGAATAGAACAGGCTATTTTAAGATTATTACCTATTGGTGAAATTTTAAGTAGAGATATTAATAAACAAATGCCAGAAATAGAAAATAATTTACAACCAAAATTAGAAGATATCAAAGAGGATTATGAAGAAGATATTGAGGAAAATTTAAATGATACAGAAAATGACGCAGAAAATGATTCTGAAAATGACGCAGAAAATTACACAGAAAATGATGTTGAAAATGATGCTGAAAATGATACAGAAAATGATACAGAAAATGATGTTGAAAATGATGCTGAAAATGATGTTAAAAATGATGCTGAAAATGATACAGAAAATGATACAGAAAATGATGTTAAAAATGATGCTGAAAATGATACAGAAAATGATGCTGAAAATGATACAGAAAATGATGCTGTAAATGATGTTAAAAATGAAAATTTCAATGATGATGGTGTTAATTTAAGTGATTATGATGATAGTATGGATGAAGATATTAGTGAAGAAAATTTTGTTACTGAACAAATATCTAATACTGGTTCTGAAGAAGATGGTATTAATGTTGAAGAAATTAACGAAAATAATAAAGAATTTATTGAAGAGAAAAAGAATGACCCAAATTTAGTTGATGATATTATTGAAGAAATAAACTTAAAAAATATTGATTTAAAAGAAAGTAATGAAAGACAAACATCAAATGATATTATTGTAAATAGAGTAGATGAGGAAGCTGATTTAAATAATATTAATTTTTCTGTTGGTAAAAATAAAGAAGAAACTGAAATTGAAGTAACACAAGAAGAAAATTCAGTTAATAAATTACCAGAAGAACAAGTATCTATTGAACAAGAATTAAAAACAAGTGTTCAAGAAAATTCATCATCAGTTAATAAATTACCAGAAGAACAAGTATCTATTGAACAAGAATTAAAAACAAGTGTTCAAGAAAATTCATCATCAGTTAAAGAAAATGAAAATCTTTTACAAGTATCACAACAATCTGATAAAAATATTGAAGCAGAAGGGATAGTTGTTGAGGAAGATAAAAATTCATCACAATTATTAGATACAATTCCAATAGAGAAAGAAGAAAAAAATATAGAAATTGTTTCTACACCACTCAGTGAAACAGAAAATTTTAAAGAAACAGTATGTACATCCAAAAATGAGTTATTTGAGGGAGAGGATTTAAGAAATGAATTAGATAAAAATAATTATATGAAGGAGAGTAATAATATGTTGAAAACAATGAAAGATGAACTAAGAAGAAGTAAAACAGTATATGTTAATCCATATAGAAGTAAAAGAAATAATAATTCAAAAAGATTAGAAAGATTGAGAAATGTAAGAATAAAGAAAAGACAAAATTCACAAGAAGATTTATATTAAATATTCGTTTAATACTATTTTAAAAAATAAATAATAAAGTAAATGAATAATAAGATATTTACTAGTCCATT
>Ga0180433_10009972_pt1 | contig 11525 bp, 10 predicted proteins | sample SS_ome_8_FD_132980 | JGI IMG/M metagenome (GOLD analysis project Ga0180433, IMG submission 132980) | Hypersaline lake sediment archaeal communities from the Salton Sea, California, USA - SS_1_D_1 metaG | ecosystem: Environmental > Aquatic > Non-marine Saline and Alkaline > Hypersaline >... | reverse complement strand
TGCACCACAAAACGCGTCTCTGCCAGACGATCTTTCACCCTTGTCTTTCCCTGTTGCCCATGGGGACCTCCATGCTCAATACTTGAACATCCCGTTCTCGTAAACAACCGCCTTGCCCCCAGAAGTGAGATGAGCCGTGACGGTCTTTTTCTCGGTATTGACCAGGTCCCAGTGAAGGGCTGAATCGTTAAACCCCAATTTCCTCTTCCTCTCTGGAGTCAATTCTGCGGGCTCTCCATCGAACGTGTCCGAATACGACGCACCCAAAGCGATATGACAATTCCCATAACGCCCGCCATAGTTTTCATCAAATAGGGTATGGGCCATGAATCTATCGATCTTTGAGAATCGTTTATCCGTCAAAGAAAATTCGCCAACCCTGCAGGCGCCTTTATCCATGGCCACTTGTTTCACAACAAAGTCTTTGCCTTCCTCGGCTTCGATTTTGATCACCTTGCCTTTCTTGAACTCCAATCTCAGCCCTTTCACATAGTTTCCGCTCCGGAAACAGGGTTGGTTGGCAACATACACCCCTTGGGTTCCTCGCCAGTCAGGAGAGAGAAAAATCTCAAAACTGGGGATGTTGTGGCCAGAAAGTCCGATCCATTTCCTGCACTGTCCAGGGGTTATTCTCAAGTCTACCCTGTTGGACTCAACATGGTAGTATGCCACTTCCATACTATTCATCCATTTTTTCAGACCCACAGCATGTTTATGAATGGTCCTCCACTCTTTCACTGCATCGTCGCTGTCGAGGTAGCAGGCCTTAATAATCTGGTTGGCATACTGCCTCATGGTGAGCTTGGCCTGCTTAGCCAACGCCGGGGTCGGCAGCATACAGAGGGTCCAACAGAACACTCCCATTTCTTCTCGCTTGTCCAGGATGTCGCGCAGCGGTTTTCTGGCAACCGCTGCTTTGCCTATCCTTTTTGGATCTATGTCAGTAAGATGGGTCAGAGAGTCCGGCGCATGAAGATAGATGCCGCCGTTCAGATGTTCTAAGAGTTCTTTTTCTCCTGGTGGCTGAAAAACGAGTTGCCTGTTGTTGGCCTTCTCAAAAAAAATGCGCTCCATGTTAGATGTGAGGCCAAGGCGAAGGACGGGATGCATGCCCATGTCAAGGATTTTGGCCTCGAGACGTTCAGCCATCTTCATGGCGTCAAGGTCATATCGAATCAAGACAATATCCCCCCTTTTGAACTTGCCTCTCCTCGCTGTTCTCAACGCCCAAAACAAGACATCTGTATATTGGTCCATTTGTCTATCTGTCAGCATTCAACGACCCTCCCAGCCTTTGTCTATCTAGAAATTGCTATAGGACACCATGATAAGGCAAACCACGGGATTGAAGACCCTGCAGCAAGCTGCAGGGAATCTTCGACCGTTCGGTTCAAAAAGGCTGCTTTAGATGGGATTTGCCACCAGGCGTTCTTTTGTTTGTGCTTTGAAGTATTCATCAACAGCCTGCCGTAACGCTATGATGGTCAGCTTGGCACAATGCTGTTCCTCCTTTGGCAATCCACGAAAGGAATCAATAATATCGTCGTGGGTCAAGTCATAGGCCTCACCCAATGACTTCCCTTCAGCGAGTTCTGCGCCCATGGAAGCACAAGCAGCGCTGTTAGGACACCCGTTGGTCATAAAGCGCGCTTGTTCTATCTGTTCATCTTTTATTTTAAGGTATATCTCAATGGTATCACCACAGGGCCCCGTGACTTTCGCTGACCCGTCGGGGTTCGAAAGAACACCCCGATTCTTCGGCCTGAGCCACCGCTCAATCACATCGGTAGCAATGGCCTCGTGTTCATCATGTCCCTTGCGATGACGAAAAAATGCCTCCACAAACTTCACGACTTCCGGAGCATGTTCTAAAGGAGGACTCAACCTCTTGGCATCTTCCAGAATATCCATCACGGTTTTGCCCTCCTTTAAAGCGGAAATCGTCAACAGCAGGGCAACAGGCCTGATGGCTTTTTCTCCGCAAACATAGACAGGATATTTGTCTTTATCGAAAACGGTCTGATAAAATCTGCTCAATTTTTCTTCTGACAACCCTTCTCCCGCCAAAGGCAGACGAACATAACGAAGGTCCCTTCTTTGGGAAAATTGTGGGTCGTTGCCCCCATTAACCTCTCCGGCAACGCTCAAATCAACAATCGTCTTAACGCCCCTTCGAGAAAGATCTTTCATCCCCGCCTCATCCGGGACCTGACCACAAGATATGTTTTCGTTAAATTCTATGATAAGCATAGGTTTCTTCCTGACCTTTCCGTGGTATCACCGCGCCACCGTAGCATTGATACCAAAATATTATTATTTACATGAATTCAAGGTCTTCTGCAACCAATTCTTCGATGGAGACGGTACCAGTCGCGGTACTTGCGGCAAAGAGTCATGAAGAGGGAAACATCAAAATGGTCCGCCGAGGCAGGATCTAAAGGCGTTGGCCGGATTCATAGGCCTTGGCAATGTGATGCAGGCGCCCCCAAAGGGCTGATAGAAGTAAACCACATGCGGCTTTTCTGAGAAGCTAAATCCGCACTGTCTGACGAGATGACTGGAAGGGTCATCAAAAAAAGTTTTTTCCAGTTTTTCGCCGAGGTATTCGTACGACACCATGAAACAGTGTGTTGAATGTGGACGGCCTTTTAGTACATCAAGAAGGTGTCAAGTGTGCGGCATAGAGGTCGAAGCACACAACGAAAAGATCGTCAATTTCTGTCTCTTGTGCCCCAGGTGTGCTCATGCCATTGAACAGGGCCTTGATTTGAGGCAATATAGAGAGAAAAAGAAGGAAAGAATGAAAAGATGCCAGGATTGTATCCAGTACCCAAGCTGATCAATCGGCCTTGTGCTTGGCAGCTTTTTCCCATGATGGCCCTTGGGAGCCCATCACATGGACAAATAGCTCGTTAGCCCAAAACCTTTCAAGGCATTGGGCGTCGTCATTTGGGTCAGAATCGCAGCCTCACGCTGAAGAAGCATCTTCTGAAAAATGTTCTTCCTTGGCCAGGGCGATGAAGTGGGCAATATCGATCTCCTTGGGACAAACAAAGCTGCACGCCAGTGCCGTTCGGCATCGGGGCGTTCCCTGGTCGCTATAAAGAATATCAAGCCTTTCCTTATCCGCTGTTTCCCGAGGGTCCATGAGACGGACAACGTTGGCAAGCATGGCATTTGGCCCGAGGTAGTTTTTTTGCGTCACACAGGCTGTGGCGCAGCAAAAGCAATTAATGCATCGGGTAGCCTCGACATATCTCTCCAGGACGCGAGGGAAAACGCGGTATTCGTCCCCGTCAGGATGTGGTGAAGCCGGGGCAATAATATAGGGTTTCACAAGATGGACGCGTTCGTAGGCCTTTTCCAGGTCCACCACGAGATCTCTTATCACCGGTGCGATGGTCAGGGGTTCCACAGTAAAGATGTGGGTCTTGAACTGTTCCACGGCCTTCTCTACAAGGAGTTCACAGGTTAAAAGGGGCTTGCCATTGATTTTCATGCCGCATGTGCCGCACTGGCCATGCTCGCAGGAGGAACTCCAGGCCAGGGTTGGGTCCTGTTCATCGTTGATCTTGCGAAACAAGTCTACAAATCGAAGGATGCGACCAGCCTTTAAGTGGTAATCCTGCACCCAGGACCGCTCGCTATCAGGATCATAACGGCGAATCTTTAAAGTGAGTTCATAGTCTCGTGACATTCACTGACTCCCAAGGAGGAAACAATGTGGATGGTTTCCTAAAAACTCAATATTTTCTTTCGATGATACCGAACCTCTCGTAATGCTCTCCTTTGGCCTCGTAGATGCTCATATCGATGGGCCGTTTGTCGAGGGTCACTTGGCCATACTCTGTCATGGAGGCTAACGTGTGGTAATGGAATTCAGGGCTCCTTTCTGGGTAGTCCTCGCGATAATGGCCCCCTCGCGACTCCTTCCTGGCCAACGCTGATTGAGCAATGACCATGGAAATGTCCAAAAGATGATCCATCTCCCAAAACTGAATAAGCTCAAGGTTCATGATGAGGGACTTGCTGGCGAGAGCCATACGCTTGGTTCTGTCTTTGAGCTTTTTGAGCTTTTCGATGGCCTCCATGAGACCTTGCTCGTTGCGGAAAACCCCCACCTGATCCATCATGAGCACCCGGAGGGCATCCCGAATCTCAGCGTAACGCTCGTGGCCCTCAGCCTCAAGGTAGCCGGCAAACTGAGAGAAGACATGGGTACCTGCATCTTGGGGGATATCGCCCGGATCTTCAGCATCCTCGATATAATCTGCAACTCTGTTCCCCACGGCCTTGCCCATGGTAATGAGCTCTAGCAGGGAATTTGTCCCAAGGCGATTATGACCGTGAAGGCTTGCTGCTGCGAACTCGCCACAGGCATACAACCCGGGTACGATACGCTGAGCATCCTTTTGGACTTCACCGAATTCATTGGTCGGCGCACCGCCCATCTGATAGTGCGCTGTTGGGGTCACCGGACAAAGCTCATGTTGAGGCTCAACGCCTACAAACCTGCAGAAAAACCCACACACTTCCTGAATCCTGGTCTTGTGAATGTGTTCTGGGATATGCCTGAGGTCCAGCCACACATGGGGAAGCTTGTGATCAGGGTGGATGCATCCCCTCCCTTCGCGGATCTCTGTGAGGATGCATCTGGAAACAAGATCCCGTGGGGCCAGATCTTTGGCGGTTGGAGCGTAGCGCTCCATAAAGGGTTCTTCATCCTTGTTCCGTAGGATGGCACCTTCACCGCGAAGAGCCTCGCTGGCCAGGATGCCTGGCCCTACAATGCCGGTAGGATGGAACTGCACGGCTTCTACATCCATGACCGGCAGCCCGGCTTGAAGGATCAAGGCAAGACCGTCGCCCGTGTTCTGTCGACAATTGGTACTCACCTGATACATGCGGGTTTTGCCGCCCGTGGCCATAACCGTCGCCTTGGCCAGGACCGCGACAAATTTGCCGTTCTGTTCCATGAAGACAATGGCCCCGACGCAACGGCCATTTCTAAAGAGTAACTCAGTGGCCACACTTTGATTCAAAAACACGACCCCATGCCTCAAGGACTCACCCCACACGGTATCCATGATCCCTTTGCCAGTCCGATCGGCTTCATAGCAAGACCGAAAGGCCTTGACTTCGCCAAAATTGAGCATATGGCCGCCAAAAGGTCTCTTAGCAATGCGCCCTTCTTCCGTGCGGCTAAAATGCATCCCGTGCCTTTCCAACCAAACGATTTGCTCCCATGCCGATTCGCAGACTGTCTTGATGATATTCTGATCCGCTGAGCAGTCCGAACCTTTCCAGGTGTCGAACATGTGGTACACGACTTTGTCAATCGGGTCTTTCGGGTCCACCGCAGCCATGCCACCCTGGGCTGTGGAAGTGTGGGATTTCTGTGGGCTATGCACTTTGGTTACAGCCATGATACGGGTGCCTGGCCGACGATTGCATATGGCTGCCGCGCACCTCAGGCCCGCTCCTCCAGCCCCAACCACTAACACGTCCGGCCTAAGCACTGAATCAATCTTTAGTCTCTTTGCCAACGTCATGCTCCTGGAATAACGAATACGCTAAACAATGATATCGTCTAAACGCTGAAGACCAACTTGGCCCCGGCAAAAGCAAAAACCGCCATGATAAAGCTGGTCAGCAAAGAAAGTGCGGCCTTCAGACGTGGATCCTCCACATAGTCCCCTATGATGGTATATAGACCAAAACCAGCATGAAAAAATACGGAGACAACAAAGACAAGATCCACAAGCTTCATACCCACACCAGACATCCTGGCCAAGATGGTGTCTACGTCATGACCTACCTGGTAATTCAAGTGCATGAAAAACATGTGGCCCGAGACCATGGGAAAAAGCAAGGCCCCTGAGACTCTCTGAAGTTTCCACAATGCGGCGTTTCGTGTATGCCACAGCCTCTTGTACACAATGACGGCAGCGATGGTGCTCGCCAGGGTGACGATGAGCCAGAAAAAACCTACGGACACCTGTTGATTACCCATCACCATGAAAAGGCCAAGCGTCAGAACGTACAGAGCGCTCAGCAAGCAAACCCAGCGAATCATAAGGCTATCGTTTCTTGCACGGAAGATCTCATAAAGAATCAGCCTGGTGCCATTGAGGCCATGAAAAATAACTGGAAGGGCGAGGGCCCACTCCAAAAAGCTGAAGAGGACGTTGCGAAAGAACTTCATCTTCGAGGCAAAGGCCGCGGGTTCGTAGAGGCCTGAGAGCGTAATGATATGAAAAAACATATAGAGAACCAATGTGAGTCCCGCCACCCTATGGGCCCATGTCATGACAAAGCCCCACCCCCTGGAGCGGGTATAGTAAGACAATTTCGCGGAGTGTTCCATCATCCCTATAAGGTGTGCCTCAACACCGGTTTTTTGCGCAGAGGGGTTCATCTCATACTCCTATGGCCCGAGCATGCCGGAAAGACAGACCAAATCTGCTTTCTGCTGAGCCTTTGGTTTGAGGGTCTTGTATCATGAACGCAAGGTTTGTCAATATCCCAAATCCACCGCTTGAATTTGGGGTTCGGCCACTCATTGAAACAAGTGCTAAAAATGAATACCCTGTGCGGCTAATGCATATTCGCAGTGCATGCTTTTCTGGTGCCCGGGCCAGACCATCGTCGACCATATTCCACATTGAGCTCATCATGCTTGTCAAAAAATTTCATTTGACAGTGGCATTATGACACCATATAATCGTATATCATGACAGATTATCACCCGAGAGACATTACTCACGCCGTACGCATCGCTCTTGAAAATATGCCCGTGGTGGTTCTCACCGGGATGCGACAAACCGGTAAAACCACCTTGTTGTGTTCTCAACGCGATCTCAGCGAGCGAAGCTATGTCAGCTTTGACGATTTCGCCGAGCTTGAAGCGGCGAAATCGGATCCCGACGGCTTTGTCCGCCGCGAAAAGCCCTTGACGATAGACGAGGCACATAAGTGCCCTGAAATATTCGGCGCAATTAAACGTGCTGTCGATAAACGGAGGATTCCAGGTCAGTTTTTGCTTTCCGGTTCAGCCAACTTTTCAGTTTTAAAAGCCATTACAGAAAGCTTGGCGGGCCGATCGGTCTATATGGCGCTCCAGCCCTTCAACCGACGTGAAGTTCGGCGGCAAACGACAGCGGAGCCTTTCATAAAGAGGTTTTTTCAAGAACACGAGATTAACCGGAGAGATATCGAAAAGCCCATCCGTCCGGAAGAAGTGGCAAGAGGCAGCATGCCGACGGTGTGCCTCCGGCAGGTCAAAGATCCGCTGATATGGTTTCGGGGTTACGAGCAGACGTATCTTGAAAGAGATGTTCGGGAACTGAGTCGAGTACAGGATCTAACGGCGCTTCGGACGTTGCTTCGGCTTACCGCATTGCGAACCGGACAGCTTCTGTCACCAAGCCAACTCGGCCGTGATGCGAAGCTGAGCGCCGCGACTACATCCCGCTATCTCTCTCTGTTCGAGGCATCGTTCCTGATTACCAGAATGGAGCCTTATCTGGGAAACAGATCGAGTCGTCTAATCAAATCGCCGAAACTCTATCTGAGCGATGCGGGTCTGGCAAGCTATCTGGCGGGCTTGGAGCCATCATCATCCATTCGTAGCGATCCGCTCTACGGCGCCATGCTTGAAACCTATGTGGCTCAGAATCTTATCTCGATTCTGAGTGCGACCTGGCAAGATGCCGCCCTGTACTTCTGGACTGTGCAAGGCCGTCATGAAGTCGACTTCGTCATCGAGTCAGGGCGTTCCTGCATCGCTTTAGAACTCAAGTCATCGGCCAGGTGGCAAAAAAAAGACCTTGCAGGCCTCAACGCCTTTCTGACAACAACGTCCCACTGTAAAGCGGGCATTCTCTGCCACAACGGCGAGGACGCGGTGAACCTCGGCCCAAAGCTCTGGGCACTTCCGATCAGCCTGATTCTATCGTGATATCGGACAACCGATGAGTGTTTCCGGCGGTTTTCCTGCAATGCTTTACTCCTAACGGCTAACAAGTTGAGATATGCACTTGTTGAGGTCGGTCTTTCAGGCAGGATATCGACGCCACCCTTTCACATGGAAAGTCGTTTGCAAGCCAGGACGCCTAAGCCCTCAGCTGTGCATTACTGATCTCACAACAGCTTGGTTGCAATCTCATAAACACAGGCAAAGGCTTCACTCGACTGATCTAGCTTGGTCAGGGGCACCATCTCGGACACCATCCTATCTATCTGCTTATCGTAGACGATGCCCCCCAGATTTGTGGGGTGTATGGTGAGATACTTTTCGGAAACTAGCTGTATAATCCGCCCTGCGTTCTTGTCATGGGTGTCCCTTGTCATGTTGGTAATCATGGCCGGCTGAATTCTTTCAACTTCCCTTTGCAGGCCCTCCGCCACATCTGCCCCATCAGCGTCCACGATAGCCTCAAAAAGCTCTTTGATGGTTCGCACCTTGAGCTCATTTTTCGGATTCATGGCGGTTTCAACAAGGGCCTTGAGTGATGGTTCCCGGCTAGACAGCTGGCTCAGTCTTCGATAAACCGCATTACGGACGAAGGCATAGGCGTTTTGAATCGATGTCGGCTGTGGCGTTAGAACAGCAATCTTCTTGTGGGCAACGAGAAAAAAATCGAGGGCATTAAAAGAAGTCCCGGCCCCAAGATCTAAAATGATATAGTCGGCAGGGAGCCTGAAGATGTTCTGTATGATTTTCACTTTTTGGGCAAACTTTGGGTTGGCCAGGGAGAGAATTTCACCAGCACCGCTGATGAGTCGAAGGTTGTCGATCCCACAGCCGATACAAATTTCTTCTAATGAATCAAATTTCCTCGTAATGAAATCATTCAGCGTACGAGGCGGACTCTTGATTCCCAATAGGGTATGGAGGTTTGCCCCTCCCAGATCGGTGTCCACCAGGATGGTCTCTTTATCCATACGGGTCAACCAAAAGGCCAGAAGGGTGCTAATGATGCTCTTGCCGACCCCACCTTTTCCTCCACCCACGGCCCAGACCTCGGGCAACGCTTTCTTCTCAGCTTGCTGGCTTTCTTTCAATGTCACACCTTTCACTTGTGTCAGGAAAGTCTCACTGCCTCACAAGAGACTCCCATAAGCTCCAGATCAGATTCTGCTCCCCGTCACTTCCATGACAATACCCTTCCAAAACTTCCCGGTCAGGATCGGTCATCTCCTTAAATTGTACACCGACCACGGTGATTGTTTTTCCCTCATCGGAGACCTCCTTGCTCCAGACAATGGTACCCAAAATATGAAGTTTGGCCGCAGCAGACGGTAAGCCCAACTCGATCTTGACGTTTCTGCCCACCATCTCGGCAGACGGGCCGGTTTCATAGGTAGCGCCCAAAATAACACAGGCCCCACCGAGGGAGATGTCGTCGGTGAATCCATTAAGAAACAGGGGCGTCTTTCCTATCTCTTCTCGAAAAACCTTCATGCTCACTTTGGTTGGCAGCTGATGCCTGGCAGCCTTGCGGATCGTTTGGGAATCGATTTCCCCTCCTGCTTCCGATCGCGTCTTATAGAGTTCATCCACCAGACGTTCCACATGAGGATATTTCTCGCAAACCACCTGCACCCTTGGCTTTGAAATCTTTACTAACTCGACGCGAGTGATTGTCTCCACATCTGATTGGGCTATTCTTGCTTCTTCAAAAGGATAAATATCGCCAAAGAAATCGTTCTCTACCAAATCTGTCGTGGACTTTTGCTGGACCTTTTCCCCCTCCTGCAAAGGATGGTAGGTGGTTTCTTTCAAGGCGCCGGACACGACAAAACAGAGATTTTTTTGCATACTTCCAAACTTTTGCACCATCTGGCTGGCTCTAAAACGGACCCGCACCAGCCTTGCCATAAAAGCGACCATTTCAGGATATGTCATCTTGGTCAAAAAATCCTGCACCGGTGTGTCTCTTGAAATCCCTTTACGAAGGGCCTCATGAAAAGCTGTGCCCTCTTGATGGGAGGGCCGAACGATGCGCCACTCGGAAATCTTCGAGACAATGGCTTGCAGTCCCATGCCTGCCTCAACGAAAAGACTGGCAGCAGTCCTGTAAGAATCGGCTGCTGCATCAAAGGATTTCTTTCGAGCCAAGAAATCGGCAAAAGCGCGATGGAGTCCCGGATCGTTGGGGAAAACCTTCAGTAGGTTTTCAAATTCTCCTGCGGAATCGATGGTCAAAGATCCATCGATAATACGCCTGACAATACTGCTGTGTCCTTCAAGCTCGTCGCTCAACTTTCACTCTCCGGCGAAACGTTCCTTCCACCTTTCATGGATTCCACAATAGCATCTATACGCTTATTCATCATCTCGCCTTTTTCATAAGAGAGGCGCACAATTTCGTACAATGATTTCATCTTTGTGTCAAACTTCATCAACATTTCACCAAGTTGTGTAAGATTTTCCATCATGGACGCAATCTGCTTCTGAATATCCTCAGGCGTTGCACCAACTTGAGCATTAGGTTGATCCTCCTTGAGTCCCTTGATCAGCTTGTCGAGATCTTCTTTTTCCTCGTCTGAAAGACCAACATCAAGCCCTATGCCGGGTTTATCAACCATGGTATTCCCAAAATCAGGATTGATCAAACTTCCTAAAGGCGTCCTTGATCCGCTTGTCTAAAGCCTCCATGCCTTCCCCGGCTCCAGACGTTACCTCGAGTGTTTCACCAACATACCTTGACCCAGGCCCGCGTCTTTTCTGAACAATGATAAAACTCAATAATGCTACAATAATCACAGAAAGGATAATGAGTATAGCCAACGGGTAACGTCCCCACGGGCCTTGCTGGACAGAATGGTTCACAGATGCAGCCTCTGTGTCAGACACGGGCTTTGGTGTCTCGGCCATAGGAGTGTCTGATGCTTTGGGTAAAGCTGGCGATCGTATGGCCGTCTCCTGGAGAGGCTGTTGAGAGTCTTTTTGCGTCTCCCGTGCGGCTGGTCTGTCCGTTGGCCTGCCAGGTGCTTCCGACATTTTGATGGTCGGTTTTTTTGGTGCCCTGCTCAACGTCGCAATGGCCTTTCTTTTGTCTGCCCCTGCCAATGCCTTCTCAGAAGGCCTTTGAACTGATTCCACCACCACTGCGTCCTCAGGGGGCGTGTCCGACCGATAGATATCTAAGACAATGCGTTCCGGGTTGGAAAGGGTAAAGGGCTTCAGCCTAAAATACGGAAAAGGAAAGGTCACATGGGTGGCCAAGTGAGCATCTTGCTGGACAAATTCAATGGCGTTAACCCTTTTAGTTGTCTCAATCGATATCTTTGGGGGCAAGGCGGTCGTGGTATCAAGCAATACCACGGAAAGTTCACCCTTCCCTCTGACCTGAGGCTTCTCAAAGGCGGCTGAGCCACGCAATTCAAAAACGATTCTTGTAAAGCCTTCGTGCTCACCAATTCTAATATACTTTAGTTGGGCACCTTTGGCCGCGCTCGCCGAGCACAAAAACAGGACAACACAACTCACCCATAAAACCATTCTCCCATGTTTAATC
>Ga0180433_10009970_pt1 | contig 11526 bp, 11 predicted proteins | sample SS_ome_8_FD_132980 | JGI IMG/M metagenome (GOLD analysis project Ga0180433, IMG submission 132980) | Hypersaline lake sediment archaeal communities from the Salton Sea, California, USA - SS_1_D_1 metaG | ecosystem: Environmental > Aquatic > Non-marine Saline and Alkaline > Hypersaline >... | reverse complement strand
CTCCAAATGACGTAGTACCTCCGGTAAGTATATATCCTCCATCAGATGTTAGACTCATAAGCCCGCACTTGTCAGTACCAGATCCACCATACGTTTTATTCCACTCCTCATTACCCTTACTATCTGTTTTGATTAACCAACCATCACCGCCAGCATCCCACCCGCTAGCATCTCTAACTCCTCCAATGATATATCCTCCATCAAATGTAGGTTTAACACTAAGACCAACGTCAAACGTTGTTCCACCAAATGTTTTATTCCATTCCTCTTGAGGGCCGTCGGAATAATTTTCTTTATAAATATTGTTATTTTCAGAATTATCATCGATCATTCCAATATTTCCACCTGTGCTCGCTAGAGTAAATGCTCCAAATCCGCTAAGGACTAAAATTCCCACTAATACAATTGGCATTATTTTTTTCATATTTAAATCTCCAATGCTTTTAAACATAAAATATTAAATAATATCATAGAAGCCATGTTGCTAAAGAGAGTCTCTGTGTTTGGCAAATTATTTACAAAAAATATAACACCAGTATCATTGTGTAAGCAAGGATAATACATAAAAGTCCATACACCAAAATTTCCTCCATTATGACCTGATAGTTTTTCCTTACAAAATGAATAATCCATTTCCACCCATGCTAACCCATAATCAGTTGTTTGAGAATCATCAAAATCAGGTGGTTGTATTTTATGCATCTCCATAACAGTCTCTTTTTCAAGAATACGAACATCTTTGTATACGCCACCGTTCATATGGGCAATTAAAAAATGTGAAAGGTCTGTCACTGTTGTATATAAACCACCGACAGGATAATGAAGAATCCGATGATATTTACTATCAGCAAATCCCGGAAGTGTGTCAATTGTTAAATATTCTCCATCTGAATAATAATATGGGATTGCAACATTATCAATATTAAGATTTGAAAGATTGAAACTTGTATTACACATTTCTAAGGGCAATAATATATGCTCATTACAATAATCTAAAAAAGATTCTCCAGAAAGTATCTCAACAAGATACGCAACTATATCAAAGTTTATATTTGCATATATGTGGTATTCCCCAGGTGGATTCTCGGGATTCCAATGTCCGTAAAATGGAGGATCATACCATTTTCCACCTGGAGTTAAATAACCGATTATCCACGGATATGGATAAAAAGAAAATGGTGGGTCGTCAGAAAAATTAAACCAATACCAAGGATGATAGTCATCTATCAAAATTTCTGGAGCTAAACCGGAAGAATGAGAAAGCAACATCCGAAAAGTAATAGGAACATCAGGAAAATTTGGGTTTCTCAGAGTAAAGGACAGATAATCATTGACATCATCATCAAGATCGAAAAATCCTCGTTCATAGAGTTGCATCAATGCTGTACCAGTAATTGTTTTAGATATTGAACCAATGTTATGAATTGTGTGTTCTGTGGAAGGTTTTTCATTTTCAAGATCATAAAAACCATAACCCTTTGACCATACTACCTCATTACTATCAATAATACATGCTGAAAGAGATGGGAAATGAGCAAGTTTCATAAGGATAGTAACAACCTTATCAAAAAATATGCCATTCAAATAAGGTCTTTTTTCTACATAATCATTTTCATCATCAGCATCTACTATTACAGGTATTGTAGAGAATACCATAAATCCTGCAATAAGCAGAACAACAGCTTTTTTATTTATTTCCGTTTTTCTTTTCATATTTTTGCCTCCGCATATAATTTCAAAATGAAAATATTGAATATATTATTATCAAGATAAATCAACGTAATATAAGAAAAGAATAATACTGATAAAAGTTAATATAATTATTAGCAAAATAAGCATTTTTTTGTTATTTTTTATTTTTTCCAATATTTCCATTATTTTTTTATCTTCATTCAACTTTTTTCCTCCATTCTGTTATATCTTCCATTTATTCAATTCCAACAAATTTGATTTAACTCTACCAATTTCAATAGATTACGACTGATTAATTTCAAATTCAACCCAATCCCCCTGAAACCAAAAATATTATTCCTCCAATTATGAAAGATACAATCATAATTATGAATAAACGTAATATTATCTTCTCCATATTGAATTTCATTTAATTCCCCCCCGTAATTATTTTTAAATTCATTTTAAGATACTTTATTATGATGTCATAAAACCATCTTGCAATATATCCGTTAGCAATGAAAAATAATAATCCAAATGCAGTTACTCCAATTCCAAAAAAGAATAATGCTATTGGATTTATTCCCCCCAGTGATACATTTTCAATATATGGTGCAATAAAAGGTGAAACAATAGAAGCGATTCCTGCAAATACAATTGCACCTGCTGCTAAAAAAAATCCAAATAAAAGAACTAATACTCCTAAAAGAATTCCTGACACAAATATTAAATTGAAAAATCCCAATCCAATTGTTGCATAAATCGCCCTTAAAAAATTAATAACGGAAGTTTTCTCTTCTGCTTGTCTTACAAGAATATCTGCTTTCACATGTTTTGCTATTATCTTGGGAGTTCCTAGTGATTCTGCTATATCTTTTTCACTTCTTCCTTTGCTTAGCCCAATCTCAAAATGTTCTTTAAAATCTTTCATTAACGAATCCATATCTTCCTTTGGTAATTTTTTTAATTCTGCTCTGAGTTCTTTAAGAAATTGATTCTTTTTCAACTGAGTTACCTCCTAAAAACGTATTCACTTTTCTAATGAATTCATTCCATTCTTTTTTTAATATTATGCATTTTTCTTGCCCTTCACTAGTAAGTTTATAATATTTTCTTGATGGGCCTTCTTGCGACTCTTTTAGATATGTTTCTACATATTCATCTTTTTTTAATCTTCTTAATAATGGATAAATTGTACCTTCAGAAATTGAAATATTTTTAGAAATCTCAGTAACGAGTTCGTAACCATAATAGTCTTTAATTTTTAGTAAAGTTAGTACGCATAGTTCTAAAACACCTTTCTTAAATTGTGTATCCATTTATCATCTACCTTTTAATGTTAGGTACTGTGTATAACACAATAGTATATATAATACAGTAGTTTATAAATTTTTTCATGTTATTACAGTACTTCGAAATGTAAACTTCAATAGCATTTTTAATCTTCAATCCCATTAGTTATATGAGATGTTAGATGGTAAGTACTCTTGAAGATACTTTAAAAGAGGATATTGTAAAAACGCTGGATAAACATATCACTCTTGTAAAGGGAGATAACTGTACTTATTCTGATAGTAAAGGATTCTTAGCGTGGGCTTGGACTGGTATGGATTCCTTGTATCGCAATTAACTGGAAGAATGCTTGTAATAAGTTACTTCGCCATGTTGGGATGTTTTGGCTTTTATCAGAATAGATATAATAAGAGGAAAAAGTCCATAAAAAACTGATTGTAAAAAGGGGAAGGGATTCGAACAACTGTATCCTAGTAAAATTCTAAGTCTTCTTCTAGATATTTACATATCATCCAATTTTAAGGCTTGGGTCACCAAATAGATTAAATTCATGTAACGTGACATAATCAACGATAAAACTATCTGGACCTCGAATAGAGTTAATATACTTATTTTGTGCTTCAATCATCATTTCAGATAAAGTAACGTTTGGTTTATACGAATTAAAGAAAAATCGATTCAAATTTGAAGAACCAAAGACAATATCTATGATTTCTCCATTCTCAGTATCAATTGCATTACCTGACAAGCCAGGTTGAGTCGCAGCGATCACTGCAATACCACCTCCGTTTTCCTTTGAAAGAAGCGACCCAGCAAAACAAGGATAAAAATTCTTTGTTTCGATAGTATCAGCAAATCTTTTTAAAAAGTGAACAAAATCAAATGGATAGAGGACACAGATCGGAATCATAATCTTATCAAGGATATCATAATCAATTTTTCCAGTTAAACAGGCATCAAGGAAAAACACCGGAAGTTTCCCTTCATTGGTCATCTTATTTACATCTTTGATGTTGTAATCAATTGAGGTGCTGCTTTGGGGGAGATAGGTACCTATATGATCCATGTATCCATGTCCAGCATAGTTCACAAAACGAGCCCCAGAATTAATCTCTGAGGTAATAACATCAGGTTGAAAGGTTCCAAGTGAGGTGTATAATCTCACTAACTCAAATCCATATGATTCCATATACGGAATGATTTGTGTTTCCTGTAGCCATTCTCCTTCGTAAATTGCATATGAATTTGGTGTTGTATCTCCACCCATAACAATCATCTTATTGTACCAGTCACCTTGATCTTGAGTAATGTCATAGTTCATAATTTTTTCAATAACTGTTTGACAATCTTTTTGATTACTGCATGGAAACCTTCCTACGCCGATATCAGGATAGAGATCAACGATATCGATTATTTCTGATGTTATGTTGATAGAACGATAATCATAGTAACATTCTGAATATTTCTGATTGTTATTTGAATCCCATGATGAAAAGTCACCGTTTCTGTCATAAACATCTGCGTAATATAGATCGGATCTGATTTCATACCAATTGATGATACCAGTGATTACCGCGGTATCACACTTTCTCATGGGAACGTAATTTGTATCCCCTACTAACAGCACATCCCTTACACCATATTGTTCAACAGCATCCTTAATGAAATATTTGATCTGTTCTGCAGAGTCTCTTCCTCTATATTCATCATAGATTTCCTCAGTTGTTTTTAACAATGTTCTGATACCTAGTTGATTTTTATACTCAACTAATGGTTCTAGGATTGTTGAAAAGGTTTCAGATGTAATTATGAGCAAGTCAGATTCATTATTGGTAAAAAGTTGATGATATGCAGTTTTATAGCTAATATCAATAGCGACATCCTTTGGAATAATTAGCGAATTATTCAATGGGTAATATTGTATTGCAATATTTACCGTTAAGAACAACACATGGTTCTTTTGATACAGGCCTGACCCTTGATGATAGCAAACCGCTGTATCTGGATAGCATTGATCTGATTGATAGAAGGATTGATTAATAAAACGAGGATTTGATTCATTATTTTGATTTGGTGTATTAACAGATAACATTGGACAAACTTGTATCTTTTTTGAAAGAGAAACGACATCTTTTTTATAATTAACATCAACATCAACTATTTCTGAACCAAAGGGAAGAATTATTGTTTTTGAGATAACTGGAAGGATAGGTTTTCCTGGTTGATACGTCAGTGAACTGTTTTCAAGTGAAATGCTTGCAAAGTCATCATGTTCTTGAATACATAATGGTGAATTTATCAGATTCACGGATTTCATTTGAACATTAAAATGTTGATTAGATTCACTAATTGCGCCAAAGGAACCAAATAGTATTGCCATTATTATAAAATATGATATTATTTTTTTCATAAATATTCCCAATCTATAGTAATTATAGAAGATAAATTTAATATATTAATTTTTTTCCTACTTTTTCGCGTATTTATCGAAATTCTAATTAATTAGTTAATAAATATACGAAATAATGCTAAATATTAATAAAAAAGATAGAGAAATTCTGTATCATTTGGATTTTAATGCTAGAAAACCAATACGAAAAATCGCAAGGGAAGTGAATCTTCCTGAAAACACCTTGAGATATCGCATAAAAAAACTTGAAGACAAACAAATTATTAAACGATATTATACGTCTATCAACTCCTATAATCTTGGTTTCAAGGTTATAAAATTTTACACCCATTATGTGAATATAAATTCAAGAAAACAAAATGAGATTATCAGCTTTTTTTCAAATCTACCCAACACCTGGGTGGTCTCTTCAAAAGAAGGAGAATTCGATTTAGGTGTAATCTTTTGGATAAAAAATATCAATACATTCTATCCTATATGGAAAAAGATTTTCAGCTCCTACGCAGACTATCTAACAGACTCACAACTTTTTTTTCAATGTGAAGCACTTTCCTTTTGCCCTACTTACCTTATAAACGCACAGACAAGATCAGAATACGAACATTTCGATCACACACGAGAAGAAAAACAAATCACTATCGATTCCAGTGATGTAAAACTTCTAATTAATTTGGCTTCTGATGCTAAGATTCCTCTTACTAAACTCTCTCGATATTTGAATCTTACTGGAAGCTCGATAATTAATAGAATAAATCGTCTAAAAAAGAACAACATTATCCAATCATATCGTATCGATATTGATGTAACACAATTCGGTTTTTTGCATATAAAAACTGATGTTTTTTTAAATAATTTAAAAGATGTAAAGCAAGTTATTGCTTATTTTAGACAATGCCCATATGTGGTTTGTATCATGAAATCCTTTGGATATTCTCATATAGAAATAGAATTTCATGTCAAAAACCTTACTCATTTCCATCAGATTATGATAGAATTCATGGACAGAAATCCAAATATCCTAAAAAACTATAAGTTTGTCCAAACCTCAAAAACTCACAAATTACAATGGATTCCAGAATTGAAGAATTCGTCACTTTTGTAGTGAAGATTGATTTTAATAAGATTTTCATATTTGAAGACAACACTAATTCAAAAGTTAGTATCTTCTTAAATGAAACATAAAATATTGCAGGGGACGAGATATTGACTCGAGTTTACCGTTAAAATAAAAAGGTTTTCTCCCGTTGCGTGAATTGATATATAATCATTTCTGCTTTACTAATAGGGGGAGTTATATACCTCATCGTGAGAGATATACCCTATTATTGTTGATGATACTTTCATCTGACTATCTATTCTCAACCGTTCAATCGATTACTGAAAAAACCTTCAGATTACTTCGGGTTTGCACTTTTATTGCATTTTGCATTTTTATTCGTTGTTTTACACTTTTATAAGGAGCTCATAGGCTTTGCACATAAACCTAATTAGAATATGAATGGCAATATTACAAGTTAAGAACTATGTCTAGTTTTTCTGCAAGTTCTTTGTATCTGTTTCTAACGGTAACCTCTGTGACTCCTGCAACCTCTGCTACCTCCCGTTGTGTTCTACGATCCCCACAGATTACGGACGCTATATAAAGGGAAGCTGCTGCAGTACCTGTTGGACCACGCCCACTGAGAAGCTTTTTTTCCTCTGCTTCTTTTAATATTTCCATTGTCTTGGATTGCACATTGCTACTGAGCCTTAACTCACTGCAGAACCGTGCGATGTAATCTTGTGGGGTGGTAGGCATATTTTTCAACCCAACTCCCTTAACAATGAAACGATAGTTTCTTCCAACATCCTTTCTTGACATATTTGTTGTATCACTAATTTCATCAAGCGTCCGAGGGACACCACATTGCCTGCATGCCGCATAAAGCGATGCTGCTACCATACCCTCAATGCTTCTACCCCTAATCAGTTTTTTTGCTGCTGCTGTTCTATAAATAAATGCAGCTGTTTCTCTGATATGCCTAGGAAGTCCCAAAGATGAAGCCATTCTGTCAAGCCCGGTAAGAGCAATAGCCAAATTTCTCTCAGCCGAATCTGAAATACGTGCCCTATTTTGCCATTTCCTCATTCTGTATAATTGTGGACGATTTCTAGTTGGGATTGAGTTACCATATGAATCTCTGTTTTCAAATCCTATTGTCGTACTCAAGCCTTTATCGTGAATTGTATAAGTCATCGGTGACCCAACTCGAGCTCTTTTATCACGCTGATCTTCATCAAATGCCCGCCATTCGGGACCTGGATCTATAAAATCTTCGTCGATAACAAGCCCGCAATCTTCACAAACAAGTTCCGCTCTATTGTAGTCTTTCGACAGATGTATACTACCACATGATGGGCATTGATTAATTTCTTCTATCGTCTGCCTTTCTTTTTTAATCAAACAAAGCAATCCCCCTTAATAAAACATTGTATTAAATCTGCTTGATTAATCTATAGGTTTACAAAGGAGTAATATTACAGGTCATATAACTATTCTCGTTTTAGAGATCTTTTTGAATAATCTTTCGTGCTCTCTGTTCAGGTCGATATCGTATTGCATCTATATTGTGCCATGGAAAAAAATCGTTTACTATTGTTCCATCTGTATCATTGAGTTTTCTTTCTAGTATAATTCCACGTGCACCTACTTCACAAAGTATGCCTTGGTAGCTTTGTGTTTCCTCAATTTTCTTTTTAAAGCCATATCTAACAAATACTGATACTGTCTTGCCAATAAAATCTTTCATTTCTTTCTCATTCATATTTTTATCATCTCCCGTTTTCTTTTATTCTCCCTTCTGACTTTAAGATATTTTGAGCATTTTTCACAACATAGGATTTTATCTCCTTCTATTGTTTCAAATTCCTTTAATTTCGATTTTTTAAGTTCGTTCTTACAGATAGAGCATTGTTTTTTTTCAAACCACATCTGTCTCCACACCACCTATTCAATTTATTAACTCCATTTTCTAACCTTATTTATCATGGATTATTCCTTTTAAACCACGGACAGTTGACACAGTTGCCATACTTTTTAGAAAAGTAGTAACCATCAATTATTGGATCGCCTGCTAGAGTCCAACATTCTTCTCCCCAATTTAGCGTATAAATTTCGCATTTTTTCCTTATCTCCTTTGGACATTTCATAAATTCCCAACAAGGTTGCGTTTTTTCAAAGTGTTTTTTTAAATTGCTTTTCATATTCACGTTTTAACCTTCCAAAAATACTGCTGCAGCTAATACCGTTGTGAATAAACCATTTTCTCCTTCGTTGCTTTCGTGGTTCATCCTGTGCAAGTCCTTTTTCTTTCAAAAATCGATGAATCCGGTTATGAGGAATATGAATCCCTTCCGCATCCATGATTTTCTCCAGTGAAACAGCACCGGCTAATGGATGCTTTTTACTGGTTTCAAGAATCTAACGTTTTTCTTCCATAGATATAGGGGAGGGTTTCCTTCCCGGTTTACGAGGATAAAGATACTCTCCTGTTTTATTATAGGTGTTGTAGATTTCTCGTACCCATCTAGGAGAAATCTGTTGCATTTTTGCAATCCTATAGGCTGATCTTTCTCCCTTTTCCCTTTCTCTTACGATCCATCGAATCTTCTTTTGATTCAATTTCCTCATGTAATCAAATTCAATTACATTATTTACTCGAAGGAAGTAATTTTGGGATAACACAGAATTTTTTATGGGTAAAAGAGTTTATGAAACCTTGAAAAAGTTATACTAGGATTTACGGTATCAGAAGTTAGACACTCTTGAGGAATTACATGCGTATTAATGTGATGAATGAAAATTAATCAATGGCCACCAATCCATTCTCCTTCAGAAAAAAGAACCGAAGTATAACTCTAGGATATTAGGCTCATGTAGAAATAGATTATGGCATGGAAAATACTCTGTTCCATGGTATCATTATTATAATATTTGAACAATAATATATTTAAAACAATGTAGTTAAATCAAAAAAGGAGTAAATCTTATTAATATTATAGCCAATAGACAGATGATGATAAAAAAATATATTGCAATAATTTTTCTTATAATTTTAATCATTAATGTTATCGGAATTTCTGGCTGTTTAGAACAGACCGAGAATAATGAAAACATTAACTATAACACAATAACAATTGGAGTAGGGTCTGATGAATATAATGCACAATACCCATGTGGAGAATTTTTAAATGGTAAAATACTTACAATAAATTCGAATATTTACAATGGCCTTGTTGAGTTTGATAATCAATTTGGTATTATTCCTTCTCTTGCTGAAAATTGGCATAATCCAAATAATACTACATGGAGGTTAAACCTTAGAAAGGATGTCAAATTTCATAATGGATATAATTTCACAGCAGAAGATGTTAAATATACGATTGATAAAATAAAAGAAGACAAAAAAAATCCGACATATAAGCATTTCTTAATAGTTAAAGAAATCAATATAATTGATAATTTCACTGTTGATTTGGTTACTGAGAAACCTGACCCATTACTGTTGAATTATCTCCCATATGTATTCATGATTTCTAAACAGTATTATGAAGAAACTTCTAATAATCCACCTGTAGGAACAGGACCTTATAAATTTTGTGAATATACTGAAAACCAATCAATCGAATTGGAAAGGTTTAATAGTTATTGGGGCGGAAGACCCAAATATATGAATGTGATTTTTCGATTCTACTCGGACTATGAAAATAGATTAAAAGCATTATCTTCAAATGAATCAGATATACTATATTATGTGGCTTTTGACGATATTGAGAGATTGTGCAAAAAATCTTATATTCAAAATGTAAGTGGATTTTTCCCTACAGTTTATTATTTAATGTTTGATTTTAGAAAAAATGATAGTTGCTGTTTTGATGAAGATAACCCTGTTTCTAATGTGAGAGTAAGAAAGGCAATATATCATGCAATTGATATTGAAACAATTATTGAAGATGTTTTATATGGATATGCTAAACCGATATCACAATTTGTTTATTCAGATATTTTTGGTTTTAACCCGAACATCGAGAGACTTACTTATGATCTGAGTATTGCTCGTCAATATATGAAAGATGCAGGTTATGAACAAGGATTTGAAATTGATCTTGATTGTTTTGATATGGCATATAGAAAGAATGTTTCATTAATGGTTTCTGATCAACTCTCAAAGATAAATATAACAGTAAATGTGAATATTTTGCCAAAGAGTGAATTCATTCAAAAAGTTTATATCAATCGTAATAGCTCATTTTACTATTTTGGATGGGACTTTGATTTTGGTGATGCTTGCGAGATTTTTACTAGTATACTTCATACTATAAATGAAGAATATGGATTTGGATTTGCAAATTATGGTTATTATTCAAACCCAGAAATTGATAATATAACAAAAAACATAATATATGAAATGAATTCCAAGAAAAGACTTAAGTTAATGCATGATGGTTTTGAAATTGCCATGAATGATATTGCCTGCATACCTCTTTTTATACTTAAATACACTTTTCTAATGAATGATAGAGTATTACTTAACCCTATAGTTTGTTTTCAACAAGTTGACCGTTGGGTTGATATGAGATAGTTAGAATTAAGAAATGAATAGTAAATAAGAAATGCGAATATGAAAAATATTAATGGAATACTCAATAATATTAGTTTAAGAATTAAATTGCCTTTTCTAATTATTTCAATTATTTTAGTAGTTTTTATTTTGAGCTCATATATAGTTATTAAAAGGGAATCTCAAGTTGCAAGAGATACTATTATCTCAAGTGCAAAATCTTTTTCAAAACTATCTGCAACTGAAATTATTACCAATTATGAACTTTATTATGTTTCTGGATTTTTAAAATTTTCAGAAATTATTACCAATATTATGGCTATTAATGAAGATATTGAACAGATACAGATTTTTTCAGTTAAGGGAAAGTTATTGTTTCATTCCGATGAAATTTTGAATGGTAAATTCAATGGAATAAATAATCGATCGAGAAATATTTCTGACGAAAAACTTCTTGATATGCTACAAGAAATTAATCCTTCTTATAGGGTATCAATTAATGATAAAAGTACATTTGAAATAATTCAGCCATGTATTGGTGAATGGGGACCT
>Ga0180433_10009969_pt1 | contig 11528 bp, 6 predicted proteins | sample SS_ome_8_FD_132980 | JGI IMG/M metagenome (GOLD analysis project Ga0180433, IMG submission 132980) | Hypersaline lake sediment archaeal communities from the Salton Sea, California, USA - SS_1_D_1 metaG | ecosystem: Environmental > Aquatic > Non-marine Saline and Alkaline > Hypersaline > Sediment... | reverse complement strand
AAGGCACAGCGTGTTCGGGTGGAGGCCTTTTCAAAAATCAAGGCTATGTTTTTTCCTCTTAAGCAAGGCTGTTCAGTGCCCGCGTACTTGGCTTTTTTCAGATCGACAGAGAGTCCCAGCAAAAAACCGATTTCTTTGGGAGAGAAATCCAGGAGCTTTAAAAAATTCCGGTTTTTCAGGTTATAGGCCATTTCATCCTCCCGAATTCGATCAGAAATCCTGGAGAATCTCTTCCAGATTTGGAGATCCGATCTCTTCGATGTCGTAGCGCACGCGGAGAATTTTCTTGTCTGATTTGATAAGACGGTTGAGGTCGATCGGTGTACCGCTGACAACGAGGTCGCAATCGCATTTGTTTATGGTTTCTTCCAGCTCTGCGACTTGCTGGTCCCCGTATCCCATGGCTGGAAGGACTTTATCGAGGTGAGAATACTTGTCAAAAGTATCCGCGATACTCCCGACCGCATACGGCCTCGGATCGATAATCTTTGCAGCCTTGAATTTTTTCGCGGCCACAATGCCCGCTCCATATTGCATTTCACCGTGAGTGAGCGTTGGGCCGTCTTCGACCACGAGCACAGTTTTACCGGAAATTTCCTCGCTGTCATCGACAGCGATAGGAGAATTCGCCCGGATAATCATGGCTGTGGGATTGAATCGATGAATATTTGCCATCAGCAGGTTGATCTTATCTTCTTCTGCTGTATCCATCTTGTTGATAACCAGCACCTGAGCCCTACGGAAATTCGTTTCACCCGGATGATAGCGGAGCTCATGGCCGGGTCTGTGAGGATCGGCAACGACAATATCCAGGTCGGGTTTATAGAATGAGAAATCGTTGTTCCCTCCGTCCCAGAGCACGATGTCCGCTTCCTTTTCGGCGTCATCCAAAATGGCTTGATAATCGACTCCGGCGTAGACGATGATACCGTTGCTGATATGCGGTTCGTACTCTTCTCTTTCTTCGATAGTGCATTTGTGTTTGGCGAGATCCTCATACTTCTCAAAGCGCTGCACTTTCTGTTCGACAAGGTTTCCATAGGGCATGGGGTGACGGATGACAGCGACTTTGCGGCCCTTGTTCTTCAGGATGAGAGCGATTTTTCGACTCGTCTGACTTTTACCGCAACCGGTGCGAACCGCGCAAACGGAGACGAGTGGACGATGGCTCTTGATCATCGTCTCATCCGGGCCCAGAAGGACAAAGGATGCTCCTGCCGCATGAACCTCCGAGGCTTTGTGCATCACGTATTCATGGGGAACGTCACTGTAGGCAAAACAGACGTCATCGATTCCGTTGTCTTTTATCAACTCAGCCAGGTCTTCTTCGGCAAAAATTGGGATTCCTTCAGGATAAAGCTTCCCTGCAAGTTCCGCAGGATATTTGCGGCCTTCAATATCGGGGATTTGTGTGGCCGTAAAGGCGACAACCCTGTAGTCTTCGTTGTCTCGGTAGTAAACGTTGAAGTTATGGAAGTCTCTTCCTGCGGCGCCCATGATTATGACTTTTTTCATTCTTTTATCTCCTTTTATTTCAGATTGATTCGTTTGATCCTTACCCGTAAAAAAGGCAAAAGTATAGCACAGGGTTTTTCTTTGTGCAAACCTCACCAAAGGCCGATAAGCGGTTCCTCTGATAGCACCGAAGAACACGCCGATTTTTTCCAGCCGGGAAAACTGATTTGGCTTTCATCCTCGGTTCTCCTTTCTCTTCAGGCAAAGAACCTTGCCCGCCTCTGGCTTTCAAAGGATTGTTGCCGGCACGCACTCTGATCACAGAATATCGCCTGCCCGATGAATTTCCACTGTGCTGATATTACTGTTCACCTGAGGCAAATATCATTCTATAGGATAGTATAAATCAGTCAACTTTTCACCAATTATTTTGTTCAAATGAAACTCTAGAGAGTCGAAACATTGACAAAATTAACGTATCATGTCTAAATTAAGAACAGCAGGATGATCGCATTCCAACAACCCATTGATTGGACACGAGGATTCGGATTGGAGTGCACCAGTCATTTCTGAAGGGAGTGAGTGATGGCAAAATTTAAAAAGTTGAGCGTTTTGATAGCCTTGAGTGTTGTGCTCTGGCTCGTGGCCTTGGCTCAAGAACGCGTGGATTACACAATGATCGGAAAAATAAAGGATGAAGGATTCAATAGGTCCCGGGTCATGGACTTAGCCTGGTACATGACTGATGTTTTGGGGCCGCGCTTCTCCAACTCGCCGGGCTATACCAAAGCCGCCCTTTGGGCCAAGAAAAAATTCGAAGAATTCGGGATTCAAGCGGAACTGGATGCTTACGGTGATGTTGGTCCCGGATGGGAGGTTCGGTACACATCGGTTCATATGCATAAACCAAAATATATGCCCTTGATCGCCTATGCCAAGCCCTATTCACGTGGCACAGGACAAAAAGTCATCAGCAAGGCCGTTTTATTGGACACCGCAGGGCTATTTTCTGAAAAGGATCTCATGAAATACCGGGGGAAACTGAAGGGCAAGATCGTTCTCACCAAGCCAAAAAGAAAGCTAACGCTTAATTTTAATCCAGATGCAGTGAGGCTGTCGGACGAAGAGCTTGACGGCATGGCGGAGCTCCGTATCATTCCTCCAGAAAATAGGACCCATGATAAGGCCGAGACTTATGCTTCACATGAAAAAAAGGTATATCCAGCCCAGAAGCCATTGTCCGAGCAATCAATCGCGGCCTTTTTTGAACAAGAGGGCGTGGCGGCTGTGGTCGAGCCCGGACCTCCGCAGGGCCCGGCTCCCATGGACAAAGGTTTGGTCCATGTGAGTGCGCCTAGGCCGCTGGCCATGGATGCCCCGAAGCCTCTACCCGGCGTCATTGTTTCGGCAGAGCACTACAACCGGATCGCACGCCTTTTGGAGCAGGGGATTGATGTGGAGATGGAGGTCGAGACGCATGTCTTTTATGAGGAAGATGATCTGCGGGATTTCAATGTGATTGCGGAAATACCCGGCACGGATATGAAAGACGAAGTCGTGATGATTGGGGGACACTATGACGGTGAGCCTTCGGGGACAGGCGCGTCGGACAATGCATCGGGTTGTGCGGCCGTGATGGAAGCGATGCGCATTCTCAAAGTTGTCGGCGCGCAGCCGAGACGAACAATCCGTGCAGCTCTTTGGGGAGCCGAAGAAGCCGGGCATCTTGGCTCCCGGGCCTATGTCAAAAAGCACTTTGGTGATGCGGAAACCCAGCGCTACCTGCCAGAGCATGCCAAGCTTTCCGTGTATTTCAACATGGATTGGTACGGACGGTTCAGGGGGATCTTTATTCAGGGGAACGATCTGGTCCGTCCGATTTTCGAGGAATGGATGAGGCCCTTTCATGACCTGGGCATGACTCACATCGTTCCCGGCAATACGGGCGGGACAGATCATATGTCTTTTGTTAAAGTCGGCCTACCCGGATTCCAATTCATCCAGGATGACCTCGAGTTTTTCACGACCACCTTTCACACCAATATGGATGTCTATGACAGGTTGGTCCCTGAGGATTTGATGCAGGCCGCTGTCATACTGGCCAGCTTCGCCTACAACGCGGCCATGCGCAATGAGATGCTGCCCCGCACCCCCAATCAGGTGGAAAACAATCGGCGCTGGCATAAATGATGACACAGAAAATAGGAGGTATGACCATGTTTTTTAAAACAACAGCACAGAAGTTCTATGGGGGAGTGTTTCTTTTTTTGTGTTTGATCGCGCCCGCCGTGTTTGGAGGGCAAGTGCCGGACAATGTTCTTGATAAGATCCATTTCCGGAGCATTGGCCCGACAAAGCAATCCGGCCGGTTCATGCAGGTCGGTGTCCCTGATACGCGCAAGGACCCCTTCACGTTCTATGCGGCAGCTTCGACGGGGGGCCTCTGGAAGACGACGGATAATGGAATCACTTATATACCGGTTTTTGACGATGAAAATATCAATGCCCTTGGTGATGTGGAAGTCGCTTTTTCAGATCCAGAAATAGTCTATGTCGGGACTGGAAATCTCTCCTACTGGGGGGAAGGCATGTACAAATCCACCGATGGAGGACAGTCGTGGACACACATCGGTCTGAAAGACTCCCATTTCATCAGTAAAATCGTGATTCATCCCGAGAATCCCGACATCGTGTATGTCTCTGCCGTCGGAAGTTCTTATGACAACAACCCGGAACGAGGAATATTCAAAACATCTGACGGTGGAACAACCTGGACAAAGGTGCTCGGTTTGACCGACAACGGAAAACATGTGAGCGGCGCCGATGTGCACATGCATCCCACGGCTTTCAATACACTGTATGCCAGTCTGTGGGACCGTGACGGCGGCGAAGCGAGCGGCATTTTTAAAACCACGGACGGCGGAGCCTCATGGGACAAACTGGGCGGAGGGTTGCCCACAGTTCCCCTCCAAAGAATAGGGCTCGATATCTACCGGTCAAACCCGAAGATCGTGGTGGCCACGATTCTCATTCCAATCGAGAACCCCGAAAATCCTCGGAGAGATACGGAGAACACCATCTGGCGCACGAGAGACGGGGGGAAAACATGGAAGCGGATCAGTCCCGGCTTGGATATCTTCGAAATGCGAGGCGCAAACCGGTACGGACAGATCCGGATCGATCCCAACAACGAAGATAAAATATTCGTGCTCAACAACGGCATCCAGGGGACAGATGACGGCGGAAAGACCTGGAAACACGCCATCATCCAGTTCGGGAACGATCATCAAGACCTGTGGATCAATCCTCATAACAGCGACCATATGATCGGTTCGAGCGATTCGGGAATACGGATATCCTTCAACGGGTGCAAAACCTGGTATCATCCCGATAACCTGCCGTGCGGCTTATGTGAAGCCGTGGGCGTGGACACAGCCTATCCTTATAACGTTTACGGTGGGATGCAGGATTTCGGCACATGGCGGGGACCGAGCACCAAGCGAGGACGGTATCCCATCCGGTTCGAGGACTGGGAACATGTCAGGGGTGCGGACGGCGGATATGCCCAAGTCGATCCCAGGGACAACCGATGGCTTTTTGTCTCGTCTCAGAACGGGGAAATATCCCGCAACGACCAGAAGACGAACGTGCGCAAAGACATTAAATACGAAAAAAAAGGCATTCGCTTCAACTTTGTCGCTCCTTTTCTCATTTCACCGCACAATCCCAATGTCATTTTTCATGGAGCCAATGTTCTGCTGCGATCAGACAATCTGGGTGAGTGCTGGCAGGAAATAAGCCCCGATCTCACCAACGGACCGAACCAAAAGCCGAAAAAGAAGATAAACGGAACGATCTCCACCGTCGATGAGTCTCCGGTTGTGCAGGGCGTCATCTGGGTGGGAACAGATGACGGCAATGTCCAGCTCACGCGGGATGGAGGCGAGTCCTGGATCAAGTTGAACGATAATATCCCGGGCAAGCCCGCCTACAGAGTGAGCCGTGTGGAAGCTTCGCGCCACGATCCGGCCGAAGGATTTGTTGCTTTGAACGGCAGAACGGTTACGGGAGACCTGAAGCCGTATGCCTACAGAACAACGAACAACGGGAAAACGTGGGTACAGATCACAAAAGGACTTCCTGAAGATGAACCAGTCAACGTGATTCGGCACGATCCCAAAAATCCTAATCTTGTTTTTCTCGGAACAGAAAAAAGCGCCTATGTCTCTCTCGACCGGGGAGACTCCTGGCAATCCCTCCGGAACAACATGCCGAACATCCCGGTGACCGATATGGTCATTCACCCCCGGGAGAACGAGCTCGTTGTGGCAACCTATGGGCGAAGTTTCTGGATTGCCGATATTTCACCCTTACAGGAAATCAAGGCATCCAGTCTTGATAAAGATGTCCATCTTTTCGATGTCAAACCTCAGGTTCTCTGGATTCTGAGCGGGCAAAAACAGGTGGCTGCAAACTGGCAGAATTACACCGGTGAAAACGCGCCCAAAGGAATTGTCGTGAATTATTACTTGAAAAACAGAGTGGAAAATGGTGTGGCAGTCAGGATATTTCGAGGCTCCCGATTGGTCAATGAATACCAGGGATCCGGCAATCCGGGGTTGAACAGCGTGGAATGGCACCTGACGGAACGGATACCGAGGACAGCCAAGGAGAAAGAGGATACGGCCCGGTGGATTGAGGAAACCCGGAATGAAGAACTCTTTTTCGATTATTACGACGGGCACGACCATTTCGGCGAAGCCGACGAAGAAGTGTCTGTAACCGGCCGGCCCCTGGGGATATGGATTCAGCCCCAGCCCGAATGGCGGGAGGTCGAATACAAGCATATCCGGACGAAACCGGGAGAATACACTGTCAAATTGATCGTGAACGGCAAAGAGTACACCAAGATTGCTCTCGTGCTCAAAGACCAGTGGTATGAAGACAGGTATTGATTCCAACACACATAGAAAATTATGTCTGAACCGAGGAGTTTTTTATTTACAGAGATTCGTCTGATTCTTTGGGTGTTTGTGAATCGCACATACTGATAAACTGTTTACAGCGGAAGGACAGATTATAGAATAATGATTAATAGAGAAATACTTGAAAGAGGTGCAATATGAAAACCAAACACATTTTTATGATCGCCATCTGCGGGCTGCTTGTTGCGGCGTCCGCCGAAACCGACCATGAACCGGTCTATTATGATGTTGTGCAGAAGATCATGGAATTCGAATCCACGGATTCTCATGTGATGGAGAATGCCAGCTGGCTGTGTGACGTTTTTGGCCCGCGGAGTCTGAAATCCCCTGCGTACCGGAAAGCCTCTGAATGGTCTCGGGAGCGGTTGAAAGAATATGGCCTGTCGAATGCCAGGCTTGAGGCCTATGAGTTCGGCAACGGCTGGGACATTGACTACGTCTCGCTGCACATGGTGGCGCCGAGGTATATGCCGGTCATCGGTTTTCCTGTAACCTGGTCTGCCGGTACGAATGGAAAGGTCCGGGCGCAAGCTATTCATATGAACTTTGAAGCCATTGAGTCGGAAGCGGATCTGGAGCCATACCGGGGCAAGTTAAAGGACCGAATCATTTTGATAAGTCCGGAACAGACAATATCGCCCCATTTGGGTGTCGAAATGAAGGGTCGGGATGGCACGTTCTTCCCGAATGGCTATCCCGTGACGCTGACCGAGGAGCGGCTTGATGAGATGTCAAAGATCCCGATAAGCCCCCGAATATCGCCTTTGGAAGAGGAGCTGGCGAATCAGGAACGCTACAGAAAAAGGCGTGGAGACGACGGCCTTTCGAGGCAGAAAATTGTTGATTTCGTGTTTTCCGAAGGAGCTGTCGCTATCGTACACCCGGATGCAGAGCATTACTATGGCTCCGTTGCGCCCGAGGGGTACAGCAGGAGCGGAGAAAAGCCCTGGGATGTGAACTTGCCGCCGAAACCGGTCGAACTCGTTCTGGCCGTCGAACACTACAATCGGATGATACGAATTCTTGACAAAGGAATTCCCGTTGAAATGGAAATTGAAGTCAGGACGAATTTCTACAAAGGAGATCCTCACGATTATAACGTTGTTGCCGAGATTCCGGGCACCGACCTGGCGCACGAAATCGTCGTCGTGGGGGGCCATCTCCAGTCTGTACCCGTCGGAACAGGCGCTATTGATAACGCCGCCGGTGCGGTCACCTCGATGGAAGCCGTGCGTATTCTCAAGGCCATTGGCGTAAAGCCTCGGAGGACCATTCGTGTGGGGCTTTGGGGTGGGCATGACGGAGGCGGGTTGGCCGGCAACCGGGCGCATGTTCGCAAACACTTTGCCGATCCCATAAAAAAAGAGTACAAGAAGGATTATGATAATGTTGTGGCCTATTTCGATCAGGATACCGGACCCGGCAGGATAAGAGGCGTCTCCATCATGGGGAGTGAAGAGATGCGGGCCATACTCACGGAATGGAACAAACCATTGCGTAATCTGGGGATGGCGCATCTGTTTACTTCCGGAGCCTATCATGAAGCCTATGCGGAGGTCGGTTTGCCCGGCTTCTATTTCAAGCATGACAGAAGTGAGATGGATGACTGGAACGCCCACACCAGCATGGACGTGTATGAACGTCTCTTTGCGGACGGCATGCAGCAGACGGCAATTGTTGTCGCCACATACGCCTATCATGCCGCTATGCGCGACAAAAAATTCCCCCGCGTCTCGCCCCGGCCATGGTGAAACGGCCCTTAGTGACCTTAAGAATTATTTGATTAAACGAATCTTCGTTGGCGGAGGTGAGAAATATTCCACTCCGCGTTCGGTGACGATAGCACCGTCATGGAGCTGAATGGAGAGATATTTCCCTTCTCCCCACTCTGGCATCGGAACATAGACCCAGTATTCGAAATAGAAGTGATGATTGAGAGGTAGCTTCATGTCCCGCTGCCAATCCGGCCCTAGTGGACCTATCCTTGGGGCATAGATCCCCGATGCGGCATGCATGTCGAGAGGGACCTGAGTTTTTTCAGGATCTTTGTCTGTTTCAAATGTTTGTCTGTTGACATAGATGTATCCGGCTTCTTCGATTTTTTTCTTGAGTAATTCGAAGGTTTCTCCGGCGGTTTGGCCAACCTTGATGTTGTCTTCCAAGATCTTACGGACCTTCATGACATCTGCCCAGGCCCTTTTGATCTTTGGGGGCGGCTCTGTCTCTCCTTCACGGAGAATATAGGCGTATTCAAAAGTTATCTCATAGTGGTTACCGTACTCCCACTCGGGGTCCACATGGCCGCCGCTTTGTTTGCCGCCCGCCAAACAGAGGAGGTCGCCCCTCTGAAGCACATATTCGCGTCCGTGTCGGTTTCCGTCTTTGTCCACGACAGACCGGGGCCCATCAAGATCGCCGAATCTGGTTTTACCGGGGACGATGGAATTGAACTGCCTCTCAAAGGAGTCCATGATTTTCTCCCGGATTCGTTTGTAGAGGACGATTTCGCTCTTAACCGGTCTCGACAAATAATCCGTGATCACATATTCAGCCGAGACGATTCGTTGGGCGTATTTTTCGCCGATTTCTTTGACCAGCAAATTGTAGTCCGTATGGGAGATGCCGTCTGACCGCAAACGGGGGATCTCGTACAACACGGGAGATCCCAGCTTTTCCAGATAGTTGACACCGATGCGTTTAGGGTCACGCTCGGCGACAAATTTACCGACGCCTTTAAACCTGAAGTCTAATTCTGTTTTCGGGCCCCCAGGCCACTCTGTTCCGCCTTTCCTGTAAAACACTCCTAAAGGCATCCTGTATTCCGGTAAAGCTGTCAGGGGAATCTTGATATCAGGTTTTGAAATAATATCATACGCTCCGCATTCCTGAATCAACTTCGAAGCGTGGCCGAATACTGCCCGTTCGACCCTGTCGCCGTGGTCAGTAAAGATGAAAACTCCGGAATCGCTTCCCAGGTTGGATGAAATGGGATCCGGATTTCCTTCCCTCAGGACGTGAATCCACATGTCGATTTTGTGCTCCCTCATGATTTGAGGAAGGATAAGGTCAAACTTTTCCCGGCGGATCTGATTCGTCAATTTTTTTATTTCATCCGTTTTCTTGGCCTGCGCATAAAATCCAGAGGCAAGGATAAAAATGCAGCAGAGTGAGATAATAATCCTTGTTTTATCCATGACTTACTCCTTTCCCAAAAAGTTTTGCTTTGCGTTTAACGGATTGACTTTATCATTGAAAAAAAGGCCCGGCTCTCTCTTGGCTAATTGAGATATATGTTGTCATGTTAGCGCCCATTCTATTTCTTTTCGTTCATCAATATTTTGGAATGAGCCTACCACAGCCAAAACAACCAGGTCAATGTTGAAAATCAAGGAGCGGTTCGTGAGGGCTCGATTAATTCCAACTTGTGTGAATTTGTGATAGAAATACTTGATAGGCCATTCCCATGTGCTGGAGGTCACCGTGAAAATCAGAAACAAGCTACTCATCACTCTGTGGATATTTATGCTTTCAGGGATTCTGTTAAACTATTGTAAAAAGGAATCTAACGTTTCATCTCAAGGGATTTTGCCGTATAAAAATCCTAAGCTCGGCATTGAAGAGAGGGTGAATGATCTTCTGTCCAGAATGACGATTGAGGAAAAAGCCCATCAACTGGCCTCTTTCTTCCCGAACGCCAATGTAAGATTGGGCATTCCCCATATGCAGGCGGGAGAAGCGCTCCACGGCATTTGCCTTCCGCTCGGGACAAGTTTTCCGCAGGCCATCGCTCTGGCCAGCACTTGGGATCCAGCACTGATTGAGGAAATGGCCACCATTATCGGCGAAGAGGCTCGAGCACTGGGTGTGCACCATGTTTATGCTCCTGTGTTGGGTGTTGCCAGAGATCCCAGATGGGGAAGAACTGAGGAAAGCTACGGAGAGGATCCGTACCTGGTTTCCAGAATCGGCGTAGCCTTTATTAACGGGTTGCAGGGAACCGGGGATCAGCGCTTCGATGAAAACCACGTTATGGCTACAGCCAAGCATTTTGTCGCAGACGGAGAACCGATCGCCGGCTTGAACGGTTCAGCCTACGATGTGTCGGAACGACTGCTGCATGAGATACATCTGCCGCCCTTCAAGGCCGCTGTGGAGGAAGCCCGCGTCAGCAGTATTATGCCGGCCCATCACAGCCTCAACGGCATCCCTTGTCATGCCAACGCCTACATCATGAACGGCATACTCAGAGACACCTATGGCTTTGAAGGTCTGGTGGTCAGTGACAACAACGATATTTTCAACCTGATGAATTTTATGTGCGTGGCAAAGTCATGGACAGAGGCCGCACGGCTTTCCCTGGAAGTAGGAGTCGATACAGAATTGGCATGGCAACGGCCTTGGGATACAGGGCGGGCCTATGGAGCATCACTTGTTGAGGGAGTCAATAACGGCGAAATCCCAATGAAACTCCTAGATAGAGCTGTCAAGAACGTTTTGCGGGCTAAGTTTAGACTCGGACTTTTTGACGACGGAACAGAAGTTGTCGAATGGCAGGATTACGAACTCAGTGGAGAAAAGGGTAAAAAGGATTATAAGGTCGTGACCTATTCCGATTCTATCCGCGGTCGGGATCTTGGCGGGGATTATTTTAACACTCTCGATCGCCTCACACATCCGCGTGACAATTTTGAGGAGATCCTGAACGATCCTGCCCACAATGAGCTGGCTTTGAATATAGCACAAAAAGCCTTAATCCTATTGAAAAATGAGAACCGCATTCTCCCTCTCGATAGAAATTCATTGAACAGGATCGCAGTGATCGGTCCCAATGCCGATGAAGAGCTGCTGGGAGGATATTCCACACCCAAACCCCGCTATTTTGTATCGGTTCTGGATGGCATCAAAAATTCTGTCGGTGAGGACGTCGACGTGCTATATGCAGAGGGCGTGAGCATCGAAGATTTCGAACGGGAAAACATTTCAGATGCCGTTGCGATCGCTCAAAAATCGGATGTGGCCATAGTCGTAGTGGGAGGGAATGAGATTACCTGCAAGGAGAATGAAGACCGAGATGATCTGAGACTCGTT
>Ga0180433_10009968_pt1 | contig 11528 bp, 11 predicted proteins | sample SS_ome_8_FD_132980 | JGI IMG/M metagenome (GOLD analysis project Ga0180433, IMG submission 132980) | Hypersaline lake sediment archaeal communities from the Salton Sea, California, USA - SS_1_D_1 metaG | ecosystem: Environmental > Aquatic > Non-marine Saline and Alkaline > Hypersaline >... | reverse complement strand
GGCATCTGCCGGGAAGAAATCCATCTGCGAAAATGGGGTGGGATATCCACCCAAACCCGAGTCGAGCAGAAATGGTTCTGTGAGAGTTTCGGAAGTGGTGGAAATGAACCTGGATGCGGTTTTTTCAGAAGGTCGGCAAAATAGAAAAGTGAAAACAAGGAGTCCGCTGTGTCTTTAGGCTGCAAGAGAATCGGGGATGTCTCATACGGCCCTTGCAAAAAAAACCGGAGATGCGTTTAACCGGCGATGGGTTTTCAGCGAAAAGAGGAGCATTAATTGTCAAGGATGGAAAGTATTCACTCGAAAGCTGAGATACCAAATTTAAAACGAGTTTCCTATCTTTATAAACCTTGCTTTATAATTTTTTCATAAAATTCCTTTTCTTGCTCTCGCCAATCGGTACCATGAAACCTTTTGTCATAGAACCCTCCCAAACGATCGAACATCCTTTTCCACGGACTTTTGCCTTCGTCACGTGCCTCAAAAACGTCTGCGAGAAACGCGGCTATTTCATGTATCTTATCTTTTGGAGCATAATAGGCAGCCCCTTCCTCAGCCGACCGTTTCAGGTCATCACTTGAAAGCGCGTGCGCGGTGAGCATGACGGCTGGAACATTACGGCTATTGGCTATCTTTAGAAGCCCATACCCGTCCACCCCCATAATATCCAGGACCGCAATATCATACCGATTCTCCTCAAGAAGCTTCTTGGCTTCTCCGAATGTGGAAGCCGTGTCGAGCTTGCACATATCCAGCAGTTCAGTGAGCATATCCAAAACATCTTTTTCATCATCAACGATGAGGACATACTTTCCGGCAAGGACTTTTTCTGGTTTCATTTGTTAGATCTCCGTATCGATGGTTTTTTACATTGATAAGAATTTTATTGACAGTGTCAACCGATAGTTCCGGTTATGCCGCACACGGCAGGGAAAATGTCATCCGAAAAGAGGGAGGGGTAACCCTGCATTTCCGTACGACGGGTTCCCAACGAGCAATAAGAACAAAAAAACATCCCTGGATCAAGAAAAATCCTTTCTTGATGGATCGGATGCTCAAAAATCGATGACGGTTCCTTATTCCCGGGGCTTTAGAGCGGTGCGACCTTGAAACCCGGCGAAAAAATGTCTCAGTCTCAGACCGTCTCCCGGGCAGGCTCACACCCCGGCGCCCTCATCCGTTTCTTCGAGATCGGCCTCAACACATAAGGCGGCGCTTGCCCGATAGGGCAGGACGCCGTCCACATGGATCACTTTTTTGGGGCCGATCGGAGACGCCCCCGGCACCCTGAATGTCTTTACGTCGATCGGCTCAATGGAAATTTCTTTTGGCGGCTCGATATCGGGCACCCATGCATAGGGTACGCGATAGGCCCTGTAGACCATGTTGACGTTAAACAATTGTCCCCAGTAGGGACTGATGTATTCCCAAACGATCTCGTGGGCGGGGGTCAATTCAAATATCCGGCCGCCCGAGCCTTCCGTTATCAAGGTGTTGCCATTGGGAAGCCGCTGGGCGGAACTAATAAACGGGCTGTAGAAACGGTTGCTGTCCACAGGATGGACCAGTCCGGCCTCCTGGGGCGTGTATTGCCAGACAATCTTCAGGGTGGTAGGATCAACCTGCAACACCCTGGAATAATCCCTCAGCGCATTCTTGAGCCCGATAGGCGAACCCGGATTTGGGGCGCCGTATCCGGCCCAACCGCCGTTGTCGAAAATTAAAATATTGCCCTCCCCGGGCAGACCTCTGGGAATCATGTGGGCGTGATGCTGTCCGATGATCCATCCCAGCGCCTTCAATGCCTGGGTGCCATGGTAGTCCGGACCGATCTTCCAGACGATTTTGCCGGTTGCCTTCTCCGTGATGGCCGTGATGTTGGTCTCACGGGCACACCAGATGATGTTGTCCGGGTGAAACCGGTGATCCCCGGTGTCGTACCATCGATTCGGTCCCAGGAGGGACATGGAATTGATGTGCATCCAGTCCCCCATGCCACCGCCTGCCGGCCGCATGTTGGGATTCCGAAACAGAATATTCCTGGCCTCCTCACTGAACCCGAATTCTTCGAAATGCTCATTGCAGACCCACTCCCAGACCACGTCGCCGTCCCAATTCACCTCGATGATCACGTCATCCAACAGGAGTTTGTCGCATATGTCCGCGTTTTTCAGGTTTTTGTGGCTGAGGATCATGGTGTTTCCTCCCTCCACAAGTGGATCCATGTCCGGAACATAGTAGCCCACGGGATTTCCTTCCCGCTGGTAGTCGTGATGCTGCCTGGCCATCCACTGGGGGTCTTCGCCCGGATCCTCTATGAATTCATACTGGTTAAACCTCCAAACGACGTGACCGTCCCCGTCGACCTGGACAAGGTCCACATAATCCTGCATGCCGTAAGCCGTGTTTCTTTCCCCCGAACTTCCCATGAGGTGGCCTCCGGGCAGGAGCCGGTTGGGCATACCGTGAAACCCCTCCCACAGCCGCACTTCACCACCGTTCATATCGATCAACAACGCGCCAAGTTCCTTGGCTTGAAAAATCGTATACCCGTTCCAGCATTTTTCGGGGTTGTAGATCGTCGTTCCGGTCGGGTAGATGCTTGGATAGGTCATTTCGATCTCCTTTATCTCGACAATAGTTCACCGTTTCTCCATTTCCGTGTAAACCTGATGCTTCCGCGCCGCTGTTCGATAGGGGAAAAGGTCTCTTTGGGTCAGGGCGTTGCTCGATGGGAGCCGGGGGTCCAAACTTCGTTCCGGCCTGAAAAGGCGCAGCACGTAGGGGTGTCTGTTGTCACCGGTCACATCCTTGATCAGTTGAGCCGTCTCCCCGATCTCATCCGGAGTCAAGTAGCGGATTCCGGATTCGCCTTGCTCCGGAATAACCGGAGCCACAGTCGTCTCGAATCGGTATTCGGGAAATCGGGCCACCAGGGCGAGGGTCTTTCGGATCTCCGCGGCATCCACCGGCGCCCCGAGGAGTCGCGCATAGAGCGATAACGGGCCTTTGACATCCATGACGACGCGATCCCCCAAACTTTCTCTGAACAAATGCTCCAGCACGCTTGCATTCCGGCCGTCAGTGCCCAGTTCCAGTTTCAGGCCGTTCTGTTTCAAAAACCGCAATACCACCATCAATGAATCGGTCTGAGACGGTTGGCCCCCGGAGATATTGAAACCGTCGACCCAATCCCCCGTCCGTTCGCCGTCACGGATGAAACCGTCCAGCCCTTTGTGGGCTTCCACATAGCCCACCACCCCTGCCAGGCCCTGCCTGATCTCGGTTCCATCGCTGAGGAGGGGAAATTGCACGCCCGCTTTCCCCCGATGGATTGCCGGGCGATGGGTCGCATAGAAACGACGAAAATCCGCTTTCCCATCGCCTTTGATATCCTTCTCCGCATACGCGACACTTCGCGCATCCATGAATCGCTTCGCGATCTTGCAGCGGGCACAGCCCGCAGCGGTAAACAGTGTAAGCTCCATGATTCCCTCTCAACTGCCTGATCGATCCGCTCCGGGACAGCTAGAGCCTGCCGTCACGGCGCTTTTGCTCCGGCAATACATCCCCGCGCCCCCACAAGGAGGTTGAACCATCGTCCTTTCGGGTTTGCGGGCGGCTTATCCCCCACCGGAAATCCCCCGATTTCTCGCTGTGCCGGTCTTTAGAGACTCAAGATCCGGGCTGTTTTCGCCTTCGCCAATCCAGGATGACTGGCACCAGAATGATCAGGACGGTCAACAGAACAATTCCCGCGGAAATCGGCCTGGTCAGAAAAATAACGGGGTTGCCTTCCCCCAGGCTGAGGCTTTCTCTCAGCCGCTGTTCCAGGATCTCCCCGAGGATAAAACCCATGACAAGGTTGACGATCGGCCACTTCAGACGCAGCAGGATATATCCCAGTCCGCCCATGACGATGGCCACCACCGCATCAAACAGGCGCGTGTTCACGGAATAGATGCCCACCAGGGAAAGCGCCATGATCACCACAGCCAGAATGGAGCTGTTCACCCGGACGATCATGGCAAAGGGCCGCAACCAGAGCGCCAGCATGACAAACGCCACCACATTGATCAGGAGCATCGAGAAATAGAGCGTGTTAATGAGAACCGGTTCTTTGATAAGCAGCAGGGGGCCGGGATAGATACCGTTGATGGTGAAAACCCCGAGCAGAACCGCGCTCAACGCATCTCCGGGGATTCCCAGGGTGAGCAGAGGTATCATGGCACCCGCCGGTACGGCGTTGTTCCCCCCTTCAGCAGCCAGACATCCCTCGGGCGTGCCCTGACCGAAGGCCGCCGGATCTTTTGAAGTTTTCTTGACCGCCTCGTAGGATAGGAAGGAGGCCAGAATAGAGCCGGTTCCGGGAAGCAGTCCCACGAATGTCCCAATGACACCGGCCTTTATCATACTTTTCCAGTACCGAAAGGTTTCCATGATCTTGCTGAAATCAAGGGTCCGCCGGGTCAGGCTCATGGATTTCGTTTGCAGGATTTCTCGCTCCACCAGGATCAGGGTCTGGCCGATCCCGAAGAGTCCTAGGCAAACCGGTACGATGTGCAGGCCGTTTTGAAGGGAGAGGATGCCGAAACAGTACCGTGCGCTGAGGGTCGGTCCGTCGATGCCCACGGTCGATAGCCACAGCCCGAGGCCAAGGAGCAATAACCCCCTCGAGAGTTGTTCGCGGTAGGCCATGACCACCAGAACCACGCCGAAAAGTGCGGCACAAAAATACTCCGGAGGGCCGAAGGATGCGGCCACATGGGCCAGGAGCGGTGCCAGAAAGATGAGGATAAAGACACTGATGATGCCGCCGGCAAACGACCCCATGAGGGCCGCCGACAGGCCCCGTTGCGCCTCACCCCGCTGGGTCAGGGGATAGCCGTCAAAGGTCGTGACCATGGAGGAGGGAACCCCGGGCGTCCGCATGAGGATGGCCGGTATGGCGCCGCCGTAGTAACCGCCGCAAAAAATACCCAACAAAAGAGAGAGCGCCACAGCGGGACTGAAGGCAAACGTAAAGGGCAGTAGCACGACCATGCCCACCATGGGGCCGGTGCCGGGGATGATCCCCACCGCAATACCCACAAACGTCCCGAACGCCAGGGCCGCTAAATTGCCCGGTTGCAGACTCGCCTGGATGCCTGCCAGTACGTGCTCCAAAACGGTTTAGCCCCCAAACCAATCCAGGATCAATGGGGTTGGAAAATAGATGTCCAGAAAAAACTTGAACAAGATAAAAATCAGACCTGTCATAATCACGGGAATCAGCACGAGCACACCCGGCCGGCGATGACCCAGGTAATATAGGGAGCTGAGCACAAAGAGCAGACACGAGACACTCAGGCCGATGACGACCACCCCCCCCAGGAATGCGACCAAAAAAAGGAAGACCGTCAAGGGCTTGCTCGGAAAACCGGCCCCGTCCAGCACCCAAGTGAACTCCTCATGGGGTTTAACCAGTCGCCACGCCGACGGGACGGATGCCACGACGATGAGGCTCAGGACCAGCAGGGGATAGATCAGCGGGCCCTTGTAAAATGGGTCCGGCCCTGTCAGATCCACCTGCCAGCGTGTGCTGATGAGTACCCCGGCCGCCGCGGCCCCGAGGAACGCTCCGAAAAGATCATGAATGCGGCTATGGGTTCCGTCCCGTTCCGCCATTACTCAATAATTCCCAAATCCTTCATGATCGCACCGAAATTGGACAACTCGCTGTCCATTTGCTTGCGCGCCGCTTCGGCTCCGGTGGGATGGGGAATGACGCCCACCTTCTGGATCACATCCTGAATGTCGGGCATGGTCATGACCTTGAAGAAGGCGTCTCCAAGGCGTTTGGTAATTTCATCCGGGGTCTTCGCCGGAACAAAGGCTCCGAACCAGATGGAATAAGGATCTCCGAATCCCTGCTCTTTCACCGTAGGGACGTCCGGGTACTGGGGCAGGCGGTTGGGCAGCATGCAGGCCAGCAGCTTCATTTTCCCGGACTCCACATAGTCTCGAAGCCCGGGGGTCGAAAACGTGATCACATCCGCATCCCCCTTAACCACGAGGAGCGCGTTAAGTTGTTTGTAAGCCGTCTCCTTCCACTGAAACCCTCCGATTTTAGCGGCGTTCATTGCGATCAGTGTCGGCACCGCGCCCAATCCCCAATGCGCGAGCCTCAGATCGTGGGATTTTCCGTACTCGGCCAGCTCCTTGAGGTTATTGTAGGGCGCGTCACCCCGGCATGCCAGGGTGAAGGGAGAGGACCAAACCAGGCCGATAGGTCTCAGGTCCTGGTTCTTGTAAGGTGTCTTCCCGCGAAGGACCTGGGTGATCATGGGCCCGATGGATATAAGACCCATGGTATACCCGTCGGGACGGCTTGTCGCCAGTTCGTTGGTCGCCAGAACGGCCCCGCCGCCCGGTTTGTTGATCACTTTGACGGGGACTCCCAGCGCTTCGGAAAGCTTGGGGGCCATGGCCGTGGCCACCATGGTCGACGGATCATTGCCGGCAGGCCATGGAATCATGATCATGATGGGCTTTTCGGGCCATTCGGCCTGAGACGGCGCCACCACTGCCGCCACCAGGGCCATTACAAGGATAGTCAAAACCAGAAAACGCTTCTTTTCCATGAGAACCTCCTTTTGCTATTGCGTTAATAAAACGGTTTCCTCACCAACGCAGTTTAAAAAAAAGCCTTCCGGGATTCAAGGATTGAAGATGTCACGTGCTTCCTTTTCCAGGGTGTTATCTTCGCGCGAAGTATTTCCCGGCGATCCTGAGCCCCCAAGCCAATGCACCTCGGAAATTCCGCCATTTTTTCTGGTTATGATAAAAACCAGGGTTGAAAGTTTTGGTTTAACATTATATATTAGTCCAAAAGTAAGTCAATTTTTTTAACAAATTGGCTGGTTTTTTGTGTGAGAGGCGAATCATATGACGGCATTCAAACCCATACGGCAGGTCCGAATCTATGAGGAAGTATTGAGACAGCTTCGGGATGCCATTCTCTCGGGTCACTTCCGATCCGGAGAAAAACTCCCGTCAGAGCGGCAGTTGAGCGAGCAGTTTCAGGTCAGCCGGGTCGTAATCCGGGAAGCCATACGGGCCTTGGAACTGAGGGGCTTTTTAGCACTGAGACAGGGACCGTCCGGCGGGGCCTTTGTCGTAGAACTCTCTTTGCAACAACTCTCCCGCGCCTTCCAGGACCTCTTCCTCACCAATAAACTCTCAGCCAAGGAGCTGGTACAGGTTCGACTCCACATTGAGCCTGAAATTACCCGGTTGGCTGCCTTGCGGGTCACCGCAGCCTCCGGGAAAAAACTGGAACACGCCTACAAGGCCGAACACGCAGACACCTTGACCCATTCGGAATGGGTGGCCCGAAACCTGAAAATCCATTATCTCCTGGCAAAGATGTGCGGGAACCGGTTTTACGAGGCCATACTCACGCCCCTTCTGGACCTGACCCGTGAAATGGTGTTGGTCGTCAAACCCGACCAAACCGTCATCCACGATCACAAGGAACACGAAGTGATCGTCAAGGCCGTGGCAGGCAAGGAACCGGAGGAGGCCGCAACGGCCATGAGGAAACACATTTCCCAGGTCGGTGGATCTCTCATCGAACTGGAAGCGCGGTATCGCAAAAAAAAAGGACTTCCCGCACTTGCGCCCTAGATTGGCGGGGACAACCGTTTTAAGGCTTGTTCTCGCGGGCTTGGGAGGGGGTTCAGAATACCGGGTGTCTTTGAACCTTAAACATTTATTTCCTTTAGAGGCGGCTTGCCACACGCTACGCCTCACGACAAAGCAGAAAGGTTGAAAAATGCAAGAAAATAACTCGGTAAGCAGAATAGCGATTACGGTCCTTGCGGAAGACTATGCGGGGTATGACTCTCCCCTGCTGGGAACGCACGGCATTTCGTTGTTGCTGCAAATTTATGGCCCAAAACAAACCACAAATATCCTTTTTGACGTTTCCCAGTCATCCGAGACCGTTCTGCACAACATGAAGATCCTCGATATCTCCCCCCGATGCGTGGATCTGGTTTTTCTCTCCCATTGCCACTACGACCACACCGGTGGCCTTTACGGAATGCTAAAAGCCATCGGGAAAGCGGACATACCGGTCATCGCACACTCCACCCTCTTCAGGCCTCACTATTTTACCGAACCGGCACTGAAACATGTCGGGGTTCCCCGGGGAAGTGCGCCGCCCGAACTGGACCAATTCGCCAGACTTGTGTTGTTGGACCGTCCCTTCTCCCTGATGCCGGGCGTCATCTCCACGGGTGAAGTGAAGCGAGCGGTAGAATTTGAGAAAAACCTCACTTTAAGGCTCCTTACCGAAGAAAATGGAGCGTTGGTTCCGGATGAAATGAAGGATGACCTGTCGTTGATAATCGAGCTGGAGGATCAGGGCCTGGTGATTGTCACGGGGTGTTCCCACGCGGGAATCGTAAATATTGTCAACCACTCGATCGAACTCACCGGTGAAAAAAGAATTCAAGCGGTGATCGGCGGGCTGCACTTGGTCGACGCCGATGAAGATAGAATCGAAAAAACCGCAAAGGCACTTTACGATCTTGACGTGAAAACGCTTTATGTCGGGCACTGTACCGGTCTTAGGGGAGAGGCATCGCTGCTTTCGCAATTCAAGGACAGGCTCTTTAAATTACACAGCGGCATGCGGATCGAATTGTAACGCCCCATGCTGTAGAAGATCGAACAGAAATACACATCAAATTACGCCCCACAGTGTCCGATCAAGTTTCTTGGGCAAGTAACGGCCCGCCATATTTCCATCCGGAAGCTCACCGTGAAGGGGCGGGACCCATCGGGGCGTGTTCACATCGGCTGGGAAATGGTGAAGGCGCCCCGTATATCGCCGGTCGTAAAGCCTGTTGCCCTATCCTGCGGATAAAGATTTTTCAGCGTGTTTTCCACCGATGAATGCAGTTTGACGCCATGACACCTCAGACACAGTCCACCGGTTGGAATCGCTTTCATATACCGAAACACTCGCGTGCCGTTTCCGCTTACGACATCCCAATGCTCCAGTTGCCGCACATCCTCGCCTTCAGCCTTTCGCGACTCGAAAGCGGCCATCACATTTTTTTCCCACGCATCCGGAGAATTCTTGAGATTGCGTACCCGCAGACCGGTTCGGCCGACTTTGAAGCCCGTCTCTTTGGTTTTGGCCGCTGCTATCTCCGGGGCTTTGTCCCTGCACACCGAAATTGCGTGAACGGGCCCCCCTTCCTTCATGGCCTTCAAAAGCTCCGTTTTAAGGGCCGCCATGAAAGACGCGGCCACCTCCCTGCTTGCCGAGACACGATCCGCATTGTCGATGGATTTCGCCCCGACGGACCCAGCCAGAACCCATATCAATAAAGTGACCCCTATTGTCTTCAAAATTCCTCCACGTTGTCTTAAATATTTTATTCTGACAGCAAATGCGACCAATGTTAGTATTAATGACCCGACCCTGGAAGTCAAATCCATTAAAAAATGGAACCTTGACGCCATTCCCTAAATCAAAAAAACACAATATATGGGGGCGAATTCTGATTTCCCTACTATATGAGCACAATTTATATAAACTATATTTAAATTATATATAAAACTTGACAAAGGGTATAATATAGGTATACTTATATCCCAATTTCAAATACACCGGATAGACCCTTTTTATTAACCTTATCCCCCTGAGTTCACCTCCTTTCTCAGGGGCTTTTTTTTGATCCTGTCGGTAACGATTGCAATACCGGTCTAAATTTGATGCGTGCGCGTTCCTGTCCGAAAGATGTCCCGCGTGTGCTTCCTCTCCAAGGCCGGAAGTCTCCCGTCTTGGCAGTCCTCGCTTGGACTCAAACCAAAATCCATGCCTGCCGACCCAGGCTTTTCACCATGACCGAGCCTCGAACCACTCATTTCAGCATAAGCTAATACTTTTTGTTTAAGTTTGATTTAAATCGGGCGATAAATATAAAAAGCAAATAGCTTTCGGATTGGCCGGCTTCCCTCAAGCACCCATTCATCATATGGAAAGACGAATGACATCCGGTGAAATGCCTGCGAAACGGCAATGAACACTCGTATCACGACATTCTTCGCCGTGACGCAAGAATGTGCCTCAATGCGGCGACTTACCCCTCGGAAGTAAACGAGATGCGCTGAGAAAGCAAAACACCCGCAACCGGAGCTGACTTCATGAATAAAGAAAGACGCAAAACGACCCGGACAAAGCTGTGGTTTGATTCTGTGGCTTATGTGGAATCCGAATATGGAGTCATTAAAGGGAGGGTTCGCAATCTTGGTGCAAAAGGCATGTTCCTGAAAGCAAAAGAACGGTTCCCGGAAAACTCAGAAGTGGAAATCACGATTTTGTTTCGGACAAAAGCTCCCTGCGAGCTATCCGGAATAAAGGGGAAGGTGGTTCGAACCTCCTATAAAGGCATGGGAATCTCCTTTACGGAAATTGATTTGGTGAGCTTCAGAAAGTGTATGATTTCCATCATGGAGGAGTGAGCGAGAGGTAGCCTCTGGAATGCCCCAACCATAGCTTTTCAAAGGAAATCGACTTTTACTGCGTATATCATTTGGGAAAGCGAGGTAACATATGAAAAAAACCTACCTACTTATGATCTTGGTATTGGGGATGCATCTGATGGGTGCATCGGTGCTGCAGGCGCAGGAAACGGGACGATATCAAGCCGTCAGGATGACGGAGACTTCAATTTTTATCCTCGACACCCAGGAAGGTCACATGTGGCTCCAGTCCGTGGAACACGCATACGATGCCGACCAGTCGGGCCTCTATGTATACCTGGGTATCCTAGAGGTGGGAAAAAGCCCAATTCTCGAATACAAGGAAAAACTGGAACAAGCAAGGAAACTGCACGAGGAAGAAAGAATTGTGAAAGAGAGAGAAAGCAAGAAAGCAATCGAGGAAGAACTCGATAGGATCAGAAAAAGAAAAGAAGAAGGCCAGGTGAAGGAACTGATCCTGAAGCAGTAGCGTGGCAATCAAGCCCGGGGGCGATCCAAAAGCTATTTTGATACCCGGTGATTATCGGAATAAGCATCAGCCAACGCTCTCCGCTTCGATCCAGCGCTTCACTCGAGATTTTATTTCATCTCTGATTTTTCGAGTCTCATTCAGTCTCTCTTCTCTCGTACCCTCCAGTTTTCCCGGATCGGAAAACGGCCAATTGAGTGTCCTCCGTATGCCCGGAAAGATCGGGCACTTCGTTTCCGTCTCCTTATCACAGACGTAGATGACAAAATCGTATAGCCGGCCCTCCTTATAAAAGTCAAAGATGCTATCGGCCTTGGCCCACGTCAAATCATAGCCGATTTCCTTCATGACTTCGACAACCAGCGGATTTATGGCGCGCGCTTCCAAACCGGCGCTCTCCGCCTCAAATTGATGTTTTCCAAGCGCATTCAGAAAGGCTTCCGCCATTTGACTCCTGGCCGTGTTGTGTGTGCAGACAAACAAAACTCGCTTTTTCATTCCCATTTCTTCCGATCGG
>Ga0180433_10009967_pt1 | contig 11528 bp, 6 predicted proteins | sample SS_ome_8_FD_132980 | JGI IMG/M metagenome (GOLD analysis project Ga0180433, IMG submission 132980) | Hypersaline lake sediment archaeal communities from the Salton Sea, California, USA - SS_1_D_1 metaG | ecosystem: Environmental > Aquatic > Non-marine Saline and Alkaline > Hypersaline > Sediment... | reverse complement strand
TTGAAGGAGATCGAAGCCGAGACCGGCAAGAAGTTCGGCGATCCATCGAACCCACTGCTGGTCTCTGTTCGTTCCGGCGCGCGCCAGTCGATGCCCGGCATGATGGACACCGTCCTTAACCTGGGGCTAAACGACGAGACTCGTGCCGCATTGGCCAAGCTGATGGAGAACGAGTGGTTCTCGTACGACGCCTACCGACGCTTCATCACCATGTTCTCCGACATCGTCATGGACTACTCGCGCGAACACTTCGAGGAGAAGCTGGAGGAGCTCAAGCAGAAGGAAGGCGTGCGCACCGATCCCGAGGTGAGCCTGGAAGGCATGAAGGCCCTGGTCGAAGAGTACAAGGCGATGTACCAGGAGCACTTCGGCGAGGACTTCCCTACCGATCCGTACAAGCAGCTCGAGCTGGCCATCAAGGCCGTCTTTGACTCGTGGAACGGCGCGCGGGCGGTCGCCTATCGCGATCACGAAGGGATCCCGCACGACTGGGGCACGGCGGTCAACGTCCAGACCATGGTGTTCGGCAACATGGGGGCCGAATCCGCAACCGGCGTGGCCTTCACCCGCGACCCGGCCACAGGCAAGCACGAGTATCTGTACGGCGAGTTCCTGATCAACGCACAGGGGGAGGACGTGGTGGCCGGCATCCGCACTCCGCAGCGCATCACCCTCGCGGGCTCACGGGCCTGGGCCGAGGGCCAGGGGGTCCCGGAAGAGAAACGTGCCCGCCTGTATCCCAGCCTGGAGGAGGAACTGCCTGAGATATACGGAGAACTGCTGGACGTGGTGGACAAACTGGAAGACCACTACCGCGACATGCAGGACCTCGAATTCACGATCGAGGACGGGAAACTGTGGATGCTGCAGACGCGCACCGGGAAGCGCACGGCAACCTCAGCAGCCAAGATCGCCGTCGACCTGGTCGAAGAAGGGATGATCAGCAAGGAAGAAGCCATCATGCGCGTCGACCCTACCTACGTCGACCTGCTGCTGCGCCCCAGCTTCGACCCAAAGGCATCTAAGACGCAGATTGCCAAAGGGCTGAACGCTTCGCCGGGGGCCGCATCGGGTATCGCCGTCTTCGACGCGGAGCGGGCGAAAGCCCGGGCTGCAGAAGGCAAGGACGTGATCCTCGTCCGTCCTGAAACTGCTCCAGATGACGTGCCCGGTATGCTGGCTTCTAAAGGTGTGCTGACGCAGAAGGGAGGAGCGACCTCTCACGCCGCCGTGGTTGCCCGGGGCAACAATCTGCCCTGTGTGGCCGGGTGCGAAGAAATCTCCGTCGATCTCGCACGCCGCCAGTTCACCGTCGGCGACGTTGTGATCAAGGAAGGCGACGTCATCTCGCTCGATGGCTTCACCGGCGAGGTGTTCACAGGGACCGTGCCCTTGATCGAGACAGAGTACGCAACGCAGACGGACCTGATCCAGCTTCTGGAGTGGGCCGACGAGATCCGGGAGCTTGGCGTGCGCACCAACGCCGACTACCCCGAGGACGCCCGACGGGCACGGGGGTTTGGGGCCGAGGGAATCGGCCTGTGCCGCACCGAGCACATGTTCTTCGATCCTCGGGCTCGGGACGCGGTGGTCAAGATGATCCTGGCAGAGACAGACGAAGAGCGTCAGATCGCGTTAGATGAGATGCTTCCATTCCAGGAGCAGGATTTTGAGGGTGTCTTCGAGGCTATGGATGGATTGCCGGTTATCATGCGCTTGATCGACCCGCCGATGCACGAGTTCCTCCCCTCGCGTGAGGAGTTGATCGAGGAGGTCACCCAGCTCAAGTGCACCAATCCGGACTCGCCCGAACTGGCAGAGAAGGAGGAGATGCTCCAGGTGGTCAACGCCCTGTGGGAAGTGAACCCGATGATGGGGCTGCGCGGCTGCCGGGCAGGGATCATGTACAAGGGCTTGACCGAGATGCAGACTCGTGCGTACTTCCAGGCCGCCTGCCGCTGCACGAAGCAAGGCATCAAGGTGATACCGGAGGTGATGATTCCGCTGGTCGGGCACGTCAACGAACTGAAACTGGAGCGAGAGAAGCTGGAAGCTGTGGCGCAGCAGGTGATGGAGGAAGAGGGCATCGAGGTCGAATATATGTTCGGCACGATGATCGAGGTTCCCCGCGCTGCGCTCACTGCCGCCGAGATCGCCGAGTACGCCGACTTCTTCTCCTTCGGCACAAACGACCTGACTCAGATGACATTCGGCTACAGCCGCGACGACGCCGAGGGCAAGTTCTTACTGAAGTACGTGGAGGGCTTCGACACAGGCGAGGTCGACTCGGAGGGCCAACCGGTGAAGTTCCAGATTCTGGAGGCCAATCCCTTCCAGACACTGGATCAGGTTGGTGTTGGTCGTCTGGTCAAGATTTGCGTGGAGGAAGGGAAGGCGGCCGATCCAGATATGGAGATCGGCATCTGCGGCGAGCACGGCGGCGACCCCGACTCCATCGATTTCTGTCACCGGGTCGGCCTGGACTACGTGAGTTGCTCGCCATTCCGAGTGCCGGTGGCCCGGCTGGCGGCAGCCCAGGCGACGATCCAGAACAACAAATAATCGATAGCATCCACATAGGCTCCACGTGGCAGGTGGCTCGGGCCACCTGCCACACCATTATAGGGACACCACCGCCGACAGAGATCGCCACAGACCAGCCCACTGTGGCGCGCGCCCGGTTTGCGCGAATGGGCAGGATGAATACAATATAAGGGTGTCGCGGAACAGATGTTGCCGGTAGTGCAGATCAAGGTAGTAACTGCCAGTGAGCGTTATTGACGAGATTAAGGATCGACTCGACATCGTCGAGGTCATATCCTCGTATGTCCCGCTCCAGAAATCGGGGCGGAACTATAAGGCCCTGTGCCCTTTCCATTCCGAGAAGACTCCCTCTTTCGTCGTCTTCCCGGACAGCCAACGCTGGCATTGCTTTGGGGCCTGCAGCGAGGGGGGCGACGTCTTCACGTTTGTCATGAAGAGGGAAGGATGGGATTTTCGCACTGCGCTGGAGGAACTGGCACGAAGGGCTGGCGTCGAACTGCAGCCTCGCACACCAGCGCAGGCACAGGCAGAGGAAAAGGCCGACCGACTGCGCGAGCTCCTGGTCGTGGCGGCCAAGTACTATCATCACCTCCTGCACCACGCTCCAGAGGCAGAAGCGGCGCGGGCCCACGTGGCCACGCGTGGGCTGAGCGAAGAGACGGTCGAACAGTTCCTGCTAGGTTACAGTCTCCCCGGATGGGAGAGAACGCGAGCTCACCTGACCGAACAAGGGTATTCCGTGGAGGAGCTGGTCGAGGCGGGCCTGCTCGTACAACGTGAGGACGGCAGTGGTGGCTACGACCGCTTCCGCGACCGACTGATGATTCCCATTCGAGACGCAAAGGGACACGTGATCGGATTCGGGGCGAGAACACTTGATCCCGAGGGCGTGCCGAAGTACATCAACTCTCCCCAGACGAAGCTGTTCGACAAGAGCCGGACGCTCTACGGGCTTGATCTGGCACGCCAGGCCATACGACGCGAGGAGCAAGCCATCATCGTTGAGGGCTATATGGACGTCATGCAGGCCCATCAGGCCGGGTGCGCCAACGTGGTGGCACAGATGGGGACAGCGCTCACGGAGCCACAGCTGCGGCAGCTCCAGCGCTACACGCACCGGCTGGTGTTGGCGCTCGACCCTGACGCAGCGGGCGTCCACGCAACGCTGCGAGGCGTCGAAGTTGCGCGCGAGGTGCTTGAAAAGGAATGGGAGCCGGTCTTCGACCCGCGGGGGCTGGTGGGACATGAGGCCCGGCTGGGAGCCGAGATCCGCGTCCTCAAGCTGCCGCGTGGGCAGGACCCGGACGATCTTATCCGTGAAGATGTAGGGCGTTGGGCTGCGTTGGTCGAGCAGGCGGTTCCTGTGGTGGACTTCTATCTCCAGCTTCTGCTGGAGGAAACCGACCTGGACGACACCAAAGCCAAGGCACAGGTGGTGGATACCCTGCTACCAGTGCTGCGAGCCGTAGCGAATCCGGTTGAGCGGCAGGACTACGTTCAGAAAATCGCCAGAGCACTGCGGGTGGACGTGCACGCTGTGCAGTCTCGCCTGCACAGCAGCCGGCGGGGGCGGCCGGAGCGTCGCAGAGGTCGGGCAGAGGAACAGGCACCGCCGCGGACCTCAGCGGCAGACCTAGAGGGCTACTGTCTATCTGCACTCCTGCAGCGACCAGGGATGCTCCCAAGGGTCAATGCCGCGCTCCAGGGAAGCCAACTTGAACCTCTGAGTGAGCAGGATTTTCAAGACACAGGCTACCGGGCGGTCTTCCAGGTCTGGGAATCTCTACTGGCGACCGAACACCCTGCCCCAGGGGAGGCACTGCAGGCACAAGTGCCCACCGAGCTGCACACACGGCTGGAGGAGCTACGCACGTCCGACGAAATCGATCTGGACGATGAGCAACTGACGCGTGACATCTCGCTCACGCTGCTACGAATGCGGGAACGCAACCTGAGACGCTTGGGACGAGAGTTGAACTTCCTGACCATTGAAGCTCAGGAAGAAGGAGATATGCGGGCGGAGCAGTACGTCAACGCCTTACACGCGTACACAAAGACATTGCTGCGGACCCAACAGGCGCTGGCGCAGCGATGGGGCTGGGTGAACCGTGCATAGCAGTGTACCTCAAGCGTGCGCTTAGCTGCGAACCTATTGACGATGAGCCAAGAAAAGGAACACAAGTCCAATCAAGGAAGCACGGAAGACCAGTCGACATCAACCGATGCGTCAGACCAGCTCAGGTCGGTGACGTCTAAGGTCGAATCGATGCTGGTGACGGTGGAAAAGCCCTCCTCAACCGATCAGGGGGAAACAGCCGCGCTGATCGAGGTAGACGAGCCCTCCCCGAACGAACTGGAAGAAATCGAGGAAGAGAAGCCAGAAACTAAGCAAGAAGTGCTGCTTGAAACGACCGACGATCCAGTACGGATGTACCTGCGGGAGATTGGGCAGGTCCCGCTCCTGGAGCCGCATCAGGAGATATGGCTCTCCACTCAGCGAGAGGCAGCCACCTATCTTGAGAGCGTACAAGTGCGCTTAAGTGAACAAAGCGGACAGATACCAACAGGAGAGGAGACCCTCACGACCCTGTTAGATTCGCTTCGCGAGTTCTGGTCAGGTGTAGTCAAGAACTGCAACCACCTGAAGCTGCCTGGGCCTGACCTGGCCACCTTGGTGGCTGAAGCACAGGCAATCCGCCAGACACCGATACCGCGAATTCCCTCGTATCTCTACGACTATCTAGAACGGACAAGTTGGTCAGAATCGGAAGATGGGAGGCTGAAGGCGCTCGGAAGTGATCTCTTCGACGTGTTCACCCTAATCTACATATTGCCTGAGCCCATGTCCGACCTGATCCGCACAGAGTGGCACGACACTCAGAGATTCCCGACGCGACGCAAGGTCGCTGCGGTGATGCTAGACGAGGAGGCGATCACAGCAACGTGGGCCAGGCTGGAAGAGGGAGCTACAGAGGCCAAGCAACTCTTGGCACGGGCGAATCTCCGTCTGGTGGTCAACGTAGCCAAGCACTACATAGGGCGCGGGATTTCATTTCTTGATCTGATCCAGGAGGGGAACATCGGGCTGCTGCGAGCAGCCCAGAAGTTTGATCACACGAAGGGCTTCAAGTTTTCGACGTACGCCACCTGGTGGATCCGGCAGGCGATCAGCCGGGCCATCGCCGACCAGGCCCGCACGATCCGTATCCCTGTGCACATGGTGGACACGATCAACCGGCTGCACCGTCTCAAGCGGCAGTTGGTCCAAGAACTGGGGCGAGAGCCTTCAATGGAGGAACTGGCGCTAGAGTCAGACCTACTGGATCCGGAAGAGAAAGCGGCCATCCTTCAGGCACAGAGTGCGCCGGGATTACTGCCGCCGTCGCTGGAGCGCCGACTGCAACGCGCGGCGACCAAAGCGCGCCGCATTATGCGCATTTCACAGGAGCCGATGTCGCTGGAGATGCCGGTGGGGTCGGAGGACAGCGGTATGTTGGGCGACTTCATTGAGGACGAAACTATCCCAGGGCCGGTCGATGCGACCTCCAACCAATTGCTGAAGGAGCAGTTGCACGTCATCCTTAATTCACTCAGCGAGCGGGAGCGTGCAGTGCTGGAGATGCGGTTTGGGCTAAAAGACGGCGAAAGCCACACCCTGGAAGAGGTTGGGCAGGCCTTCGGTGTCACACGCGAACGCGTGCGGCAGATCGAATCAAAGGCACTCCGAAAGCTGCGTCATCCGGGCTACAGGCGCAAGCTACGCGATTTTCTTGGCTAGTGTTGAAGATCCAGGCCCCCACTTGAAGCCCCCGACGGAGAGCTGGGGGCTTCTTCTACGACGCGCACCGACCGGCTCCTCAGGGAAGCGCAGGAGATCGCAGGGTCAGGGTCGCATCGTCGAAAAAGGCGGCATGGTACACCTGCGCGAACTGCGTCTCCGCGAACATGCAAACCGTCACCTGGCCTGCCTGGCCTGCGACCACCTCGGGCGAGGCAAGCGTCACCACACCATCTTCCTGGTTGGCGATCCGCTCATCCCCCCACTGTGCCGCTTCGCATCCCTCTCCGCCGTTCGGATCGACGCCTACCTTAAGGACATAGCCTCCCGTTGTGTTCTTGACAAACCCCATCGCCTGCACCTGAAACTGCACCCGGCTTCCCGCCCCCACAGGCAGCACCTGGAACACCCAGGCCCGCAGCTTTACCCAGGGGACAGTATCGATTTGGAGCGTCGGGCCGTTGATCCACTGGCCCGGGTCGTCGGCCTGATGGAAACGTGGAGCAGCGTAGGATGTCGCGGGGTCAAACTCGTCGCCCGGAACCCAATTGACGAAGGCACCGGTGCGCCAGCCAGGGATGGAATTCTCCAGAACGCCCTCAAAGGTGGGGTTCTCCAGCACCACAGGGGTGGGCGTGGGCGGCAGCGTAGGCGTGAGGGTCGGCCAAGGGGTGGGCGTAGTGGTGGGTGTGTCGGTAGGCCCAGGCGTGCGGGTTGGCTGGGGGGTGGGACTCAGCGTGGGCGTCCAGGTGGGCACTGACGCAGCGGGAGGCAGAGACGACGCTGCCAGAGTTGATACAGTGGCAGGGGTAGCACGTGGGCCTGTCAGGGAACGGATGACCACGACCACCATTGCACCCAGGACGACCACGTCGGCCAGTGCCAGAGCGGCGACGATAAGCCATTTGGTTCGGGACACGGGAATACTCCTTATGAACTGCTGCTGGCTGTAAGTCTACCGTATTCTCAGGCTCCCGTCAAACCCGAGAACAGGCAACATTTCATCGCCGCTCCAGCCCTATGATGCCGATCGCCAGAGTTGCGGCTACAAAACACTCTATCGGAGGGCTTCAGCTATCATCTTGGAAGAAGAAGCCAGGTGAGCAGGCTCAGCCGCCCTTGGTTGGCATGTACCGGGCCAGCTTTCCCGCCAGGTTCGAAAGCGGCAGGCTCTGCAGCCATACCCGGCCCGGTCCGGTCAGCTTTGCCAGGAAAAGCCCCTCACCGGAGAAGAAGATGTTTGCCACCCCCTTAACCGTCGCGATGTCGTAGCTGACTGTAGGCTCGAACAGCGCAATGTGGCCAGGATCCACCTGCAACGCCTCACCGGCGGCCAGCGTGTACTCCCGCACCTCGCCGGGAATCTCCAGAAAGACGGTGCCCGGACCGGTGACCTTCTGCAAGACAAAGCCTTCACCGCCAAAGAACCCCGTCCCCAACTTCTTGCGGAAGTGCATCTCCAGCTTCACCGAAGCCTCGGCACACATGAATGCGTCTCTCTGGCAGATCAAGCTCTGGCCCGCATCAAGCCGAAAGTCGAGTACTTTGCCGGGCGCTTCGGGCGTAAACACCACCATCCCCTCGCCGCTGCGACAGGTATACGTGGTCATGAAAAGCGACTCGCCTGCCAGCTTCCGGCCGAGTCCAGCCATCAAGCCACCCTTGCTGCCGGTCTTCATCTCGATGTCGCCGCGCATCCAGGCCATCCCACCTGACTCGGTATAGACGGACTCACCCTGGCTCAGGTAGATGTCGACCGACTGTAACAACGTGCCAAGAATGTCATATCGCATCGTATCCACTCCTTTCATAATCTAGTTTCGAAGTGACTGTTCAGTCTAGGCGCCAGGCACTTCAAGGCGCTGTTTGCCTGAAGGCTTGGATGCACTCAAGCAGGTTTTGACTTCAGATACTCGCTAGAGGTGCCTGGCACCTGGATAGCTACGTTTTGAACTACTCAAGTACCGAAGATCTGGTTCAAGAGCATGACTAGGCTCTTTTCGAGCACACAGTACGAGTAGTAGCGGCGGCCCAGCTCATAGTTGTGCTCGGCCATCTCAGCCGCAAGGGCCGGGTCGCACATGATGGCCCGGGCTTGACGGACCGTCTCCTCGGTGACGAAATCCTCAAATCCAACCACCCTGAAGCCTTTGGGCTCGATATCTCGCCGAAAGATCTCGTAGGTGCTCATCACAATCGGCCGACGATAGTAGATGGCCTCCAGGAAGGCGTTCCCAAAGCCCTCCACTGTAGATGGATAGGTCACCAGGTCGGCCTGCTGGTAGATATCGGCCAGGGTGAAGATCTTGCGTCCATCGGACGTCTGACCGCGCTCAGAGGCGACCACGTCGGCGACGAAAAGCACTCGCACGTCGAGCAAATCGGCCAGGGTCCGCAGGTAGGTCTCATAGGCAGTGCCTTCGTCACCGGACGAATGAGAGATCACGAGTGTGCACTTCGAGTTCAGGCGGCGGGTCAGCTCGATTGCCTGTTCAATGCGTTTTCGGGGGACTACCCGCGTTGGCTGAAGCAGAAGATACTCATCGGGAGCAACGCCAAGCGCAGGTCGAACTGCCGCAGCGTAGGCATCGGGCTCAGGCGGCGGCGTGTCGAAATCCATCACATTAGGAATCAGCATAGAGCTGACCCCAGTGCGCAAGGCCAGCTGGCGGGCAGCGTAGGAGTTGATCACCACGTGATGTACGGAATGCAGGATGGGAGGAAAAGCGCCCAACTGGTAGTCAGAAGCAGCAGTGACTTTGAAGCGCTTGCGTTCCCAGCCAAAGTCGTGATGATGTCCAACGGTGGGAATGTGAGTTTCCGCGATCAACTCCGCCAATGCCAACCCTAGAGGGATGTTCATGGGAATAGCGAGAGCATTCTCCACGATCAACAGGCCCAGGTCAAAGGAGCGCACGAACTCGTACAGGTGGGCCTTCAGGTGCCACTGAAGCGCTTGAATTCTCTGGGAGGTCTGCGGTGACCGCATGTAATTGTCGAACAGGTCAGCGTTTAGAGCTCGGATGTCGGTATGATTGAAATGGGCCTCAGGCACAACGTAGCTACGCTCCTCCGGCCAATCCGATTCACCAGCAAAGTAGAAGCACTCGTGGCCCAGAGCAGTCAGAATGCTCGACCACTTCCTGGTCTCTAACGAAACACCATCGGTCCCAGCCAGGCGGGTGGAGACGAAGCCAATTCGAACGCGTCGATCAGTCACCTCAACCCCCTGTCAACCACAACACCTGGTAGGGAACCACCCGCAGAGTCAGCTCGTCGGAGACATCCACCGGGAAGGCAGCCCCGGTGACCAGGTCGTGCACCTGACCAGCGTGGGGCAAGGGCAGTGCACCCAGGTCAATCTGGAGAGACTGCACGCTGTCCGAGACGTTGTGGATGCACAATAGGGCTTCGCTTCCATCCGGTGCACCACGGAGCAGGACGAAGAAGGCCGGGGGGGCGGAGATCACCTGCTGTGGACCGCTGGGGTGGAAGGCCTGATGGGCTGCGCGCGTGCGAATCAAGTGGCAGTATGGGTAAAACACCCGATAGCGCAGCGAGGACGAGTCTGCCAGCGCTCGCTCCAGTGACTCGCGGCGGAACTTCTCCCGATTGATGGAACGATACCGGCCGGTCTGCTCTGCACCAGCGTGGTAGCTGCGTGAGCCGAACAAGCTGTGGACGTAGATGCCGGGCACACCAGCCAGGCTCAGCATGACGGCCTGCGAGGCCAGGAACCGACGAACCTGCAGGTCGAGCGGCTCGGCAGCGTGCGGGTCGGAGAGCGCATCGAAATAGGAGATATTCAGCTCGTAGACGGTCTGGCTGCCATCGGGCTCGGCCTTGTAGGAAACGTAACCACCGTGAGCCCGCGTACGCTCGACCAAAGCCTGCACCTCCGAGGCGCTGAGGATACCCTCGGCCGGCCGTACACCGATGCCATCGTGGGAGGCCAAGAAATTAAGGAAGGTGCCGCTGCGCTTCCCTTCATATTGGAAGGTGCCGCTGCGCTTCCCTTCATATTGGAAGGTGCCGCTGCGCTTCCCTTCATGTTGGAAGGTGCCGCTTCCGACCGCGCCGACTGCAGACAGTCGGGGGCGGTCGGCCTTCCCTTCATGTTGTAAGGCGCCGTCAGAGGGAGTACTCAGACCAGCAGCCCACTCGGAAAGGCGAGAGGCATCGCCGGTGTGAAAGGTATGCAGAACCAGGGGCGGGAGTGTGAATTGGTAGACCATCTGGGCCTCGTCGGACCCATCGCCAAAGTAAGAAACGTTCTCCCGGTGGGGGACGTTGGTCTCAGTGATTAGAATCACGTGGGGCGCGACCGCGTCCAGGACAGCCCGGAAAAGCTTGACCACCCGATGTGTCTCCTCCAGATGGATGGAGGGAGTACCAATCTTCTTCCACAAGTAGGCTATGGCATCCAGGCGGATGATCTCGGCTCCCTTTTCGACGTAGAATAGAAGAATCTCAACGATCCTCAGCAACACATCAGGGTTGGCGTAGTTGAGGTCGATCTGGTCCGTGCTGAACGTCGTCCACACCAGCCGCTCGCCCTGGGCCGCCTGCACGCGGGTCAACAGTGGCAGCGCCCTGGGACGGACGACCTGTGAGAGGTCCGCTCCCTCCTGGACCACGATAAAGTAATCTGCAAACTCAGGATTCCCCCCCAGAAACTCCTGGAACCATCTGCTCTGCGCCGAGATGTGGTTGATAACAGCGTCGAACATCAGGCGAAAGTTGGAGCCCAGACGCTCAACGTCGGCCCAGGTACCAAGATCCGGGTTCACGGCAGTGTAGTCGATGACGGAGAAGCCATCGTCAGAGGAGTAAGGGAAAAAAGGCAGAAGGTGGACGCCGGTGACGGTTCCTTTGACATATGTATCCAATACCTCAGCCAAGGTCTGGAGCGGGGGATCGCCCGGCTCGGTCACCTGGTCACCGTAGGTGATGAGGATGGCGTCACGCTCCGTCAGGCGCTCCTGGGGAACAGGGCATTCGTTTGTTCCAGTGGCCGGGAATCGAGAGCTACGCTGCCGGAACTCGGCCAGGACGGCCTGCAGCCGCTCCATCAGCGCTGGCGCCCGCTCAACGCCGTACAGGAAGGTCAGGTGATCTAGGATACGAGCCTCCAACGTCGTCATGCTCAAACATCCTCGGCTACACAGTCAGCATCCAGGGTACTTGGTTGCGAACAAGGTTACAT
>Ga0180433_10009966_pt1 | contig 11528 bp, 22 predicted proteins | sample SS_ome_8_FD_132980 | JGI IMG/M metagenome (GOLD analysis project Ga0180433, IMG submission 132980) | Hypersaline lake sediment archaeal communities from the Salton Sea, California, USA - SS_1_D_1 metaG | ecosystem: Environmental > Aquatic > Non-marine Saline and Alkaline > Hypersaline >... | reverse complement strand
TCTGTGGGTTTAATTTTAGATACCTTAAAGGCATGAAATAGTAATTGCGCTTGTAACTTGTCACATAATTTAACGTCAAGCGTACCGCACCATAAAGGCCAACAAGAATAGTCAAGATCCGCTTTACTAAGATCCGCCCTGTCTCCACCTTCTTTATCTTCTAGCCACAGTTGATGTTTTTCTAATATCTTGTTTAGTTTTTCTTGATCCATTTTATACCTCTAGTTTAAAGTTTAGCTGCTCCCGGCTTGTCGTGCGCTGAGGCGGCAAAAAATCTCATCAATCGATCCCCTTCGGTCTCTTCTTGTTTTTCTTCAACTTTAAAGGTTTCCGGAGTATTTTCAGATGTTTGAATTTGCTGGGGATTAGACGCTCTGAGTTGAAGAGCATCTCTATGTATAAGCCCTAAGTTATTACCACTTACTGAAAAATGAATATTTTTAGTTGGAAGCCACTGACCTAAAAGATTACTATTCCATGCATATATATCAGTCTCTGGTATAATATGAGAATCAAATAAAGCACTTTGGTTTTCTTGACGAAAATACACTAAATATTGTGAACCTGTTACCGAAGCTACTATTATTCCGGAACCTAAAACTGGATGTGTAACATCATCACTAGGTTTAAATTTAAGTTGCGGTTTTGTTTGAGTTGGAGCTGGTTGAAGAAGATTTTCATTTACTAAGCTTAGTTTATTATCCCCTCCTGCAAAAAAAGTTATTTCAGTAGGTGTTCTTCCTCCAACATATTGCGATAAATAACCAATAATATTATTGTTTGGTATATCTATACTACGATCTAAAAAATGGCGTGCTTTATCAAAGGCCACAATATATTGATTGTGATCTAAAATAGCAATGATTTCCCCCGAACCTAATAATGTTGTACAAACCTTTTCTGATAATTTAAATTTAGACTGTGCGGGTGGGTTGGGTACTTGAGTAATTCCGCTCCCAAGTTGAGTTGTGGCTAAACTGGAAAGCATAGCATTAGTCCATGCATACGCTCCAGCATCTAAATTTATAGCATAACTGTTAGGATTTACTGCAGTTATGGTAGCTATTTTACCTAAATAAGGTACCATGCCTTGTTCAAAAGAGTCAATTCCATAAAACGTCCCTACTACTAAATCTTTTCTTATTAATACTCTGTCTCCCACATTATAGTTCATAATTCTTCCTCTTTCAAGCTCATTGGCCTTTCGAAGTTTTCAATATTTGATTTTTCAAGAGCTTTTTTTGCAATATTTTTAATTTCTTGATATTCTTCGTCTGCATAGTAAGTAAAAACTAAAATTATTTTTCTTAATTGATCTTCTGTTAGTTCAACTTTTAAGCTTTTGTTCATGTTGACTCCTTATTTTTTCAACCAAATTTATTATATATTGCAGTTCTTCGACTTTAGCTTTCCACAGGATAGTAGATTTTACAGTTCTAGACTTCCTATAATAAAAATTCTTTCTTAATAACAAAGCCCTTTCCAAGCTTATTAACTTTTCCACGTAACCTCCGGTAGTAATTCTGGGTGTTTAACCTGAGATAGCACTGATTCTATAAATATTCTCCAATGAGGCAGTCGATGATTTTTTCTTTGAAGTATAATGTTTCTAAGCGTTTTATAGCTCATGCACCACTCTCGGGTTTGAATAAAACCCTCGGGTAATAAAGCCTTTAATTCCGTTAGTTTGTTCTCTTCTATCTTCTTGTTTAATAAATCTAGATAATCATTAGGTATTTTAGTTTCAAAATTTTTTTGGGACAGGGGTTCTTTCAATGCTGTGTGCATCGTGCTTTCTGATTGTTTAGAAGAAAGACGGTAAGTATCCATTTCTTGCCATATATAGCGAGTTGTAGTCACTTTTATCCAAACCATTATATGTTCTAGAAACTTATTATGTCCACCATCTTTATTCGCTAGCTTTTTAGCTACCTTATCCATATTTTCTAGAGGTTGCTTTTTATTAAGAGAAAGTCCGAAAAGTGCCGCATTATACCCAGCTTCTCGTAATATTTGTATTTTCATGCGTGGCTTCATTAAAAACCCCCTTGAGTATCTAAAAGGTGTTTTATAAATTCAGGATTGCTTTTATACTTTTCCCCCAGTTCATCATCTATCTTTTTTAGCGCATTCATAAAAATAGATTCTACCATTGAAGTTGAAAGCTCGAATTTTTCTGCTATAATAGTAAAGGGGTTGCCCGTAACCATTACTTCTCTAAAAATAATTTCTTCTTGTTTTGTTAGTTTAGGTTTTTTCATTTTAACTCCAAGTCCTGTGTTTTTCTGCTATCCACTCTTCTCCAGTATCGTCTTCACAAATTATAAAATCAACACCATCTGGTATTTCTACTACCACTAATCTAGAATATATACCACTAGCCTCATCTCCTAAAGTTTCTACTATTTCTATTAAATCTGGATGATCTCGGTTAAGTGTTCTAAAGTCCCATGGATCGTGTCCTTTAGCTTCTAGAATTTTTACGGCTTTTTCACTTAAACCAAAACCTCCTATACTTTTATTTATCACTACTTTCATACATTTCCTTTAATACTTCTAATAACTGTTTATTATCATAAGGGTCTTTATTGTTTCGACTAGCATAAAGAAAAACCCTATCAACCATTGTCATAAAAGGTAGCTCGGGAGTTTTGCCCCACACGTATCTAAACCACTTTTGTGTTTTTACAAACCTTTCTATATTAGTCATAATAACCTCAATTGCCTAGTTTCTAATTTAGCTACTTTAACAAAAAGAAGTCTACCACATAATTTAGCAGCCATAGTTCTATGTGCTCCATTCCTAACTTCAAAACGACCGTTACGCAGATTCAAATGGGCTTTCACTGGAGGAAATTTATCCCCCTTTTTCATATTTTCAGCATACTTATTAGCTTTTGACATGTATACTGGATGATGTGTGCACAAATAAGGATTAATATATTTAAATTCGTATTTATTTTCGTTAGTTTTCATAATATTTCGCCCTTTCAATTCGTTTATCCATGCATTTTGGGTTAAAACATGGTAATGGCTCATACTCTTCGCCTATATTATATGAATATACTACTTTACCACAATCTACGCACACAACATGTCTCCTATTAGGATCTTCTTTATCTCTAAACGTTTTATAGCTATAATAGCTTGGTTTTTCATTCTTTTTCCATCGCTTTGGTTTTTTCTTTGCCCGTTTCTTTCCGCCCAACTTGGCACCTCGTATTTATATTATTAGTAGATGCTTCACAAAAAACTCCTAGCCACCAAGCTGTTATCCCAAACAATGTAAGAGCCGTAGTTTTGTCTTCTACTGTTTTGTTAATTAAAATTAATAGCCATAAAGCTACAAATACTAAGATTATTTGTGCTTTATTCGCCGAGTGCTTTCCATTCACTTTTAATTCTCTTTACCATGTTAATGAGTTCTTCATCTTCAATATAGAAAGGATCAATACCTTCATTTTTAAGGTTAGAATTAATACTTTCCATTAATTGAAGAAATCTTAAATCAGGAAACTGTAACCATAGTTTTTCAACTACTTGCATAACAGTTTTAATTCTAGCTTTGTCTTTTTTATATTCTGGGCAAATTTCAAGATCAATTTCCACTTCCGCCTCCCAAACTATATGCTTTTACAATTTGCTTATAAGCAACTCTAACTTCTTCGTCACCAATTAAATCCAATAAAATTAAATCAGCCTCGACATGAGCTCCCTCAATATCTTTGCGTTTACTAGCTTTTCTAAGTTGTTCAATAGCTTGTTCTTTACTAATTTTAGGATATTTCATAACTTCCTCCCTAATTTCATATACACCATAATAACCCACTCCAAAAAGGATCAATAAAAATAATGGAATAAACATACCAAAGATAACATCCAACGCTTCGATTTGCATCTTATTTCCCTCCGACTTATATACTTATAATAACAAATTTGGAAGAAGTTGTCAAGTATTTTTTTACAACTATAACTTTCTAATTTTATTACGTTTTATTTTAAATCTACAGCTAAAACCATCATTTTGATTATAAACTCTACGATCTAGTTTTTCGTAAATTATAGAAGTGATAATAAATACTTTAATATCAATAATTTCATTTTCTTCAATAAAATCTCCTAAACCTACTCCTATTAAATTACAGGGTCTAGAATCATTCACACAATAATTATAATAAGGCATTATTTGACCAAACATGGAATAAGTTTGTTCTTCCTCATAACCCCCATAATTTACTGAATAAAAATTATTATCTATTTTTAATAAATAATCTGAAATAAAATCGTAACCGCAAGGATCTATAACTGAGGCGTTTTCTGGTATTTTAAATAAATTATATTTATCTATTAGCTCTTGCCTATCTTGTATGTAATTATCTTTATTAATCCACAAACCTTTATTATAATAATCACTAACTAGATATAAAATTTCATTCGTTAAGTAAATACGCCACTCTAACCATAATCTAAAAGCTCGGGAACCTTCGCTTTGTTCTGCTCTTAGTTTTGGAATATCAAAAACATACACTAAAAAATGAACTAATAAATTAAATTCTTCTGGAGCAGCTTCTTCGGGAATAAAATCCAATACTCCCGGTTTATCTACTTGAAAAGTATTCGCAATTCGGTCTTCTAAACAGCCAGAAAAAACAAAACAAAGTAATACAAGAAACGTTACGATGAATTTCATAATTACCCCTTAATTACAGCTAAAGGTTCTAATTTAATTAATATTTCTACTAAATTTTTTTGCTCTTCCATAACAGTATCAATATCTTTATAAGCAGAAGAAGCCTCGTCTAAATCCTTTTTTCCTCTTATAGAATGTATTATTCCCTTAGAATCTAATTTAGCTTGTTCTTCTTCAAGGTTAAGCTCTTTTCGAGCTTTAGTTCTACTCATAGTTCTTCCAGCTCCATGTGAACAGCTCATAAAACTTTCTTTATTCCCTTTTCCAGAAACTATATAAGAGGCGGTCCCTTGTGATCCCGGAATTATTCCTATTTCGCCTTTTTTAGCTGAAGTAGCCCCTTTGCGATGAATCCACACATTTTTTCCATAATGGTTTTCGATAGTAACATAATTATGATGAACGTCATAATGAATTATTTTACCACCGTCTGTATTTAATTTAATAGCATTTAATACATGTTCAGCTATTTTTTCTCTATTCTTTTTTGCAAAAGCTAAACAAAATTCCATTTCTTTTAAGTACGCCTGCCCCAAAAAATGGTTTACTGGTAAAAAAGCTAATTGATGTTCTTTTGGAACTGGGGAAAACCACCGTTCGTTTTGTTCTATTGCTAATTTATTATAATAATCGGCTACTTGTTTCCCTAAATTGCGACTTCCACTATGAATCATAAACCAAATATGTCCATCCGATCCTTTTTGTATTTCAATAAAATGGTTTCCACCACCTAAAGTCCCTAAAGACTTTTGAGCATTTAAATAGTGTTCTGGTGTTATTAGAAAATTTTTTATCGACTCTGAAGTTTCAGGCATATCGTTTTCCGAACATGGTATTTTATGCTTATTAAAGCCTAAAGGAACATCTTTTCTAATTTGACTCATAATATGTTTAAGTTGTTCAGTAGTAATATCTTTTAAAGTAGTTTTGCAGGCGTAAACCCCGCACCCAATATCCACACCAATTAAATTTACACAAATAGCTTTATCTAAAGCGGCAACAGTACCTATAGGACAACCATAGCCCATATGAGCGTCTGGCATTAATGCTATATGCTGATGTATAAATGGTAGATTTGCTAAATTTTTAGCCTGTTCAATAGCTCCTGCTTCTGGATTGTTACACCATGATTTTATTTCAAATTTTTCTGTATTTACAAAAATCATAAATACTCCTTCAGCATAAGAGGAATCATACTGCCTACGTTAAAAATCATTTTTTCTTCTTTTTTATTAAACACCTCAAAATCAATTTCGTGATCTTTAAGGAAATCCTCTTTGGCGTCTTCTAAAACATACTTAATATACTCGCTTATTTGTTTAGGCTCTTCTATCTCACCATACTTAGAAAAAATACCTTCTATTCTATTTTTAGTAATATAGCCTTTAAATATTTTATTTAATTTTAAAGCTTTTTGCTCATATTCTGTAAGAGGTTTTTTGGGCATTTGGTTTTTGTCTTTGGGTTTATTAATTTCTTTGAATTTCTCATTTTTCTTTTTAATATAAAAAATAGATCCAACAGGACTAAAATATTGTTTATTATAAGGCTTTATTACTACTCCCTCACATATATTATCAGGAATAGGGTTTACTAGACTAGAAAACTCAGTATTACAGTCTAAAGCTTCTTGTAAAGATCCGGCTATCTCTACAGTGGGTACCACATAATCTTTAAACCCATAATCAGTCATTAATGAAATAAATTCTCTAGGTGTTAAATAGAGCCCATTTACAGAGGCGTCAAAAAATAATAACTTCTGACCCTCAATTCCGTAATCTACCCCTTTTTGAACTTTGGAACCATAAAGCTCTCCATATATTCTAAGCTCGCAACCCTCTCGAACTGCGTGATCTTTCATCACTTGAATAAATAAATCATAATCTTTTATTACGTTATGGATATTATAAAACTTTTGATCAACTTCTACAAATGAAGTCCTTTTTCCATATTTAAAATTACCCTTGGAATCAAAGTCTAATTGTATATTGGCTCCGTGTATTTTCTCTTGTATTATATAAGTTTCGTTTTTGAGCTCTGGATATATTTCTAAAAATATATCAATATACTTTTGCTGATAATGGTTTTCTAAAGATATATATTTTTTAAATTCCATTAAACCCTCCTATTTTTTACTTTTAGGACAATAGTCTGCGTGAAACGGATTCCCAACTGCATCAGCACCGCACTCGCATTTTTCACAAGAACAACTATCACACGGCTTTTCACAGTCGCACGGTCGCTCTAAGGCTTTCTTAAACCCCGTCTTTAGTTCTTCATCAGTAAGATCTATCGGATTTTCGTCTAGATCTTCATTACCGTTCCCTGAGCAACCACCACAACCATTACTACAATCTCCACTTCGAGGTGATTTGACTTCGTCTCCCATATAACCCCGCTGCTTCAATATATTCATAGAATCTATAAAATCGTTTTCGGTAAATGGTTTTGTTGGTAGTTCTTTGCTTGGAGTTTCAACTAGCTTTTTAATATATTCAAAGCCTTTAAACGCTTTCATACTACACCTCTTGCTAACCAACGAATTGGGTGTTCAGCGGGTCTAACTCCAACAGCTTTTCCGTAATATTTAGCAAAAGCGGCCTCTACCCCATTATAACATTCATGGGACGTTATTAAAGCTCGGTGCTGTTCGTCTAACATTTTATTAAACTTTTTATTTACCCACCTAAAAAGCCAGTTATCGTCTCTTACTACTTCAAGATGTAACCAAGCCTGTATTTGATTAGAAATATTACCACCTCTACCGGCTAGATAGATAGCTCCAGCACTCCATAATTGGAAAAACGGTCTTATTAAAATAAAAGGTTTTTTATCCACGCCTCTATAATATTGATAAATATGATGAGGAAGTCTTTGGCATTCCCATTTAAATTCCCCGGGTTTTACATTATTATAATTAAACCAAGGAAAATGATCCCTACCATAATTAAAAATAGCAAAACGCCCTCTACTTAAAAGTTTATCCTTTTTTAAAGCCATAATTCCAGTTGCGTCATCATGAGGGCAATAATATTTAACCCAAGTAGGGTTTCTGTGATACAGCCCCGGCTGTACCTGAACTTTATCTAAAAATTTATTAAACCGCACAATATCACTAGTTTCCAGCACATTTTGTTTATACATTAAATGTAAAGCTATTGCTGTAAACAAAATAGGATTAGCCACCGATTCGGGCTTAGGGTCGTAATATAAAGATACAGCTCCATTAGAATCAGTATAATGGTTTAATAATTCTGTTTTTGCCTGTAAAGGATTCATCAATTACCTCCAGTTAAATCTTTTAAAAATCTAGCAGCATCATACAAATCTCTGACTTTTTTAATCTTTTCATTAGAAATTAAAGTATAATTATCTTCTTCTGTTTCTAAATCTCTAGTAGATGCAGTTTCTATCAAACACAAATTGTTTATGTGTACTCCACTTAATGCTGCTTTTTCTATAGTAGAGAATTTATCATCAGCAAACATCTGAATATTATAAGTTTTAGCTAATTGTTTAATTTTTTTAGTTTTAAAGTCTTCTCCATCTTCCTCTTCCCTAAAATATATCTCATCGTAATGTACTCGGTGTTTCCATAAATTTAGTTTCGTTTCATCTTTATACTTAATGTTTCTAGCAGTAATTAATATTACTTTATACCCAAACTTTCGCATAATCGATACTGCTTCAGCAGATTTTGGAATTAAATTTAAAGATGCGTATAATCCATGACCTTCCCAATATTCAAAAGTTTTTCTTAGGTTTTCACCAATCACTTCATTCCCTCTGGCGTCTCGTACCCTGAGCGTAGAAAAATTCCAGTCTCTAATATCATGTTTAGTTACGCAGGTTCCATTTACTTTATTATGAACCCAGCACAACTCTCCACAAAAATCAGCAATAGTATCATCCAAATCTAAAACTACACAAAGCGGTTTTTTATTTCTTTTTTTAGGCATTATTCCTCCCCGCTTATTTTTAGTAAATCAGCTAACGTGATTGATTTTAAATATTCATTCATATTACGGTCTAAATCAGTAAAAAACTCTGCTACAGCTAAATATTCTTCTGATACTTCTTCCGGCTTATCTAGTTCCTCAGTATAATTTATGACTTCTCCAACAGCTAATAAAATATTATAAACATTAATATCTTCAGGTTTCTTACTTAAAAAATAACCACCATCAGGCCCCGTATTAGACTTTATTATCCCTTTTTTAGTTAACCTCTTTAATAGTTTCCATATGCAGCTTTGAGATATATTCTGTCGTTTTATTATATCATGAGAACTAATGTATCTAATATCGCTATGCCTAGCTATATCTAATACAAGCCTTAAAACATATGATCCTTTATAAGTTAACTTCATTTTTTCAACTTTCTTCTAAGCTTTATTACTTTCGCCCTTTTTCCAAAAGGTATTACTTTTTGTTGCTGATAAAATTCAAAATCACTAGAGCGTTTTGTTTTGTAAATATACATAATACCCCAACATAAAGCTAGTATATCAAATGTAATAATTATGACTAATAATAAAGCTAACATTTTTATATCTCCTGCAACTTATATTTCTTTCCCTCTATTTCCACTATCTTTCCATTGCAAGATTCTTTATTCACATTTATTCCTGTTATTTCTTCAAATATTTCAGCATCAAAGTTAGGTAGCTTTAAAAATTTGTCTTTTGTTTTCTGATCGGTTTCATTCCAGAATAATTGCCATGCTTCTTTGTAATTTCTTTTAATTAATGTCCCACCTTTTATATGAAAATCTGGATCATTCTTTTTTTGTTTTGTTGTCATTTTTTCTTCGGGTATCCATTCTGTGGTTTTTAAATAAATATATGGCATGTCTATATCAGATCTTTTTAAATTAGTGTCCTTATTAAACATTCTAACAGTAGGCTCGTCCGTATTAAAAAAACCCGAATTACGATCTCCCGAATTACAGTGTCCCGAATTACAGTGTCCCGAATTATGGTCTCCCGAATTACGGTGTCCCGAATTACGATCTCCCGAATTATGGTGTCCCGAATTATGATTTCCCGAATTACAGTGTCCCGAATTATAATTTCCCGAATTACAGTGTCCCGAATTACGATCTCCCGAATTATGATCTCCCGAATTATGGTGTCTCGAATTACAGTGTCCCGAATTATGGTCTCCCGAATTACGGTGTCCCGAATTACGATCTCCCGAATTATGGTGTCCCGAATTATGATTTCCCGAATTACGATCTCCCGAATTATGATCTCCCGAATTATGCTTTCTAGTATTTTTTTTCATAAATATTCTCCTAATTTTCAGTATATTACTATAATAACATACTTAAAAACGTCTGTCAAGAATTAAATTTAACTTTATAAACAGCTGAATTTGTTAATTTATCTCTTTTTTTATCGTATTTTTCAACTGTGGTATTAATAGAAGCATGCCCGACTAAATCCGCTACATCTCTAGGAGAAACTCCCTTCTCAAGCAAATGGGATATTACTGTAGCTCGACAGCTATGTGCCGTAACTCTTCTATTTATTCCCGCTTTTTTAGCATAACGTATAACCATCCTATTTACGCTACTTGGATTAACCGGCATATTTTTTATAAATTGAAATAAATAATCATCTGACATTAAGTTTTTAGTATTTATCAGCTCATCCATTTGTTTTTTTAAGGGAGCGGTTAATGGAACTTCTCGTAATTTTTGCCCCTTACCTCTAATTCTTAAAACATACACATCTCGATCTTCTACTATATCTTTTACTTTTAAACTTGCTAATTCAGAACGTCTTAATCCTAAAGTAAACAATAACGACAGCATTATCTTATGCATTTGACCGTATAAGCTGTTATCGGGTATGTTTAGCATTTTTACTACTTCTCTATCAGTAAAAGCTAGTGTAGGTCGTTGTACTTCCGCTTTTGGTAATTTAACTCTTAAAGCTGGATTTTCTTTTAAATACCCAATATTAACACACCACGTCAAAAGACTCCTGATACTAGTAATATTACGATTAATTGACGCTGGAGCTAAGCCTTTATCCTGTAATAAGTCTCTGTAATCTACGATAGTTTCAAAGGTAATATTATCTATTTTATAATCAACAAATTTTAAAAAATTCTCAATATCATGCTTATAAGCTCTTCTAGTTTGCGCTGATATCATATTTTGTAAAAAACGTTCAACTATATGGTTCATTTTAAATCTCCTCTACGTCACTGCTAGTTAAGCAACATATAGTATACGGGTTATCACACTCAACCAAAACCGCATAATAATACGCTTTTACTTTTGTTATAACTGCGGTTAATCCATTTTTTAATCTAACTCTAGCACCTACAGTAAGGGTTGTTTTATCAGCTTTTACAACTCTGTAACTAACATGCTCTCTAATAAAAACTCTACTTCCAGTTTCATTATGAAAATCATCGACCGCCTTATCAGCTTCGGCTTTTGTATTAAATACTCCTAAAACTTGCTCTGACCACCCATCTTCAATTGCTATATACTTCATTCTAAACTCCTATTTTACATCTCCATATTAAATTCCATATAAACTCCTATTTTTCTAAAGGTAATAATTTTCCTTTGTGTCTTAAATATAAATGTGCTCTTCTATTAAGCTTGGTAGCATACATAATGGCTTCTATATAAGTATAAAAACTTATGCTTTTAGGTTTATCCTTATCTTCATCCCAGTGTTTAATTACAAAAGCCTTTTTTGACATATAAACTCCGTCTTTCATATACTCTCCTATTTATCTTGTTTACTAATAACTTGATATATTTTACCTGATGGTAGCTCAATGGCTGTGAGCTTATTGCCAAACACGCACCCGGT
>Ga0180433_10009965_pt1 | contig 11528 bp, 11 predicted proteins | sample SS_ome_8_FD_132980 | JGI IMG/M metagenome (GOLD analysis project Ga0180433, IMG submission 132980) | Hypersaline lake sediment archaeal communities from the Salton Sea, California, USA - SS_1_D_1 metaG | ecosystem: Environmental > Aquatic > Non-marine Saline and Alkaline > Hypersaline >... | reverse complement strand
TGAGCAGGGCGCCACCGAACGGTTTTGTTACACTCAGAAGGACTTGTCTTGCTCTGGGATCAGGCACTTGGGGGGTGTGCCTTGCCGTCGGTGGGGCATACCTTTTCCCAACCTGCAGGCCCTTGGCTATTACTGGTTCCATCTGTCCGTGACCAGGAAAGGCCACCATGAATCACAGACAACCCTTGTTGTTGTTTGTCCTGATAAGGCGTACATTCCGCCCGCCTTATATGGAGACGGACGTACAGCCGGTGTCGCCATAAGTCTTTACGGAGTCCGCTCAGAGAGGAACTGGGGGGTGGGTGATTTTGGCGATCTGAAAGAGATCATAGATTGGGTGGCAGACGACCTTCATGGAGGCATCATTGGTTTAAATCCCCTCCATGCCACTTTTAACCGTCGTCCTTTTAACATCAGCCCTTATCTGCCGATCAGCCGATTTTATCGTAATTTCATCTACCTGGATATCTATGCCATCGAAGATTGTAGGGATTGTCCCGAGGTAAAGGCCATGATCGAAGCAGAAGACACTCAGGCGCTGCTCTGTGAGCTAAGGGCTTCGGATACCGTCCAGTACGAGGGCGTGGCAGCACTAAAAGAGAGGGCTTTGAGGCAGCTCTTCCGTACGTTTCTACAGAATCATTGGAACAGGCCAGGGGAAAAAACCAGCCAGAAGCGGGAATTGGAGGCCTACGTCCAAAGGGAGGGCCAACTACTTGAGAACTTTGCCACCTTTTGTGCTTTAGATGCTATCGTACGCTCCCGCGATCCCGAGTTATGGACCTGGCCACAATGGCCCCCAGAATACCACCGCCCTGACACCGGGGCCGTCCAGCGATTCAGGCAGGAATACCGAGATGAGATCCTCTTTTACAAATACGTGCAATGGCAGTTGGAAAAACAGCTATCCCATGTCCAGGCCTATGCAAGGCGGCGAGGGATGTGTATCGGCTTGTACCATGATTTGGCCTTGGCGGTTGATCGCTTCGGCGCTGATTTCTGGGCCTATCAGGACTATTTCATTGCCGAGGCCCGGGTGGGCGCCCCCCCAGACGCATTCTCACAGCGTGGTCAAGATTGGGGCTTTCCGCCGCCCAGGATGGAAAGGTTCCAAGAGAAGGGGTATGATTTATTTGTCAAAGAGATTCGAAAAAACTGTGCCTTTGGGGGGGCCTTGCGAATCGATCACGTTATGAGATTTTTTCATCTTTACTGCATACCTGAAGGTGATCCACCAAAGCAAGGCGCCTATATCTCTCAACCTTTTGAAGACTTGCTTAGGATACTGGCGCTGGAGAGTGTTCGGAATGAAGTAGTCATCATTGGTGAAGACCTTGGTACGGTACCACCCTACGTGCGGCGCAAGCTGACTGAGGCCAACATTTTTTCATATAGACTCCTCTATTTCGAAAAAGACAGTGAGCAGAACTTTATCAGGCCCCACGATTATCCTGAATTGGCATTAGTGACGGTGGCAACCCACGATCTCCCCACGCTGGCCGGATTCTGGACCCACGCCGATATGGAAGCTCGAAAGAAGGCGGGCCTGTTTGACAACCCCCAAGCCATGGATGAAGCGGTTGCCGAAAGAGAAGCAGACAAGGTCAAGTTGCTAGAGCTGTCACAAGAATTGGGCTTGCTTTCCCGAGACGGTTCGAGCGACCTAGAAGCCTATCCTGAGGTGACCGGCGAGATTCACAATGCCGTGGTGGGCTTTCTTGCTACCACGCCCTGTAAGCTCTTTGTCTTGAGCCAAGAGGACCTGTTTAAGGAGCTCAACCAGCAAAATCTTCCGGGGACCACTGGTGAATACCCGAACTGGTCTCTAAAAATGAAGTACAAGGTAGAACAACTGTGCAAGGACCCACAGGTACGGGGATTTTCGAAAATGTTTCGCAGATGGATAGACACATCAGGGCGCAAGAATTGAAGACTTCCCACAAAGTCCAACGTCTACGAATCTGACAAAGCAGGGGGGTGTTATGTCAAAGAAAAAAGATAAGACCCCGTCTTCCTTAAGACCAGAAGTCTCCAGAGAGCTTGACAAGATCAAGTTCGGTAAAAAGATGACGGAAAAAGTCAAGAAGGAGAGTTGGGTCAAGGAAGAGAAACGGTTGGAACAGAGACAAAAGGCCAAGATGAAGGACGTTCAGCGCAAGATTTTGAAGGACGAAGATTACGACAAGCACAAGAAAGCCGACAAGAAGACCGGCGGGGTTCGAGGCAAGTTTCACCCTTCCCTCGAAAGGACACGCAAACGGACGTGAGCCCTACATCGGTCTTTGACGGGCGGTATTAACGAAGCCAAATCAGAAGGGCGTGTGATGGATATGGAGGTCAATGGCCTATGGAAAAGGACTGCCTATTTTGTCAGATCATTAGGGGGGACAAGCCGGCTGATTTTCTACAAAAGGATGAATCCCTGGTGGTGTTCAAGGATATCTACCCCCAAGCCCCAGTTCATTTGCTCATTGTGCCCAGAAGACATATTCGAAGTATGAACGAGGTGGCCGAACAGGATAGGGACATCGTTTCCCAGATGATTTTCAAGGGCAAGGAGATGGCCAAGGAAGAGGGTGTGGCTAAATCGGGTTACAAACTCCTTTTTAACGTGGAACGGGGCGGTGGCCAGGTCATTTTCCATCTGCACCTCCACTTGCTGGGCGGGTGGCGATAGACTTCCATGGGGTGCGACGGGATGAGAATAGCCGTTCAGATCTACGAGATACAAAATTCCCGGGAGGCCGAAGCGGTTATTGAGCTGGGTGTTGACCGCATTGGAAGCGTTATCCTGTCTGAGCAAAGGTGGAAAGTGCCAGCCATCAAGGAGGCCATCCGTTTTTCAAATGGCGCTGGCGTTAAGCATAGCTTAATTCCCCTGTTCAATACGGAAGGGGTCTTGTTGCGGACCATCGAGTATTATCAGCCGGATATTATACATTTTTGTGAGTCTCTGACTCATGATGACGGTCACATGATGCCATGGGAAGCCCTTATTGAGCGCCAGTGCCGCGTAAGAGAGCAATTCCCGAGCATTGCAATAATGCGGTCTGTGCCGATTCCAGCCCCGGACAGCAATCAAAGGATTCCAACGTTGGAGATTGTCAAACGATTTGAGGCTGTGAGCGACTATTTTCTAATCGACACTTGGCTGGGCAAGGAGCCAGTTGAAGGATACCTTGGCATCACAGGACGCCCATGTGACTGGCGCGCAGCCAGAAGGCTGGTAGAATCAAGTGATACTCCCGTGGTTTTGGCGGGTGGCCTGTCTCCGGAAAATGTTTATGAGGGGGTAATGGCTGTCGAACCTTTTGGTGTAGACAGCTGTACGAAGACGAACGCTGAGGGCAGCGACGGCCGGCCGGTTCGGTTTAAAAAAGACTACCAAAAAGTGAAGGCCTTTGTGGCAGAAGTGCGTCGCGCTGAGAAGGATCTCTCCAACCTCCGGACGGCATGAGAAGGGGAGGGGATATGACAGAAAAGGAAGCCATTCTTAGTTTCATGATGGGTGAAAGGATGAAGGCAAGCCTCATCGTAGGAACACAGTTGGCCTTGCTGATCGAAGGGCTTGCCGAACATGAACAGGGAGGTGCGGGCAAAGTTTTTTCCGCATTTTTGAGATCTTTGTACAGGGACATTGGGCTGGGACACAAGGTGTCACCTCAAGAAGAATGGGGTCAAATCCGCGAAGAACTTGATAACGGCTTAGTCATGGTGGATTCACGAGTCTCACAGGGTGCCGTGGACAACCTCTCACGCGCTATCAGCTACGCCACCACCATAAGCAATAGAGCGATGACTTTTCTCAAAGACAAGGGGCTCCTGTGACGTAGACGATGAGAACGGTCATAAACAGCTGTCTGGCTGGTGCTGAAACGGCCGCCGGGGTAGTCGTGATGATCGATGTTTTCAGGGCGAGTAATACCATCCTCATGCTCCTTGCCAGAGGCGCCACCTCCATTATGGCAGTGGCAACCATTGAGGAGGCCCTTAGCCTGAAGGAGAAGCATCCTGAGTGCTTGCTTGCAGGGGAACGCGGGGGTGTCAAGGTGACGGGGTTTGATATGGGGAACTCCCCCCACGAGGCCTCTCGGATGGACCTTAAGGGTAAAGGGGTGATTTTCACCACGTCTGCTGGCACTCAGGGGATCATACGAGCTGAGTATGCTGAAAGGGTCTTAGTGGGGAGTTTTGGAAATGCAGATGCGATGGCAAGCATGCTGCATGCGGTCAACCCACCCCTTGTGACCTGCCTTGCCGTGGGCACTGACGGTATCCGAAGAGCCCCTGAAGATGAGCTCTGTGCCCTGTATCTGAAGGGCATACTGGAAGGTATGCCTCAGGATTTTCGCGCCATGAAAAAGGAAATCATGCAGGGCGAGGGGGCTCAGCGTCTGAGGAGCTTAGGGCAGGAGCTGGACTTCTCTTATTGCCTTACCCCCGACCTGTTTGACTTTGTTCCTGAAGTTGTAAAGGAAGGGGGTTCGGTGCGGATCCAGGTCGAGAGATGACGATTGAAGCCGTGCATTCGATTGCCCTTTGGCACTGCGATAATTATCTATGTTGACATTAAGAATTCTCGGGTTATAATATATTTATGATTAAGCGAAAACTCCTCCCAGAGCTGATCAATCATCTCCCGCAGAAGGAAATGAGCCTTATCATTGGCCCAAGGCAGGCCGGCAAGACGACCCTGATGGAGATGCTGAAGGCCCATCTAGACAGGAAGGGAAAGCGAACACTGTTTCTGAATCTCGACATTGAACGGGACAGACCTCATTTCCAGTCTCAGGTGGCCCTTCTCAAAAGAATCGAGTTGGAATTGGGCCAAGAACGAGGTTATGTCTTCATCGATGAGATTCAGCGTAAAGAGGATGCAGGCCTGTTTTTGAAGGGTCTTTTTGATCTCAAACTGCCTTACAAGTTCATTGTTTCCGGCTCTGGTGGCCTTGAGTTGAGACAGAAGATCCATGAATCCCTTGTTGGCCGTAAAAGACTGCTTGAGTTATCCACAACAACTTTCGAAGAATTTGTCAATCATAGGACAGATTACCGTTATGAAGAAAACCTTCCAGATTTCCTATCAATGGAAACAGACAGAACGCAGCAATTTCTGTCTGAATACATGCACTTCGGGGGGTACCCGCGCGTCGTTACGACAGCAGAAGAACGTGAAAAACTTCGTCTCATTGATGAAATCTACCGCAGTGTTCTGGAAAAAGATATTGCCTATCTCCTTAAACTGGACAAGCCTGATGCGTTCAGCGATCTCATGAGGTTGCTTGCCAGCCAGGTTGGCCAGTTGATAAACTACTCTGAACTTGCATCCACTTTGAATGTGTCGTTTCCAACCGTCAAGAAATACCTATGGTATGCTCAAAAGATATGTCTCGTGGAACTCATGAGGCCATATGCGCGCAACGCGAGAAAAGAAATCAGTAAGTCACCCGTGCCCTATTTTTGGGATTTGGGTTTCAGAAACTATTCATTGGGGCTTTTTGGGCACATTGACAGTCCAAACGAAGCAGGCCTTGTGTTCGAGAATCTTATATTCTTGATGTTAAAAGAGAAACTCAAGTTCAAGGCCGCTAAATTGAATTTTTGGCGGACACACGACAAAGCCGAGGTCGATTTTGTAATTGAGGTAGGAAAAACCGTCATACCGTTGGAGGTAAAATACAAGCGGCTTAGACAGGAGAAAGTACCGGCATCCTTACGTAGCTTCATTGAAAAATACCATCCTGGAAGAGCCTATGTCATTAATCTCAATCTCAGCAGGACCATTGATATGAATGGGACCATACTTGCCTTTATGCCCTTTCATGAATTGCTACGTTCAGGTGTCATTTTATAAGTTTTCGATTTTGCTTCCTAGCCCGACCTTAATTTATGCATCTTTAAAAACTGCCATTTTCCTGGCCACTGTCATCGTTTTCTTCGATCTTCATTAAAAAGCTATCAGCCAATCCACTGATTTCAATATTGAAAGGTTTGGTAAGGACGTTTTACTCAGGCAGTTGGTGGTGAGCCGGGCCGATCAGTCAGATATCTTTAATAAAATCAGTTGATAAGAATACCAAATTCTGGCAAGGTATCAGTGTTCGGGTTTTCCACAATGCCAGTTTCGATCTTGCAAGGTCATCGACGATTTCTTGACAGCACTCCAAGTTGTAATATTGTCAAGCGAGGTTCGCTTGATGGACTTTGATCCGATTTATACAGACCGTATAAACCGGAGCGCTCGCCAGAGAAAAGAAAGGTAAGGCATCGAAAAGAAAAGCATTACAGGAGTGAACGAGAAGATACGGAATCTTCTTATACAGAAGCAAGCAGTCTGTGTTTGCCGTTTTATACAGACTGTATAATCCTTGTTCGGTGCTTCAGAAAGGAGACCTCATGCAACCACTAGGCACACAGCTGGAAGATGCTTTCAACTCGATGCTCCGGGCAGACTACATTCCACTCAGGGACGTAGCGAAACTGGACCTGCTGGCCAAGTACTACGTGGACTACTTCTCCTACATGGGCCAGATTTTGTCCGAGAATGATCAGTTGGTGGTTGGCCGTCGAGGAACAGGGAAGACCACGCTCCTCTATCGAGCACTGATTGAATGCCGAAGGTCATGGGCCCCAGAGCAGCCTGTTGCCTGCAAACCGAAGACTCTGGGGCTGTACCTTGATTTGAGCAAGTGTCAAACACTTGTTGACACAGAGTCTCGCGACTTCACCGAGTTTGAGCACGTCTTCGTGTCCGAGATGAAGGACGCGCTCGTTGAAGAACTCAAGCGGTCTTGGCCAGAGGTCGGACAGCGGCCAGGTCTTCTGGCTCGCATCTTTCGCTCTGCTCAATCGCAGACTAGTATTTCAGCGAGCAAAGAGCTCAAAGAGCTCGCCGATATCATAACAAAGGGGATTCCAAGGACGGTAGATCCATCTGGAAAGGTTGATCAGAAGCTCAAAACCAAAGAAGGCGAAAGAGTGTCTATTAGTGGATCTCTGGGAGGAAGTCCCAAGGGTCCCAATGCAACGGTTTCTTCCGGTTACAATGCTGCCGTCTCGCACGAGGAAGAGACTATTCAGTCGTACCAAGTCAACTACCGCTTGGCCATCACAGACATCCTCCGAGTGTTGGGGAGACTGCGGGAAGCAGCCGAAATCAACCACATTGTCCTGTTTATTGACGAGTTCTCTTCTCTCTCTGTTGAATTGCAACGCCGTTTCACGACGTTGCTCCGCAAGGTTCTTGGCAACCATGAGGGCCTGTACATCAAGCTTTGCGCGATTACCGACTATTACAGTCTAGGGAGCGCGATCATACTGCAGCGCGATTTGTTCGAGCTTTCTCTCGATTTGGATGCGTTCGTCGAGCGCAGCAGATCTCTGAACTCGGCAATGGATGGTCTTCGTGACATGACGCGGAAGATCATAGCCGAGCGCCTGAGTGCCTTCACGAACACAACGCCTGAACAACTGCTGGAGGACGCCGATGAGGCTTTCTCACGCCTGAGTCGGACAGCCATGGGCGTCCCCCGGACACTCGGGATTGTTCTGAAGCAGGCTTGGTACCGCTGCAATTCCGCACAGCGACGTAGGATACAACTGTCCGATATTGACTATGGAATTCAGTATGCCTCAAAGGCCTACCTAAACCAGTTCATCGGTGCTTGTGGTGCAGCGATTCCGCCCTTCCATGAAGATATCTGGAACTCACTGATCGAGCGAGCAATCCAAGAACGCGCTAAATCGAATGGGGAGGCAAGTCACTTCATGGTTCTACCCCGTCACGACCCAAGGCTGCGCTTTCTCAACATGTTTTTCCTCGTCCATCTGCTGACCAAAGGACGAACAACCAAGAAGGAGAAGCTGTCGAGGAGCCTGTATGTTTTTGACTATGGGGTTTGCCTTGAGAACAACCTAGGCTTCGCCGAACACAAGAACGTACTTCGCCAACAGAGATTCGCTTATGACACGGCGCTTTCGGCGTTTGACGAGTATTTCGCCGTGACCCCTGAGCCTATGTTTGTATGCCCAGCATGCAAGACCGTTTACAAAAGAAAGGATCTCATGATCGGCAATGAACCGCTCCGGTTCTGCCCGAAGGACAAGACGGATCTCCAGGCTTACGACGCAAGTGCTGCCTCTTCCGACTACACCGAGGAAGAGATGAAAATCATAGGAGCGATTCGGTCATCCGGCATAGAAGACAAACTGATAGCTCGGCGCGTGGCTGATGATGTCGGTTGCTACGTGCAGAAGGTTGCGAAATTTGGCGAGAAACTGGATCGCGAGGCCCTGATAGCACGCCAGAGGGACTCCGACCTCAACAAACACATATACTTCAAGCCAGAATTAACAGAGGGAACCTCGAAATCTGAGACGCAATACGCCAGCACCGAACAAGAGAATTCACACGACGAGGAATAGCGCGCCGCTTCTCTCTGCGCCATCCCTCGCGAGTGATCCTGATCGTTCATCGATGTCGCTGCAAAATCTCAAAACCTATTTTTGAGCACCAGATCGACGATGTCTGCTATGAGGCGCCATTGTGGCGTTCGTAAAGATATCACCCCTCTGGGATTTCCTATCTCAGAATCCCTGGAGCACACATACATAGGGAAGCGTTTTATCAATAGTTGCGCATAAAAAGGCGAGACAACTAACGACCTGTCACTGCGCTATTATTGATAAAACGTAGGAACTGACACCGCGTTGACGTTGCTGGCTCGATCTATGGGGATTGTATGCCCTGGGTGTGATGATTTGTAGTTTCAAAAGGTGTTATTGATGTAGAAAGCCCTTCCTGTAAAACGTTTAAATCGTATCAAGACGACCTCAGAGTGATTCAAAGTTTTGCCTATCTCCACAAAAACAGCGACTCCAGGACATACTTTTCCTGTTCCGCTCAAATAGCAGATGTAATTTTTTCTGGACTAAAATGCAGCAATACCCAAAGCGACTATGATGTATCAAAGGCCGGTTTAGGCAATTTTCGTAATTTCACCATTCTCCCCTTTTTGCACTGCGGGCAACAGGTAATATCCTCACCCGTCAAGCGAAGCATCATTTCCTGGACTGTTTCGGATATTTTGTCAGGCAACCGAGCGCTTGGATCGATGAGTTTTCTCAGAAGTGGGACACACTTCTTCTTGTTGGTGTTTGCCAGGAACCCAAAATACCTGATTTTCATAAACCCCCTTGGCAGGACATGTAAAAGAAAGCGCCGGACAAATTCGCCGGCATCCAGGGTCATGCTTTTGACTTCATCGTTTCTTTTTCGGTCTTTATAGGTAAAGGTGACCTTGTCGTTTGTTATAGACACGATGCGGTTGTTTGATATGGCCACTCGATGGGTATAACGGCCAAGGTATTCAAGCACTTGTTGCGGTCCGGCAAAAGGGCGTTTTGCATACACGATCCATGTGATTTGAAAAAGAGATTGGATCAATTTTTTAAATCTGCGGTGGCAATTGTAGATTTGTGTATTGCCAGGGAAGATGAGCTTTCCATCAGCAAAGGCTTTTTCCAACTTTTGTAAATAACGCTTACGGACCTCTTTTGCCAATGACTCGACTCTGAACAGGAAAGACTCTCTGGCCGGTACCCATCGGGTCTTGTCAAAAGACAACGCCCCGGCAGGAACGAGGCAATGCAGATGGAAGTGGTCCATGAGCGTTTGGCTCCATGTGTGTAAAACGGAGATGAACCCGAGCTGGCCCTCCAGGCGCCACTGCGGGTCCTTGGCAAATGTCTGTAAGGTGCCGCTTACAGCGGCAAAAAGGATCGCCAGGGTAACCGTTTTGTTGCAAAGGATAATCGCATTAAGCTCATGAGGCAACGTAAAGACCAGGTGGAAGTAGCCACAAGGAAGTAATTCCGCTTTACGGTCATTGAGCCATTTTTCTTTGACGAGGCTCTGGCATTTAGGACAGTGCCTGTCACGGCACGAGTTGTAGGCATTTCGTTGATAGCCACAGCTATCGCATTGTTCGACGTGGCCGCCGAGCTTGGCCGTCCTACATACGGCGATATGATGCATCACTTTTTTGTGAGCGTAGGGTAACGTATTGTTTTTCAAGTAATCGTTGCCATAAATCCGAAAAATGTCTGCCACCTCCGGCTTGCTGTCGTCTCTTGTCATCTCTTCCCTCCTATTTCAGATCCATATGATCAAGAGGGCTTTTAAGCTCAACAAACCTTTCCGGGATGATGTGAAGGTATATGGTGGTTGTTCTTATGGATGAATGGCCGAGGAGTCGGCTGATGGTATAAAGGTCCGTTCCTCGGTAAAGGGAGTGGGTGGCAAAGGAGTGACGAAGGCTGTGAATACCGCAGACTTTTGTTATGCCGGCTTTTTTTTGGCGTTATAAAAAACTTTTTGAGCCGCAATAGTACAAAGATGCTTGTCCGGTCCGTAGCCGGGAAAGAGCCATTTCTCAGGCCGGTACTTTTTCCAATATAGCCTTAATTCGGCAAGAAGGTTTTTTGAAAGAATCGTGTAACGGTCTTTTTTGCCTTTGCCTTGATCCACACGGATCAACATTCTCGACGGATCACTTTCTATGTTATGAACCTTAAGCTGGACCGCCTCGCTGACACGAAGCCCCGCACTGTAAATGGTTTTTAACAAGACCCGGTGCTTGAGATTTTCTACACACGATAGCAACCGCGCTACCTCTTCTATGCTCAAAACGATGGGAAGTTTCTTTTCCCCCCGAAAAGGTGGAAGACCAAAGCGGTCGTTAACCTCCCGATGGCAAACATGCCTGTAAAAGAAGATGAGTCCAGTCAGATACCTACGGCATGAAGACCTGGTCAGTTTTCGCTCTTCAAGAAGATGTTGAAAATAGGTCCGTATTTGTTCATCCGTCAACGTCTCAGGAGACTCCTTGTAATACGCTGCCAAGCCCTTCACACTCATCACATAACCTCTCTGCGTGTTCGCAGCCAAGCCGTGTAAATTCATCTCGGCAATCAATTTGGTCCTCAGTTCGCTGCTCATAGTTGTACCTCCTGACAGCGCCGGGATAAACCGGCAGGTTAGAGTGAATGAAAGAGTCATACAGTAAAGGAATAACCAACCATACTGGCCCCGAGTCATGCGAGGTTTTCAGTAATGAACTCCTTGAAGCGTTGACAGGGGTACGTGCAGGCTGGGTATGGAGCCGCGAAAATCCCATCCAGGGTGCCGACGATGTAGGAGGATGCGGAAGGCAACACCGGTCAGCCCGATTTGGTGAGGTCTGGTCGGACCCTGCGCGGTCAGAGACCCCGAGCATGTACGGAACTAACCTGCGCGAGAACCGGGAGATCCTGAGTCCGTCCTTGCACGGTGTCAGCGAGGAACGCGTGGAGAACTCCAAGGAGGCACGGCCACGATGAACGGACGCAGGAAGTCGGACAAACCCATAGTAGCTACGAAGTCCCCGAACAAAGCTGGAGCTAAGCGAGCGGCGGAGGGGATGGAGCCAAGGGGTTTGGCCAAGGGGAAATCCGCCAAGCAAAACATGGACCGGATACAGAGCCGGAAG
>Ga0180433_10009964_pt1 | contig 11530 bp, 8 predicted proteins | sample SS_ome_8_FD_132980 | JGI IMG/M metagenome (GOLD analysis project Ga0180433, IMG submission 132980) | Hypersaline lake sediment archaeal communities from the Salton Sea, California, USA - SS_1_D_1 metaG | ecosystem: Environmental > Aquatic > Non-marine Saline and Alkaline > Hypersaline > Sediment... | reverse complement strand
TGCCAGAAGTGCATGTTTCCAGGGACTTGAAAAGACGGACTGAGTCAAAGACGAGGGAGTCTGCGGTCTGCAGCGAGCGAAGCGAGACGAAAGACCAAGTCCCACTTCCGACACCATTGATATTACTTCATGAAAGCTCTTCTGACTTTTTAATTGCTAAATCCGCTTCTTTATATTTGCCCTGTTTTTTTAATAATATATGAAGTATCTTCCAGGCATCTTTATTATTATTATCAAGTCTAATCAATTCCTTTATGATTCTTTCTGCCTGGGGGTACTGGTCTTTTTTAAAAAGAGTAGCGCCAAGGCATAATAATGCATTAGTATATTCATTGTCTAACTCCAGGGCTTCCCTGCAGGCGAGTTCCGATTCATCGTATTTACCCTGCTTGTAAAAGCTAATGCCGTAATAATACCATGCCTCTTTAAACTTCCTGTCCATTTTTATGGCATTATGGCACGCTCTCACAACATCTTCATATTTACCCTGTTTTATGAGTATCTCAATGAAATAAATCCATGCGTCTTTTTCATTTTCCATAATTAAAGCAGATCCTTTAAAAGGAACAATTTTATAAAAATTACGAACCTTTTGCCAGGGTTAAACTATATTTAAATAATTACTGTTATTAATTATACTTGTTAAAGATTCTATATGTAATATTTTTTTTTATCAATTACCAAAGTTTTTTAATACAATGCATAAATCAAACTTTAGAATTAATTCCATGAATTATTTTTTATCTTATGCACTATAAAATATTGTTTACCTTTATATTTTTTTAGAGTAATTATAAATTATAAAGTAATATATAAAAATAGTCATTTTTACAGGGGTTGATCTGGTGTTTAGTGTTTAAATCTTGAATATTTTAAATGTTTAATTTAATAGAGGACATTAATAAAATATTTGTTATTGAAATTGTCAGTTATATAATGTTAGTGTCAGGTAAGATTAGAAATGTGTCTCTAAAATACTAAAAAATAAAAATAAGGATATGAAGGAAGCATACTTATATAAGAGAATTTCAGGCAAAAAAGTTAGATGTGATCTCTGTAATCACCGGTGTGTTATCGATGATGGGGAGAAGGGTCTTTGTTATGTGAGGGAAAATACTGGTGGTGTACTTTTTTCCCTTGTATACAATAAAATAATTGCCGAAAACTCAGATCCTATCGAGAAGAAGCCGCTATTTCATTTTATGCCCGGTACCTCTTCTTTATCAATAGCTACTATGGGCTGTAATTTCCGGTGTTTTTACTGTCAGAATTATGGAATTTCGCGGACACCTTCTGATTTTGGCATAATTGAAGGTAAAGAAGTCACCCCGGAAGAAGTAGTTAAACATGCACTGGCAAATGGTGACAGCAGCATCTCATATACATATACGGAACCTACGGTATTTTTTGAATATGCATATGATACTGCAAAGATTGCACGAAAAAAGGGGCTTAAAAATATTTTTGTGACGAATGGCTTTATGACCAGAGAGAGTTTGGAGATGATAAGACCTTATCTGGATGCGGCAAACGTTGATCTAAAAAGTTTCTCGAATAAGACCTATATGGAGAAAATGGGCGGAAGGGTAAAACCGGTTCTTGATAATATTATTTTAATGAAGAAAATGGATATATGGGTTGAAGTTACTACTCTGGTAATACCAACTATTAATGATTCGGACAAAGAGCTCAGGCAGATTGCTGATTTTATAGCAGGGGTTGATAAGGGAATACCCTGGCATATTAGCGCATACTATCCCAGCTATAAGTCAGATATTCCTCCTACAAGTGCGGAGCAGATAAAAAAGGCGATTGAAATAGGCAAGAAAGCAGGTTTAGAGTATGTATATGGCGGTAATATTACGGGAAGTTCATTTGAAAATACATATTGTCCGGTTTGTAAAAGTATGTTAATTGAGAGGGATAGATTCTATGTAATAAGTAACAAGCTGAAAAATGGTAAATGCCCTAAATGTGGTGAGGAGTTAAAAGGTATTTTTTAGATATTTTTATTGTAAGGCAAAGTATTGTAATTATTTCTTGAGCTATAGATTTAAAATAAAGGGTTATTTTAAGATTTAGCGGGTTAGCATTAAGGTCAGCTTAACTTTTAAATAAAATTGTCCTATAATGTCTTTTTACTGTTAAAGGCGGCATAGCCAAGTGGTAAGGCAGAGGTCTGCAAAACCTTTAACCCCGGTTCAAATCCGGGTGCCGCCTCCATATATAATATATTTATAAAATTCAGATTTTTGCTATTCCAGCACCATATTTTAATTGAAAATCACAAAGGTCTTTGCCAATGCAAATGATGGGGCGTAAAAAATATTTGGGTTCATCCACGGATAGGATGTTGATTTTTTAGGGTATATGTGAAAAAATTGCAGAAATTTTTTTATTATATTTTTATAAAGACGTTGATAACAGAATGGATTTTACAATATCTTGAAAAATGATGATTTTAAAGTATTGATAAGCCAAAATTTATTAAAAACGTTTTTTGAATTGTAATGATTTTTTTATGTTAGCGGTATCTAAAATTAAAAAATTTTTATTTGGATAATACAGGGATACATTTTAAAAAAGTATTACCTGCATTCATATTATGGCTTCTTTTTTATGTTATATGGTAAATTTTTTACTATATATTTTTACTGATTTCTGTAGAATATAAAATAAATAAGTTAGAGTAAAAATAATATTGAACATTATTTACAGTGCGTTTAAAAAAATAAAGATATATAGTTATTATATGAAAAATATGAAGAGTAAAAGGAGACAGGCATATGAGTTATGCGCAGGATGTTTTTAAAAGTGTCGTAGAGAAAAATCCGCATGAAGTAGAATTCCACCAGGCAGTGAAGGAAGTACTCGCATCTATAGAGAATCTATTCGAAATCCATCCTGAATATAAGGAATTAGGTATTCTTGAAAGGATAGTGGAGCCAGAAAGGCAAATCATGTTCAGGGTCACGTGGGTAGATGATAAAGGCAGGGTTAATGTCAACCGCGGGTATAGAGTACAGTTCAACAGTGCCATAGGTCCTTATAAGGGCGGCCTAAGACTCCACCCATCGGTAAATCTTGGAATAATCAAGTTCCTTGGTTTTGAGCAGATATTTAAGAATTCACTTACAGGATTCAGTATGGGCGGCGGTAAGGGAGGAAGTGACTTTGACCCAAGGGATAAGTCGGACTCAGAGGTTATGAGATTCTGCCAGAATTTCATGACGGAGTTATTCAGGCATATAGGGCCGTCTACTGACGTTCCTGCAGGTGACATAGGTACGGGTGCAAGAGAAATAGGATATATGTTCGGGCAATACAAGAAAGTAAAGAATATTTTTGAAGGTGCCCTTACGGGTAAAAGCCTTGAATATGGCGGGAGCATTTTAAGGAAGGAAGCAACGGGATATGGCCTCGTATATCTCGTAAGCGATATGCTTGAAAAAAAGGGGAAAAGTATTAAGGGAGCAAAAGTTGTTGTATCCGGCTCAGGAAATGTAGCGATATATGCTCACCAGAAGATTAAAGAAATGGGCGGAAAAGTAGTTGCAATGAGTGATTCTAAAGGTTTAATCTATGACCCGGATGGGCTGGACCTGGATGAGATAAAAGTAATAAAGGAAATTAATAAAGAAAGGATTTCAGAGTACAGGGATAAATACCCGGATGCCGAATACGGGGAAAACCCTAACGATATTTGGAAAATTAAATGTGATATTGCACTTCCATGTGCAACACAGAACGAAATAAACTCTGAAGATGCAGGAATTCTTGTAAGTAATGGATGTTATGCCGTTGGTGAGGGTGCAAATATGCCCTGTACACCGGAGTCGGTAAAGATATTCCAGGAAAATAAAGTATTATTTGCACCTGGAAAAGCTGCTAATGCAGGTGGAGTTGCAGTGTCGGCTCTGGAAATGAGCCAGAATAGTATGAGACTTCAGTTGACAGCCGAAGAAGTAGACAGGAGACTCCGTGGGATAATGTCGGGAATACTTACTAATATAAGTAAAACGGCCATGGAGTATGGGGATGAATATAACTATGTGCTGGGTGCCAATATAGCAGGATTTATAAAAGTGGCAAATGCTATGATAGAGCAGGGTATTATATAGGATATCGCTTTTTTTATTTTAGTTTTTCTAATTAAGAAATTAAAGAAGTGCAATTTATAAGTAGTAAAATATTATCGTATTGAGTTATAATGTTTATATTTATATAAATATTATAATTACAATAGTATAAAATATAGTTTTATAACAATATTGATTTTTTGGTATAATATAGAAATATAATTATAAAAGCTTTTATTACAATATTAATTAGTAAAATTGGAGTTTAAAAAAATGGATAAAAGCTTTAAAAATATAAGAAAAAAGCGCTTTAATAGCTATTTAAGGGACTTCAGCTATAGGTTTATAAAATTAAAATATTTTGTAATGGTAGCCGTAGCAATGCTTCTTGAGATAGTTACGCTTATTCTGTACATGTTTAATAATGAAAGGATAATCCATTTTGACCTGATGTCGGCCAGTGTTTTATATGGAGCGACAAGCTTAATTATAATAGTGCTTGCCCTGGCTTCACTGGTACTTATAAAAACAGATAAATACAGGGATAAAAGGGTGCTGGAGCAATTTAATAAGTTCAAAAGCAGTTATTCAAAAATTGACAGCGATTATTCTTATGAAATAGACGCCCTTGTGAGAAAGTTTGATAGCGAGAGGGAAAATATTGAAGAAAAAGTTAATTGTGCCAGAAAGATCGAGAATATATATGATAAATACATCAAAGATTTTCTAAAGTTAAGTGTGCCCTCATTTTTAAAGGATGCTTTTAGTTACAAAATGGATAGTCTTGAGAAAGAAAAATTATTTTTTAGCAAATTTTCTTCGCTAAAAAATATGGAAGAGCTGGGAAAAATTAATCTTGAGTCAGATCTTGCTAATAGTGAATTCCTGAAGGAAATAGATACCATTGAGAAAAAATTAAAAATAATAGTTTGATAATTTAAAAAAGTAGTCTGAACCAATATGGAAGAAGAAAAGAAAATCAAAGAGCAATTACTGTCAGAGCTGGAAAAGTTAAAAAATATAATAGACGGATATGAAATAAAAAGCTCAAAAGCTGATTTAAAAAAGAATGAAAAAATGCTGGGAGAGAGCCGGGATAAGTATGATGCCCTTGTTAATAAAGCCCCTTTTGGAATAATTACTATTGATGAAAAAGGTATTATAACTTCCTGCAATGACAGAGTACTTGATTTTATGAGCCAGTCAAGGGATGAAGTAATCGGAAAACATTTCACAGACCAAAAGTTTTTAAGAGAAGAAGATATTCCGCGATATATGAGGGTGTTTTCTTTTGCTTTGAGTGGTAGGGAAGGAGCTCCATTCGAAATATCCGGCCAGGATAAGAATGGTAATGATTTCTTTGGAGAAGTTTATTATAGTCTCATTAAGAGAGATGAAAAGGTAAGATATATCCAGGTATTAATAAATGATATAACGAGAAGAAAGATAGCAGAGGAAAAGTTAAGGTATGTAAGGTTTCATGATAATTTAACAGGGCTATACAACAGGAGTTATTTTGATGAAGAAATAGAAAGACTTGATGTTGACAGGCAGCTTCCGCTTAGTTTTATTGTTGGAGATGTCAATGGTTTGAAAATAATAAACGATACTTATGGAACTAAAGAAGGAGATAGGGTCTTAAAGGTAATTGCTATAGTATCGAGGGAATGCTGCAGAAAGGAAGATATAATATCAAGATGGGGAGAGGATGAATTTTCAATACTTCTGCCCAGGACTTCAGCAGAGGAAGCAGGCAAGATATTAGACAGGATAAAAACTGCGTGTGAAAACCAGAAAAAAACTGAGGCGAGGTTTGACTTTGCTGTTGGAAAAGCTACAAAAGTAAACCGGGAGCAGGATATAAAGGATATTGTGAGGGAAGCCAGGGATGAGATGTACAAGAATAAGTTATTTGAATATAAGAGCATGCCTGATTCTGTCATATCTTCACTGGTAGATTCCCTCCTTCAAACGAGCTTTGAAACAAGAGAGCACGGAAAGAGAGTCAGGAAAATGGTATTAAAAATGGGTAAATCGCTTGGTTTGCCAAAGAGCAAGCTTGATGAGCTGTCAGTTCTTGCAGACCTTCATGATCTTGGAAAGATAGCAATACCTGACGATATAGCGACAAAAAAAGATGAACTAACTAAGAGGGACTGGCAGGTTTTAAGAAGCTACCCGGAAATTGGTTATAATATAGCACTGTCTTCAAAAAAATTTTCCAATATAGCAGAATACATATTAACACATCATGAAAGATGGGATGGAAAGGGCTACCCGCAGGGTTTAAAAGGAGAGGATATACCATTACTGTCACGTATTACGGCAATCGCAGATGCATATGACGTGATGAGGATCGGAAGATTTTACAAAAATACGCTGAGCAGGGAAGAAGCTATCAAAGAGTTAAAGAAATCCAGCGGAACACAATTTGATCCCAAGCTGATAAGGAAATTTATAGAGGTTATAAACGAAGAAGAGTAGCCCCAAAAAGCTATTTCTTGTATTCTAACCTTGCTATGGTTAATTTATTATCACCAAATCTATCTATTATTTTATCAATAGCCCGGGCAAGACTTTCACTCCTGGAATAGTCTGCCGGAAGAAGATTCCCTGACACTGAATCGGGCCCGAGGTTGCTGATATAGATTCCTATTAATCTAATTTTCTTAATTCCTATATCCATTTTTTCAAGCATGGAAACAGAGTAATGGTAAATATCCAGTGTGCTGGAGGTATAATTTTTCAGGGTGACCCTCATGGTAACTGTCTTAAAGCTGGAAAACCTGACTTTAAGAGTTATTGATTTTCCCATGTATTTTCTAAGACGCAGGTTTCTGGATATTTTTTTTGAAAGGTTAAGCAACGTTGATCTTAGCATGCAGGCGTTGTCTGTATCATTATCAAATGTAATTTCTCTTCCTATCGACCGGGGCTCCTGGTTCGGTACCACTTTTCTATCATCGATACCTTTTGCCATTTTATGTAAAATTTTACCAGTTTCACCAAATTTACTTTCAATTATTTCAAGAGGAGTACTTGCAAGGGCACCTATTGTTTCAATACCCATTGACTGGAGTTCTCTTTCTGTAACTTTTCCAACTCCCCACAGATAAGATACCGGCATAAGCCGCACTTTATCCATGATACCCCGGGTGTTGTCGAACACTGTAAAGCCGTTGGGCTTGCCTATACTGGAAGCAAGTTTGGCTAGGAATTTATTGGGTCCTATTCCTGCAGATGAGGTTAAATTTGTTTGTTCATATATTCTACCTTTTATTTTCCGGGCAATTTCAATCTCATCCCCGAAAAGTTTCTGGCAGCCGCTTACATCCAGAAATGCCTCATCACAGCCGATATACTCTACCAGTGGAGTAAACTGTATAAATATTTTTCTTATCTTTGCTGACTCTTTAAGATATTTTTCCATATTGACAGGGATATAGATTCCGGTGGAGCATAATTTCTTTGCCCTGTTCAGGGGCATTCCCGAATGGAGGCCATATTCCCTTGCCTCATAAGATGCAGCTGATATTACCCCTCTGTTTAACGGGCCTCCTACCACCACTGGCTTGTTTTTGTATTCGGGGTTATCCCTTTGCTCAATCTGTGCAAAGAAGGCGTCCATATCTATATGTATTATTTTTTTTATGTTCTCCATAATGAATCCGATCTTGCGAGAAGCTTATATTTTAAAACATCTTTCCTTTTTCTTTCTCTGGATTTTTTTAAATCTGTGAGACTTATTGCATTAGAACCAATCAGGGGCAGCCCTTCTTTTCTGAAGGATAACCTGCCCCCGATTATAAGGAAAGAATTGTTCATTACGATCTTCAGTGTTTTTTTACATGTGTCTGGCGGGAATAATACTTCATACATTCCGTCTTCATCTTCCATTGTGCAGAAAAGCATACCCTTTCCATCTTTGTTCTTTTTTATTTTTCTGCTTATTACGATGCCTGCTGTAAGTATTCTTACCCTTTTTGGAGTATAGCTGGAGAAATAGTTGCTTTTTATAATATTGTATTTTTTGAGCTCGCTTATGAAATAATAAAGGGGTGAGTGGCTTGCACAAAATCCCAGTATTTTTTCTTCTATGGAAAGCTTTTCTTCTAAATTGAAATCTTCGGGGCAGGATGTTACCGGAGAGGGGAAGACCTCCCTGTCATGACAGATGTTTTTCCCGGTCCCGGCATTTTTCAGGTAATGGTAATAAAAAAGGAGTTTTTTTCTGTTAGTTTCTGCGAAATCGAATGCCCCTGTTTTTATTAGGTTTTCTGCTGCCTTTTCCGTGATCATGAAGTTTTTGGAAGTTCTGCAATAAAAGTCGTAGAGGTTTTTAAACTCTCCATTTATGGTTCTTTCTTCCAGTATCGATTTGACAGTAGTATGCCCCAGTTCCTTTATCGTAAGCAGGGATATTCTTATTGATTTACCCTCATCTTCGACAGTAAACTCAAATCCACTTTTGTTAATATCGGGAAGCTTTATTTTTATATCAAGCCGTCTTGCTTCTTCAATATACCGGGCTCTATCATAGTACCCTGAATTATGTGTCAGTATGAAAGATATAAGCTCTGCGGGGTAATAAGTTTTTATATAACAGATTTTGTAAGACAGGCGGGCGTAAGCGGCAGCGTGGGCTTTAACAAAACTATAACTGGTAAATCTGGATATTGATTTAAATATTTCCCTTGCTGTATCTGCAGGGTATCTTCTGTATGCGGCACCTTCTATGAATTTTTTTTCCTCATCTTTAATCCTTTCCATAGAAATGCAGCTAATCGCTTTCCGTAAGTTATCTGCTTCACTGAATGAGTAGCCGGCTATCTTTACTGCTATTTTCATAACCTGTTCCTGGTACAGTATTGTTCCATAGGTTTCATTTAAAATTGGTTCAAGGTCTTTATGAAGACAGCTAATTTTTTCTATTCCATGTTTTCTCATTATGAATTTTTCCACCATACCTGTGGATGCCGGGGCAGGCCTATAAAGAGAGATAAGATGCATGATATCTTCAATAGAAGATGGCTTTATTTTTGTTGCGAGTTTTCTAATGCCGTAACTCTCGAGTTGAAAAACTCCAAGGGTTTTCCCGTTTTTTATCAAATTAAAAACCCTGCTGTCATTGTATTTGATATTACTGATGTCCAGGTTTATGTTTCTTTTATTTTTTAACATTCCGGCTAAGTCATCTATTAAACTCAGGGTGAGGGAGCTTATAAGATCGATTTTTGTAAGTCCGAGCTTCTCTATACTGCTTATGTCGTACTGGCTTGTTATTTCGCCTGTTTCGGATAAAAAGAGCGGGATCTTTCTTTCCAGACGGGAGCTGGATATTACGAATGCAGAGGGATGCACGGAGATGTGCCTTGGATAATCTCTAATTTTTTCTGAGATACAGGCCATTTTATGATTGCATATGGTTTTTATTCCAGTGCTGCATGCAACTCCTTTATAGTTATTGTCATTATAACGGCCGTATGGGCGGGAGAGGAGATGTGGCTGCTGCTCGTTTATTATTTCGCTTATCTCTTCCGAGCCATAGCCAAGAATTCTTCCTGCTTCTCTTAAGGAAGCCCTTTTCTTCATAGTAGAGAAGGTACATACCCTGGAGATGCCGGTCTTACCATAAATGGAAACCAGATGTTTTACAAGTAAGTCTCTTCTTTTACCTGAGATATCGATGTCTATATCCGGAGTTTTTTCTCTTTCTTTATTTAAAAATCTTTCAAAATACAGGTTGTTTGTTACCGGGTCAATATCGGATATGCCAAGTAGATAGGAAACGATACTTCCGGCGGAGGAACCCTTGCCGCAAAGGGGAATATTATTTTTTCGTGCGAAATCTGCTATTTCGGCAGCTATAATGAAGTGCATGCAAAATCCCATCTGTATTATGGTACTTAACTCTTTTTTTAGTCTGCTGACGGCTTCTCCGGGAGGATTATTTTTATATCTATACCCAAGTCCATTTTTAAAACATAATCTTATAAGCTTCTTTCTTGTCGCCTTGTTTTCCCTTTTGCTCGCACAGGGCGTCCGGGACTTATCAGATAAAGGTGGCTTGAAGTTGCATCGTTCAACTATAAGCCCAATGTTAGAGATTGCTTCCGGTATGTCGTTGAATAGACTAGTCATTTCTGATGGTGATTTTAAGTAATACTGGTCGCTTTCGAGCAATTCCGGCAGTATGCCGCTTTTTGTCTGCATAGTTTTTATCTTGAAGAGGTATCTATATATACCGTAATCCTGTTTATCAAGGTAATGTACGTTGTTTGTTGCCACTATGGGAATGTTATGACTTATGGCAAAATTGATTATTGTTTCTGGATGATAAGACAGGTACTGGTCCTTTTTTCTGCATCTCTGGACTTCAAGAAAAAAGTTGTCTTTGAATATTTTTTGATAGCGTGATACTGAAAGAAGAGCTTCACCGGTTTTCCCCGCCTTTACCAGTAGCGAAACTTCGCCTCCTGTAAAACAGGTGAGGCCTACAAGTCCTCCGGACATCTCTTTAAGGTCGGAAAACTTGATTACAGGTCCGGGTCCTGTCTTTTCGAGGTAGGACCTGCTTACAAGCTCGCATAAATTTTCGTAACCCTCACTGTCCATTATAAGCAAAATAAGATTGGAAAGGATGCCTCCGTCATTAACGCATACTTCACATCCAGCTATCGGTTTAATGTTTCTGGCGGCTGCTTCTTCATAAAATTTAATAATGCCGCTCATTACGTATCTATCGGTAAGAGCTACAGCATTCATACCCTTTTTAATTGTAGCGTTAATCAAATCGCCTATTTTTACTGTCGATTCCATAATGCTGTATTCGCTATGTACATTGAGATGAGAGAAATAAGCCATTTTTATCTGCCATGTTTATTAAATTTATTAAAAAAGATTGAACGTTTTTATATTACTACCAAACATATGTTCGGTCAAGAAGGGCTTATTAAATTTTTAAAATTATCCCCTGTAATAATTTAAGGGTTGATTTTCATTGATTTTTATATATAATAAGGGGCTTTGTATAATGTTATTAAAGATGTTTTAATTAAATTATTATTATTTTTGGAAAAATAGAAATAAGAAGGTACGAAATATGAGAAGATATAACTTAACAGTGCATATTTTATTCTGGATTCTTATAGCACTTTTATTATCAAGTGCTGCGTTGATTGTATTTTCAAGAATCGGACTTTTTGAGCCGGACTTATCTTTTTTATTGCAGGATGAACTTCCGGAAAATGAAGAAAAGGCAGTGGTTGAGAAAGTAAAGGAAGTAGAGAAAGAAGTTGAATGGTTTTATTTTGTCGCTTCCGGGTACAGCGCCAATGATCCCGAACAGGGTACGGATAGCACGACTGCGACAGGTAGTGAAGTAAGACAGGGAATTATCGCAGTGGATCCCGATATAATTCCCCTGGGTTCGAAGGTTGAGATAAAGAATA
>Ga0180433_10009963_pt1 | contig 11530 bp, 15 predicted proteins | sample SS_ome_8_FD_132980 | JGI IMG/M metagenome (GOLD analysis project Ga0180433, IMG submission 132980) | Hypersaline lake sediment archaeal communities from the Salton Sea, California, USA - SS_1_D_1 metaG | ecosystem: Environmental > Aquatic > Non-marine Saline and Alkaline > Hypersaline >... | reverse complement strand
GGTGGGGGCCCTGGTGATCTTGGGCACCGCCAGCGCCATGCTCGGCCGCCTCTACGGGCAAACACCCGAAGCGATTTCCGTGGCGGTCGCCATCTTGGCGGTGCTGATGGGGCTGAATTTGCTTGGGCTCCTGCCCTTACGGCTGCCTTCCGGGCCCGACCCTGAGCGTTGGCGCCGGTTTGCACCAGCTGGCTTCGGTCCACCGGCCGCTGGTTTGGCCTTTGGACTGGCGGCCTCCCCCTGCACCACTCCGGTGCTGGCGGTGCTGTTGGCGTGGATTTCGCAAAGCGGCAAACCTTTGGTGGGCATGGTGTTGCTCAGCTGCTTTGGCGCCGGGCAGGTGTTGCCCCTGCTGCTGGCCGGCAGCCTGGCCGCTTCGATTCCCAAGCTGCTGGCGCTGCGCGCAGTGAGCCAATGGATTCCTCCGATTAGTGGCGCTGTTTTGGTGGTCATCGGCGGCCTCAGCCTGGTCTCGCGCCTGACATGAAGAGCCTGGTTCTCAAAGCTGCGGCCTGGTTGTCCGACCTGCGCGTCGCCATCGTGTTGCTGCTGTTGATTGCAGCCTGCAGCGGGCTGGGCACGGCGATCCCGCAGGGGGAGCCGGCGGCCTTCTATCACGAGCGTTATGACGCAGCCCCCTGGCTGGGGGTGGTCAATGGCAATCAACTGCTGAGCTGGGAGCTTGATCACCTCTACACAAGCAACTGGTTTTTGCTGTTGCTGGCCTGGCTGGGCTTGGCCCTGCTGCTCTGCAGCCTGCGGCGCCAATGGCCTGCACTGCGGGCCAGCCTGCGCTGGCTCGATTACACCAAGCCCAGACAGCTGAGCAAATTGGCTGTTGCCACCAGCCTGGACACGGGCGACTCCACCGCGGCCCTTGACCAACTGGAGCGCCAACTGCAGCAACAGGGCTGGGCAGTGCGGCGTCAGGAGAACCGACTCGCCGCCCGCCGCGGCGTGATCGGCAGGGTGGGGCCCTTGCTGGTGCACACCGGACTGATTGTGTTCATGGTGGGCGCTGTGGTGGGAGCCTTTGGCGGCCAGCGGCTGGAGCGCTTCTTGGCGCCCGGCCGCTCGCTGGAACTGCTCAACCCCCAAGGCGACACGCGGCTGGAATTGCAACTTGATTCCTTTGCGATCCAACGGGATCCCGCCGGCCGGCCCGAACAGTTCTCCTCCCAGCTGCTGCTTCGCGATGGCACCGGCGCCCCAGCGCAGCCGGCGGCCGTGAGCGTGAATCACCCACTGCGGCATCGCGGCATCACCGTCTACCAAGCCGACTGGGGCCTGGCGGCCGTCACGATGCAACTGGGCCAAAGCCCGCTGCTGCAGCTGCCGCTGCAAACCTTCCCCGAACTCGGCGAGCAGGTTTGGGGCCTGGTGCTGCCCACACGCCCCGATGGCAGCGATCCTGTGCTGCTGGCGCTGCAGAGCGAGCTGGGGCCAGTGGAGGTCTACGGCGCCGATAGCCAGCAACTGGGCCTACTGACCGTTGGGGGTGAAAGCCAGGAGATTCTGGGGCTGCCGCTGCGCATTGCTGATGTGATGCCAGCCAGTGGCCTATTGATCAAGCGCGACCCCGGCGTGCCCTTGGTGTACGCCGGCTTTGCCATCACCCTGCTGGGGGGCGGCCTCAGCCTGATCGCCACCCGTCAGCTATGGGCGATCAGCGAATCAGGCCGGCTTCACATCGCTGGGCTCTGCAATCGCAATTTGGTGGCCTTTGCCGATGAGCTCCCCAAGCTGGGCAGCTCCGCCATCACTGGCGCTCCCCATGACGCACGGTGATCACCGTGTGAACGTTGCCGCGGGGATTGAAATCAGCCACCAATTCCATCCACTGGGGTGCAGCGGCAGCCACCAAATCATCGAGGATGCGATTCACCACCTCCTCATGGGAGATGGCCTGATCACGCCAACTGTTGACGTAGAGCTTGAGGGCTTTGAGCTCAAGAACGCGCGGGCCGGGTTGATAGGTGAGCTGCAACTTGGCGAAATCGGGATAGCCCGAAAACGGGCACTTGCAGGTGAACTCAGGCAGGGAAATCGCCACGTCATAGGGGCGCCCCTGGCGGGGATTGTCGAAACAGATCAGCTCTGCCTCAGCGATGGCCCGCTCGCCATAGGAAGGACGTTGAGTGCTGCTTGAAGAGGTCACAGGTGATCGATCGAAGGGCAGGGCCCAGACACTGGAAGACCGTAACGACCGTTACGCCTTCCCCAGGACTCGCTCGATGGAATGAGCCGGGGCCATAATCCTGTCAAAGGCCGCGCAGACCATGAAGAAAGTCGAGGCAATCATTCGCCCCTTCAAGCTGGACGACGTGAAGATGGCGCTGGTGAATGCCGGCATCGTGGGCATGACCGTCACCGAGGTGCGCGGTTTTGGACGCCAGAAAGGGCAGGTTGAGCGCTACCGGGGCTCGGAATACACCGTCGAATTCCTGCAGAAACTCAAGCTCGAAATCGTCGTGGACGAGCCTCAAGTTGAGACGGTGGTCAATGCCGTGCAAGAAGCCGCCCGCACCGGTGAGATCGGCGACGGCAAGATCTTTGTCTCCCCCGTTGATTCGGTGGTGCGCATCCGCACCGGCGATCGCGACAACACTGCGATCTGAAGCCCTCAGGCATTGGTGCGCTGCACCACCTGCTCAATCAGTGCTGTCCAGGCGCTGGAGTCCAGCTCGGCTTTGGGGCCCAGCCACAGCAGGTATTCGTGATTGCCAGCGGCACCGGTAATTGGTGATCCCACCAACCCCTGCGGAAACCACTGCAGGGGCTCTGCTGCTGCTGCCACCAAAGCGATGGCATCGCCATGGGCTTTGGGGTCGCGCACGACGCCGCCTTTCCCCACCCGCTCGCGGCCCACTTCAAACTGCGGCTTCACCAGCAGCACCGCTTCGGCTTGCGGCCCACCAGCCAACAGCCCTTGCATCGGCTCCAGCACGCGCGAGAGGGAAATAAACGAGAGATCGGCCACCGCCAGATCGGGCTGGGGATCACCGGGGCCATAGAGATCCTCTGGCGTGAGGTGGCGCAGGTTGGTGCGCTCCCGCAACACCACTCGGGGGTCTTGGCGCAGGCTCCAAGCGGTTTGGCCATAGCCCACATCAATGCCATAGATGCGGCTGGCCCCGTGCTGCAGCAAGCAATCGCTGAAGCCACCGGTTGAGATGCCGGCATCAAGGCAACAGCGCCCTTTCACCTGCACCGGCAAAGCCTCCAGGGCGGCAGCCAGCTTCTCTCCACCCCTGGAGACAAACCGGGGAGGCAACGTCACCTCTGGGACCGCTTCCAGCGAAATCTCATGGCCGGGCTTGTCGAGCACTGCATCACCGAGGCGCACCTTGCCGGCGCGAATCAGCTGCTGGGCCTTCTGGCGACTGGCCACCAGGCCCAATTCCACCAGCCGTAGATCGAGCCGCTGCCGACGTGCCATTTGCTGATTCCATCACAGATCGCAACACCAAATCCGAGGAAATCCAGACGGTCACCTGCCAGCTGAAAAATTCCGACGAAGATCAATTCGCTGCAGAGAGTCGATGGCCGACCCACTCCGCAAACTTGCCGACGCCGAGGCCGTGGTGGCTTTCCCGGAGCGGCTTCTGCCGGGCAGTTTTGTGAAGCTGGACCACCACCCCAGCGACCTACCGGCGTTTGAACTGATTCGCTGCCAAGGGCGGCGCTGCTGGGTGCGTCAGCAGGCCTGGGGCCCAGCGATCCAATGGGAAGTGGCCCGCCGCAGTTTGAGCCCCGGGTAATTTGGTCGATTGGCCGAGCAAAACCCTTGATCGAGCGCTACACCCTGCCGGAGATGGGCGGGATCTGGACGGAAGACGCCAAGTTCCAAAGCTGGCTGGACGTTGAAATCGCTGTCTGCGAAGCCCAGTCCGAGCTGGGCCGCGTGCCCGCTGAAGCACTCGCCACGATCAAGAACAAAGCAGCCTTCAGCCGCGAGCGGATCCTCGAGATCGAGGCCGAGGTGCGCCACGACGTGATCGCCTTCCTCACCAACGTGAACGAACACGTGGGTGATGCCGGGCGCTACATCCACGTGGGCATGACCAGCTCCGATGTGCTCGACACCGGCCTGGCGCTGCAACTCAAGGCCTCGGTGAAGCTGCTGCGCAGCGAGCTCGACAAGCTCGCAGAAGCCATCCGCGTGCAAGCACGGGCCCACAAAAACACCGTGATGATCGGGCGCTCCCATGCCATCCACGGCGAGCCGATCACCTTTGGCTTCAAGCTGGCCGGCTGGCTCGCGGAGACCGAGCGGAACCGCGAGCGCCTGGCTCGCCTGGAGCAAGCCGTGAGCGTTGGCCAGATCAGTGGCGCCATGGGCAACTACGCCAACACCGAACCGCAGATCGAGGAGCGCGCTTGCCAACTGCTGGAACTCAGCCCCGATCCAGCCAGCACACAGGTGATCAGCCGCGACCGCCACGCCGATTACGTGCAGACCCTGGCCCTGGTGGGCACGGCCCTGGAGCGCTTCTCCACAGAGATTCGCAACCTGCAGCGCAGCGATGTGCTCGAGGTGGAAGAGGCCTTTGCCAAGGGGCAAAAGGGCAGCTCAGCCATGCCCCACAAACGCAACCCGATCCGCAGCGAACGCATCAGCGGCTTGGCGCGGGTGTTGCGCAGCTACACCGTGGCAGCTCTGGAAAACGTGGCGCTGTGGCACGAGCGCGACATCAGCCACAGCTCGGTGGAGCGCATGATGCTTCCTGATGTCAGCGTCACCCTGCATTTCATGCTGCGGGAGATGACGAAGGTGGTGAGCGGTCTGCAGGTCTACCCCGACACCATGGAGCGCAACATGAACCGCTACGGCGGTGTGGTGTTCAGCCAAACGGTGTTGCTGGCCTTAGTGGACAGCGGCATGAGCCGCGAAGACGCCTACCGGCTGGTGCAGGGCCATGCCCATTCCGCCTGGAATGTCGAAGGCGGCAACTTCCGCAAGGCGCTCGAGAACGATCCCGCAGTCACCGATCGCATCAGCGCTGAGCGCTTAGCCGATTGCTTCAGCACCGAGCGGCATCAAGCCCAGCTCGACACCATCTACGCCCGCTTGGCGATCTGAGCGATCGGCGTTGGCGCGCCAGTTCGCCCGGTTGAGGGAGTCATCCACGATCTGCGCCGGACTTTGGCGCGCGGGGTGGTCAACAACCCGAGGCTCTTCGAGCCAGGGACAGGACCGTTCCCCCCGTTGACTCTCTAGCCAAGCCAACGCAACCCGTAACCATCACAAATCCGGAGCCTCAAGCGTCCGCGCCCTCGGCTAGGCAATAAAAAAGGCGCCCAGCCGAGGGCACCTGTTTTGTCCGATCGCTTTTTAGAAGCGGCCGTACGAAAACAGTACGGGTCCACCTGCCCTCTAAAGGTCCAAGTTGATACCAACACGCGTTCAGGCAGCAGGGAGCGTTTCACAGGGGGGGCTCCCCTTGGATCAGCTGTTGGGCCCGCTGCCGGCCAGTTGCAGCACCAATTGGGTGCCACTGGCCAGGGCCATGGCTTCAATTTCCTCGATCGGACCTTGCAGCCATCGGGCCACATCAAGCATGGTCCGAAGCGTCATGGGTTGGGCCAAGGCACCGCTGAGGCTGGCGGGGATCTCGCCGCAGGCTTCCAGCCAAAGCATCCAGTCGCTGCCGTCCTCCTCGAAGGGGATCTGCAGGGTCACCTGCAGCCGTTCACTTGGATGCAGCAGGGTGGTGCTGCTGACGCGCTTCCCGTCGCTGAGGCGGAACAACACCTGCCAGCCGCCTTTTTCAAAAGCACCGGTCGCCTGCTCGGGCAGGGCCAAGGGCCTGACCATGGCACTTCTGGCAAGTGTGCCCGGCTGTCCTACAGCAGCCTGATTAAGGCTCGCCCAGCACCTCGCTCCAACTGAGTGAGCTGACTAAGGAAAGCCTCAGAGGCAAATCACCATTTCAGGGGATCAAACCTCGCAGGGTTCCAGCAATGGTGAAGAGGTCCGGGAGAGATTCCACTACCCCTTTAAAGCAAATGACCAACTTCCAAAAAGCAGTTGCTTCGCTTGCTTGTGGTGCCATTGCTGTTCTTATCACCACCGCTACCTATGCGAGCCCATCTCAAGCTTCGCCCGTAGACGAAGCAGCCAGGCAGTTCGAGCAGTCCTATTGCTTCACCGCTTCTGGCGCTGACCGATGGAAAGCTTGCCGCTGAACCGCCGCGGTGTTGGCGTTGCATCCATCAGCAATCGGCCCGTCCAACTGGCGCCTTAACTCAACTCATCCAACAGGCTGTTGAGCTTGTGCTCAATCGCTGCGATCGGGTCCACAGCTGGATCGCCTTCGCCCAAGTCTTTAATGCTCCAAAAGCAGATCGCCTCTTCCCAGGCAGGGAAGAGGGCCTGCACCATCGGCCGGTGGGCATCTTCATCAACAGCCACCACCCGATCAGCGCTCTGCAGCAGAGCTTCCGTCACTTGCCGGGGCATGGCCAGCTCGTCAACCACGAGGGAAATGCCCCGTTGCTCCAGAGCCTCAATCGCTTCTGGCGCCATCGCACCCACATTGCCGCTGCCGCTATGGACGTTCAGGCCGGCGGAGCTGGCCTGCAGCCGATCGCTCAGCCCGCGCTGGTGAGCCTGGGCGTTGAACCATTCCTGGGCAAAACGGCTGCGGAAGTAATTGCCGGTGCAGAGAAAGAGAACGCGAGTCATCGTCTTGGCAAATCAAACGGCAACGCCAACGCGCAGAGCCTGTTGCCACGACACGCGCAGCTGCAGCAGGAACAACGCTGAGGCCAGAATCAGCCCGAGCATCGCCAGCACAAACAGGGGCACCAGCGCCAGGGTCAGATCGATCTGGCTGATCACGCTGATGAACAGGATCGCGATCACCAGCGAGATGATCATCACCACCAGCGTCAGCAACGTGATGGCTTGCATGGTGAGCCGCAAACGCCGTTGCAGAACACGCAGTTCACAAGAGATCTGATCAGCGCTGACCAGATCCTCTCCGGTGTTACGCACGGCATGCAGCACCCGGTAGCGCTCAACGATCTTGAGCCGTTGAGTGGTCATCACACCCATCAGCCCGCCCACACCCACCAGCAGAAATGCCGGCGCCATCGACAAGCGGATGGCATGGGCCAATGACTCAGCGGCCGCAGTTGCTGGTTGCGCCATTGCGAGGAGCATCGTTCTGGCTGGCGACAGGCCCAAGCTGATCAAGCAGGCTTAAGCCTGAGCAAACGAGCGGCTTCCAGCTCAGCGGTTGATCTCCGTCAGCCGCGGTTGGGCGCAAATCAGCCGGATGCCGTAGAGCCTGACCGCTCCCTTCCTCGAGGGACTGCCATCGGCAACGCTGATCTCACAAGGGCCCGCCTGATGGGAAATGGCAGCACCAGCAGCGATGAAAATTCCCGCCAAGCCAGCAACAACGCTGGCCATCATGAATTGGGTTGAGCGAGGCATGGATCTCCACCCGACATCTCCAGCGTCGCTCGTAACTCAGCGGCTGTGATCCCCTGTTCTGGTGAAAAGCAGCTGAGCGTTGATGAAGTTATCTCCACCCTTCCACTGATGGGCCATGACAACGTTGAGGGCGCTTTGAACCGCCGTTTCAATCAGGCGGGGGGCTGTGCAGATTTGCCTGAGGATTGCTGGCGCTTCTTTTGATTGAGGGGCGTGCCTCTCCACTTGAGATTGTTTCTCCTGGATTCCAGTTTGAAAAGCTGGCGCCTGGCTTCTCGGCCCAGGTCGCTATCAGGTCCATGGAGAAGCAGGCGTGCTCGCCAACGGGCCATGATCCGCTCCAACAGCTCCTGTTCATCCAGGGGTTGTTGGAAAGTCTTTGGCTGAAGAGTTTCCATTACTGGAGAACAACCATTGGAAATTCAACCTAAGGAGCTAAATCAAAGCTCAGCTTTGTTCACCGTTGATTTGTGCACTATCAGTATCAAGGTCTCGCCACCTAGCCTCCAACGTCTTCCGCGTGGTCCTGAGGCCAAGCCGCAAGACCTCAGTAGGCGCCGCTGACTCAGGAAAGTCTCAGAGGCAAATCACCATTTCAGGGGACCAAACCTCGCAAGTTTCCAGCGATGGTGAAGTCATCCGAGAGGAAGACCTATGAACAACGCAATTAAATTCCTGGCCGGCACCATCGGCGCTGCCGCCGCAATCACCGGACTGGCCATGGCCAAACCAGAGCCTGCTCATGCAGGCGAACAAGCCAAGCAGTTCGAGCAGTCTTATTGCATCACTAGCTCTGCTGCTGAGCGCTGGAAAGGCTGCCGTTGAACCGCCTGGCCATTCACCCATTTGGGGGAAGCGGGGAACCCTCAACGGCAGTGATGGTGGAGCGATGAAACTCCTCCACGAAATCTTCGGCACTGGCCCCCTGGTCGTCACTCTCTCCGTGCTGGCCTGCATCGGGTTTGCGGCTTACAGCCTGGAGCTGGCGCCAACGGCTCATCAACGCCTGGAGATCGAGAATCGCTTCCGCTGATGGCTTTCTACCTCTCTTGCCTCAGGTGGTGGCTGCTCCTATTGCCTGCAGCTGTTGCCGTTTGGCTTTTGCCCGCCGCGTTCACTGCCTACGTCCGCTTCTATTGCCAAATCGGGTTCAAGGGCGCTGAGTGCTGGCAGCTCTCGTTGAACATCTCCTGCGTCATGACTGGCTTTATCGCTTGCTTTCATCTGATGACCGCCCGGAGCGAGGCGTTGAAGGATCAGCGGCGCAGAGCAGCGAGGCTGGCGCAATGACGCGAAAGCTGTACTGGCTGGCGTTCAAGGTTGGCGATACCCACAGGCTCAGCTCCTACCGCTGCGATACACGCGAGCAGGCCATTCACCACGGGCTTAAGCACGTCTTGGACCGTGAGCTGGTGGCGGATCCAGGGGAAATGACGAGCCAAGGCTGGGTTCCATGCCTAGACCTAAATCAACCTTTTCGACGCTACGGAGATGAAGCTCCGCACTGCTCTCGTTGCTCTCGCTGTCATTACAGGCGGCCTCCCAGCGTTCGCTTGCGACAACTGCCTAGATCCAAAGGTCCACAGGCTGTGCCTGGATGCCCAGGACTACCCCAGCTGCGTTGAAAGGATGAAGGGCGATGACGCCACCGCAGCCAACGGTGACAGTTAGGCGTCGAAGTACTGAGACGAAGGACTTTCCCAGTCAGTCACTAGCGGCTCGCATCGTCGCCGGATTCAGCGAGTCATCCACTACGCCTTCAACCACCGCTTCCTTCACCGGGAAGCGATTGATCATCTGCAGCGCGCGGCGGCCATTGCTGCGCAACTCCTCACTCACAGCTGGGCAATAGGGAAGCTGCGCCAACAGATCAACCGTGCGCCGCAGCAAGCGCACCACATCGCCTTCATCCAATGAGGTGTTGGCGATCAGATCGCTCCAGCTTTCGCCCTCAGCCCAAGCTTTCACCAAACCCATCAGATCCGGCTCCCACCACACAGGGAACACCACCGCATGGATCTCCTGCTGGCGCAACAACTCGCGGCGTAGGCCCCGCAGGTCGTGGAGTGTTTCTTCTGCCTGGGGAGGCGGTGGATAGGCGCTCCAAAGATCCGGACGGCTCACCTCGGTCGAGATGGCCTCGAGCACGGAGGCCAAATCAGCCGGCGGCAGCTCATCGCAATGGCCGCTCATCAGCGCCAGGCCGAGCCACAGCTCGTTGTCACCACGCAACGCCGCCACGGTGCGGCCCACCTCGGTGGGATCGAGCTCATCGAGGCAGCCGAAGTGCTGCAGGATTTCAATCAGAGACAGGAAGGTTTCCCAGTGGCGGTTGGCCCGCCGGTGGAGCAGCTGCTGGCGCTCGGCGATCTCTTCTTCCAGCTCCTCCATGCGGCGCCGCTGTTTTTTGAGCTGCTTGCGGTCACCCCAGCGGTGCGCGGGGTGCAACTCCAACTCCTCCTCGAGGCCCCGCACCAACTCCGCCTGATCGCTCACTTCCCCAGCCAGGTCGTATTGGGGGGTGTGCATGTCATGGCGCTTGGCCATGGCCGCCACAGCCAACGCCAAACCTCCGCTGGGCTGATCGCCATGGCGCAGCTCACCGGGCCGCTCCATATCGGGGCTAGCCACATCGTTGACCTGCAGGCAGCTGAGTTCGGCATGCAGGCCGACAACCGCATTGCACGGCACCACGATCCAGACGTTGTCTTCCGTGAGGCACTGCAACAGGGGGAATTGCCCCGGGCCATCGAGCTTGTCGACGATCACCGCAGCCGCCACACCGCCGCGCAGTTGCGGTGCCTTCAAGCTCACCAACGTGCCGGGGCTGGCGAACTGCAAGGCCAAGGTGAGCTCATGGGCCAGGGTTTCCTCGGCCTGTTGCTGCAGGATCCGCAGCAAGCGGCGCTCTTCCCGCAAACGGCCGCGCTGCTTCTCGTAGTCCTCAAAGTCTTCCCAAGGCACATCGGGAACGGTTTCTCCCAGCAGCTCCAGCTGCTGGCGCAGTTCGGCGATGCGGCTTTGGTCTTCGGCTAGATCCAGGGTGGCCAAGTAGCGACCAAAGCTGCGCTCCACCAGCTCTTTGGCCTTGGAGAGCTCATAGCGCTGCAGCAGGTTCAGCACCATGCCGTAGCTGGGCGTGAACTGGCTCACCAGGGGATCGGGCGGGCTGGTGGCGAGCTGGCCGGCCTCCCGCACGCCCTCAAAGCGGCTCTGCATCGTGACCACATAGCCCTGGGTGTCGAGACCGCGGCGGCCGGCGCGGCCGGCCATCTGCAGAAACTCACTGGCCATCAACGGCCGGTGGCCGTTTTCAGTGCGCTTGGAGAGCGCTGAAATCACCGTGGTTCGCGCCGGCATGTTGATGCCAGCCGCCAGGGTTTCGGTGGCAAACACCACCTTCACCAGCCCGCGCTGGAAGAGCTGTTCGATCAGTTCTTTCCAGGCCGGCAGCACCCCGGCGTGGTGGGCGGCCACACCGCGCAACAGGGCCTCGGCATGGACGCCATCGCGCACCGCTTCTGGGGAGGTTTGGGCAAACGCCTCGAGCGCCAAGCGCAGTTCACGGGCTTCCTGCTCATTCACCAAGCTGGCCTTGAGCAGATCACGCACGGCCTTATCGCAGCCGCGGCGGCTGAACAAAAAGACGATGGCCGGCACCATCTGTCGCTCGACCAGCTGGGCCACCATGAAGCCCATCGAGGGCGGCTCTGGCTGGGGCGGCTTGGGGTTTTTGCCGCGGCGGTGATGCCCTTTGGGCGCGCGCCACACCTTGCAGTTGGGATGCAAACCGGTGCCCTTGTCATTAAGCAGCGGATGCAGCCCTTTGGCACTGCAGAAACTGAACTGCAGCGGCACCGGCCGGAAGTCGCTGACGATCAGATCGGCCGGGCCGTGGACCTGTTCAATCCAGTCGGTGAGCTGCCCAGCATTGGCCACGGTGGCGGAGAGGCCCACCAGCTGAATTGCAGGCGGGCAGTGAATGATCGATTCCTCCCACACGGTGCCCCGCTGGGAATCATTCATGTAGTGGCACTCATCGAGCACCACGGCTTCCACCCCTTCCAGGGGATCCTCACCGTCTTC
>Ga0180433_10009962_pt1 | contig 11531 bp, 8 predicted proteins | sample SS_ome_8_FD_132980 | JGI IMG/M metagenome (GOLD analysis project Ga0180433, IMG submission 132980) | Hypersaline lake sediment archaeal communities from the Salton Sea, California, USA - SS_1_D_1 metaG | ecosystem: Environmental > Aquatic > Non-marine Saline and Alkaline > Hypersaline > Sediment... | reverse complement strand
TGAGGGCAGATTCTCACGCGTTACTCACCCGTCCGCCACTAACCCGAAGGTTCGTTCGACTTGCATGTGTTAAGCACGCCGCCAGCGTTCATCCTGAGCCAGGATCAAACTCTCCGTTGTAGATCATTTCCTCTTGCGTCCTGCTCTCTCGAGCAACACACTCAAAATGATTTGCGTCCCCCACAATCATGCACTGGCGCACACAATCGCAGTTGAGGCCTCCTTCTTCTGACAGAAGGGTTCAAAGAGTGCACTTAGAATCTCTCCTTCGTGACTTTCCAGGATCTCAGATCCGGTTTGTCGCTCCATCAATTCGCACACCGGCAACACAAAAGCTCGTGAAAACTTCCCTGTTGCAGCGAATGACTTCAACGCAACATAAAATGTTTGACGGGACCTCACACCTTCATCGCTTCTCATCTCATCCACTCCAATGAGCCTCTCAGCTCCTTGAATGGATCAGACGCGATGAAAGCGTCAGTTCCTAAACTTTTTGATTGTCCAGGTTCTGCCGTCGCGCTCCCTCTTCAGGAGCGGTGGGCGGTGCGGTCTCTCGCGACCGCTTGTGAAACTTACAACACCGTCGGATCGCTCCTCCTGGTCTCGTAAGCACCGATTGGCGCAAGCAGCTCTCGCTTCTCTCGCCTCTCGGCTGCGCTTAACGCATCAGCCCCCCGCGCAGTCCAAAAACATAACCCATCAACCCACACACACGCAACCCCACACCCCATGTGCAGGCAACTGGCTCGGCCTCAGCGGCCCAAAAGCGCCTCACCCCAAGGCATCAAGCGTTCAAGCTGTTGAGACGACGCGGCCGCCAGCACAGGGAAATCCGCTTCAGCCAGGTCCATCCCCGGCCGCAGATCACCCGGATTCGCCGCCAACCAGCGCAGGGGACACTCCAATTCCGTCAACACCAACCAGGCCGCCGCCAGATCCCAGATCTTGGGCGTGGCTTCGAGCGCGGCCACGGTTTGGCCCATCGCCACACTGAGCAGATTGAGGCTGGCAACACCGAGCAACCGGATCTTCCCGGGGAAGGGATGGTCGGGGCGGTGCTGCAACACACGGATCGCCCGACTGCAGAGCGACACACAGGCGCTGTCAGCCGCCAGGCGGGTCTGGGCCGTGAGGCGTTTGCCATTGCGCCAGGCACCCTTGCCGCGAATCGCCACAATGCGCTGACGAAGGGAGGGCACCTCCAGAAAAGCCTCCATTGGCTGCCCGTCCACACAACGGGCGACAGAAATGGCCCAATAGGGAATGCCGGCAGCAAAGTTGGTGGTGCCATCCAGGGGATCCACCACCCAATAGGCCGGACTCTCAGGGACCGATTTCACCCCCTCCTCACTGAGCACCCCTTCTCCTGGAGCCAGAGACGCCAATCCCGCCACGATCGTGGCGTCGCTCCAGCGATCACAAGCCGTGATCAGGGTGCCGTCTGGTTTGACATCCGAAACGATGTGGCCGAAATCCTGGCGTTGACGTTCAGCGACCAGATCGAGGAGCTGATGGACGCCATTCAGCTGCTGGGCAGTGAGCGGAGATGCCACCACGCCGCTTTATCCCTGTGCTGCGACCTGAGAGGCGATGCAGGCGGGGCGATTCGGTGATGGCTCAATCGGCACCACATAGGTGTCGTCTTCAGCGGGCCTCTCGGCAGGCAACTTCGCGGCCTGACAGGCCTCAACCTGATCCAAACCAGTGCGTCGACGCAACTGAGCGATGCTGTTGTTGTAAACGAGAATGGCATCGGCGTAACGCACCTGGGCCTGGGTAAGGTCTCGCTGGGTATCCACCACCTCCCTTTGCGTCGTCACACCAGCCTGGAAGCGCAGACGAGCCAGTCGCAAGGATTCTCGCGAAGAAAGGACTTCGCGAGAAGTGGTAAAAATGTCCTGATTGGCTGTACGGAGATCGTAATAACTATCTTCAACTTCTTTGCGAATCTTATCACGTTCCGAAGCAAAATTCAATTCAGACTCTTGGGCCTTTTGCTTATTGCGCCGGTATTCCGCTTTGGCACGACCCCCATCAAAAATATTCCAGGTTGCCTGTAATCCAATCACATTGTCCGCATCCCAACCGTAGTAATCGGTTTCAATCGGCGGGATGGCATTCGTCTCTCCGGAATAACGACTAGTCGTGAATTCATTGACGATCGTCAGCACGGGCTGAACAGCCGCCAATGCAGCGTTGGCATTGCTGTTGTTGATCGAAATATCAAGAATGAACCGGTCAAGCTCTTCGCGGAAGGCATAGGCGGCCACTACGCTTTCCTGAAGGGAGGGTTGCCAGATGCCAATCACGGCCGCCGGCATGGCAGCGGTGGGGCTGACGTCCTGAGGGAGTGAAAGTAATTCAGCAAGGGAGCGGCGGGCTTTACTCTGACGACCCAGACCATTGGTCAGCACCTGCTGATCACGAGCGAGCTGAGTCTCGGCCTCGAGCACCTCCAACTTCGTGGCCACACCGGCCTGGTAACGAGCGCGGGCATCTTTGAGGCTCACCAATGAGGCTCGCACCGACTGCTGACCGATGCGCACCTGCTCATCAGCACGCTGCAATTCAAAATATCGGGTAGCCGCTTGGAGGCGAAGATCACGTAAGGCAATCAAGTAAGTGTCGCGAGTTTTCTCAAAGTTGTCTCGAGCCGCGGCGATCTGAGGAACACGCTTTGGGTCAATCAGATTCCAATTGATGGATGCGGCAAAAGAAGCCGACCAGAAGCTACTTTGAGTGAGCTGACCATCATTCTCAGGCAAACCGGTATTCGGGTTGATAAAGCGATTGGAGCCAAAATCCTGCTGTTCACCAGCGAAATAGGAAGGCAAGCCATTCGCTGAAAGGTTGACCGTGGGATACCAGGAGGAAATGGCGGCACGCAGCTGAGACTTCGCCTGGTCCACCTGGCTCTTGACCGCCTTGAGGCTGGGGTTGTTGACCTCCATCAGCCGCTCGGCCTGCTGCAGGGTGAGCGGACGGAGCTCACGGATGCGCACCTGGGCGGGCTTGTCGGGGAGGGCGAGATTGGGCGGGGCCTGCAGCGGCGCCAGGTCGTCTGGAAGGGTGGTGGCCGCAGGCGCCAGAACGGAAGGATCGGCCTGCGGGCGGGTGCCCTTGAGCTCAATCGCCGTGGGCAAGGTGGACTGATCGATCAGAGCGCCGGCCTGGGCCGCTTCGGAGCCGGCTGCAGCTTCAGCCGGTTCAGCCTGAGCGCGCACCTGCAGGGGAACGCCAGCAGCAACAACACCTGCAAGAAGGAGAAAGCTGGCAGCAGACCGGCGCACGGCAACAAATAATCTGGGCGGAGCTTAGTGGCTTTTGGCCGTGTCTCCGAGAGCGGCAGCCACGATGTCAGCTGCTCCATGCACGATTCGAATCGAAACGGGCAAGGCCGCCTCGAGGGCCTCCAGCGTCATGTCATCCAGAAACACCGGCTCTCCCTGGCGCAACATCACCGACGGCAGCAACAGCTGATCGCCGAGATCGCAGCCAGCCAGACCTCTGATCAGATCCTCCCCCGTGAGCAGGCCGGTGACCACCTGATCCTGCCCCCAGTAGGGGCTGGGCAAGCCGTAGAGGCGGAGCGACACCCCATCCACCGCATTGAGGCGCGCTGCCACCGGAGCCAGCGCCTGTTCCACCAGTCGCCCCACCACCCAACTGCTGCGCAGCGGCCGCACAGCGCGCTCCGGCAGTTCGAGGCTGGCCTGATCGAGCGCTTCCAGGAAGGCGCGAATGCTGCCGACGCCATTTTCCTGCTGGGGGAGATCTTCATAGGCGTCCCTCGGCGGCAAGGGCAGTCCAGCAATCAGATACCACTCATCCGACAGCCAGGCGAAACGACTGCCGAGACGCTCCTGGAAACGGTTCTGCCAGCGCTCCACCTGGGCGATCACAACGCGGGCCTGCGCTGGATCCACCGGCACCAGGCCATCACCAGCCGGCCGAAACCGGGTGAGCCCCACGGGCACCACGGCCGCCGAAAGCACGGCGGGCCAGTCGCCAGCGGCAAACTGCGCCAGATCCTCCAAGGTGCGATCCAGGGCTTCGCCATCGTTCAGCCCCGGACAGACCACCACCTGGGCATGGATCTGAAGATCTCGCTCCGCGAACCAACGCAGTTGGTCCATGAGCAAGGCTGCGCGGGGGTTCTCGAGCAGTCGGCTGCGCAACTGCGGATCGGTGGTATGCACCGACACAAACAGCGGGGAGAGGCGCTGGCTCTCGATGCGCTGCCAGTCGGCATCCGTGAGATTGGTGAGGGTGAGATAGGAGCCGTAGAGAAAGCTGAGGCGATAGTCGTCGTCTTTGAGGTAGAGGCTGCTGCGATGCCCTGGCGGCTGCTGATCGATGAAGCAGAAGGGGCAGTGGTTGTTGCACTGGCGCAGACCATCGAACAAGGCTTCGGTGAACTGCAGGCCCAAGCCGTCATCGGCCTCCTTCTCGAGGTCGACGGCGTGGTGCTCCCCCGCCGCATCGCGCACTTCCAGGTGCAGGTCTTCCTCCACGATCAGATATCGGTAATCGATCAGATCGCGAGGCCGGATGCCATTGATGCTGAGGAGCTGATCCCCGGGCTCAAAGCCCAACTGCTCCCCGATCGAGCCGGGCTCCACCGCAGCCACGACCGCCGGGGCGGGCTGTCGCGATGCCGAGTCGGGACGCAGAGCCGACGAGGCGACCCCTGCGGTGGGCTCATTCCACACGCCGTTGCAGCAGATGGTCTCAGTTTGATGCGGAGCCGGACCACCAGACGAGCAGCAGCACCCCGAAGAGCAACCGATAGATCACAAAGATCCAGGTGCTGTGGCGCTGGAGGTACTTGATCAACCAGTCGATCGCCAACCAGGACACGATCGCCGCCGCAACGATGCCGACCAGCAGGGGCAACACCCCGCCGCCGCTGGGCTCAGAGAAGGCGCCCTTCAACTCCACCAGACCGGCGATGGTGATGGCAGGAATCCCGAGCAGAAAGGAGAAGCGAGCTGCGTCCTGACGCTGCCAGCCATCGAGCAGAGAGGCCGTGAGCGTGCTGCCGGAGCGGGACACACCAGGAATGAGGGCCAGCACCTGGGCCAGACCCACCACAAGACCATCACGCCCCTCCACCTGGATGAGCTGCTTCAACCGAGGGCCGATCTTCTCGGCCAGAGCGAGCAGCAGCGCCATCACGATCGACACCACAGCAATGGCGGGAACACTGCGAAGCGGCGAGGTTTCATAGCCAGGCCAGAACAACTTGATTGCCAGACCGGCAATCAGGATCGGCACCGTGCCGATGGCCATGGCGAGACCGAGGCGGGCTTCCGGCTCCCGCCACTGCCCCCGACCGATCGCATGGCTGATGCCCTGCAGCACCTCCTGCAGATCGCGACGGAAATAGGCGATCACCGCCACGATGCTGCCCAACTGGATCACGGCGGTCACCGACACGCCGGGATCCCCCCAACCGGCCAGCACCGGCACGATCTTGAGATGGGCGGTGCTGCTGATCGGCAGAAATTCCGTCAGCCCCTGCACCACACCGAGCACAAGGTTGCGCCAACAGGCCTCCAGGAGCCCAGGCGCGGTGGCAACGTCGGTCATCGGAGGCTGAAAAGCTCTGGAACGCTATGTCCCAATGCCTCAGGGCACCAGCGTTGGCACGGAGACATCTTCTAAGGTTTCACTTCTTTCTTCACATCCGGAGGCGGTCGGTTGTCGAGCGGCCTGATCAGAACGGCTGCTGTCAGCCCCGATGCGCTCAATGATCAGAACCTGGTTCTGACGCTTCCAAGGCTCACAGCCCCCAGTCAGGCCGGGCGCTGGGCAGCTGCGTTAGTGGTGTTACCGGTGTTTCTGCAGGCTCCCTGGGTACGCCTGCACCCCTTCAGCGCCGGTGCCTTCACCGTGGTTCTGCTGGCGGTGGCGATCAGCCTGGGGGTTCAGCAGGAGCCCTCCCGCTCCCGTGCCGGCGGGCTCCTGCTCGGCTTCAGCGGTAGCTGGCTGGCGGGCACAGTGTTCTGGGGCTGGTTGCGCGTGCATCCGGCCTGGCATCTACCGGTGGAAGCGATGGCCCTGCCCTTGGCTCTCGCGGGGCTCAACAGTCGCTGGCGCCTCGGCTGCGCGTTTTATCTCTCCTCCCTGCTGGGCACGGCACTCACCGACTTGGCGATGGCCCTCACGGGAGTGATGCGGCTTTGGCCCCAGGTGCTGAACGCGCCGCTCGATCAGGCTCAGCCGCTGTTGCATGAAGCGGCAATCAGCCTGCAGCAGCCAGGCTCCATCGCCACTCTGGCGGCCTTCGCCGCACTGATCCTCGGCCTGGCCCAGGCGTTGCGCCAGCGCGGTGTCAGCGATGGCAGCGGCGATCCGAGCTGGACCGTGGCCGCCGCCGTGTTGGTCACCACGCTGGTGATCGACGGGTTGTTTCTCCTGTCGGCCACCCTTCAGCCGAGCCTGAGCGGCCTGATCTGAAACGAACTGCAAAAGCTCCTGCCTCGCGGCGGAGATTGGCTGGGACGCACTTGTAAGGTTTGCTCACCGGCGCTGCCGGCAGTCTCGTTCCGATCCCTGACGGAGTATTCCGATGAAGCGGCTGGTCTCCTGGCTGACTGGTGTGATGCTGATGGCCGGCCTGGTGCTGGGCTTGCTCTCTCCCGCCGCTGTGTATGCGGATGACCTGCGCAACGTTGCCGACGACAAAATCGCCGAACGGGGTGACAAGGTTGATCTGAACAATTCCTCGGTGCGCCGTTTCCAGCAGTTCCCGGGGATGTACCCGACCCTGGCTGGCAAGATCGTGCTCGGCGGTCCCTACGACAGCGTCGATGACGTGCTCAATCTCGATCTCACAGAGCGCCAGAAGGAGCTGTTTGAGAAGTACCGCGACAATTTTGTGGTGACCGCACCGTCGATTGCCCTCAATGAAGGTTTCGACCGCATCAACGACGGTCAGTACCGCTGAATTCATTTCTGAGCTCGCGGTCCATCAGGATGCGTCCCATTCCGAACCGCCGGAGCACCCGGCGGTTTTTTGGTTGATGTCATGACCCCGCAGCAGCCATGGAATGAGCCGATTCCCCCGGGCCCCTGGGATGTGATTGTCGTCGGTGCCGGCGCCGCCGGGCTGATGACCTGTCTGGAGCTGCCGGCGGGCCTGCGCATCCTGCTGCTCAACCGCAACACCGGGCGCCGTTCCTCCAGTCGCTGGGCCCAGGGAGGCATCGCCGCCGTGACACGCCCCAACGACAGCGCCGCCAGCCATGCCAACGACACCATGCGCGCTGGAGCCGGCCTCTGCGATCAGGACGCGGTCAACCTGCTGGTGGAAGCCGCACCCGACTGCGTCGCACGCCTGCAACAGCTGGGCATGGCCTTCGATCGCAACAGCAATGGCAGCCTCGCCACCACCCTGGAGGCGGCCCACAGCCACCATCGTGTGCTGCATGTGCAAGACCGAACCGGCAGGGCCCTGGTGGACGTGCTGCGGGAGCGCGTTGAACAGCGGGACGGGCTGCTGCACCGCCGCGGGGTGAGGGTGACACGCCTCTGGGTGGACCGGGGGCGCTGTTGCGGTGTGCAGGTGCTCGATGGCCCGACCCTGCGCTGGATCGGAGCCCGGGCCGTGGTGCTGGCCACCGGCGGCGGTGGCCACCTCTATGCCAACACCACCAATCCCACCCAGGCCTGTGGCGAGGGGGTGGCGCTGGCCTGGCGGGCCGGTGCGGCGGTGGAGGATCTGGAGTTCGTTCAATTCCATCCCACGGCCCTGCGGCTGAGCGGCGCCCCCTGCTTTCTGATCTCCGAAGCCGTGCGGGGTGAAGGGGCCGTGCTGGTGGATGCCAGGGGCGGCAACCCTGTGGCCCAGCTCGCCGGCGGCAACCTTGCGCCACGCGATCAGGTGAGTCGCGCCCTGGTGCGCGCCATGCAGGAACAGGGCAGCGACCACATGGGGCTGGATCTGACCCCGATTCCACAGGAGCGGGCGCGCCAACGCTTCCCCACGATCCTGGAGCGCTGCCAGAGTTTCGGCCTCAACCCCCTGAAGGAGCCGATCCCGGTGGCGCCTGCCGCCCACTACTGGATGGGGGGCGTGGCCACGGATCTGCAGGCCGCCACCAACCTGCCGGGTCTGTTCGCCGTGGGAGAAGTGGCCTGCACCGGCCTCCACGGCGCCAATCGCCTGGCCAGCAACTCCTTGATGGAATGCCTCGTGTTCGCCCGGCAGCTGCGGCAGATCGCACTGCCGGAAAGGTCGCCGGCCGTTGCCCCCTCCGGCCCAGGCACCCCAAGCTCAGCCGCAAGGGCACTGGAACACCGCAGCGAACTGAGCGTCGACACCATGATCGCCAGCATCGAGAGCTGGCGGCAACGCTGCTGGCAGGTGGCCGGCGTCGATCGGGATGCCCGCGCCATGGATCAGGCCCTGAGGCTGGCCCGTGCCGAGCTGACGCGCCTCGAGGCCCAGGCACCGGTGCAGTTGGTGGAGACCCAGGCGGTGCACGCGCAGCATCATCTGGAGGAATGCATTCGGCGCGAATTGAATCTGCTGCTCGATCTGCAACACCGCCTCAGGGCCAGCGCCCTGCTGTTGGAAGCCTGCCTGTTCCGCCGAGAGAGTCGCGGCGGTCACTACCGCAACGACGCCCCCTGGCCGATGCCCCAATGGCAGTGCCACTCCAGACAGCAATGGGGCCAGGCGATCAGCACCCGCCCCATCAACCGCTGAAGCCGCCGCAAGCGATCAGAAGTCGGACGGTCCCTTGTAATCGGAGAGCTTGGCCAGGGATTTCAGAGGCTTCACACCCGAATCCAGCTTGCCGTTGATCTCCCAGGTGGGAAATCCCTCGATGCCCTTCTGCTGGCAGAGCTTGGTTTGGCTGTTCTGGCCATCCGGCGCACATTCCACAACCTTGAGTTGTTCGGTGGCTTCCTTGCCGAAGAGCTCCTTCTGTTCATGGCAATGGGGGCACCAATAGGCGGAATACATCACCGCACCGGAGGCGGTGAGGTGTTCGGCCAGAGCGAGGGTGGAGGCATTGCTGGCGGTGGTGACTGCAGGCGGTGCGCCGGGACCGGTGACCGGTGCACCCGGACGGTCGGGATCCACCACCGAGGCCCAGATCAGACTGCCCAACAGAACGGCCAGCGCCAGCAAGACACCCCGGAACAGCAGCGGCGCCGGATCCTCCCAGCCCCCTCCCGCCACGGCCAGCACGAGCAGCATCAGCGAGATCAGGGCCGAGAGCACGCAGAAGAAACAGAAGGCCTGGATCTTGAAGACCATCAGCCCCACAAGCACGAGGCTGAACACGGCCATGCCCGTCGCCACCGTGAAGAGCCCCCACCAGGTGCGGCGCGACAGATCGGTTTTGTTCTCGGCCAACCCCGGGAGCAGGGGAAGAATCGCCATCACCAGCACGGCCAGATAGGCCAGCAGTCCCACAAAGGAAAGGGGGATGCTGAAGCCATCCCCTTGGGCGATCGTTCCCCAGGCGCTGTTGAGCACCTTGTCGCAGCCCTCGGCGCCGCCGGGGCAGCTGAGGGACCCGAGCAGCCCCCACCGCTTCAAAGTGATCGAACCCGTATCGATCACCCCCACCGTGGCCAGAACGGCCATGGCGATGCGCACCCATTTCGATCCCGAGTCCTGCCGGCGGCGACTGGTGAGGCGGGTGGTGGCCATGAACACAGCGCGAATGCCGTGATTATCGCTGCGATGGCCGCTCTTTCTGCAGCTGCAAACTCTGAATCGGACGCCCCACGGCAATGCCCTCGCGGTCGAACGCCTCCTTCAAACGCAACCGAAACTCCCGGCCGACCAACCACTGAGCATGGGGCTGGGTGCGGATCCAGATGCGGATCAGGGAACCCTGATGGTTGATCGCATCCACCCCAAGGATGTCCGGGGTCCCAATCAGGCAATCGGCCCAGTCGGGGTCGGCGGCCAGGCCATCAGCCACCTGGCGCGCCAGCTGCAACACCTGGCGCAGATCCTGATCGAGCTGCACCTCGATCTCGAAATTCACCCGCGACCAATCCTTGGTGAGGTTCTCCACCACGCGGATCTGACCATTCGGCAAGGTGATGACCTGGCCGTCCCAGCCACGCAGCTGGGTGATGAACAGGTTGAGGCTCTCCACAAAGCCGGAGTGGGGCGGGATGGTGATCACATCGCCGATCGCGTAGCGATCGTGATACAAATTCATCGCTCCGTTCAGAAGGTCCTCCAGTAGGTTGCGGGCCAGGAGGCCAAGGCCCACCGCCAGCACCCCAGCACCGGTGAACACCCGCTGATCCACCCCGAGCAGGAGCAGGCTGATCACCAAGCCCACCACCACCATCAGCAAAGTGAGGGCACCGCGCAGAACGCGGGAATAGGTCACGCCACGGAGGGCGTAGCGACGGTTGCTCTCCTCCTGGGCCGACATCCGTCGCACCCAGCTCTGCACGTTGTAATTGAGCAGCAACAACGCTCCGAAGCGAGCCACCAAGAGCAACAACCAGGTGATCAGCAGAGCGATGGCCTGATAAAACACCACCTCGGAGCCGAAGCGGGTGACTGGGAACAGGAACGCCACCAGCACCAAGGCCGCCAGCCCGCACACGAGGCGCAGAAAGTTGGCAATCATCAACCCCTGATCCAGCAGGTTGAGCCCTTGGGTGACCAGGGCCTGACGGCTGACGACCGCCGCAGGCAGATGAAAACGCTTGCTGAGCAAACGCGATGAGGCCGCAGATTCCGTTGGTTCGGTTGGCGCTGGTTGCGTCGCCGCGATGGCGTACTGACGGGTCCCTTCCCGCAGGGCGTTCTCCCGGTGCCTGAGGCGGCGCTGGAGCTGGCGCATCAGATGGCGCAGCAACGAGAGCACGACAATCACCCCCGCCGCCACGAGCAGGATGAGCAGGGCCATCTGCAGGCGGGCGAAGGGATAGCGGCGGTCGTACTCGGCACCCCAGAGCTGTTCGCTGAGCGAGGCACGGATCTGCATCCGCCAGCGTTCGGCCAAAACGGGGATGGTGAGAGCGCTCTGCAGCGCATCCGGCCGGGTGACGGTCACCAGCACCTGTCGTGGCAGCAGGGCGTCAGCGGCATCAGGCAGGTAAAGCACGGTGGCTTTGTTGCGGATGCCGATCGCCACAGGTGGCGTGAACGGATGCAGCGGCTTGGCTGTGCTGAACAACCAGAACAGCCGCCCCTGCCCCTCCGACGCCGGCAGGGGAGCAAGGGGCTGCTCGCGCCAGCGTCGCACCATCGCCTGGCGCAGTTCTGCCAGGGTCACCTGCACAGCCTCGGCACGACGTTCCACCTGGAGCGCGGCGGTGGTGCCACCCATCCCCGGGCTGGGCTGATAGGCCAGCACCATCTCGCCTTGCTGCGCCGAGGCCAATCGGGAGAGCACCACATCACTGCACCAGAACCGGCCACAGCGGCTGGCGCTGATGGTGTCCCACCAGGGGCGCAGTTGCTCGCTGACGGCATCGGCGGGGGCAGGATCGATGGCCGGCATCTGTGCCGGCGAAGGCACCCCGGGCACGAACAG
>Ga0180433_10009961_pt1 | contig 11531 bp, 13 predicted proteins | sample SS_ome_8_FD_132980 | JGI IMG/M metagenome (GOLD analysis project Ga0180433, IMG submission 132980) | Hypersaline lake sediment archaeal communities from the Salton Sea, California, USA - SS_1_D_1 metaG | ecosystem: Environmental > Aquatic > Non-marine Saline and Alkaline > Hypersaline >... | reverse complement strand
TCGCCGGTTGGCTTTGCAAAAGCCAACCGCGGCGGAAGACAGCGGGCTGGGAGCGAGCTTGCTCGCGAACAGCACGCTGCCTTACGCCGCCAAGGCCCGCGCCAGCGGGCCGCGAAGCTGATCCGTGGCTTGAAAAAGAGCACTCGGAACTCGTTCAACGAGCGAAGCCGGCCAGCGATCCACGAAGCTGATCCGTGGCTTTCAAAACCGTTCCCGCACTCATGCTCCACCATACGACAAACTGTCCCCACAAGAGGCCATTGCCGCCGCTGTCCCCGCTGCCACCGCGGCAACACCCCCGGACCACGCCATGCCATCGAAACCTTACCGAAACGCCCCCGAACCAAACCGAAATGCCATCCTTTCCTAAACCCATTGAACTTTCTGTCCGATATAAACGTAACTATCGCAGAATTGTAGACTTATCCATTCGGAGACATGCCGGGCTAACACCTTTTCGGGGGGTGTGATATAATTCCAAAAGGCGCAACGACATACCCCCGCCCGGGCGCCCCACGGGGACGGAGTCTGCCCGCCTGGTGCCGGCGGCGATACAACCCCATGCAAAACAGAGCCTTACGATAGAAGCCCAGCCGCCCAGGAAAAAGCACCTGCCCAAAAGCGCCCCGATCGGCCCCGGCCAACGGCTTGACTGCTTGCCCGAAGGGCAAGCCAATCCGTGCAAATCAGAGTAATCAGTTGATAAAAGGAGCCCCATGACAACGATTAAGGAAATCGAACAAGCTGTGACCAACCTGCCGGCCAGGGACCTTGAAGAATTCCGGGTGTGGTTCGAAAAGTTCGAAGCGGCTATGTGGGACAGGCAGATCGAGCAAGATGCACGCACCGGGAAACTCGAGCGTCACACCGAAAATGCGATTAAAGACCTGGAAGAAGGCCGCTGCACAGAACTGTGAGCCACTACGCCAATCCACAGTTCTGGAAATGTTACAATAACCTTCCGGCCGATATTCGCGCCCTGGCAGACGAAAGCTTTGAGCGGTTGAAATCGAATCCGCAACACCCTTCGATTCACCTGAAAAAAGTGGGGCACAACTGGCCTGTCAGGGTCGGCAGGAAATACCGTTGCCTTGGCGGTGAATCCTCGAAAGGTATAGTATGGTTCTGGATTGGGAGCCATGCTCAATACAACACTCTTTTGAAATCATAAAGATGCAAACAAGATTTACTGTCAGCCACAAAACACACAAGAACAGCAGGCATCGGCCCGCTCTCCCCATTGGCCCCCGGCCAATGGATGCAGCTAAAAACCGGTGGCCAACCCAATATTAAAACCAGGCAGCGAACAGGCCCGCTCGATCATCCAGCAGATGGTCAGCCGCATTGTCGAGAAATTTGACCCGGCCAAAGTAATTCTCTTCGGCTCATATGCCGGCGACACAGTAAACCCTGACAGCGACGTTGACCTGCTGGTGGTAATGGATGCAGCCGAGTCAACGCGTGCCGTAGCCGCCCAAATCGACCTGGCCCTGGCTGACAGAAGAGTACCCCTGGATTTGATCGTCGTAACCCAGGAGCAATTCGACCGCGATAAAGATCGAATCGGCACGATAGTCCGCCCCGCCGTCCAAACGGGTAGAGTGCTATATGAACGAGCAGCCTGAGAATTCCCCTCCGTTGTTAATCAAAGAAAGCATCTCTGAAATCCTCCGGGAGAATTATGCACACCTTGCCTCAGAGTACGGTGTCAAGCGCATCGGTCTATTCGGCTCCTATGCGAAGGGGCTTCCAACTAAAGATAGCGATGTAGATATCATCGTGGAATTCGACCGGCCCACAGGCTTCCGTTTCGTTCATTTCGCCGAATACCTTGAAAATCTGCTCGGCAAGAAAGTAGACGTCCTAACCCCCGCCGGCGTTCAGGGCATACGAATCGAAAGAATCGCCAACGATATCGAGGAAAGCATCGCATATGTCTGACCGCACAGACAACGCTTTTTCGACATATTCCAGAATCTGCAATTCGGACAAGGGTGCATGAAAGAGAAAGACAGCGAGAGAAAGGCCATGCCCAGAGCCTTCAGAATTTCCCCCCATTGGCCCCGGCCAATGTATGCAGCTTTGCTGTGTGCTTGGGTTTAACGGCTCCGCCGTTAAACCCAAGCACACAGTAAAAAATCTGTGTCAATCTGTGTGATCCTTCGCTTCGCTCAGGATGGCGCCTGTGACACGTAGGGACTGCGATAGCAGCCCCGGAGAGCCTGCGAAGCAGAAATCTGTGAATTAACAACCCATGACCAAGACTGAACAACAAGTCCTTACCAACTTCAAACAGTCAGTCCGCAAACGCTATCCCGGCGCCAACCTGACCGTATTCGGCTCTCGCGCCAGAGGCGACGCCGATCCCGAATCGGACCTTGACATTCTTGTGGTTCTCGACACCCAGCCCAATAAACAGACAGAGGAATACATCAGCCAATGCGCCTGGGATGCCGGATTTGAACCCGGCATAGTCCTGGTCCCGGTGATATACAGCAAAACCGAATGGGAAAACGGCCCCGAAAGATATTCGTTACTGGCCGAAGCCGTGAAGGCGGAAGGAATACCGGTTTGAAAAACGGCGACGTAAGACGGCTCGTTCGCTACAGGCTCGAACAGGCCTATGAGGCGATAGAAGATGCCCGCCTTCTTCTTGACAGCGAACGATCTTCGATAAGCATCGTCAACCGCGCTTACTATGCCATGTTCTACGCAGTGCTTGCCCTGCTCCAGACCATAGGAAAAGTGCCACACAAGCATGCCGGCGCGATTGCCCTTTTTGACAGTGAATTCGTAAAAAATGGACCTTTTTCAAAAGAGATGTCCAAAGACCTCCACAGGACGTTCCAACTTCGTCAGACCACAGATTACCAGGTTGCACCACGAACTGGCCGAGAAGAGGCAGCCGGAGTTCTAGAAAAGGCCACTACCTTCGTAAATGCCATCACAAAACACCTTAAAATAGAACCTGCCGGCAGAGTAGGCGAACAGTCGCCCCAATAAGAATTACTGCAGCCACAAATATATGGTTTTTGTACTTTGTAATTCATAATTCGTAATTCTCTCCGCGAAGCGGAGAGCTGTGGCCCCTGGCCAATGTATGCAGCTTTGCCGCGTTCCTGGGTCTTTGCCGGCCCTGCCGGCAAAGACCCAGGAACGCGGCAAAAAATCTGTGTCAATCTGTGCAAATCTGTGAAATCTGTGGCTGAAAAAAACTGTGGCTGATGCTAACCAGAAAACAGCAGCCCAAGCCATCTACATAGCCCTCACAACAGTGGCTCTCCTGACCATCCCGACCCAAGCCGAACAAACCATCACCGCCGCCGACCTCAACGACAAGGTCCGCGGCATGTGGATCGGCCAGCTCATCGGCAACGCCGCCGGCCGCTCCACCGAAGGCAAGTACTCCGGCTCCTACCCCAACCCCGACCCCAGCGTCCCCTGGGTCATCAAGCAGGAATGGGACGCCGACGACGACACCGACATCGAGTACATCGCCCTGCACATCCTCGAAACGAACGGCTTCGACTGCAACAATGCCGACCTCGCCGCCCAGTGGCAGGAGCACATAACCTTAGGCGGCATCTACATCGCCAACCGCCAGGCCTGGTACCTGATGGGCGACGGTTACCTGCCCCCAGATACCGGAAGCCGCACCTACAACAAGCACTGGTATTCCATCGACTCCCAGATAACCACCGAGGTCCTCGGAGCGGTCTCGCCCGGTCTCGTTCAGCAGGCCATCGACCTTACCGGCAAATTCGCCCACATCACCAACGAGGGTTTTCCCGTCCACGCCGCCCAGTACTACGCTGCCCTGTATGCGAATGCATTCTTCGAATCGGATGTCGAAACACTGATCACCCAGGCCCTCGACACAATCCCCACAACCAGCCGCACCCACCAGGTGATTTCGGACGTTATTACTTGGTACACCGATGACGCAAACGACGGCAGCCTCGACTGGCGGGCCACCCGGCGCAAGCTCTACGACAAATACCAGGGTGCCGACAGCTTCGGCCGCTATTATATGTGGATTGAATCAACCGTTAATACCGGCGCAACAGTCCTTTCCATCCTTTACGGCCAAGGCGACTTCAAGGAAACCGTCCAGATCGGCGTACTGGCCGGCTGGGACTGCGATTGCAACCCCGCCACAAGCGGAGGTCTTATCGGTATAATCACGGGCTTCCGCGGCCTTCCCACAGACCTGACCGATCCGGCTATATGCGGTGATACCTACAAGAACGTCTACCGGCCCTACCTGCCGGACCCCAACCAGCCCCTGCCCCAGTATGAAGCTATAACGAATATCGCCGCCCGGATCACCGCCCTGGCTGAGCAAAACATCCTTGCCGCCGGCGGCTACATAACCAGCTCCCCGGAGAAGGCATACCACATTCTCGACTCGGCCCCGGTCGTTCCCGATCCTGAAAAACCCGACCCCGCAGGCCCGGCCGGCCTCGTCGGCGACGCACTTGCAGCCGGCATCGCCGTTACAACCTCCGCCGCCGTGGAAAACCACGATCCAAATGACGACCGCAAAAACCTCGATGCAATAATCGACGGCATAACCGACAATACATACAATGGCCACAAGGCTTATTGGAGTCGGTATGCGCCGGCGTCTGACTGGTACCAGCTTGATTTTTCAAAACCGGTAAGATTCCAAGGCGTCAAATTCTATGAGGGCGACATAGTCTGGAAGGGCATCAACGAATACTCCCGCGACGATGATATAACAGGCCGTTACTTTGAAGACCTGACCGTGGAAATTCTGCGCGACGGAAAATTCATCGAACCCGGCAATCTTTCTATGTCCCCTCCCCTTGATCCCTACGAGATGTATCAGGCGATCAACTTCACCTTCTCTCCCACAGTCGGCCAGGCTATTAGAGTAATCGGCACGGTAGGGGGCACGGTGCGATTCACCACCATAATGGAGCTTGAGGCTGACGGACAACTGGATCCCGGCCTGTACGTCCGATCCACCCGCATTTGCGAAGGACATATTCAGCGATCCACAGTGGATACCGTCACTGTGACTTTCAATCGAGACATCACCATCGCGCCTGGCGCGGTAACCCTTACAGGAGCCTCCACGGGAACGATAGCCGAAGGCGAACATATGGCCGTTGCCTACGAGGCCGCCACTCGCAGACTTCAGCTGCGATTCGACATGGACGGCGATAATGAATTTGCCGACTCGCTTCCAGACGATATGTACGCACTTGTTTTGTCCTGCCAAGACATAACAGATGCAAATGGCCTGCCGCTGCTTGACGACGATACCGCCCCCGGCGACGGCAATTACACCGTCATGTTCCACCGCCTGTTCGGCGACACCGACGGATCAGCAACGGTGAACGCCCTGGATTTGAACGCCATGTCAGCTACTTGGCTGGCCGGCCCGGCAAAAAGCGGCTTGGACGTCGACGGGAATAACAGAGTTAACATGCGCGACTACGCCGCCCTGGCGGCCAACTGGCATAAATGGAATTGAAAGTTTCCTTATGCTTAGCCACAGATTACTCAGATTAGCTCAGATTAACACAGATTTAATATTTGTCCGGCTTTGGGCGATTTGTCGAAACTTCGTATCGCCAAATCATCCACAAAGCCGGACAAAACAAGCTGAAAATTCGCAAGGCGAATTTTATAACCCAGAAATATTTTACCATTGGCCTCTGGCCAATGGTTTGACACTTTGCCCGATACTTGAGGGCTCTGCCCCTGGCAGAGAACCAAGAATCGGGCAACTAAACCGTGTTAATCAGTGTTAATCAGTGTTAATCAGTGGCCAATAAATGAACAAATGAACAGGATATAATATGAAAAAGTTTGCACTTATCGGCGTAGGCGGTTTTATTGCACCTCGCCACCTGAAAGCCATCAAAGAAACCGGCAATATCCTTGTCGCCGCCCTCGACAAGAATGATTCGGTCGGCATAATTGATTCCTATTTTCCCGATGCAGACTTCTTCACTGAATTCGAACGTTTCGACCGCCACCTTGAAATGCTCCGGCATGAAAGAAAAGAAGGCGTCGATTATGTATCCATCTGTTCACCAAATTATCTACACGATGCTCATGTTCGCTTTGCGCTACGGATAGGTGCTGACGCCATATGCGAAAAACCTCTGGTGCTAAACCCTTGGAACGTCGCCGCCCTCTCTAAGACAGAGCAAGAAACAGGACGCAAGATTAATACAATCCTTCAACTAAGATTGCATCCTGCAATTGTGGCCCTGAAGAAACGAATCGATGAAGGTCCCAAGGATAAAACATATTACATCGATCTTACCTATATCACTTCTCGTGGACACTGGTACATGGCCTCATGGAAGGGCGATGAGAATAAATCGGGCGGCGTAGCGAACAACATTGGAATACACTTTTTCGACATGCTGTGCTGGATATTCGGGCGGGTCAGGCAGAATATTGTGCATCTCTACGAACCTCGAAAAGCTGCAGGCTTCCTTGAACTAGAGCATGCCCGTGTGCGTTGGTTGTTGTCGCTTGACCGTAATGACCTGCCCTTTACGCCAGACCCCGGAAAGCCTATGACATATCGTTCCATAACGGTCGACGGCGAAGAAGTTGAGTTTTCCGGAGGCTTTACCGACCTGCACACTGAAAGCTACAAGCAGATTCTCACCGAAAACGGCTTCCGTCCGCAGGACGTGCTGCCATCGATAGAGATCGTCTCCGATATCCGCAGCATAACACCCGTCGGGATCAAGGGTGATTGTCATCCGATGCTGAAACGCACTTGAAGAAACCCGTGGATAACCAACGCCTAAACAGGATACAGAACAGATGCCGTACGACAAGAAAACAGCACAAAACGATTATTTCGTCCATCCTACAAGCATAGTGGACCAGGGCGCCCAGATTGGAAAGGGAACAAAAATCTGGCACTTTTCGCACATAATGAGCCAAGTGAGGATCGGTGAAAACTGCATATTTGGCCAGAATATCTTCGTAGCCGACGGCGTAACCATCGGCAACAACGTGAAGGTCCAGAACAACGTTTCAATATATACCGGCGCGGAAATCGAGGACGACGTCTTCCTCGGCCCAAGCTGTGTATTGACCAACGTCACAAATCCACGTTCTCAGATTGTCCGCCACAGCCTTTATGAAAAGACAGTCTTCCGCCGCGGCGCAACCGTTGGTGCAAATGCAACCATCGTCTGTGGCATTGAACTCGGACGTTATTGCTTCATAGCCGCCGGCGCCGTTGTGACCAAGAACGTGCCCGACTATGCCCTGATGGTGGGTGTCCCCGCCCGCCAAAACGGCTGGATGAGCCGCCATGGAATTCCATTGCCTGAACCCGATACACAGGGAGTTATGGTCTGCACGGAAAGTGGGTATCGATATAAAGAGGTTAAGCCAGAACTCGTTAGATGCATCGACCTGGATGAAAAAAGCCCACTGCCTCCTGATAAGGCCGTTGGAATGAAGGCCTATACCAAGCTAAATAGAAGCAGCAGCACACAAACCAAATAACTAGAAGTCATCCCAAAACCCTTAAGAAATGCTTTTTATGGCACTTCAACTGCTAAACCCGAAGTTGTGGAGATAGATTCTCCTAAGCTCTTTTTAGTGGCAAGGATTGTGGCGATCTTCAGCTCTATTGCCCTTCGCTTCGCTAAAGTAAATCGAGAGAATATGCCGATATGCTTGGTATGAGAACCAAAGGATCGGCAGCGGAACTGGAGCAGCGGCGGCGAATGGCCGCCCGTCTGCTGGAACAAGGAATGAAACCCATTCGTGTGGCGGAGGCCCTGGAGGTATCCCCAGCAGCCGTGACCCGCTGGAAACAGGCATGGGAAAAAGGAGGTGAGAAAGCTCTTGCCAGCAAGCCTCATCTGGGCGGTAAGCCGCGGATGACGGCCGCCCAACGGCGACGCCTGGCGAAATTGTTGCTGAAAGGGCCGCGTTATCACGGCTTCTCCACCGAACTGTGGACCTTGGCTCGGGTGGGCAAAGTAATTGCAGCGAACTTCGGCGTTGCGTACCATCCCGGCCACGTGTGGAAGATTCTCCGGGCGATGGCTTAGAGTTGCCAAAAGCCCGAAGTAGCGGCTGGAGCATTGTTTTTGCTGATGAAACCGGCTTGATGCTCCAACCGCTGGTGCGCCGGAGCTGGCATCCTCGAGGTTGGCGGCCGGTGATGCATTGTTGGGACAGACACGATCGGTTGTCGTCGATGGCCAGCCTGACATTGGCGCCCCGGCGGAGTCGCATCGGGCTGTACTTCCAGATGTATGATAAGAACATCACTGCCGAGCAGGTCGAGGCGTTCCTGCGTGGTGTGCAGCGCAGGCTGCGAAGGTCTGTGATCTTGGTGCTGGATCGTTGGTCGGTCCATCGCAAGGCGGCCAAAGCCCTTTTTGGCGACAGGCGGTTCTGGATCGAGTGGCTACCGCCATATGCCCCCGACCTTAACCCGGTGGAGCATGTGTGGAACCATACGAAGTATGCCGATTTAGCCAACTATATCCCCGATGATGTACTGGAACTGGAGATCGAGGCGGAAATGTCGCTTGATGACATCCGCGCCAACCCCACGTTGCTCAGATCCTGCTTTCATGGGGCCAAACTCAAACTATGATTCGTTACATTCACAATGCGAAGAGCAACAAGAACACGATAAACATCTTATATAAAAATCACAACCAAGCTATGAACTCAATCACCCCTGTAACCGGTAACGGTCGTTTATCTATCTCAATATTATTTCTTATATTTTCTCTTTCCAGCAAGATGTTTGTATTCGCTTCACAGCAGAATACATCCCAGAATACCAGCATTGCTAAGTCGCAACATCAAGAACACCAAGTGCCTCCCAGCTCTCCCCCGATACCACCGGAATTAATTAAACAAGCACAGGCTCAAACACAGGAATTCCTAAAGTTTTTCAAAACACCGACACAACAATTTATGCCTTTAGGTTTCTTTGCGATGGCAGAAGATATGCGCAATATTGATATTCTGTCAAAGCTACAGGAACGAGGTATAAATTTTGTTCACAAATATGGAAGCGTGCAAAGAGTGTGGCACGCAATTACAGATCTACGAGCTGCCCAAGTAGCTAACATCGGAGTTCTACAGAATCTGCCTAGCGCATATGTAGCTTCGCATGGAACCAGGTTCTGGCAAGATCACATTTCGGCGCTAGCAGCTAGTAATCAGATATTGGCATGGTACCTCCCCGAAGAAGCAAAGCCAGCAGACATCCCAAAACTTAAACAGATTGCCGATATTATACGAACCACTGACAGCATGAAACGACCAATCATCACTTATGCTTCACAGGCCAATGCTGAGTACTTAAGACGCGTCGCTGCCGTTGTTGACGTGCTAGTGTTTGGGGCTTATCCCAGCCTCTATATGCCGCGCCCAAGAGCGGACATTAAGCGAAGAATAGATACAGCTTATGAAAGTGGCGCCCCGGTAGTTGTCGCAGCCCTTGAGTCTCTAAAAGGCCGCCGGAATTGGACTAGACGTAAGGATGTTCGCTTTGATGCATACTTGTCACTTGTCAGTGGCGCTAAAGGAATTATGTGGTATGGTTATTACTATGCCAGATCACGTCCCAAACTGGTGGAATCCATTCTCGAAGTGGCTATGGAACTGAATGGTTCCATGCAGCTCGGGGAAGTTCTTCTAACAGGCGAACAACCTACATCGTTAACATGTACATTGGTCGAAGGACCAGCTCACTCACCACCAACTTCTGCATATGAAGAAAACTGGCAAGCAAATAACACTTTTACACGCTATGATTCCTTGCAGTGGACAGCACGGAAACATAAAGGTGCTCTCTATATATTCGCAGTGAATGCAGCGCAAAAAGTTGTTTCTGGCCCCGCTACAGATGATGGAGGTTCTTCCTATAGCGTTACAGCTAAATTTGGGCCATTTAACAGCGATTCTTCAAAAGTCGATGTAATCGGCGAAGAGCGATCAATAACACCATCATTGGGTTATTTTTCTGATTCTTTCTTGCCGCTAGCGGTTCATATATACAAAATACCAGTTGATTGATAAAGGTCCAAATCGTGCGCAGATCATTTCTTACTAACACTAGTTTTGTCGGCTTCAGTCAAATAAGTAGTGTCGCTGCGGCAATTCTTATTAGCATCGTGTTAGCGCGATATTTGGGTCCCGCCGGCAAAGGACAGGTCGCTCTGGCGATGGGCGTAAGTTTCATCCTCGGACAAATACTTTCCCTTGGTTTTGACTCTGCAGCGCCATATTTTATCGCAAGTGGTAAGCTTCGCTCTCAACAAGGAATTGGCGGCTGTATTGTAACTTTTGTTCTTGGCAATACTATCGCATTTGCTGTGGTCTATCCACTGCTAATCACCTATTTAGCAAACAATGTCTTTGCAGGTGTTGACAAGAACCTCCTTTTATTTGCTTCCTTGGGCTGCCCTCTTTATATGATGCGTGTTCTTATTAACGGTCTTATGTCTGCTCATGAAGAATTTGGGAAACAAACCTACCATAATTGCGCAACCTACATGATGAGTATACTGGCCGCTCTGTTGTCTTTGGTGTTTCTTAATCTAGGCATTATCGGTTATGTTAAGCTAAATGTGGCATTAGGATGTTGCGCCGTAATATACGGCCTAATCCTCTTAAAAAGAATCACAAGCTTAAGTCCTGAGTTCAATATCTCAATTTGGTTAAAAATGCTACGATACGGGGCAAAGAGCACATTATCCCAAATATTCCGACTAATCGACTTAAGGCTAGATATATTCATAGTAAACTACTTCGCAGAGACGTCCGTAGTGGGTATTTATACTGTTGCAGCTGCATTGGCCGGAATGTTTGGAATTCTGTCGAGCAGCATCAGCTTTGTACTCTTGCCTAAAACAGCTGCTTCCGATCGACAGCAAGCCAATACACGAACTGCCGCGCTTTGCCGAAATGCGCTTTGCCTGACGGTAACTTTCGGGTTGTTGTTTTTGATTGTAAGCAAGAAGCTTATTGTTTGGATGTACACAGAGAGCTTTGCTGGCGCTGCCCTGGCATTTGCCTTGCTCATGCCAGGCGTCGCCGGACAGGCTGTTGCCAGGATATGTCTTACCGACTGTTCTGCAAGAGGTTTCCCTGAAAAAGCGACATACAGCACAGCTATCAGCGCACTTCTGACAATCGGTTTCGATCTATATTTGATTCCCAAATATGGAATATATGGAGCCGCAATAGCTTCATCTATAGCGTATTGCACGGGAGGCGTATTGGGGCTGTTCTGGCATATAAAACTCTCTGGTAATCATCTTTCTTCTCTCATTGTGCCACAAAAAAGTGATTTGAAATATTATCGTTCCATAATGGACCAAATACGAACCAAGAGATTCGTTTGATTATCTGGCCTGACAAGGGAGCTTGTCCCATCCATAGTTGAAGGTTGAAAAAGCAATGGCTACTCCAGCCTGATCTGATGTAAGATCAGGCAAGCAAATAGTTTTATTCAGAAAGGAGTAGCCATGCGTAAGCCACAGTAC
>Ga0180433_10009960_pt1 | contig 11531 bp, 8 predicted proteins | sample SS_ome_8_FD_132980 | JGI IMG/M metagenome (GOLD analysis project Ga0180433, IMG submission 132980) | Hypersaline lake sediment archaeal communities from the Salton Sea, California, USA - SS_1_D_1 metaG | ecosystem: Environmental > Aquatic > Non-marine Saline and Alkaline > Hypersaline > Sediment... | reverse complement strand
TACTTATCGCCCGCGTATTAACACTCATTCCCAAACCTGTAAGCAATAAAGCTGATAGTATTATTTTCTTATTCATATCTCTCTCCCTAATTGGATCTAATAAAATTAACGAAACAACAATTCAAAGCGTTTTCTCTTTTCTACCTTATTCTTTTTTCTCCTTTCTACCGCTATTTTATCAAAAAACGCACCCCATTTGCCAGAAAAGCTTTTATTTTTTTGAAAAAACTTTCACATTGCACGATTAATGCGTATTTTGAAAGGTGGTAAAAGACAAAAAAAGGCCTGATTTTGGATACTTTTACACTGACTTCACAAAATTTCACCTAAAAAGCGTTGCCAAACGCTAAAAACCAGGCACATCGTGACTCAAAGGTCCTTCTTTTTCTCCATTTGAGCGCAAAATCAAACCGTATTGGGCCTAAAATGGTATTGTATCGAAGACCAAAGCCCGTTGCAGCGCTCACGTTTGATTGGTTAAATTTTTCACAAACAAGGGTTCCTACATCTTGGAATATGACACCCCATAAAGATTTGTACAAATTAAACCTGCCTTCTAGATTAACACTAAACATTGTTTTGCCACCTTGAGGAGCAACAAGCAGACAGTTTCCTGATTTGTAAGTTTTTGTATCAACCTGGAAGTTTCTTTCTTTATCGCAGATAATTCCCCAAGGAGGACACATATCTTTTTCGTAGCTGCGAATAGAATGTGCGCCGCCCAAATAAAACCGCTCTATTGGTGAGATATTTTTAAATCGTTGATTAAAAACATAGCCAAACCTAAACCTGGCTGCGCATATTAAACTTTTTGTTAGAGAATAATAGAATGACTGCTCAGCCATTAACCGAATGAAATAAGAATTTGAATAATATTTTTTTAGAGGGAACATCCCTTTTGCAGAAATCAAAGTGAGATACCCTGACATCGGAAATAATTTATCATCGACTCTATCGATTAGTATCGTCGGTTCCAAAAAAATGTACGGAATTTTTTTGTTTAAAAGACAAGAATCAAAATTTATAGCCAATGCAACGATATTTACAAGACGCCCCATCTCTCTTTTTATACTGGTCTCCATCCACTCCACGCCAATATTGCACGAAAAATCCATTTTACGGTAGACCCTGTTAAATCCAACAAGAAATCCATCCTGCTTTACCTCGTAAAGATTTTTTTTGCTACAAATAAATCCTGGCTGCTCGTACCTGTTTACATATAGTTTGTATATGGTTTTTACCGGTAAACCAAAAATCCACGGTCGGCAATAAGAAACAAACGCATTTGAATAAGAACGAGTTACATCAAAGTCAACAACAAACTTATCTGCAATATTTGATAAATTTTTCCATAAAAATGATCCGCCCAGTCGATATGTAAAACCTTTTCCAAAGAAATATTCTTTATCGATTCCATACCGGGCCAAACCAACACGCGTTCTGATTTCATATGAATCTTCGTTGTGCAATTTGAGCAGTACATCTTTGCACTCTTGCTCAACAGAAACATTATACGGATACAGATGCACATGATCAAATATCTCAAGAGCCCGCAACCGCAAGACTGATTCTTTTAGATTTTCATTATCCCATACATCTCCTTCTTTGTACTGCAACTCTCTCATTATGTTGTCGATCGGAAACGTACCACTTCCCATAACAATGGTTTTACCAAATTTTATTAGCATTCCAGGTATTACGATCCACGTAAGAGAAACTTCTTGGCCATCTTTATCAAGCTTATACTTTACATCGACATGCAAATATCCCTTATTTTTAAAATAATCAACAAGCCAATTTCGTTGCTCCGTTAAAAATCTCGCATCAAATGGAATTGTTTCTTTCAACTTTACACATTTTGCAAATGGCCCCTGCAAAAGCAGTTCTTCAAACCCTTCAATCGCAATAGATTTTACATAAAACTGCTGACCTTCTTGCAAAGATACAATAAGTTTATAACAATTTTGTTTATCTAATTTTTTGTACTCTTTTTTTAAAAGCGTGATATCCCAAAAACCTCGCTGCAAATAATAGGAAACGATATTGTTTAGAGATTTCTGTAATTTTTCCTCGTCAAAATATTTCACCCGCAAAACATCGGAAAAACATTTTTTTACAAGAAACTCACTGTCAAAACGTTCTACACCTTTTAACACAATATTTTTAATGGATACCCTGCTTGACTCTTTTATAAGAAAAAAACAACCCTCTGGCCCCTGACGCGTCTCTACACTGCAATTCCAAAAACCTTTTTCATGGTACGCTCTTTCGATCTCTCCTGACAAAATTGTTGCAGGCACAAGCCATGCAGAACGACCAAAAAGCAAAATTTTATCCAGCAGTTCTGAGTTTGAAAAAAAACTATTCCCAAAAAAAATAAACTCTTTTTTAGAATGGAGCATAAACACAAAATTTAGATCAACATGCTTTTCATTATAATTAATTTTTTCGATCAACTCTATATCAACATGTAAAAAACCTTTTTTGGCAAGATACCGCTTGACCGATCTTGTAACCTTATTTATCAGAGATTTACTGTAAGGCCTTTTTGAAAGCTTTTTTACAAACAGATCATTCATTTTGCGTTCTAATCTACTTAAGCCATCAAAACCATTGTCTTTCGCATTTCTCGTATAAAAGGTCACATGTTTTATAGAAAACTTTGTCCCTCTATCTAACACAAGATCGATAGAAACAGATTTTGTTTCTTTATCTCGCGTTATGTCATCTGTAAGCTTACTATCAAAATACCCCTGGTTTTTTAGCACCTCACCAATTTTTTTTAATGAATGATTATGTTGTTCTGCATGAAAAGGATCTCCATGCTCCATAGCGTAAAGTTTACCATACTCATTTTTTCCTACCAAGATCCCATGTATTTTTAATTTTTTAAACGTCCAAAAGCCCGTAATACCAAAATGAATATGTTTACCATCAAGATCTGGATGTATGGCAAGATTGATTTTTTCGATTTTATTTTTTTTTATAAGACGAGAGACAGCCAGCTGAATATCGTTAAAATCTACCGTATCACCCTGTGTAAAACCGATCAGATAAGAAAATTCTTTGTCTTCAAATTTGATATCGGAATTGTACGTTACGCTTTTAACAACAAACGGCTCTGGCATAGCCCCTTTTATTTGGCTATCTATTTCATCCAAATCAGAGGGCAATGTGATTACAATGCAAGATTTTTTCACCTGCTCAACATCCACTAGCACATCAGCAAAGATACACTTGCAAAAAAAGAAACTAGCAAAAAAGAGATATAAAAAATTTACTCTAAAAAATAATTTAAATTTACGCACACTCTTGTCGTCTTACCTGTTTTTACAAAACCCCAATAACACAAGACAATTTTAGCACAAATACCGACTATTCACGAATGGGAAAAAATTACTCACCGTCGAATTCTTCATAGTCACGATTGAGCGTAACAACGTGACCACTGCTTGCACTTACTCAATTACCTTCATCCGAAACGTCCTCCTCGTCTGACACCAAAAACGGTACAACTTCTCCTTCTTCTTCTACTTTTTCCACAGTCTCTGTATCATCTAACCTTGTTATTTCGCTATCAATTTTTTCACCCGTTAATGAGCCAAATACAAGTACATCAGTTCGACCTCCTACATACTTAATAGAAAGTCGATCTCCTGACGATAAAATACCTTTTATAACCTCACCCGGATCCGTCTCTGTTGTTGCACTATCAATTGGATCGCCACCACTTAATCTAAATATATCAACTTTATTTCCTTCATATAAAACAGCAACTTGGCCTTCCGCAACAGAAAGCCACACTTTTATCACAAGCTCATCCCGGTTTGCCTGTATTAATGCACTATTAATTTTTTCACCCGTTAACCTAAATATATCAATTTCATTTCCTTCATACAAAACACAAATTTGACCTCCCACAAAATACTCATCGGGCATAAACTCACCCGAATCCGCATCTACCTCTTCAGCCACAGCAAGAAACAAACACATCACAAGCTTGCCCGGATCCGCCTCTATTGTTGCACTATTAATTGGATCTCCACCACTTAATCTAAATATATCAATTTTATTTCCTTCATATAAAACAGCAACGTGGCCCGGAGACAGAGATCGTATACCCCTCACAACCTTATCCAGTCTTGCCTGTATCAGCGAACTATTAATTCTTTCGCCCGTTGATCTAAATACATCAAATTTATTATTTTTGTAAAAAACAGCAATTTGATCTGAAAACGAATAATGCACATCTCGCACAAGCTCATTCGGCTTTGCCTGTATCAATAAACTATTAATTCTTTCGCCCGTTAGTCTAAATACATCAATTTTATTTCCTGCATAAAGAACATGAATTTGAAGCGAAGAGCGCCACACATCATATATCATAACCTCACCCCCTCTTGTCTGCATTGTCACACTATTCACTCGAGTACCATCTGGTTTAAATACATCAATTTTATTTCCTTTATACTCAACAACAATTTGATCTCGATATAGACACGCTTTTAGCACAACCTCACTCTGATTTGCCTTTATCAGCGCACTATTAATTCTTTCACCACCTGATGCAAATATATCAATCCCATTTCCTTCATAAAGTTTAAGCTCCAACGTCTTCCCTCGCTCAATCGCTGCAACCCTAGCAAACATTTGCTGCCAATCAATTGCATCTTGTTTCTCTCTCTCAAGCCTTTCCTGCCTTTCTTTCTCTGCCCTTTCTCTCGCCCTTTTAGCTTCTTCTCTTATTGCTTTCTCATTTCTCTTTCTAATCTTTTTATTTCTCAAGCTCATAAGGCGTTCTAAATCACCACCCATAAACAAACAAACATTCTCATCTACAGAATCTCTTTCTAGCAATTCATTAAGTTCAATTGCTTTTTCTTTTATTTCTATTTCCACTCTTGCCAAATCATCTTCTTCTAAGCTTTTGTAATCACCACTAGCAATACGCTCTAGAATTTCTTCTACGGTATTTTTAATTCTTGCTAATCTTTTTTCTTTTTTTTGCCTTTTTTCTTCCGCTCTGCGCCTTTCTAGCTCTTGCCTTGCTCGTCTTTTTGCTGCTGCTATTTCCCGCTCATTTTTTCTTGCCCGTCTCGCTTGCTCTGCTTTTTCTTTTGCTTCTTGTCTTTCTTTTTCTATTCTTTCTCGCTTCTCTCGCTCTTCTATTTCCCTCTTTTTTCTCTCTCTCGCTCTTCTTTTTGCCTTTTTTTTTCTCTCCCTTCTCTCCTGAGCTTTGCTTCTTTGAGCTTCTTCCAATTCTGTCCGCCCTTGCGATTCAGCTTCTCTTTCTCTTGGCACCTGCTCTTTTCTTTTTCGGCTACAATTGCGAACACTTCTCGCCCCATTACCGAACGATCCACCTAAGGAGCCAAATAATCTATCAACATCACTTTTTCTTGCCCCCTTACTAACCCCGCTACTGCGCTGACCTTGCGCAACACTACTGCGCCCCGCAGATCGTCTCTCTTTAACTCTTCCCGAAGCTGGGGCCTTTGAAGCAGTAAACCTCTTCTGCCTTGCCAAACTTCTTCTCTTCGCACTCCTTAAACGCCCTTCTTCTACTAAACGTTCTGCAAAACGGCCTGAGACAACGTCCGCATACGGCACAGTTTTTTTTCTCCTTCTCTTTTTTCTCTGCCTCCTTTTCCTTGGTCTGTTATCTCTTTGTTTACTGTCTCTTTGCCCTCTTGCCCAACTCGACGGCAACTCAACTCCACCTTCTCGCGAATCTCTTACAGCAGAAATCTCCTCACGATCAGATTTTGCCTGCATAACCTTGCAACCCAAAGATGCCCTACATGTTGGACATGTTTGTTGTCTTTTAGACCAACGGTTTAGACAACTTTTGTGAAATGTATGTCCACAGTCGGTAGTTTTTAACCCTCTATCGGTTCGCATTAGCCCAAGACATATAGGGCAATCTCTTTCATCATCTTGACATTGATCCACAGATGTAGCCCGTGCAGATCGATCCATACAAAAAGATACATTCGTCAATATTGCAAACACGAAAAATAAAAATATAAATCTTCTTTTGAAAATGTTCATTTTAACAACCTCATTGGTAAAAACAAAAATTAAACTACAATAGAAAACATTGCTACAATTATACCCGGCAAATAAACACTTGTCAAACAGTAAAAATTTCAGACTGAAACAAGAACTGTGTGTGTGCACTGATACAGATTCTTCAAGCACCCCTTTGAAAGCAAAGACACTTTGGCGTAGGATGACCTGCCAAACAAATCTCCAAAGTAGCTTCCTTCATCACAAACCTAGCGGTTTTTCTTCCTCCGTCGCCTCTGGATATGGTGCACAAAAGTGAAAAATGAGCGAGAGTATTTTTTCAATTTAGAAATAATTCCGTAAAAAAATTGGCTTGCAGGCCATAGCTCCTAAGGAGCGACGGCTGGTAGCTCCAAGGGGAATCGAACCCCTATTTCTGCCTTGAGAGAGCAGTGTCCTAACCGTTAGACGATGGAGCCGCGACTATAAGCAGTATTTTATTACATTTTTTACAAAAAAGCACCACAATTGTTGTATATGGGTTAATTTTTTATTTTTTACAGAAATATAGAAATTCATGCGATTACACGAAATACTCCGCGATAATCCCTCTCCTTGAAATAAGACTCGATTTGAATATCATCTAATTTGAATTTGGTTGACTGTTCATACAGAACATCTATGAAATCGTCTACATCATTGCTCTGCCCGCAAACGATTATTCTCACATGACTTTCGGAAACTAACTGGGCGACACCCTCTAGGTGCAATTTGCTCGCATTATTTTTAATGAAACGATCTAGGAAACCTTTTAAAGATCCAACTGTTAAGGTTATCATCAAACACTGGTTCATAACTCTCTCCTTTAAACTCCCCCTTACCTCACTAAAGTAAAAATTATCAAAATGGTATTTTTAATGTCAAAACTTTGGTGCAACTTGTAAGAAATAGCTAACTTTTAATAAAAAATACAGTACCAATTTTAATAACGTTTTATCGATATATTTGCAACAAAACAAAAACAAGATAAACTTTATTTTATAAATCGAAAAATTTTACGAATAAAAATCTATTAAGGAAAATAATGGAAAAAACTAAAGTACGCGTAAGATTCGCTCCATCACCAACAGGGCTCATGCATTTAGGAAATGTGCGTACAGCGTTAATGAACTATCTTTTTGCCAAACAAAAAGACGGAACATTTGTATTGAGAATTGAGGACACAGACCCTGAAAGAAATTTCGACCCTGAAGCAAAAACAATAATCTCAGATTTACAATGGCTTGGTATACACTACAACGAAGGACCAACAATCGGAGGAGCTTTTGGACCATATTTCCAATCTAAAAGAGCTAAGATTTACAAAGAAAATTTAGATATTTTAATTAAAGAAAAAAAAGTATACAGATGTTTTTGCACTGCAGAAGAACTTGAAAAAAAACGGCAAAGACAAATTGCTATGAAAATGCCTCCTCGTTACGACAGGACCTGTCAAAAATTGACTGATGGAGAAATTCAAAAAAAATTAGATTCTAACGCGCCATTTATTTGGAGAATGGAACTTGATCATAACGAAAAAATTACCATCAACGATATAACCCATGGCAGCATAACATTTGACCTTAAAAACTTTTCAGACTTTCCGCTAACTCGTCAAAATGGAACATTTACCTTTATGTTTGCAAACTTTATCGATGACATGGTTATGCAAATGAGTCACGTTTTTCGAGGAGAGGATCATCTTTCAAATACTGCTGGCCAAGCAGCTTTGTACAAGGCATTTGGTAAAAGCTTGCCAATGTTTTGGCACATGCCAATTTTGTGCAATATTGAAGGAAAAAAACTTTCCAAGAGAGATTTTGGTTTTTCAATTCGCGATTTAGAAAAATCAGGCTACTTGCCTGAAGCAATTTGCAACTATCTTGCAATTATAGGCGGATCTTTTGAGCAAGAAATAATGTCTATGGAAGAACTTGCAAAAACCTTAGTATTTGAAAAAAATCATGCCAAAGGACAAATAAAATATGACGTTGAAAAATTAAAATGGATCAATCACAAATGGATTGCAAAATATGATAATGAAAAATTAGCAAATGCATGCTTACCGTTTTTGGTACAGGATTATCCCGAAGCTGAAAAAATCGATAAGAAAAAGTTACATCATATCATAGAAATTTTAAAACCAGGACTTGTAACACTGAACGACATAAAACGTGAAATGCAATTTTATTTTGCAGCACCTCACGTTAAAAAAATAGAAGTCTTAGCGCTTGAAGATGAGCAAACAATTGCAAAGGTAGCACCGCTCATAGAAAAACATATCGGACTTATTGAGCAACCAGAAAAATTTGTATCAACACTGAAAAATGAAAGCAAAGCTCAAAACATAAAAATAAAAGACGTATTTTCATTAATTCGCATAGGACTTATGGGAAGCTCAAAAGGCCCTGGCATCGGAGAACTTCTTGATATTCTCGGCGTTGAAGAGAGCAAAAAAAGGCTTGTAACTTTGCTGAATGAGCTGAAAAGCCTTTCCTAAGGCACCTTCTTGCGCAACTTGACAAGCGTGCCATTATTATGGTACAATGATATCTAGATTAGAAATAGTGGAATAATACATCTGAGCGTGTAAATGAAAAAAAAGTTTATAGCATATAAAGGTAATAAATTTACCATAGAATGGTACTTTAGCCAAAATGGGAAAAGTGTCGCCCTTAAATATTTTGAAGAAATACCGCATAAACGTAAAAAAAAGATTTTTAATTTATTTAGGTTGTTTGGAAACATAGGAAAAATTTTGAACAAAGAAAAATTTCGCAACGAGGGAGATCAAATTTACACATTCAAAACATCCCCTGATAGATTTCTATGTTTTTTCTTTGAAGGATCAAAAATTGTTGTTACTAATGCTTATACAAAGAAAACAAAAAAAATTCCCCCAAAAGAAAAACTAAAAGCATTAAAAGCAAAAGAGGACTATATAAAAAGATGCCGAGGAGGTAATTATTATGACTAAAAAAATAAAGTCAACGTATGACGAATTTATTGAGTCACTCAGCCCAAAAGAAAAAGAAGAATTTGAAAAAGAATATAAAGACTTAGTGTTATCGGAGCTACTTATTGCATTAATGGAACAAGATGGAATTTCTGTAAGACGTTTAGCAAAAGAAGCGGGAATCTCTCCCACAGTTATTCAAGGAATTAGATCCGGAACAAAAAACAACATCACCATGGTCAACTTTTTGAAAATTCTAAAAATTCTTGGATGCTCACTTATAGCAGAAAGAGCCGGCGATCGCTTTTTGATTGACCTCCCCGCTCTGAAAAATAGAGCTTAAACCTCCTGGCCCGGTTGTATTAATCTGTTTTCCATTGGCTCAAAATAGGTAATCACGCCCTCTTTGAGAAAATAGTTCATGAGTTCTTCAAAATATTTTTTCATGTTTTGAGGAACATAAAACTCAAAAGTGCTGTTTTTTTTGTCTATCGTTCTGTCAAAAGCCAAGTGCTCAAAACTCCTTAAAATGCCGACCAAAAACCAGCACCGCTCTTTTTTTACATGCGCCTGATAGTACAAACAATAATCCATAATTTAAAATTCCCATTGTTAACAAAACATAAATATGTCAAAATAGTAGCTTAAATAACAGTTTATACAAAAATCTTCATACGTAAAAAGGGCTCCAAGTGATCGAAGGTAACAGCTCACAAAAAATTGGATTATCGACTGCAACTATAATCGGAATGAACGCTATGATTGGCGCTGGAATATTCGCTCTTCCAGCAGTATTGGCAAACCATGTAGGGCCAGCAGGAATTCTCGCTTTTATTTTTGTTACAGCATCTGTCTGGTTTATCGCTCAATCTTTAGCCCGAGTCGCCAAACGATTTCCGCAAGAAGGATCTTTTTACACGTACACAAAACAATGGGCAGGACATACGCTCGGAATTATCTCTAGCGGAACATACCTTTTTGGCATACTGGTTGCAAAAGGACTGCTAGTGCAAAAAGCAGGTGAATTTGCTCGATACTTTGTACCTCAATTTTCTGCAAATACACTAGGAACCATTATTCTTGCAATAATAGTAATTTTGAACGTTCTAGGGATTAAGATGTCACAGCTCGGACAAAGAATTTTAATCATTTGTACGGTCATTCCAATTTTAACAATTATCGCACTATGCTTAACAAAAATAGACTTTAATTTACTGACACCATTTGCTCCGTACGGGTTTGCAAATGTTCTTGATGCAACGCGTGTCGTTATTTTTGGTTTTTTTGGCTTTGAATGTGCAACATCACTTTTTAACTGTGTAAAAAATCCTGAAAAAAATATACCCAAAGCGCTTACCTATTCAATTTTTCTGGTAGGGGCTTTGTACACATTGTTCATTGGAGCAATTATACTTTCTACACCCCTTAATCTGTTTGCAATAAAAGAACTTCCAGAAGTACTAAAAATGACATTGCCAGAATATCCATGGATAGTGACAATAATAAACGTTTCTATTTTGTCTGCCATAATCGGCACCATTCATTCCATGGTATGGGCTTCAGGCTGCTTGTTGCTTTCGTTATTTAAAAAAATGACAAGACCAACTTTTAAAAAGTTATTATCAACAAACATCATAAATAGAAAGACAAGCATTATTTTAAGCGGCCTTGTGATTTATGTTTCCTTTTTGGTAATAAAAAAACAGGATCTCTTTTTTAGCCTTGCAGCAATTTTCATTGTGTTTTCTTACTTAACATCAATCGTTACATTGCTATTCATTAAAGAGGAATGGAAATCAAGACAAAACATAAAAACAGTTATCGGCATTGCAACCGCATCAATGATATTTATATTTGCCGCACAAGATTTGATACAAGAGGTGGCAAAAATATTTAATTAAGAAGCGTAAAATTTACCAATTCTCATTGTTAATAAAGAACTAATATGGCAAAATATTAGTGCTGATATTATTTTATATCAAATTTTATATCCAAAAAGGGCTTTAAATGTCTGAAAATAATGCCAAAAAAATTGGGTTACCCACTGCAACTATAACCGGTATGAACGCTATGATCGGGAGTGGAATATTTGCAATACCCGCCATACTTGCTACAAACGTTGGTCCGGCGGGAATTTTAGCTTTTATTTTCGTTGTCATATCTGTCTGGTTCATCGCACAATCTTTAGCCCATGTTGCAAAACTATTTCCACAGGAAGGCTCCTTTTACACATATGCAAAACAATGGGGAGGCCACACAATGGGGCTCATCTCAAGTGGCTCTTACATCATAGGCCTGTTAATTGCGATGGGTCTTTTGTGCCAGATTGTCGGCCATCATTTAAAATATTTTTTCCACTCAACGTCTACCGAGACCCTAGGACTTATTACGTTGATAACAATTATAGTTATCAACATGTTTGGCGTACCATTATCTCAACTTGGACAAAGAATTTTAATATTTTTTACCGTGTTTCCTATGCTTGTAACAATTGCTATATGTTTAACAAAAATAAATTTCGGCTTTC
>Ga0180433_10009959_pt1 | contig 11531 bp, 6 predicted proteins | sample SS_ome_8_FD_132980 | JGI IMG/M metagenome (GOLD analysis project Ga0180433, IMG submission 132980) | Hypersaline lake sediment archaeal communities from the Salton Sea, California, USA - SS_1_D_1 metaG | ecosystem: Environmental > Aquatic > Non-marine Saline and Alkaline > Hypersaline > Sediment... | reverse complement strand
TATTATTCCGATAGTTTTTTTCAGTAATACACCACTGTTGATCCCTTTATATACCGGATCAGTATCAGGGAAATGGCTACCTATATCCCCTTCAGCAGCGGCACCAAGCAATGCATCGCATATTGCATGTATCAGTACATCACCGTCGGAATGTGCTACCGTACCCTTACTATGTTGTATTTTTACACCACCTATGATAAGTTCTTCATTTTCTGCGAGCCGGTGAATGTCAAAACCAAATCCTGTACGGTAATTCATTATTTGGTGTTTATTGAGGGTTTTCGTGGGTTTTTGCCTTCATCCGCGCTTTTAAGCCCTTCGAAATCAAATAAAAGAGTGAATCGAAGTGTGTTCTCAAGGGGGTTCTTCTGGTGCCGGGGGATCAGGTATGCAAAGTCAAGTCCGAATACATTGAGTTTGATACCGAAACCGACAGTGAAATATTTTCTGTTACCTTTATTCTGATGCTCGTCAAAATAGCCTGCCCTTAAAGCAAATTGTTTTGCATACCAGTATTCTATCCCGACAGAGTATGTCAGTTCGTTCATCTCTTCCCTGAATCCACCGGGCGCATCGCAAAATGACTGGAACATGCCAACCGGCACAGCAACATTCGGATCTTTACCGGCAACAATTACCAGTACCCCGGTAGAGTCCTCATCATATAAAGGCGGAGTGGGGGTCATTAATTTATTTATGTCTGATGCAAAACTTAACGAGTTATATTCATCAAAATCTATTGTGAGTGAACCGCCCAGCTTCATGTTCATAGGAATAAAATCCCTGTCCTGGTTTTCCGTATATGATATTTTTGTTCCTATATTTGATAAGTTCATGCCAAAAGCAAGCAGAGCATTTTTTTCATCAATCTCTATATCATCGTTCTGGTAATATACTGAAATGTCAGAAGATACAGCATTCCCTGGATGTGATTGAACACCTCCCACATAAACTCCTCCTGTAAGATTTGAATGTATATATCTGAATGCCAGGCCACCTGCAACCCTGTTACTGAAAAGTCGGGAATATGACATGTCAACTGCAAATTCATTCGGGCTGAACTGTCCCATATAATCACCTACATCATTAGTGAATGTGATGTCACCAAGAGAAAAATATAATAACGACATGCCTACTGCCTGGGAGTTGTCAATGCGTTTGTATCCGGACAGATATCCGAGGTTTATATCATCAATCAGCGCTCTTAACCATGGTGTATAGGAAATTGATAATCCCATATCTTTTTCCACGAATGCGTATTTCGCAGGATTCCAGTGCATTGAATTTGCGTCAGGACTTATTGCCACACCTACATCGCCCATTGCCCCTGATCTTGAATCAGGCGCTATCATAAGAAACGGAACAGCCGTTGTAATAGTGTTTACTTTATCTGCAAGGTCTCCGTAAGAAGTTGTTGGCGAAGATTGAGAAAAACTATCTGTAACAATAATTAAACCTGCACATAATACTAAGCATACTCTTATAAGATACCTCATTCTGTATGAATTACTGAAAATAATTTACAAATATACAATTTTAATATAAACGAATAGAAGTGTCTGTATATTATTTCAATATCAGAAGTTTTTCGATCTTATTTACTGTATTTCCGTTTGGAGACCGAATTTTCATACTATACAGATAAACGCCTTTTCCGATCCTGTCCCCATAATTATCCAGGCCGTCCCATTCCACGGGGCCGCCAAGGCTACTCCCGGGGAATGCGGTTGTTTCTATTGTTTTTATCAGTTTACCTGTTATTGTAAATATTCGAATAAGGATGTCAAGGTCAGTATTTGGCTGGTTATGTACAAAATAGAAGCTTGTCCGGGTAGTAAAAGGATTAGGATAATTGTAAACCCTGTCAACTACCAGTTCTGAAGTGCGGGAAACAATGAATTCGACGTATTCCTCGGATGAGTTGTTAAATACGTCCCATGCCCTTAATTTAATATCATGGACACCATTGCCCAGATCATTAAAAATATATTCAATCCTGCCTCCCTGGTAAGAGTTGATCTCAGGTTCGTAATAGTTGTTCAGTATCAGTGTATTAGCGGTTTCGTTATCCAGTATGGCAGTTATATCATGTCCGATCCCGTTACCTGTAATATTTATCCCGCTGGAGTCTGTAATGACAGCTATCAGTTTTGGATTTTCATCAGTGATGCCCCCGAACACAAATGCCGAGTCATTCATAAATAGTTGTATCTCCGGACCCTGGTTATCGGTGACTGTAGTGTCTATTCCTCCTACAATGATATTTTTATTATATCCGCTTGCATCATCTGTTTTACCATCAATGGAATTCTCAGCATAATAGCTGATCTTTCCATACCCGTAATTATAAGCAATATCTTTTGGAACAATAAATGAAAAGTCAAATTCACCATTAGTGATACTGGCTTTGGCTTTGTAAAAGATGTTATCCTGTGTCCAGAAATTAATAGTATTTCCACCGTCATTACCAAGTGTTGAAATAACATATCTTTTGTCGTAAAAGGACGGATACAGGATGCCGTTATAGTCAGTCAGTTTATCGCCGTTATTATCTGCAATGTATCCTGTGATGTTAACCATACTCAGTGCCTGTAAAGTATCCGGGACTGATGATATATCGGTATGGTTTACAGATGAGGTGATAATATTGTTTTTCGGATAAGCCAGTCTGAGTGCAGGATCACCCAGTAAAGTGAAATTACGCTTATTATAATTTCCACCTGCATTGATCTTTGTTAATCTTATAATATCTCCGAGTCTCAGATACTCATTATTATTATCTTTTTCAAATACATGGTTATAAAATTGCTGGCTCAGGATAAAATTTGCACCTGCATATACCAGCCTTGTCGTAGTCAAAGTGGCTATACCGCCTCCTTCGGTATGCAGGACAAAATATTCACCCAGAGTTGTACGGCTGTAATCGTCAAACCTGCCTATATCACACGATGCTGTTATGAAAAACGGTAGTTTGTTATAATTTTCCCAGGTTTTTACCTCATTCATGGTAAGTACATGCTCATGGGCGAAATGCATTTCTCCGCCATGCCCGGTATAATCTACTATTAGAGCCCCCTGGTCAACCCTCTTATATATTGCCTGGTTAACCCCGGGATACGAGTCACCTGATGATGAAGTGATCTGGGGATATGCATCCAGATATATCTTTTTGATATTAAAAATATTATATGCAGTATCAACAACGGTGGTAAGATAATTTGAATTGATAAGATGCCCGTTGTTATCTTCATCATCAGCAATAAAACACAAAATATTTCTCCAGTCGCCCAGTGCATTTACTGATTTGTAATTAATGATCTTGTCAAGGAGGGTTTGCGCTTCGCTGCCTGATTTGACCGGTAACCTGCCTATCCCGATATCAAGCAATCCGTTCGGACCTCCTTCATTATGATCAAGTAATCCGAAAAAATCATCTGTAACAAAAGATTCTGTGGATGAGAGCGATGATGCAGACTGGTATGTCAGTATAAAATTCGTGTTATTGATAGAACTGGTTTTATTATCATAAGATCCATCCCCAAAAAGCAGGAGGTAGTCAGGCATTTTTTCTTCATCATCCCCGGCTTTGTCATAGAACATCTTTACAAAATCCCTCAGTGCGGAAACGTCGCGGGAGCCGGAAGAGAACTCATTATATATCACTTCGGGATCAATTACAATAACGTCGAGCCCGTCATCATTTCTGTGCATGTCGGCCAACTGGTTTGCATATTGAATGAAATCTTTATGGCTGATAATTATCATATCTGCAAAACCCAGGCCGTGAAGATTCTGGTTTTCAACCTTTCCAACAACAGAAGGAGCAAGAAATGAGGAGCCTGTGAAAGCAATAAACTCACGTAAAGAATCCGTAGCCACTTTAAATGTTAAAGTGTCATCCAAATATGACGTTTCGATCTTTTTTACATTTGCAGGGTCGGTAATATCCCATATTGCAGTTCCTGATCCTGATCCGGCAAGGCTGAAGGAGGTCACTGCATCATTGTCAATACACGAAGTGTCGCGAAAGACCATCTGGTCATCCCTCATTACAAGATGGCAGCGAACATTTATTAGGATATAGTTGAGCCATGCTTCAGCTATTGATGTGCTTTTGTTATAATTGATATTTACATTGATATTATCGGAAACCGGGCTGATATCAGCAGTACTGACTACTGACGATGCATATACATAACTGCCCATATCTATGGCTGACATTGAAATAGTATCATGATCAAGATCATTAACGTTAATATAGAAAGAGCTGGGAAGCGAAGCTCTTGCTATCACATTGGTTTTCAGAGTTCCGGGAGAGTCCGTATCCAGGTTTGGAAAAACAAAACCGAAATTTTGTGAATTTTGTATATCAAAGCTTTCCCCAACCCATAATTGTCCTGATTTTATAAGGTTTTTGGATTGTGTTTCATGAAATTTATGATCAATAAACGAATTAACATAATGAGTTGCAGGCTCCGGTACAGTACTCTCTGTAGTTATGAGCTTGCTGCTCCCGTTGTTAACAGTGATAAAGTAGAAGGATGAATCGGAGTACAGATGTAGTTTATGTGTAAATAACCGGTTATTTTCATCATAGCACCACTGTACAGGTCCCTGACCATAAAATAACAGATAATCACCTTCATTAAAAATGCCATCGCTGCCTTTCTCAAGCCATATAGCATTTTCAATAAGATCATCATGCCTGGAAATATTATTTATTTCAGGCAGCATTCCGCCTCCGTATCCAAAGACCCTGACATTTTGCGGATCATTGAAACCCATGTTAACAAGTTCTGACCAGGATATTTTATATACTCCGTCTTGTGTGACAGCAATTTTTACCCAGTCTCCGGAATTAAGTACAGAGTTGTCAGCATATTCCCTTCTGTAAATTGTTTTGCGCGGATATGACCTTTCAATTATATTTATCCTGAAGCTAATAAGTTTTTCATAAACACCTGAAGCAGGGTTTTTTCGTAATGGAAGAAAAGATATCTGTGCATAAGGTTTTTTTCTAATGTATCCGATTTTATGATCCACATCAATTTTTTCGGTGATATTTTCCGGAAGATTAATATTTTGTGATCTTTTTGTATATAATGGGATAAATTTAGCGTTATCTATATATACTTCAATATCAGTTGTTTGCTCGGATATTTTTATTAATTCATTATAAAAAGGTAACCTATTTTCCGGATTTTCGTATACTCCTTCGACAAAATTAAGAATATGTGTTTTTTCGGGACAACTACTATCAATAATATCTGGCCTCCAGTGTATCTCCCTGTCGAGTGAAATATTCTGAGAATACAGGGAATGTATTACTATTATTAATACCAAACCAAGTAAATATTTCAGAAACCTAAACATAATTACAAAATAATAAAACTTTAATAAATAAACATAAAAAGATAAAATAAAGTCAATATTTTTTAAAGTATTATGAATAAAAAAATATAAATAATTGCGGTTAATAATTACTTTTTGATTTTTTTTAACGATATATTTGTATTAATATTGTATTAATCTTACGTTTTATTGTAGCTGTATTATTTCACTATTATTTTATTATTTCAGATATTTAATTTTTTTTTATTAACTTGCAGTTTTTAAATTCTTTATTAAATGAAGATTTATAGGTACTTATATATAAGTCTTTTAGTTGTAATTATTAGTATTGCAGATAGTGTAAATGCGCAGGACCCTCATTTTTCACAATTCTATGCTAATTATTTATATCTGAACCCTGCTTTTGCAGGAGCAGTAAGATGTCCCCGTATGACATTGAATTACAGGAATCAGTGGCCTGCTTTGGGGTCTGCTTATGTAACATACAGCGCTAGTTATGACCAGCATGTTGACGAACTGGAAGGCGGGCTGGGAGCATTACTGATAAACGATGTCCAGGCAGACGGGGCTATTACAACTACAATAATTAACGGTATATATACTTATACTCTTAATGTAAACCGTACACTTTCGATTACCGGTGGATTTCAGGCCACTTATATACAAAAGAAACTGAACTGGGATTTTATTTTCCCTGATATGATGCATCCTTTGTATGGACCTATATTCCCCACACATGAAGATTTTGTCCCAACGGATAAAAAGATCGGGATCTGGGATTTTTCAACAGGTTTTATAGGATTTACAAGAAGGTATTTCGGAGGTATTGCATGCCATCACCTGACAGAACCGCAGGAGTCATGGCGTAACTCAAGCAGCCCTGTTTTACCAAGAAAATGGACAGTGCATTTTGGTACTGAAATTCCTTTGAGAGCCCGCAGGTTCAAAAGAGGCGAACTGTCAATATCTCCGAATATATTATTCCAGCAACAACAGAATTACCAGCAGATGGATTATGGTATATATCTTAACCGGAATTCAATAGTAGGAGGTATATGGATGAGGCATAATGTGTTCGGTAAGCTTGCACCCCATGCAGATTCTTTCATTATGCTACTCGGGTTTATTCAAAGCAAGATAAAATTTGCATATAGCTATGACCTGACTATCTCAAAGCTGAAGAACAGTACTCTTGGTGCTCATGAAGTGTCATTCTCGATGATATTTAACTGTCGTCAGAAGAGGAAGAAGTTCAGGTCCATCAGTTGTCCTTCATTCTAAATATTTAACATGAAAATAATTTTCTTTTAAAAATTTCGTTATATAAAACAGGATATTATGAAAAATAAAATTTTAAAATCGAAAATTATGAAAACAAGGCGAAATATTCTATTTCCTGCTTTCCTTACGGGATATTCATTTCTTTTAGCAGGATTGCTGATATTCGGTTCTTGCTCCAGACCTGTTTCAAATACAACAGGATGGGATTATAATAATCCTGATTACGGAGGATTTGAATATGTTGATTATCCCGGACAGGAAACCGGACCGGGTCTTATCCTGATTGAAGGCGGTACAATAGCTGTCGGACAGACCGAGCAGGATGTGGTTTACGAGTGGGACAATATTCCCCGCCGTATCACAGTATCATCATTTTATATGGATGAGAATGAGATCAGGAATGTTGACTACAGGGAGTACCTGTACTGGCTTTCGAGAATATTCCTTGATTATCCTGAAGTTTATAAAAAAGCTTTGCCTGACACTCTTGTCTGGAGAAGTAAGTTGGGTTGGAACGAACCTTATGTTGAGCTTTATCTCAGGCATCCTGCATATCAGGAATATCCTGTTGTAGGTGTCAACTGGCTGCAGGCTTGCGACTATTCGGCATGGAGGACAGACAGGGTTAACGAATGGATACTTATCCTTGAAGGATTTCTGGATCCGGATCCTAACCAGCAGGGTGAGGAAAACTTTAATACTGATGCATATCTTGCAAGTCAGTATGAAGGTGCTGTCAGGGGACCGGGAATGGAAGACCTTGATCCGAATAAAGATTTCAGAAAGGTAAGGATGGAAGACGGGATATTCCTGCCACGATACAGGCTGCCTACAGAAGGCGAATGGGAGTTTGCTGCATTGGCACTTATTGAAAACACTATTGAAGAAAGGGTATATGAAAGGAAATTATTCCCGTGGAATGGAAGAAGTAGTTATATCAGAAACCCCGAACACAGGGTGATGGGACAGATCATGGGTAACCACGTAAGAGGCAGGGGCGACTACATGGGTACTGCAGGAGCACTTAATGATAAAGCCGATATCACGGCCCCTGTTAAATCATACTGGCCCAATGATTACGGTTTATACTGTATGGCTGGTAATGTTAGTGAATGGGTAATGGATGTTTACCGTCCTCTTTCCTATGAGATCATGGATGAATTCAGACCATTCCGTGGAAATATCTTTAAAACACAGGTCAGGGACGAAGAAGGTGCAATAGCTGAAAAAGACAGCCTTGGGCGTATTACATTCAGAGAAGTTACGTATGAGGAGTCATACGACCGCATGAATTATAATTATGCAAATAACATTAATAACTGGGACGGTGATTTCCAGTCAAGTATTTATTATAATCAGGATGATAAAGCTGCAACTCATACTACAAATGACGGTATGTATGCTTATGGAAGATGGACAGGTCAGGGGATACAAAAGAGTGAAAGAGGAGTAGGCGCAACTTCACTGATCACAGACTATGCCCGTGTGTATAAAGGCGGCTCGTGGAAAGACAGAACATACTGGATAATTGCCGGACAAAGAAGATACCTGGAACAGCACCAGAGCAAAGACGACCTGGGATTCCGCTGTGCCATGGCAAGGGTAGGAAGCCCGGTAGGTAATAATTATTAAGCATTATACAATATAAATATAAGACCTCATTTTCACGATGAGGTCTTTTTGTTTATACCTTTGATTAATGGATATTGACAGATTATACGGGATATTTAAAGAGTATCCCCTTATATGCACTGATACCAGAAAAGTACAGAAAGGCTCAATATTCTTTGCACTTAAGGGCGAAAATTTTGATGGTAATCAATTTGCAGCACAGGCTGTCGAAAAAGGCTGCAATCTTGCTGTTGTTGATAATAAAGAATATTATTACGAAAATAAAAATTATTTGCTTGTGGAAGATGCTCTGCATACTCTGCAGAAACTGGCAAATCTTCACAGGCGTACACTAAACCTGCCCATCCTGGCAATAACAGGGACCAATGGGAAAACAACAACCAAAGAGCTGACAAATGAAGTGTTAAGTAAAAAATATATGGTCTTTTCTACACAGGGAAACCTGAATAATCATATAGGAGTGCCTCTGACACTTTTATCCATGTCAATAAATACCGATATAGGAATTGTTGAAATGGGAGCTAACCATGCAGGAGAGATAAAAACACTGTGTGAAATAGCCGAGCCTGATTTTGGTTTGATCACAAATATAGGTAAGGCCCACCTCGAGGGTTTTGGCTCTTTTGAAGGAGTGAAAAAAGCTAAACGCGAACTGTATGATCATTTATCCGAAAAAGGAGGTGAGATCTTTATTAATATTGATAATAAAATACTCAGAAAATTATCAGGGAACAGCAAACAGATATCTTATGGCACAAGCGTGGAGGCAAAATGCAGGGGAGAGATAGCAGTAAGCGACCCGTATCTTACAATAGTCTGGCATACAGACAGACCTGTGGAATTATTTACCGGATTTGCAGGCGGGTACAATTTTGAAAATGTTATGGCTGCTATTTGTGTTGGATCACATTTTAATGTGCCTGAAAATGATATTGTCAAAGCAATCGAATCATACACTCCGGATAATAACAGGTCGCAGCTTGTCAGAACAGCAAATAATACAGTTATTATGGATGCCTATAATGCTAATCCGACAAGTATGGAAGCAGCACTGGAGAATTTTTTTATGATGAAAGCGAAAAGCAAGGTGGTTATACTTGGCGATATGCTGGAACTGGGAAAAAATGCTAAAAAAGAACATAAGATCATCCTGGAAAAGTTAATGAAATATAGTTTCGACAGGGTGTTCATTATCGGGAAAATATTCGGGGATACTGTGAACAGTATTAATTATGATGGAGACATAATGAAATTTCAGGATACCGGAGAATTTAATGCATGGATAAAGGATAATCAGTTGAAAAATACATATATCTTTATCAAAGGATCAAGAGGTATCGGCCTGGAACGTATATTGCCGAATTTATAACCAACCAAACACCAAGCACCGAGTACCAAGCACCAAGCACCTAATAATCCATCTCATCAGAATAATATGCTTTTACTTTATCCCTGAGGTTGTATTGTGATGTCATTACCTCTCCGTATGCTCCTGTTGAACGTATTGCTATAAGGTCACCTCTTTTTGTTTCAGGCAGCGCTACGGCTTTCCCGAAGCAATCAGACGATTCACAGATTGGTCCTACTACATCGTATTTTTTTGTGCTGCCGTTTGAGGTTATATTTTCGATCTTGTGATAGGACTGATACAGGGCAGGCCTGATAAGTTCTGTCATACCGGCGTCAACAATTGCAAAAGAAGTTTTTACACCACGCTTGATATATAAAACTTTGGTTATCAGGCTACCGCAATGGGCTGTAAGACATCTGCCCAGCTCAAAATGTAGCTTTTGTTTCGGTCTCAGGTCCAATAGCTCATGAAAAAGCATAAAAAATGTGTTAAAATCAGGTATGCTGTTAGTATCCGGATTTTCATAATCCACACCAAGCCCTCCTCCCACATTAATATGATCAACTATAATCTTCCTGCTGATAAACCACTTCTGTATCTCATTTACCCTTATACATAATCCCCTGAAAATATTCAGGTCTGTGATCTGTGAACCGAGATGAAAATGCAGTCCTATAAGCTCAATATTTTTCAGCCCGTCCAGCAAATCGAGGATATTTTCCAGTTCCCACAGGTATATCCCGAACTTGTTCTCTTCCAAACCTGTAGTTATATAATGATGAGTATGGGCAGGAAGATTTGGATTTATTCTTAATGATACACGCGCTTTTTTATTCCTGTCTTTAGCGATCCGGTTAATGACCTGAAGCTCTGCCCCGGATTCACAGTTAAAACACATAATATCATTGTCAAGGGCAATATTTATCTCATGATCAGCTTTACCAACACCTGCATAAACTATTCCTCCCGTATCAAAACCTGCGCTTACTGCTTTTGACACCTCATTGCCACTGACGCAGTCAGCCCCGAAACCCATATCCCTGGCTATCTCCAATACCCTGCTATTAGCATTTGCCTTTATGGCATAATGAATTAAATAATCATATTGTGAAGCTGATTGTAAAGCTTTTTCCAGTGTATCCTTTAACAGGTGGACATCATAATAATAAAATGGTGTCGGGATTTTATTGAATTTTTCTATCAGTGCTTTGTCGAACATAATAATTCTTATTCAGTGAACAGATTTTTACTTAGAGCTTCTAATGCATTTTTTTTGTCTTTAGTGCTGATAAGCACAGATATGTTATGCCTGCTACCGCCATAAGAGATCATTCTGACAGGTATTTCACGCAAGGCATGGAATATGTTCATTGCATATCCTTTTTTTTCTGCAATAAGGTCGCCTACAATGCATACAATTGTCTGATCCGCGTCTGTTTCAACTGTCCCGAACTTTTTTAATTCATCTGCTATTTTATTGATATTTACCGGATTGTCAATAGTCAGAGATACTGCCACCTCGGATGTGGTTATCATGTCAATAGGTGTTTTATATATTTCGAATATTTCAAACACTTTTCTCAGGAAACCATAAGCCATTAACATCCTGCCTGATTTTATCTTTATAGCTGTGATACCGTCTTTTGCTGCAATAGCTTTTATTCCTTCTGATGATGAGGATGATGTTATCAGAGTGCCTTCATCTTCAGGATTATGGGTGTTTTTTAATCTTACCGGTATATTCGCAGTTTTACAAGGCATAACACTTGACGGGTGAAGTATTTTTGCACCGAAATAAGCCAGCTCTGCTGCCTCATCAAAAGAGAGCCTGTTTATTTTACGGGTGTTTGTTACATATCTCGGATCATTATTATGCAATCCGTCAATATCTGTCCATATCTGTATCTCTTCTGCT
>Ga0180433_10009958_pt1 | contig 11532 bp, 16 predicted proteins | sample SS_ome_8_FD_132980 | JGI IMG/M metagenome (GOLD analysis project Ga0180433, IMG submission 132980) | Hypersaline lake sediment archaeal communities from the Salton Sea, California, USA - SS_1_D_1 metaG | ecosystem: Environmental > Aquatic > Non-marine Saline and Alkaline > Hypersaline >... | reverse complement strand
GGCTGTTGGTGGTGTAACGGACCACCAAACCTAAGATCCGTAGGGGCATTGAGAGATGATGCCTCGGGAAGGACACTGAGACAAGGGTCCTAGCCCTAAGGGGTGCAGCAGGTACGAAGCCTCCACAATGCGCGAAAGCGTGATGGGGGAACTCCAAGTGCTCCGTCTATGACGGCGCTGTGGCGAAGTGTAAATAGCTTCGCAAGAAAGGGGTGGGCAAGACAGGTGCCAGCAGCCGCGGTAATCCCTGCGCCTCGAGTAGTGACCATGTTTATTGGGCCTAAAGTATCCGTAGCCGGAGTAGTTAGTCCTTTGTGAAATCGTGCGGCTTAACCGTACGGCGTGCAAGGGATACTGCTATTCTAGGGACCGGGAGGAGTCAAGGGTATTCCTGGGGTAAGGGTTAAATCTTATAATCCCAGGAGGACCAACGGTGGCGAAGGCGCTTGACTAGAACGGGTCCGACGGTGAATGGATGAAAGCTGGGGTAGCAAAGTGGATTAGATACCCATGTAGTCCCAGCCGTAAACGCTGCCCGTTAGGTGTTGCACGTTCCTAGAGGGCGTGCAGTGTCAAAGCGAAGGCATTAAACGGGCCGCCTGGGGAGTACGCTCGCAAGGGTGAAACTTAAAGGAATTGGCGGGGGAACACAACAAGGGGTGTATCGTGCGGTTTAATTGGACTCAACACCGGGAATCTCACCAGGAGCGACAGCAGTATGAAGGTCAGTCTAAAGGGCTTACCTGACGCGCTGAGAAGAGGTGCATGGCCATCGTCAGCTCGTGCCGTGAGGTGTCCTGTTAAGTCAGGTAACGAGCGAGACCCATATCCTTATTTGCCACCATGTCCCTTCGGGGGTGTGAGCACAATAAGGAGACTGCCACCGAAAGGTGGAGGAGGGCGTGGGCAACGGTAGGTCAGTATGCCCTGAATCCCCTGGGCTACACGCGCGACTCAATGGCAAGTACAATGGGAAGCAACACCGAGAGGTGAAGCAAATCTCTTAAAGCTTGTCTCAGTATGGACTGAGGGCTGTAACTCGCCCTCATGAAAGCGAAATCCCTAGTAATCGCGTTTCAACAAGGCGCGATGAATACGTCCCTGTTCCTTGCACACACTGCCCGTCGAATCACTCGAGTTGGGTATGGGTGAGTTACCCTCTGCGGTGGGTTGCGAACCTGTGCTCGATGAGAAGGATTAAGTCGACACAAGGTATCCGTACGGGAACGTGCGGATGGATCACCTCCTTTACATTTTTATAAAGTGTAAACAAACGATAATTTTCGTGTGCACTAGATTTGAGTAATTTAATAAGTATTGCGAGTGCCTTTCGTACGCCACACCAATTTAATTCTTATTTGAGTTACTGCAAAGTATATAATAACTAGTTAATGCTGGTTACAAAAGAACGTAAACAATTTATTTTAATATTTTTCTTAATGCTAGTTTTATTGTTCCTTCAGGGCTCATTGAGTGAATAACTAGTGTTTGCTTTAAAGTCCTGAGGAATGATTCAGTATGATCATACTTAGCTGTATAAGGTTTCTTCCTGAGGAATGGAATGCTTAATTGTGAGAAGAAACCATATAAGTAGCGTAATATCAAGTAATTATTAAAGAATTCCCAGAAGTGAACTCGTTCAACAGTTGCTTCTAAATCTTCAGCTCCAGCCTTAACTAAGGTATTGTCAAAGTCGCTCATCACTAAGTCAGGCTTAAACTTATCGATCTTTTGTTTAACTTCCCATAAATTCTTAACCACTTGGTCAGCATGACGCTTGCCAAGTGAGTGATCACCTTCACGTAAGATTAAGCACTTAAAGACTTTGCATTTTAACTTACGCTTCAGTTTAGTGGCTAGTTTCATGTCATTAGCTTTATTACCAAGAAAGAATAAACGTTTTGGTTTCATCTCATGACTCTTAAAGTAATTAATGAAGGCTTGAGGTTGAGGTTTATAACCACCATGAAAACTCATATACCATGAACCAATAACGTGAACGCGATCAAGTGAGACCATGAATTTATTAAAGTAGTTACAAATTTATATAAGATATGAAAATAATTGTAGGTTCAACAAACCCTGCTAAAGTGAACGCTGTTAAGCGAGTAGCTGAGCAATTATTTGATGAAGTTGAAGTTAATGGTTTAAAAACTAATTCAGGGGTTAGTGACATGCCAATGAGTGAACAGGAAACAATGACTGGTTCAATTAATCGTGCAAGGATTGCGAGCAATCAAGGAGATTTTGGTATTGGTATTGAAGGAGGAGTTAGTGACACTAAACAAGGAATGTTCTTATTCGCTTGGATTACAATAATAAATAAAAATAAAATTAGTCTCTCATGCACTAATAAGATTCTCCTGCCAGAAAACATTGCTAGTGAATTAAGGAATGGAAGAGAGCTAGGCCCATTAATTGATGAATTAACTGGCCAGGAGAAAGTCAGTCACTCTGAAGGCGCTTTTGGGCTATTAACTAAAGGATCTATAAGCAGGGTTAAGTCATTTGAGAACGCTGTCTATTGTGCTTTCATGAAATTCATTAACAAGGAATACTACTAATATAATTCATCCATTATTTCTTTAGGTAGTGTACGAGTATCAATTGGTTTCCTAATAAAACGATCAGCACCCAGGTCTAAACCAATACTATTGTAAGCTAGATCATTATTCATAAAGTAAACCTTTTGGTCTGAATTAATCTTCTTTATTTCCTCAAAAAAAGTTAAACCACTAATCTTAGGCAACCTTATTTCAGTAATAACTAAATCAGGTTTGAATTCCTGATAAGTTTTTAAACCCTCTTCAGCATTATTAGCAGTTAAAACTTTAATAGGATAAGTCCGAAGAATTAACTCAATTAATTTAAGAGTATTAAAGTCGTCATCCACAATTAATAATTTCTTATCTAAAGTCATAATCTTTTTTCAATTAAAAAATACTTTTTAACTGTTTTGGTAAATCTCTAAAGCTTCCTCAACTGGTAAATCATAACCTTTAGCAACACATTCAACACTGCAAAGACCATGAGAAAAACGCAATTCTTCACCAAGGATTAAATCAGGACGGGCAGCTAATAGATCATTAATATTATTATGACACCATTCACCATCAAGATTAGATTTATAACAAACACAACAAACTCTTACAGGGTTTTTTTCAACAATATAATCACTAACTAACATTGGATTTTAAGTGGAAAAATGTTCTTTTTTTAAAGTTTATGGAATGAGCCTGCCTCGCCGCGATTTGAGGCAGGCCCTCCCATCACAGCAAAAATGTGATGAGTATGAATAAGTTTAATAAACTAATAATTCTCTTTAAGTACTTTATGAAAAGCCTAATATTATTAATAACTCTTTTCTTCATCACGATAATAATCTCACCTTCATTAATGAGTTTTAGAGTTAATGAAGTTACCTTTAATTACACAATAGCTGGTTGTGGAGAAACAATTAATGGAACAGCAACTCGCGCCCCGCAAGAGGATAAAACCGCAATGATAGATTTAAACGGTACTAGCTTGGTTTACGAGCGAGGAGTTAACCATTTATGTTGCCGTAAAGTAGAAGTTAATTACACAATGGATAATCAAATAATTAATATTTATGAAAAGTGGAGTGGGCTTGGCTGCAGGTGTGAATGTTACACAGATATTAAAGCAATAATTAATGGTTTAAGTCAAGGCGAGTACGTGGTAAATGTTTATGAAACAGGCATTGAACCAGAAACTAATGAAACCATGACTCCAAGACTATTAGTCACCCAAATAGTGCAGCACCCTGGCTTAACAAGCCCATAAGCACGAAGTAAACAATCACGCCAAAAACAATAAGTATTACAGCCAGGATCGCAAATAATTTAACACCCATCTTAGCCTTAACCTTAACGTTCTCAGGCTGAGCTTTCTTTGCAAAAACGTAACCAGCGTAAACGTCAGGCAAGTTAATCTTATACCAATCTAAGTGTTGATCAATAGGGTACTTAGTTAAGTAATCATTAATAATCTCAACACGTGACTTCTGAATAGGCTCCATAATAAAAATAGTAAGACTGAAAACTTTAAAAACCCTTTTCAACTTTCTAAGAGCTTAAGGGCTCATAGTTCAGTAGTAGAACGTCCGTTTTGCAGGCGGAAGGCCGCGGGTGCGATTCCCGCTGAGTCCAAGTCAGTGATTAAGATCAATGTAAAAACTCTTGATTTCTAAGTGTGGTTCGGACACAAAAAAGTATACTCACACTTCAAACAGTTATTATGCCAGAAGAAGTGCCTAAAGAAATGTTATTAGAACTTCATGAAATCTTATCAAAGGATCATAATATAGTTGTTTATAATTTTGGCAACCCAAACTCCACTCACATTTCAGTTGATGACTTAAGCAGTTTTCTTGAAAGTATCTCTGATTTTAAAACAGATAATTTTAGAGTGATTTACTTCAATGATTTTAAAGAGGGTTCTGATTGTATCTTTAGTGAAAAGGGGTCACCTAAATGTAATACTTGTCATCTAGCAGATCTTACTAAATTAAAAAAAAGGTTCAACTTTTTGAATACTTACGTAGGAACATTAAATGTTAACAATAGAAAAATCAAATGGCATCACTCAGGTACAGAGCTTTTTTGTTATACCAAAAAAGAACAAATTGACTTTGATTACAAAATCAAAAGAGTCTTTGCAACTTATGGTTTTACTCTTAAAACAAATGAAGGACTAGTACTAATACCAACCAATCAAACTTTCTTACCTTTATTATAAGCAGTCCTTAATAACTTAGTTAAGGCTTTACCTAATGTCTTATTATGCGCGTGTATGTTGACCCACTCATGTGTTGGATCTTGGATTGAAATTGTGACTAACTCTTCATCACTAACTAGGATTCGTATACCAGGTAGTGTGTAGTGTTTTATGTTAACCCCTGCTTTCTTTACTGCTTTTAACCGTTCAGGATCTGCTTTATTATTGTTTACTAGTATGTACCTGCTTGACGCTTCTCTTCCTTTGGCTGAATAACGTCTCTTTATTGAAGGATACCAATCCTCTATCTTAAAATCATCACTTGTAGCCCAGTACTCGTGTTCGTAATTAAAGTGCTCAGCCACTCGCTTAGCAAAATTAACTTTTCCAGTGTTAATAGTAACTAAGTCACTAATATCTTTTTTACCAATTTGCTTAACAGCACTCCTCACTTGATCACGAATAATTGATAACTCATTAAGTTGCTCATCAACTAACCCGTAAAGACCTGTTTTTGGATTCACTACTTTGTACTTCTTTGGTTTAGATGGAACTACTTCAACAAGCCCTTTCATCTCTAATACATTAAGTGAATCATAGATTCTCCCAAAAGGCACACTACTTACTTTTGATATCTGGAAAGCACTTGCTGAGCCAAGCTTGATTAATGCAATGTATGCTTCACTTTCATACTTGTTTAATCCTAGTTTACGTAAAAGATCCTTCATTACAACCATTGAGAGTTGTGCTAAGTTTATATCTTTAACTAAAAACTATATAATAAACATGATCAGTGAAATAAAACTAAAGTTTTTGAACGAGTTATTGCAAGAGATCACTGAGGACCATGAGAGGGTTGCTGACTTACTTGAAAAAATTTGCCCCGGCAATTTTGAGGAATGTGATCCTGAGTTAAACTCTGGAATGGAAGCTAAGGATTGTCCTTATTTTAAGTTATGCAATATCATGGGCAGTTACTCATTGCTTGATCCTGAAGAGCAAGAAAAAGCAGACGAATTCCTTGAGCGTTTCTATGTTGGTTTAAGGCAGCGCAGAACAAAGGATAATTCAATGTATGCTTAATTTAATTTTTTTTTCAATTATTTTTATTAATTAACTTAAACTGACATGCATAATGAAGGCTTTTTTTATAGGTCGAATGCAACCATTTCATAATGGCCACTTTAAAGTCTTAAATCAGTTATTAAATAATAATGAATTAATTATTGGTATTGGTTGTCCAGCAGATTACTCTCAAGCTAACAGGCAATTATACCCTTTCTTTTATAAAGAAGTCAGGCAGATGATTTATGAAAGCCTAGCAGGTGATTATCAAATAATCAGGGTTAATAATAATGAGAGTAACGATGTCTGGGTTCAGCAAATAATTGACTGCATTGGTAGTGATTACACTCTTTACACTGGCAATGAATTAGTTAAACAAATATTTAGTGGTGTCGGGATCAAGGTTATTGACTTGGACCGTTGGGAAGGGATTAGTGCCACCTTGGTTAGGTCTCTGATTTATCAAGGTAATGAGTCTTGGAAAGAACTCGTGCCTAAAGGCACAATCAAAGTATTATATGAAGTTAATGGCCTTAAACGATTAAAGCTTCTTACTTAACCTTTTCTGTACTTTATCACTTGTTAACTCCCTGAGAGCGTGACTGCCTATCCAACGCGCGGTCTTATCGCTTGATTTTTTTAACTCTTCTGCTACCTTAATCGCTTCCCTATTTAGTTTGATGTTTCTTTTACCTATACTCCTTAAAGCCCAGTTTACTGCTTTCTTAACGTAATTCCTTTCATCTGTTGAGTGTTTTTTTATTAATTCAAAGTATTTTCTAAAAGCTTTATCTGGCAGTTCTTTGCGGTGAACCGCGTAGTGACAAATAATCACAAAAGGCATTCGCTTAACCAATTCTTCCTCACGATTAACCCATTCACTGATTATTTGGTCTGCTAGTTTTGTTTTTGAGAATAAGTGAGCGGTCATGTCAACATGATCCCATGACTCAAAGCGTAAAGCCCAACTATTGAGTTGTTCCATAGTAACTTTAGCAGGATCCTCAATAAAAGAAGCTAGCATCATTACTTCATGGATTCCAGTGTCATATAATTTTAGGGCCAATTCATGGTTTATACCTATCTTCTTAGCTATTTTTCTTAATTCATTTATTGTTATGCCTAAGACTTCCTTACCAGTGATGCCAAATCTTGCCATGCCTGCAATATTCTTTTCATTGCGCATTGACTTTAATTTCTTAATTACTTCAGCATAATTCATTTTAAACTACTTTAAAGTATTCTATTAAGTAAAGGATTAATAAGATGACTAACGTGGCTGACACCATTTTTAACACAAAAAATATTGCTCGACCTTTACTAATCCTAGCTAAGAATACACCTAATAATGAAACAAGGATAACTGATAAAGTAAATGAAGCATAAAAAGCGTGTTCAATTATTATTGGTAATAAAAAAGGTATTAGTAGTAAAATCATGAATAATAAAGGTGTTAACCCATCAACTAATGCAACAATTAAGCTAGCTCGTTGACTGGCTTCACTTAACTTAGTTCCTTTTAATTTACGCATTAAGTGTTTTTCTAATAATTTTACTTTATGGGTTCGCTCAGCTGACTCAGTAACATAAGCACCCCATAAACCCGAAACCCCAACAGCAATACCTGAACCAAGGCATGAGAAGATAATAATGCTTGGGTCACGAACTTGAGCAAAGAATAAAGCAATTAATACGCCTAGGACTGTTAGTACGCCGTCAAAACCATTCTTGGTGAAACTGCGCCGAGCTATATCATTATGGTAAACTTCACTTAAAAAAGTTTTAATGTTCATTTATCAACCTTAGGTACTTCAATTAATTTCTTACTGCCTAACACTACTTTATCCAAACTATGAACTACCGCGCCTTGTTTTTCAATAATCTCCTCAACAGCTTCATAATCAATATTTGTTCCATCAAGCACTATTGACACACTCTCAGTTTTCTCATCAATCGCGTAAACATCAATGTTAACATTATTAACACTCTTGTGTCGAGCAATAGCCCTGCCTAATTGAAGAATGCTTGGGCGATGAGGTTTTAATACATCTAATACAAGAACTCGTGCTGGTGCCTGCTTCTTATTAACCATGAATAAAGTGAATAATTCCTTACCTATAACTTTATTGGTCCCTCGCGTAAAACCTTTTTAATAGTGGTGTCATAGATCGTGCTAGGCATTACCTCTGGCAATCGACCATAATTGATTACGAAGTCAACAGGTAATTTTGGAACAGTATAAGGGTTTGGCTCTCCACTTAAGTTAGCGCTGGTCGCGGTGATTGGTTTGCCAAATTGTTTAACTAATTCCAGAGCAATAACGTGATCTGGGATTCGGAATCCAACCTTGATCTCGCCGCTAGTCAGGATTGATGGGAACTTCTTATTTTTCACAATAAGGGTTAATGGCCCGGGCATGTATTCTTTAACAAGTGCTTCAACGTCCCGAGGAATAACAGCGTACTCCTTGATCATCTCAAGTGAGTCAACTATAACGCTTAATGGTTTATTTAAAGGCCGTTTCTTAATCAGGAAGGCTTTCCTTATAGCTAATGGGTTCATAGCATCAACCCCTAAGCCATAACAAGTCTCAGTCGGGTAAATCACGAGCCCGCCTTGTTGTAGAACTTTCACTGCTTCTGGAATAGTCTCGCCGGTCATTATCAAAAATGATTTAATCAGCGCTTCCTTAAAAATAATTGTATGAACAAGCTACTAATCATTGTTGGTTCAGGGAATAATAACTTCAAAGAGATAATGGATAAATCGAGCAATAAGCCTAAGATGGTGGTTGAGAACTTCTTCGAGATTAAGGATAAAGGTGTTGACCTATTGAACGTTTACGATTTTTACGGCCAGTACGGCCTAAACAAGACTGACTTTAAGACTGAGGATTATCAAGCGATATTAATGATAGGTTTCTCAGGAATGATAAACCCTCGCGTAGAGCAAAATAAGTTATTAGTCCCAACTACTTTCTCAAGAGCTGATATTAAAAAAATAGGCAGAAGCGATTACAAAAAATTAAGATTTGAAGGTTATCAAACAAAGTATGACAATAAGTTTGGGAAAAAAATAGCCAAGGAATTAGGCAGGGTTGAGGAAATACACTTATTGTCAGTTAAAGAAAAAATTGTTGGCTTTAAATTAGCGGATAACCTGAAACTAGTGCAGCGACCAGGTATTTTTGGAGGCAACGTAGAATTATCAGGTTTGGGTGGTGTTTTTAAGAAAAAACTGCCAAGCGGCGAGGAAACACAATCATTGTTCGGCTTCCTAGATGAACAATCGATTGACGCTATTGACCTGGAGAGCGGTTTTGTTTTAAAAAAAATAAAACATGAACTGCTGGGCTTCATATTAATACCATTTGATTTCCCAACAAAACTTGAGTACTTTGAGTTTAAGAAAGAGGGCGGGCAAGAAGGAATAATTAAAAAATTAACACAATTGATTGATGAATTAATCAACTTATGGGTAAACAAACCGGGCTTATTCAGCAAATAATAATCTTTTTAAACTAATTAATTCAATTCAAGTAATATAAATGAACTTTGATGAATTATTTGAGCAGGAAATTGAAAAACTAATTGTTTATTTAGGTAAACCGCCAGGGGGCCTTGACAATTACATAACAATCGCCCGGAAAGTTGGTGGGGAAATACTAATAAAACCAGTAGAAGAAGTGTTGTTGCTGGGCGAGAACGATGAAGTCTACATAATACTTACTAGGGATATTAAGAAAGGCTTAGCTGTTATTCTTGAAGAAATTAATATCAGGGAAGTAGACGTCAATGAACAGCAGGCCTATGAGTATGATAAAGGTGAGTTCATACCACTATATTAGTGCCGCTAATAGTTTTAGTTATAGAAACCCTTATAAAGCCTTCAAACTTTTTCTGACATAGTGGTCGAAAATGAGAAACTAAAATAATCGTTTCAATATCCTACAACTAGCAATAGTTGGAGACCACGCGATAAAAAAAAACCATTTCACTACCTGAGTCAAAACTCAGTGTAGGTAGGTGCTGAGAACTTATGTTCATTGAAGCCGTTGCATTGGCGTGTGAGATTAATAAATTTATTTAATCTTCACAGGGAAATGAAAATGATTTTTCATCCCAGATGCTAAATTTAGTTAGTCGGATTAAAAAAACAATACGCTGTTAGGTGGATGACTTGGCTTGGGTGCCGATGAAGAGCGTGGCAAGCTGCGATAAGCCATGGGTAGCCGCATGCAGGCATTGATCCATGGATCCTCGAATAGGACTTCCGAACTCTTCGGAGTTACTCACGCATGTGAGGGGGAACGCGGGGAATCGAAACATCCTAGTACCCGCAGGAAAAGAAATCAAATACGAGATGCCGTTAGTAGAGGCGATCAAAAGCGGTATAGGGCAAACCGAACGATAACAAGTGATTGTTATTGAATGTGGTGTTCGGACCTCCACTAATCAGTCAATAATGAATCTTAAGTCCACTGGAACGTGGCGCCATAGAGAGTGACAGCCTCGTAAGAGTAAGTTATTGAGTGTGAGGAGTGTTCCAGAGTAGCAGGCATTGGAAATTGTCTGTGAATACAGGAGTCAGCAACTTCTAACCCTAAACACAACCCAAGACCGATAGCGAATAGTACCGTGAGGGAAAGTTGAAAAGAATCCTCAATAGGGAAGTTAAAAGATCCTGAAACCTAATAGTTACGGTTGTTGCGGCTTAAAAGAGCTAATCCGTGAAGCGATTCAAAGAGATTTGTTAAGCGAAGGAATTAGTAGTCGAGGTTGCAACGTAGATTTGGGATAATCCGCCAGGGAGTTTACGTCAGTGGCGAGACTAACCGCGTTAAACGGTGTGTCAAAGCGAAAGCGACATAGCCCGCAAGCAATGAGGGGCGTGGTGTTAATAGCGCCTGGAGTCACTGGTGTAAGACCCGAAGCCGACCGATCTAGCCGTGGGCAAGTTGAAGTCTCCCGGAAGGGGGATGGAGGACTGAAGAGGTTCTGTGTACAAGCGTTCTTCTGACCTGTGGCTAGGAGTGATAAACTAATCGTGGCCGGCGATAGCTGGTTCCTCCCGAAGTAGGCTACAGTCTAGCCTGCCCGGAGATAGTGTAGAGCGTAGAGCTACCAATCGAGTATTTAGGGTTCGAAAGGGCTCGGTATTCTGTTGAACTCCGAAGTTTTATACGTCGTTGATGGGTGGAGTCGGGGGCGCGGGGTAAGCTCGTGTCCCGAAAGGGGAACAACCCCACCTTGGGTTAAGGCCCTTAAATCCTAACTAAGTGAGGAAGAATATCTGCATTCAAAAACAATGGGGAGGTAGGTCTAGAAGCCGCCATCCTATAATAAGTGCGTAACAGCTTACCCATCTAGAATGTAGGTTTCCAAAATGGACGGGACTAAGTTAGGTGCCGATACCCAAGACCCTCAGTAAAATGAGTGATGTGGTAGGGAGGCGTCCTATGTGCTTAGAAGCACGGATTTGAGTTCGTGTGGAGCGCTTTGGATTGAGAATCCTGGCAAGAGTAGCATCTGAGAAGGGTGAAAATCCCTTCCGTCGTAAGGGCAAGGGTTCCTCAGCTCTGCTTCGTCAACTGAGGGTTAGTCGTGGTCTAAGGCATACCTTAATCGGGAATGCCGAAAGAGAAACGGGTTTATATTCCCGTACCATGCTTGTACGAGCGGTGACGCAAGGCACTTGGTCGTGACGCTTCCGGTTAGGCTTGGCAACGCT
>Ga0180433_10009957_pt1 | contig 11532 bp, 9 predicted proteins | sample SS_ome_8_FD_132980 | JGI IMG/M metagenome (GOLD analysis project Ga0180433, IMG submission 132980) | Hypersaline lake sediment archaeal communities from the Salton Sea, California, USA - SS_1_D_1 metaG | ecosystem: Environmental > Aquatic > Non-marine Saline and Alkaline > Hypersaline > Sediment... | reverse complement strand
GCACAGAGAATTCGGGCAGATTTTGGTCCGCACCTGGACAAAGTTCTGGTAGTCGATTGCCGGACACAAAATTAAATGCCTTGCCGCCATCACTCGGATTCTGCGATTTTAGCCTGATTTAAGGGCGATAGGCCGATAAGGCATTCTTTGCTTGATTTTGTCAGGTCCTTTTGGTATCCTACGGTTATTAAGGAGAAACCGTGTCTTCTAAGGAGAAAACACCTTATGTTTCTTGGAAGGAACGTTTTTAGAACGACAATTTTGTTGATTTTTGCGGCTGCGGTTTTGCTTTTGCTCACTGGTTGCGGCCCGGGCCAGCCGTTTGAGATCGAAGAACTGCTCACACCGTAACTCACGGCGACGGTACGTAAGAGACTACTACGAGTCCGTGGCTTGGTAAACCAGCCTTTTCAAGAGTGAGGGCCTTTTTTCCAAATTTTTCTTAAAAAAGAGGCGCAATAAACCAGGCAGCGCGGCGTCTATACCTATATTGGTGATGCCAGACCGTTAATGTTAATAGTTGTTCCACGTAATAGCTCGTGCAGTTGTTGGTGTAATTTCATTTAGATTTGTCCTTATTTTTATGAAGAAATGATGTAACGGATGTCTTAGCTTAGCGTTATATCTATATGAACGTCAGTCGAACCTTGTATCGCTTGTAATCTTGTTACGAAAGGTCTCAGGGTGAAGAAGTCCAGAATAATAATCATAGTGGTTGTAGTAATAATAGTGGTTGTTGCTGGTGGGGGGATGGCGGTGAAGTCCAGGTTTAAGGCCCCGGAGATGACAACGACTGTCCGCGTCGAATATGCTCAGGGCGGCAAGTTAATTGAGTATGTCAGCGCCCCCGGCGAAATTGAGCCACTAAGAAACGTTGAAATCAGCGCCAAAGTGTCAGCACGCGTAGTGGCGCTGCCGCATGATGAGGGGGCCACCGTCACCAAGGGGGATCCGAACGCCGATCCGCCCGTGCTACCTTCCGTGCTGGTCAAGCTCGATTCAAAAGACTGGCAGAGCCAACTGGATTCGGCGCAGGCCAGCCGGAACGCACAAGCTGCCCAGAGTGAAGTGGAGAAGGCCAGGATAGAAAGCCAGAAGGCGAGTCTTGTCGGCCTTGCCGCTTCTTTGGAGCAGGCCAAACGCGACATGGAGCGTCAGAAGGGACTGCTGAAATCAAACGATATCGCCCAGGCGACATTCGACCAGAAGGAAGCCCTGTATGATGAACTCAAGGCCCAGTATGCGGCCGCCGAAAGCACACTACAAGCTGCGGAGTTGAATCTGATCGTTCTTCAGCACAATCTCGAAGCGGCCGATGCCCGCATAGACCAGGCCGAGGAGGCCCTTAGCTACACGACCATTGTCTCGCCAATCGATGGAACCGTTACTCGCCTCAATGCCGAGGTGGGCGAACTGGTTATGACCGGCACAATGAACAACCCCGGCACGATCATCATGCAGGTCGGCGACCTGTCAGAGATGTTGGTAATCGCCCAGGTGGACGAGGCGGACGTTGCCAAACTCAAGGTGGGCCAGAAAGCCCGCGTGCACATACAGGCCTGGCCGGACAGGATCTTCGATGGCGAGGTCAGGACGGTTGCCCTAAGTCAACAGTTTGGCATGCAGGGCACGAAGTACTATGAAACTGAGGTGCTCTTGATAGATCCCAACGAACAAGTGTTCACCGGGATGACTGCCGATGTCGACATCGCCGTGGCCGAACATGGGGATGTCTTAATCGTTCCCAGTCAGGCTGTCCTGGGTCGTAAAGTTGACGAACTGCCTGTGAAGATCAGGGACAAACTCACCGAGCAGGAGAAGAAGAAGGCTTTCGCTTCAGTGGTATATGTTTACAAGGACGGCAAGGCCGTAGCGACGCCGGTCAAGATCGGGGCCAGCAACACTACTCAGACGGTCATTGAATCCGGCATCACGGCCGAAGACAAGATCGTCATCGGACCGTATAAGGAACTGGAGAAACTCAGGCACGAGCAGAGAATACAGGATGAGCGAGAATCAGAAGAAAAGAAACGAGATGCTCAAGCTGAAGCTGACGAAGAAACTAAAGACGATGCCAACGATGGTAGCTGAAGCTGAGAAGCCGATCATTCGACCGGAAGTTGATAAACCCGTCATTCGACTCAGGGAAGTCAAGCGGGTTTACAAGGTCGGTGTCGAACGCATCCATGCGCTTGACGGCATTGATCTTGACATACGTCAGAATGAGTACGTTGCCGTAATGGGGCCGTCCGGTTCCGGCAAGAGCACGCTCATGAATGTCCTCGGCTGCCTTGATCGGTGCACCAGCGGGACCTACGAGCTGAATGGCCGGAACACGACGCGTTTAAGTTCCGGCGGCCTGGCCCATGTGCGCAACACCCAGATTGGCTTCGTATTCCAGTCGTTCGAGCTGCTACCCCGTCTAAACGCCCTCAAAAACGTTGAGCTGCCTTTGATTTATGCGGGGGGCGCCACCTGGCTGTCCCGCCGAACACAGGCCAAAGAAAAGCTGGTGCGCGTCGGACTATCCGAGCGGATCAAGCATCGCCCGAACCAGCTTTCCGGTGGAGAAAAGCAACGCGTTGCCATTGCCCGGGCGCTGAGCAACAATCCCAGCATCCTCCTGGCCGACGAACCCACGGGTAACCTGGACAGTAAAACAAGCGAGGGTGTCCTCAAGTTGTTCGATCAGCTCCACCGTGAGGGCCAGACGATTATTATAGTCACACACGAGGAAATCGTGGCACGTCACACCGAGCGCATTTTGCATATGCGTGATGGACGGATCATTTCGGATGAGAAGACCGGAGCGAACCGAGTAAAACCCGGCAGTCAGGAGGCTGAGAATGAATAGGCGCACGGCATTGTCCGGCCGGACAGACGAGTGGGCGAAGGTCGCCGCAGCAGGGAGGCGACCATGAAACGATTGATCGCGGCACCTTTGCTGTTCGTTGCTCTTCTTCTGCAGAGCATTCGCCTGGCTATGGGCCAGATCTGGGCCAACAAAATGCGCTCGACGTTGACCACGATTGGTATCGTGATCGGCGTGGCCGCAGTCACAGCGGTCATCGCTGCCCTGACCGGTCTGAGGGCCAAGGTGCTCAAGGAATTCGAGACGTTCGGGACCAACAAGATTTTCATCATTCCACATTGGCCGCGTGAAGGGAAATTCAGGCATTTCAATTGGCGGCAGATCCGTTTCACGCCGAAACAATTCGAGAATCTGCTGGAGCGATGCCCATCCATCGAAGACTACACGCTGATGACCGACCGAAGCCGAACCGTCTATCACGGTGTTCACAGTATAGATGGGGCTAACGTCAACGGCATAAATCCTTCCTGGCATCAGATCGAGAATCGCTCCGTCGTCGATGGCAGGCCGTTCACGCTAATGGACGAAGAGAATGGCTGGCAGGTTTGTCTAATCACCCCGGACGTGAGGGATGAGCTGCGATTGGAGCGTGACTGCATTGGCAAACGGATTGTCATAGGCCGGCGCAGCTACGAGATTGTAGGCGTGGTCGAGGGCCGCGTGAAAGGCGGTATGTTCGGCGACATGGGATCGTCGAAAGAGGTCTTCATCCCCTTCGAAACCGCATGGCGGCTATGGGATCCCTGGATATACGCCATGGCCAGTTGCCGAGCGCCGGAGCTGTCCAGGGAAGCCCAGGCGGAACTGCGTTTCTATCTGCGACAGGCACGTCGTCTCGGGCCGGGCGATCCGGATACGTTTCGGCTGGAGGTGATCGAGGAGTACCTCAGGTCGTTCGATAAGGTAGCGATGGCGATTACGGCAGTGGCCGGCGGCGTGGTGGGAATCTCCCTGCTCGTAGGCGGCGTCGGCATTATGAACATCATGCTCGTTTCGGTCTCCGAGCGCACGCGCGAAATCGGTCTGCGCAAAGCAGTAGGCGCCAAACCCTCGGCTATTCTACTGCAGTTTCTGGTCGAGGCAATCGTGCTGTGCCTGTTCGGCGGGCTGTTGGGCATCCTGATCGGGCAGGGCATGACATCCATGATCGCCAAGATACCCAATGCCGGTCTCGATATGGCCTATATCCCCTGGGAGGCCATTGCTCTTTCCTTCGGTTTTGCCGCCACGGTAGGCGTGTTCTTCGGCATGTTCCCGGCAATCAAAGCCGCCCGACTCGATCCTATTGAGGCACTTAGACATGAGTAGAATATTCTTGCATAGACGATATCGAATTGCTGTTGTCCTTGGGTTGGCACTGATTTCATTGAGTGGATGCCTGGATTATCTCACATCTGACGGGCCTCCAAGGGTCACAATTGCGCCCGAGAGGCTCCGCGAGATTGAGTCACTTGAGCTACAGGAGGCCAAAGAACAGGAAAAGGGGCCGGTCATAGACACCAACGAAGTGCCGGCCGAGGAGATTGCGCTCAGCCTGGAGCAATGTCGGGCGCTCACATTGGGCAACAATCTTGACCTGAAGGTTCAACTCATCAATCCAGCCGTTGCCGCCGAAAGAGTCAACCAGGAGCGAGCCAAGTTCGAGGCGGTATTCAGCGCCAATGCAGGAGTCGGCAAGACCGACACTCCCGTGCCGTCGACTCTCGACATTGCCGGCTCGAATGTGGACTATTCGTACGATGGCCTCGGCGTTAGTGTGCCCCTGCGGACAGGGGGGACGCTCAGATTCGACTTTGCCGAAAACAGGAACAAAACCGACTCCATATGGTCCATATTCAACCCTTCCTACTCCTCGGATATGTCGCTCTCCCTTACCCAGCCATTGCTGCGAAACGCCGGCCGTCGCGCCAGCACGTATAGCATCCACATCGCTGAGTACGACCGGCAGATCAGCGATGCCCGGACGAAACTTGAGGTGATACGAGTTCTCGCCGCGGTGGATCGCGTGTATTGGCGTCTTTACGCAGCGCGGATGGAGCTGGATGTCCGCAGGAAGCAATATGATCTGGCCAAGGAGCTTTACGAGCAGGCTATCCGCTTCGTGGATGCAGGTGAAAAGCCGCAAGTTGAGGTTGTTCGCACGGAGGCCGGCGTGGCGCAGCAGCTTGAGGCCATCATTCTTGCCGAGAACAACGTGCGAGATCGAGAACGTGATCTAAAGCGAACACTCAACAAGAGAGGCCTCGGAATGCAGACGCTCACTGTGGTAGTTCCCGCCACGGTACCCGACCCCGTCCGCTACGACCTTGAGAGACGCCGCCTGGTTAATGTGGCAATTGGAAATAGGATGGAAATGCTCGAGCTGGAACTGCAGATCGCACAGGATGTCGCCACATCCGATTTTCTGAAGAATCAGGCGCTGCCGCTGGTCACAATGGATTACCGGTACAACATTAACGGTCTGGGGCCGACCCAGGACGACTCGCTTGATTTGCTCTTCGACAAGCGATTCGAGGACCATCGCGTCGGATTCCAGCTCTTTGTGCCGTTGGGAAACAAGGCGTCCAGGAGCCGGATGCAGCAGGCTCTGTATCTGCGCAGGCAGCGGCTGGCCACCCGGGATAGTCGTCAGGCACTTATCGAGCTTGAGGTGCTTAACGCCATAGATCAAGTCGAAGCGAACTGGCAACGCGTTCTGGCCAGCCGCCAGCGGGCGATTCTGGACGGTCGGTTGTTTGGGGCCGAGCAGCGTCAGTTCGAGTTAGGATTGCAGACGGCCACCGACGTTCTCCAGGCACAAGCGAATTTCGCCAACGCCCAAAGCGCCGAGATTGCGGCACTCACCGAGTACCAGATATCGCTTGTCGATTTGGCCTTCGCTACCGGCACACTGCTTGGCGCCGCAAAGGTCGAATGGGAACCTCTTGCCTCACCGGGTGATTTCCAATAATATATGCCTGCCCTGCGACTTGCAGGGTACACAGCTCATTTTTGAAAGGGCATATCATGGAAGAACAAAGTGTCGAAGGCAGTGAGAGTGTAGTCGAGAACCAGGGCGAACCGGTGGCCCCGGCCGAGCCAACGGTCCCGGAGCAGCCAAATATCCCGGCCGAGCCAAAAAGCGCCGAAGAGCCGAAGGGGCCGAAGGCGAACAAGAAGCTCATGGTCTGGGGTGGGGCGGCGCTCGCAGTGGTCGTTGTTTTAGGGGGGCTGACCTATTATCTGCTACCGAAAATCAGGGCCATTGGCTGGTTCTCGAATCAGATGATAGCAGTCTACATCGCGGTGGGGGTAATCGGCGGCAGTATCCTGGCGGGTTTTCTGTTCAGAAAACCCCTGCGCACAAGGCTTAGGATGCGGAAGGTAGTCAGAGACGATCCCGACATCAATGACTGGCTGATCGTCTTCTCATGGACACCCAAGGTGCTCTACGCGCCGACTGTTATCGCGTCATTCATAGCGGCGATTCTTTCGTGTTTTGATGGCATCCGGCCGGAAGCGATCGGTGGCATCTGGGCTGCGGTGTTCTTCCTCAATTTCCTCGTCGAGGAATACAACATCAGCATCAAGATTCTGCTCATTGCCGTTGTCGGTATCGGTTTCTTTCTCCTATGGCTCCACCTGCTTGGCTGGGTCATGCCTTTCCTCAGATTGTTCAAGAGCATCGCTCTTTCTATCAACGCTACGTTCTTTCTGGTAGCGGGTTTGCTTGGGCTTTTTGCGATTCTCGTTTCCTGGCTTAGGGGTCTCTTCTACTACGTGACAATTACCCCCAACTACATGAATCTGCAGGAGGGTCCGACCGAGTCCGGGGAGCAGATAGGCCGGGAGGACTACAACAGTCGCATCGACACGAGTGATTTTTTGGAGCGGCTGATGGGTTTTGGGCGGATCATAATTACGTTTAGAGAAGACAGAAAAAGAGAGCCGATTGTCGTTCTTGTCTGGCAAATCCAGAAGAAAGCGCAGATGCTGGAGCGAGTGCGCGGCAAGCTCGCCATAGACCAGCATGCATCCCTAACGTAAACGCCAGCATGTTTCACGATGGTAGGGAGATGGTGTTTTGCCGGGAGGAATCCCTTGCCTACTCTTCGACCTCGGGGCAAGACATGATATAGTCCAGACACTCGCTCATCTTTGCCGTTGCCACGGCGATGCTGCTGTCGGCGGCTCCGTAGTAGAGATGGATCTGATCGGTTTCCTTCTGGACAACAGCGCCGTTCGGAAATACCACGTCGCTTACGTCGCCTATGCGCTCATAGGGCGTGGTTGGCCCGAGCACCCACTCATCTCCCCGTCGCATAACTTTCCACGGAGAGTTCAAATCCAGCAGCGCCAATCCGACGCGATAAATCGCTCCGGCGGTTGTGACCCGTACGCCGTGGTAAAACAACAACCACCCCTGCGGTGTCTCAATCGGCTGACAGGCCAGACCGACTCTCTGGCCGTCCCAAAATGCGTGTCGTGTCTTTATCAATGGCCTGTGATCGCCCCAGTGTTTGAGGTCCGGCGAGAAACTGATCCACATGTGAGCTTCGCCGCGAACGATCGGTCGGTGGATTAGAGCGAATCGGCCGTTAAATCTTCGTGGGAACAGGCAGGCATCCTTGTCTTCAGGCGGTAAAAGAGCTCCAAGTCGGGCAAAAGTCTTGAAATTCTTGGTTATAGCCAGAGAAACCACAGGCCCGCCTTCACTGAATGAGACATAGGTCACAGCGAATTGCTTTTGTTCTTCAAGCCAGATAATTCGAGCGTCTTCGAGACCCCATTTTTCTTCTCGCGAATTTTGGTCCGCCTCCAGAGTCGGAGTTGGATCGATTTGCCAGTTCGTGAAGCCATCGGCGCTGCGTGCGACGGTCAAATGTGAAAATCCCCGCATATCCTCGACGCGAACCAGAAGAAGCGTTTCGGTATTCAGCTTGGCCGCAGCGGGATTGAATACCGCGTTCGTTGCATACGGCCAGTTTTCGGCGGTCATTATAGGATTTCCATCGAACCGCCGGAAAAGATCATGTGCTTTTTTCTGCCTTGTAAGCTCGGGCATAACTTTGTCTCCCCAGAATGACAAAAGACAACATTATATAACAAACTCAACCAAAGAAAACATGTGTCAGACAATCACGAGGTGCTGAACCACATCCTCGGACGATATTGTCTATTCTTATCGGCAAGATAGTCATTTTCCGGTGAATCAAAATTACGTTTTCACTAATTGAGTTTCGTACAGGCTATGGTACAACTGGCAACTCTGTATCAGCTCTTCGTGCTGGCCCTGGGCTATTATCTGTCCATCGTCCATTACCACAATCACATCAGCAGTGATAACCGTGCTGAATCGATGTGCGATAATAAAGGTCGTTCTGTCGCGCATGACCTCCTCGATGGCGTTGTGAATCTTGGCTTCGCTGTCGGCATCGACCTGGCTGGTCGCCTCGTCAAAGATGAGAATCGCCGGATCTTTCAAGATCGCCCGGGCGATTACGATTCTCTGAAGCTGCCCGCCGCTCAGACCCGTGCCCTGTTCGCCTATCACCGTATCGTACCCTTCTGGTAAAGCGCTGATAAACTCATGAGCATAGGCGCGTCTGGCGGCCTCTTCGATCTCACCTGAACCAGCGTTAGTCTTGCCGTATGCTATGTTGGCCCTGATCGTATCGTTGAACGTAACGATGTTCTGAGTCACCATTGCAATCTGGTTCCTCAGGCTGATAAGCGAGGCATCGCGAATATCGTTGCCGTCTATTAGGATCCGGCCGCTGTCGGGATCATACAACCTGGGGACCAGATTTGCCAATGTCGTCTTGCCGGAGCCGTTCGGACCGACAATAGCTACGTTGTGGCCGGCTTGCACGACAAGGTTTACGCCTTTCAGAACCTGGGATCGTTCTCCGGGATAAGTAAAGGTAACGTCCACGAATTCAATTTTGTCTTTTACGCGTCCGATGTGCTTGGCGTCAGGAGATTCACGCTCGGGCGGCTCGTCCATTACTGCAAAGACCCTTTCAGCCGCGGCATTGGCCTCCTGGATTCTGTTCCATACTCCGCTGGCCTTTCGCACGGATTCGGCCGCTGCTCCCAACAAAACGAGCAGTGCGAAAAACTCCGGACCTTCTATCCTGTTTTCAGTAGCTGCGCTTTGAGTAATCCAGTGGACACCTACGATCAGGGCAAGGGCCCCCCCGATCATGCCGAATACTTCGAGCGTCGGCGTCGTGGCGGCATTGACTTTGGCTATCGTCAGCAACTGTCTGAGCAGTCTTTTGTTTATCGACTTAAAACTGCCTCTTTCATAGTCCTGTTGATTATAGACCTTGACGACTTTCAGACCGGCCATGACACCATTGAGCTTTGAGAGCATTTGTGAACCGGCCATCAGGGATTTTCTCGTAGCCTTCTTCATCTTCCTGCCGAATAAAGCAATCAATCCCACCACAAACGGCCCCATGCACAGGAATATAAGCACGAGTTGCCAGCTCAGAAGCATTGCGCAGATTAACATGAAAAGGGCGTTTAGGGGTTCGCGCAAGGCCCGTCCGAGCATTGTCTTGATGGACGAAGCCATCACATTGGTATCGCGAATGATTCTGCTGATAGTATCGGTAGGCCTTTCGTTGGAAAAGTACGACATCGGCATCTTGATGGCGTGGCCGAACGCATCTTCCCGCATCTGGGTGATAGCCACCTGCATGACCTTGTGCGCCATATAGCCCTGGTAGAACTTTGCCAGGCAGCGAAATATTGTTATCACTCCCATTGCGATGATGATGAACACGACCGCATTGGTTTTGCTCGCCTGGTCCTGCTCTCTTGGCAGGAAGCCAACCGCCCATTGAGCCTTGCCCAGGAGCCCCAGTTTTAACGACCATCGAGTCCTGTGGACGCCGCTCCAGTCTAATCCTGATATGAATTCTCTGTCGTAAGGAGTGTGAAAAGCCAGCTCCAGTTCTGTGGACTGCCCAGGAGAATCATCGTTCTGGCCCGCACGCTCAACCTCGACGACGATTTCAGGCTCCCTCGTAGTCGCCAGCTCCTCCAGAATCTTCGATGCCACGATTGCCGTTCCGGTCTCTGAAGGCCGATACCTGCCGGCGCCCACGATTCTATCGGTGGTCTGTAATCCCGCCAGATGGGCCAGGCTGCCGGCTTCAATGCCCGTTACCCATAGGTTGTGAGTCAACTCCTGCGCCTTGCCCGTCATAACATCTTCCGCGTCGGGCCGATAAATACTCACGCCGTATTTCCAGTCCAACGTCTTGCGATCCACCCAGCCGTGGAGACCTTCATGCCCGAGCATGACCTTCATCAGGGGGATGATCGTCATGAAGCTGACCGACAGCAGGATCGCGACGATTATCGCCGTGCCGAACACCACGATCAGCCTCGGCCATTGAGGCAGGATATATTTGAATATTCGCCAAAAGGGCTTCATTCGACAACTTTCTCCGGTCTTTCAAACGCCGAACGCCGCGCACCCTGTCAGTGTGCCGGCAACAGTCCGGGCACACTAACAAACTTGACTCTGCCGGTCAAGAACAAAGAGAAGTTGACGCGGCATGCCATTTCGGCTATTCTCGTTCTGCGTTCTGCGTGCCGCGTGCTTCGCAGAACGGAGAACGCAGCACGGAGAACGAATATGAAGATCGACCATCTTATTCTGGGCGCCTATGAGACCAACAGCTACATCGTGCGTCAGAGCGAGACTGCCGGAGATTGCCTGATAATCGACACCGGCCTGGACGCCGGCAACCTGCCGGGCTTTCTAACTGAGCACGGCCTGAATCCCGTGGCGCTTGTGTTTACTCATGGCCACGTAGACCATATCGGCGGCGCCACGGCCGTGCGTAGCAGATTTCCCGACATGAAAATCTATATTCACAACCTCGACGCCGAAATGCTCTCCGAACCCAAGGCGAATTTGTCCGGGATGACCGGTATGCCGTTCAGGACCGAGCCGGAAGATGTTTCTTTGACCGAGCAGGACGTGGTTAAGCAGGCTGAAATAGAGTTGCTTGTCCTTCACACTCCGGGTCACACGCCGGGCGGCATTTGTTTGTATTCGAAAAAAGACGGAGTCGCCTTCGTGGGCGATACGCTCTTCGCCGATTCGGTCGGACGAACGGACTTTCCGGGCGGAAGCATGCCGCAGCTTCTCAGCAGCATAAAAGAGAAGCTCTTCGCTCTACCCGACGAGACGAAAGTCTATCCCGGTCACGGCCCCGCTACGACGATAGGCCACGAAAAGGCCCACAATCCATTCTTGGGATAGTCACAGCCAATAAGCAATAGTCAATTCAAGTGACTCCATCGGGGCAAATGGAATAATCTACCTGGCCCGGCTTTTGCCGCATGTATTCGTGGCCCGGTCAATACTGCGATCCGTATAGCCACAAGGCCTGGCCGGCGGGGCCTTTGTCGGTAATGATGACCAGTTTGTCGCTGGCCGGGGTGATGTAGAGGATATTTTCCGGCGGTGTACTGCCGTCATAGCCGATTGGTTCATCGATCTGGCCAGTCCTGGCCCGGTAACGCAGGAGCCGGTCGTTGGCCAGGAAGTACAGGTTGCGGCCCATGAAACGCCGGAATTGATGCAAACACACGGGGCTTGCGTCGCCTGTGGACAAATCCGCCAGCAGTGTGGTGCCTTGTCCCGTGCCGTCCGT
>Ga0180433_10009956_pt1 | contig 11534 bp, 9 predicted proteins | sample SS_ome_8_FD_132980 | JGI IMG/M metagenome (GOLD analysis project Ga0180433, IMG submission 132980) | Hypersaline lake sediment archaeal communities from the Salton Sea, California, USA - SS_1_D_1 metaG | ecosystem: Environmental > Aquatic > Non-marine Saline and Alkaline > Hypersaline > Sediment... | reverse complement strand
GCAGAGCGCTGTGTAGCTGTTCTCCATTGACCAGAACAAAACTAGTATTGTGTCCCGGCTTTTCCCCGAGATTGCCGCGTCGTTTGCAGTAGCGAACTTCTCTCAATGACTAGCAACATACCGTTCGTGGTCATTGCGAGGTCGAGCTAGCGGCCGAAGCAGTCTCTGTCCGAGGAAAAGGACCTTTTTCAACCAGTCCCTATCCCTTACCTCGAACCCTCCGCCGAAAATACCCCGAATTTCATGTATCGACTCGCGCGGTAAAGGGGACTTGAATCCATTGCGAGAGTACCTTAGACTGTTTTTGCTGTAATGAGCGGGGTTTGGATTTGCTCATCCCTGCGTTCTTTTTTGGGATAAGCCAGTGAGAAGATGGCAATTTCATTTCGAGTCAATTACACGCCAGCCGATGCCTATGGGCATGCCTTGGCCGTTCCTCTCTCTCCCTGAGAGATGACGGCATACCCCGATGGCCGCAAGGCCAAATGGTGGGCGACGCCCACTGCTTTCTATTCGATTATTCCTCTTGTCGTGACTGCAGGTGCTGAACTGTTCGATTTGCCTTTGGCAATTTTCGACATGCAAGTCATTGATACGGCACGAAGGAAAAGCTAACATTAATATCATCAGGTACTAGCGACTCCATATCAGCTACGGAGCGCTGAGGACGAATGTGTCAGGAGGCTTGATAATGCCCAAAACAATTGAGGAAATCAACGAGAGAATTCGTAAAGGTCAGGCAGTGGTGGTCACTGCTGAAGAGATCATCGATATTGTCGATGAGAAGGGAGCAAAGAAGGCTGCCGAAGAGGTAGATGTGGTGACGACAGGAACCTTCGGACCGATGTGTTCGTCAGGAGCGTTCCTGAATACGGGACACGTCAAGCCGCGCATGAAGATTCAGAAGGCCACGCTCAATGATGTGCCTGTTTATTGTGGTTTGGCAGCCGTCGACGTGTACGTAGGCGCGACAGAGTTGAAAAAGGCTGACCCTCTCAACAGTGTTTTTCCTGGCGAGTTCAAGTACGGTGGGGGACATGTGATCGAGGACCTGGTTGCTGGCAAGGATGTAGTGTTTCGAGCAAGCGCCTACGGTACAGATTGCTACCCGCGTAAACACGTCGAAACGCTCATCAGGCTCGAAGACATGAACGAAGCGGTGCTCGTGAATCCTCGAAACCTGTATCAGAACTACAATGTCGCAGTCAATGTCAATGCGAAGCGGCCCATATATACCTACATGGGCATCTTGCGTCCGGGAATCGGGAACGCCAATTACTCGACTTCAGGTCAACTTAGTCCGTTGCTCAATGACCCCTTATTCAAGACGATCGGGATTGGGACTCGTATCTTCATTGGTGGCGGAACCGGCTATGTCTATTGGCAAGGAACCCAACACGAGACGACAATGCCGCGCACCGAAGGCGGCGTGCCGCGTGTTCCGTCAGGCACATTGGCAGTCTGTGGTGATCTGAAGAACATGAACACGGATTATATCCGCGGTGCATCATTCCGGGGTTACGGTGTCAGCCTTTCGGTTGGCATCGGGATTCCAATTCCGCTCTTGAATGAGGAGATTGCTCGGTTTACGGCGGTCAAGGACGAGGAAATCGTGGCGCCGATCATCGACTACAGTGAAGACTACCCCAAGTGCATCGCGGGTGGTCTCGGCGAGCTGAACTACAAACAGCTCCGTAGCGGGAAAGTTGAAATCAATGGCAAGGAGGTGCTGACGTCGGCTCTCTCAAGCCTCTCAAAGGCGCGCGAAATCGCCAGTATCCTGAAGGAGTCGATCACGAAGGGAGAGTTTGAATTGACGAAGCCGGTCGCTCCTATTCCGACCGTGGGCTCCGGCTGCAAGTTCAAATCGTGCAAAGAGCGACCTTTGGAGGAGACGGAGAACTGAGCCCGTATGAACCCCGTTTCTACCGACGTTGGACCATTGAAGGGCGTTGGGTTGTCAGCCGCGTTGTGGTGGCTGAGACTGATCTCGCGATCTATGCTGAGCGTGACTTGTCCGCCGAAGCAGAGGGATTGGTGTTGGATGTCCGGGAAGAGATAGAGCATTATGCCAGACGTTTCCCGGAGTTTCTGACAAGCTTTCACCCGCTGACGGTGAAGACCTCAGCGCCGAAGGTGGTTGAGGAGATGTTGAATGTATCGAGGCAGTACTCGGTGGGGCCGATGGCGGCCGTAGCGGGGGCTGTGGCTGAAAACGTGGGACGTGGGCTTCTAAGGCTGACCTCGGAGGTCATCGTCGAGAACGGAGGGGACGTGTTTCTCAAGACCCACAAGCCCGTGAAGCTGGGCGTCTATGCAGGCGAGGAGTCACCGCTTCGTGGCAAAATGCGTTTCAGGCTCCCAGCGGGAGAGTGGGGTGTTTGCACCTCCTCGCGAAAAGTCGGACATAGCGTCAGCCTTGGAAATGCTGACGCTGTGGTGGCGGTTGCGCATTCAGCAGCACTTGCCGACGCGGCAGCTACGGCGCTCGCAAACAGATTGAAGGATCCGGATGATTTGTCAGAGATACTGGAATCCGAAAAAAAGAGAAAAGTGCTCCGAGGCCTGGTGATGGCGATGGACCAGGTCGTGGGCCTCTGGGGCGACATAGAACTAGTCAAATAGAACGGGGCAGCGCGTCTACTGTTCCGACAGATTCAGGGAGAGCTACAATGATTTATTCAGAACGGGTTGTACTTCATTTTCCAAAGGAACTCGTTGATCAGCCGTTGATCTACGGACTTGTGAAGGAGTTCGATGTGCAGTTCAATATACTCAAGGCACAGGTTACTCAGGAGGAAGACGGTCTGATGGTGTTGGGACTGTCCGGAGTCCAAAAGGACGTTTCAAAGGCAAGGAAGCACCTTGAAGCTCAGGGTGTTGGCGTTCAGCCGTTGGACAAGGACATATCCATTGACAAAGACTTGTGTGCCGAATGCGGTGCTTGCGTGGCGCAGTGTCCGGTGGACGCATTGTCCACGGACCCGGAGACTGCACGTATTTCTCTTGATGCTGCAAAGTGCATTGCCTGCGAACGTTGCGTGCCAGCATGTTTTTACGGCGCGATCTATGTGAATTTTGGCACGAGCAAATTGCCCTTGGCAACATGACCGATTTCGATCGAAGTGTCAGCAGGTTGCTGCGATCGGACGAGTCTTCAATAACAGTGTGTTCACGAGGTTACAGGTGTGACATCCAGGAACGACAACTCTGAGTTATCGACAAAGAGCCTGACAGAACTGTTGGGATGTTCCGATAGCGTGGGCGCACTATTGGACTCAATGCCGGGTGGCCTGTTCATCGTTGATCCCGACAGCCGGATCATATACTGGAACAAAGCTGTTGAGAGAATGACTGGCTACCCGGCGGATGAAATCATTGGTCAGCACTGTTCGATATTGAAGGGGAGTACTTGCACAGGCGAGCCGTTGGCGACGGGAGAAAGATGTAACATTCTTGAATCCGACTGCATCAACAACAGGCTGTGTCGTATTCGGCGGAAGGACGGTAGCCAGGTAGAAATACTGAAAAACGTATCTCTGCTCTACGATTCTACTGGTGAGCTAGTAGGGGCAATTGAAAGTGTGACGGACATTGGTGTCCTACGCCCCGAACACAGAGATACTGGAGTGCTGACGTCTCCCGTCCCCGGGCCAAAGCAATTTGGCGGCATAGTCGGCAAGAGCCACCAAATGCAGGAAGTATACAATCTCATCAAGTTGGTGGCTGATAGCGATGCTTCGGTCTTGTTGCTGGGCGAAAGCGGAACGGGAAAAGAACTCATTGCCCGAGCGATTCACAATAACAGTCATAGATCAAAATGTCCATTAGTAAAAGTGAATTGCTCCGCTCTTGCCGAGACGCTTTTGGAGAGTGAGCTGTTTGGCCACATTCGCGGTGCATTCACCGGCGCGACTTACGACAAGGTTGGTCGGTTTGAGGCTGCCGACGGCGGTACGATTTTCCTGGATGAGATTGGCGACATCAGTCCTGTGGTGCAAATCAAGCTTCTCCGGGTCGTTCAGGAAAAGCAGTTTGAGCGGGTTGGCGAATCAAGCCCACTTACCAGTGACGTGCGCATCATAACCGCGACAAACAAAGACTTGACGGGTCTCGTGGGTAATGGCAGTTTTCGCGAGGACCTCTATTATCGTCTCAAAGTTGTTGAGATACAGGTCCCTCCCCTGAGACAGCGAAAGGAAGATATACCGCTTCTGGTTGAACACTTTGTGGACCGCTTTCGCCATATGACTGGGAAAGAGATCGAAGGCTGCGCCGGAGATGCTTTGACGGGGATGCTCGACTATGATTGGCCTGGCAATGTGCGTGAGTTGGAGAACGCTATTGAGCATGCATTTGTTACTTGTCAGACCAGCCTCATTACCATTTTCGATCTGCCTCGGGAAATCCGACAGACCAGCCTAGGTCATCGACCATTCAAGAAGCATAGAGAGATAGACCTGAACTCGAGAGAGACAATCCTTGCTGCCTTGACCGCCGCCAGCTGGAATCGAAGCGAGGCGGCTCGACGTCTTGGTGTAAGTCGTACGACGCTCTGGAAGAAGATTCGACTTTTCGATCTCCACCCCGAGTAGATCGCGTTGATATTGTCCTGCCATGACGAGCTGTTTGTCTTTGGCAGAATCGGCAGTAATTGAATGCTGAATGTTTAGTTGTCGTTCAACATGTTAACTTGACGTTTCAAAGTAACGGAGTGCCGTTCCGAGAGTCATCAACTATGTCGTCACGCCTCTCTCAAGTGTGCCAAAAGACATACAAATGCATTCGGAATTTGTGGTACGCCATTTGCGAAACATGGTAGTAGTTGAAGAAAATTGAGTGAGAGAAGGCCCGGTTTTTCGTCTACAGGAGGTTACTATGTCTGACGGAAAAATTCTCGAAGTAACGGATAGCACATTTGAGGCTGAAGTGTTGAATTCGGAAGTGCCTGTGGTGGTGGATTTCTGGGCACCATGGTGTGGACCGTGCAGGATGCAGGGGCCAATAGTCGATGAGTTTGGACAGAAGTACAACGGCGCTCTGAAGGTTGTGAAACTAAACGTCGATGACAACCCCGAAGTGGCCGGAAAATACGGGGTGCAAAGTATACCCACGCTTATAGAATTTGAAGGCGGAGCGGAAGTCAATCGTTCGGTAGGATTGAGACAGTTGGAAGACCTTGAAGAGCTTTTCTGTTCCAATCTGAAGCCGAATGCTGGCTAGTAAAACATCTCGATATCTTTTGGTAGCCTATGGCATTCTGTTTATGAGTGCGGCGACTCTTCTGATCTTGCTGCTCTGTTCGGGCGATGTCACGAGTTGATTTGCTCGCTGAAGGGCTCGAAGGGCTGTGTTTCTCTGCCCGGTTTCGTGTAGTGCCACGGCCAGGTTCAAGTGTACATCGAAATTGTTCGGTGAGAGTTGTGCTGCAAGGTTTAGCGGGTAGATCGCTTCCTTGCTTCTTCCCAATCTCACCAGTGTGCTGCCAACGGCGAGATGCGCCTTCGCGCTTGTGATATTCAACGAAGCGGACTTCCTGTACCATTCAAGAGCTTCTTCCAGCCTGACTTGCTCTTCGCACAAAGTGCCGAGTAGGAAGTGGACTCGAGGGCTGTCAGGTTTCAGATGCAAAGCACTTTCGTATCGCCGCTGTGCATCCTCATACCGTTTTCCCCTCTGGTAGAGCCTTCCCAGAGAGCGTTGGGCGTACACATTTTCTGGATGCAATTGTGTATTGGTTTCATACTGTTGGATAGCTTTCTCCACTTCCCCATGTCCGTCGTAGGTGAGCGCAAGGTTGTTTCGGGCTTTCGCATTAACCGGTTCATGCACGAGGACATTTCTCCACAAACTCAGATCCGTTTCCAGAGTTGAACCCGCGCCAAAGGAATGGCACACAAAGACGGTGAGCGTGGAAGCAATAATAGTCGTCGAGGCTATTCTGCGAAGATTCACATTGACGTGCTGTTGTGTGATCATATAGTCAAAAAACGCAACGACTGAGAAAATGAATCCCAGCGAAGGCATATACAGATAGCGCTCAGCAACTGGGTTTGCCAATGGTACGAAGTTCATTACGGGAAGTAGGGCCAGCGCGAACCATGCGACAGACACTCTGGCATGTCTTATCTTCGTTAATGTGAAAAGTGTAAGCGCAAGAATGGGTGCGAAACATACCCACCCAACTATGATAGATGGCGAAGTCCCAAGTGTTCGTTCGGCATGAAGACCAAACGGGAATATTAATAGACGAACATGCTCGACAAGGAGACGCGGCAGCAAGGCCAGCGTTGCACCAAAGGATCCAGCCAGGTACTCTGAACCTGACTCTCCGGGGAAACGCATCAGCAGGAAGCGAACAATGGCATATGCCACGGCAACGGCCGCGAGTGGGATGATGCGAAAGCACTCCGAGCGAAAAGTGCTGGTCGACGGTCTATCGCGTCTTGAAACAACTGCTCGCATGATCATGATGCCCGGTACGAGCAACAAGGCGGTCTCCTTGGAAAAGAGGGCGAGGGCATAGGAGACGGCGACAGCAATAGAAAGAAGTGGAGAGATCTTTCTGCTACGTCCGATTTCATGCAATATGAGAGAAATGAGGATAAAAACTGCACACAGAATGTCTTCGCGAAAAGAGGGCACATTGACGACCTCACTCTGGATAGGATGTACGGCAAAGAGGGCCGCAGCAATGAGAGGTAACCATCTTCGGCGCGAGACAAGGCGCAGCCACAAGAATCCCAATGCAACAGCTGTTGAGTGGAGCAGCACGTTGATAAGGTGGTAGCCGAGAGGGTCACGGCCCCAGAGGGCGTTGTCGGCGAAGTACGACAGAGTGACAACTGGCCGATAGCTAAGTTCACGGTACCGCAAGAAATAGATCTTCGAAAAAACATCGCCGAGAAAGTGTGGCTTCAAGACTTCCTGGGTTTGCACGATGGTCTGATGGTCGTCCCAAACAAAGCCATGCCACAACGACGGGGCAAAGACAGTCAAGGCGAGGACAAAGACCAACGCGGCCCCTGGAACGCTTGAACTCAGTATTTCACGGCAGGTCCTATATTGCGTGTTCTCTGTCACGTTTCATCTGCTGTCTGTCTTGCACGGTTGATACAATTCAGCCTGTCAGGATGATGGGTCTAGCAAGTTATCGACCTTGTCGGAAAGCACCCGCACAGCTTCTGCTGATGCGCCTAACCGAGATAGAGTCTCACTTCCGAGCGACAATTCCACAATTTCCTCGACCCCGCCGGAGCCAAGCCTGACAGGCACTCCGACGAAGAGGCCATCTATTGAATACTGTCCTTTACAGAAAGCCGCACACGGGCGAATCAGCTTGCTGTCAGTTAGAATTGCCTCTGCCATTTCTGCTGCTGCTGCGGACGGAGCGTAGAATGCGCTGCCCTTCTTCAAAAGCGAAACAATCTCGGCTCCGCCTTTGCGAGTTCTATCAACAAGTGACGCGAGTGTTTCTGAAGACATCATTTCTCTGATCGGGACGCCCGCTATGCTTGTGTACTCGGGGCAAGGAACCATGTCGTCGCCGTGTCCCCCAAGTACCAGGGCGGTGACGTCGTTCACTGAAACGTCAAGTTCCATTGCGATGAAAGCTCGAAAACGAGCGGAGTCGAGGATGCCTGCCATGCCGACAACCTTCTGAGGAGCGAAGCCGGACGTTTTGTAGGCTACATATGTCATTGCATCAAGCGGGTTGGCGACAACAATGATGACAGCTTCCGGCGAACGCGCAGAGGCTTCTCTGGTGACACTCTGAACGATCCGCGTATTCGTCTCGAGCAGGTCATCACGACTCATGCCGGGCTTGCGGGGAACGCCTGAAGTAATAATGACAATATCTGATCCCTCTGTGGCGTCGTAGGATGTCGAGCCAGTGATGTGCATGTTATGACCGACAACCGGCGCAGCTTCCGCAAGATCCAAGGCCTTTCCCTCCGCCAGGCCTTCAACGATGTCAATCAGAACGACATCGGCGAGATTCTTTTCCACAATGCGCTGGGCGGTTGTTGCCCCCACGTTTCCAGCGCCGATGACAGTGATTTTCTTTCTTTTCTTTGGCATACTCTTCCTCACACCAGCTTAGTCCATGTTTTCGATGACATGTGTGGCAAACTGAGAACACGAAACCAGCGTCGCACCCTTCAACTGCCGCTCAAGGTCATAGGTGACAGTTTTCTCGGCGAACGTTCGCTCCATTGCGCGAGTAACCAGGTCAGCAGCTTCCTGCCAGCCGAGGTGCTCGAGCATCATCACGCCAGATAGTGTGAGCGACGAAGGATTGACCTTGTCCATACCAGTATACTTGGGAGCAGTGCCGTGTGTTGCCTCAAAAATCGCGGCCTTGTCGCCAACATTTGCTCCGGGTGCCATTCCCAACCCGCCAACCTGGGCCGCACACGCGTCGGAGACATAGTCACCATTAAGATTGGGCGAGGCAATGACATCGAATGTATCGGGACGCAAAAGCAATTGCTGGAACATGTTATCTGCAATCACATCTCTGATGATAAGCCGGTCTGTTTTCTGTTCAGGAAGGTTCCACACTTCTTCCTGAGGGATTGTCTCTTCGCCGAAATCGTCCCTGGCAATCTCGTATCCCCAGTTTCGGAAGGAACCTTCCGTAAATTTCATTATGTTGCCCTTGTGCATCAACGCAAGGTCTTTCCTGCCATGTGCGAGGGCGTACTTGATCGCTCGACGTACAAGCCGCTTTGTTCCAAACTCACTGATTGGTTTCACGCCAATTCCCGAGTCACTTCGCACAGTAACGCCCATTTCGTCGCGCATAAACTCGATGATCTTCTCTGCCTCGGGGCTGCCCATTTCCCATTCGATACCGGCATAGACATCTTCCGTATTCTCTCGAAAGATGACGACATTGAGTTTGTCAGGCTCCCTCAGCGGACTGGGAACACTGGGATAGTGGCGTACGGGGCGGATGCACGCATACAGATCAAGAACCTGGCGAAGTGTGACGTTCAGACTTCTGATACCACCGCCGACTGGTGTGGTCAGCGGGCCCTTTATTGCGACGTGGTATTCCTTGATCGTCTCGATTGTTTCTGTTGGGAGCCACTCGCCAGTCTCTTTGAACGCTTTCTCACCAGCGAGCACTTCTTTCCAAACGATGCTCCGCTTGCCGTGGTAGGCTTTGTCGACGGCAGCTTCGAGCATGCGGGACCCTGCAGACCAGATGTCGGGTCCGATACCGTCTCCAACAATGTTTGGTATGATGGGATCATCAGGTACGCGAATGCGCCCTTCCTCAATCGTGATCTTCGTTCCTACTGTTTTGGACATTGACTATCCTCAAAAAATCAAGAAACAACACCTGTTACCAGCTAACATGAGGTCAAGAGTTCTTCAGCGTATAATTCAACATTCCGCCGGCTCGGACTACTTCAACCTGTCTCGTCGAAAGGTCATGAGCCACGCTGTATGACTCATTTTTGGTCGTATTTCTCAGGACAAGTTCTCTGCCGGGAGAAAGAGAAGCGAGAAGATCGATGATCTCAAGGTGGTCTCCTTGCTCGATCTTGTCAAAGTCATTCTGATCGACCAGACGAAGTGGCAGGATCGCGAAGTTCACCAAATTGGTTCTGTGAATTCGGGCAAAGGACTTTGCAATGACAGCCTTGATGCCCAAATACATTGGAGCAAGAGCTGCGTGCTCACGACTGGAACCTTGACCGTAGTTCACTCCTCCAACTATGAATCCGCCGCTTTTCTTCAAAGCGCGGCTGGCAAAGCCTGAGTCAACTTTCTCGAATACGTGCTCTGAAATGGCTGGGATGTTTGAACGGAGAGGCAATATCTTTGCTCCAGCGGGCATTATGTGATCGGTAGTGATATTGTCTCCGACTTTCAAGAGCACGTCACCATCTATGCGGTCCGGCAGGGCATCGCGTCGAGGGAGTGGCTTGATATTCGGGCCGCGAATGATCTCCACATCTTCGCTCTCCGGTGCGGGTGGCTCGATCATCTTGTCATCGATCGTATAGGACGAAACTACCTCGATCCTAGGTGGTGCACCCAATTTTGACGGGTCAGTAAACATTCCGTAGATTGCTGCTGCTGCAGCAACGGCTGGGCTGGCCAAGTATATACCAGCGCTCTGCGTCCCGGAGCGACTTTCGAAATTCCGGTTGAAGGTTCGTACACTGACAGCATATGTCGAAGGAGCTTGTCCCATGCCAATACAGGGTCCGCACGCACATTCCAGAACGCGCGCTCCACTGGCAATCAGATCGAGCAATACTCCACTGTCTGCTGCCATCCGCATTACCTGAGATGAACCAGGGGATATGCACAAACTCACGCCCGGATGGACTCTTTTGCCTCGCAGTATTGCAGCGGTGAGAGCCATGTCGTTGTAGGAGGAATTTGTGCAACTTCCTATGCATACCTGGGTCACAGGGAGCCCTGCGAGTTCTCGGACGGGTACGACGTTGTCCGGGCTATGAGGCTTGGCAACAAGAGGCTCCAGTTTTGACAGGTCGATCGTGATTCCGTCATCGTAATTTGATCCCGGCTCTGGGACGAGCTTGCGCCACGCGTCCTCGCGACCTTGGGCACTCAAGAACTCCCTGGCCACATCATCACTGGGGAAAATCGAGGTAGTTGCTCCTAACTCGGCCCCCATATTGGTGATGGTGGCCCTTTCGGGAACGGAGAGAGTCTTCACGCCTTCGCCGAAGTACTCGTAAACGTTACCCACGCCGCCCTTGACGGTCAGAAGTCTCAGCAGCTCAAGGATTATGTCTTTGGCTGAGGCCCATCCTTGCAGCTTTCCCACGAGTTCTACACCCACGACCGTTGGGCAGGTCAGGTAAAGAGGTCCACCTGCCATGGCTACTGCAACATCGAGGCCGCCAACGCCGATTGCGATCATGCCCAACCCGCCTCCGGTGGGAGTGTGGCTGTCGGATCCAACCAGTGTCTGACCAGGTGCTGCGAATCTTTCGAGGTGAACCTGATGGCAGATGCCGTTGCCGGGTCGGGAGAAGTGCAGGCCAAACTTTCTGGCCGTACTTTGCAGAAAGAGATGGTCATCGGCATTCTCAGGACCGGTTTGCAGTGTATTGTGATCGACATAGCTGACAGACAGCTTCGTGCGAACGCGTGGTACCCCCGTTGCTTCAAATTGAAGGTAGGCCATAGTACCTGTCGCATCTTGTGTGAGCGTCTGATCAATGGAAATACCGATCTCTGTGCCAGGCTTCAGTTCACCCGATACAAGGTGATCCCGCAGGATCTGATAAGCGACGCCATAAGCCATGAGCGTAAAAACCTTTACAGCAAAGGACAGTGAAAAGAGAGCTTTGCTATCAGTTTAGCAGACCACAACTCTCTTGAATAGGAGCCAGAATTCCCCCACTTTCCTGCACATCCTACCAGTGAAGCCCGATAGGTGTCAACCGTAGTGGCCGCTTCGAGTCGATGCATGAATTTCGGGGTATTTCAAGCTCATCGGTTTTTGCTTGGAGTTGACGATGGAAGGATTCGCGGTAATG
>Ga0180433_10009955_pt1 | contig 11535 bp, 8 predicted proteins | sample SS_ome_8_FD_132980 | JGI IMG/M metagenome (GOLD analysis project Ga0180433, IMG submission 132980) | Hypersaline lake sediment archaeal communities from the Salton Sea, California, USA - SS_1_D_1 metaG | ecosystem: Environmental > Aquatic > Non-marine Saline and Alkaline > Hypersaline > Sediment... | reverse complement strand
GGCGGTGCTGCCGTATGCGTTTATGCCGCCGCCAATGATTCCAGGGTGTCTTCACTGGTAACTCTCGCCTGCCCGGCTGACTTCGGTTTCCTGGCAGACAAACAGCGCGTTAAGGGTACCATCGACCATTTCCGCACCATCGGAGTAATAAAAGATGCCGACTTTCCACCGTCAGTGGACGAATGGCTTGATGACTTCAACAAAGTCACTCCGCTTAACTGGATAGACAGAATCTCACCTCACCCCCTCCTAATGATTCACGGCGACAAAGACGACCTGGTACCCATCGGGCACGCCCACAAGCTCTATGAGAAAGCCCGCCAGCCTAAGGAACTGGTCATCCTAGCCGGCGCCGGGCACAGGCTGCGCCTGGAAGAAAAAGCCGTAACCACCGCCCTGAACTGGCTGAAATTAAATTGACCTCTACACGGGAAAAGGCTTATAATTAATATACAAGTTTAGCTATGCATGAAAGCTGTGGTGTATTCGGCATCTATGCTCCCGGAGTAGATATTGCCCGAATCACCTTTTTTGGTCTTTATGCCCTCCAGCATCGAGGGCAGGAAAGCGCCGGCATCGCTACCGCCGACGGAAAGAAAATATACCTGCATACCTCCATGGGGCTCGTTTCCCAGGCATTTACCGAGGACGAACTGAGCCAACTACCAGGACACATCGCCATCGGACACACCAGGTATTCCACCACCGGAACCAGCCGCGCCTGCAACGCCCAGCCCATACTGGTTGAATCCAACTCGACAACCATAGCTCTAGCCCACAACGGCAACATAGTCAATGCCAAATTCCTGCGCGAGGAGCTTTGCCAGCTAGGATACGATTTCGCCACCACCACGGACTCTGAGATTATCGTCAATCTAATCATGTCCTCCACGGAAAGAAATCCGGTAGACAAGATAAGGTACGCTATGCGACGGCTACAAGGAGCTTATTCCCTGGTGATTTCAACTAAAGATAAGCTCATCGCAGTCCGTGACCCTATGGGCGTACGACCGCTCTGTCTTGGCACTATAGATGGCGGCTGGGTAATCGCCTCAGAAACCTGCGCCCTGGGCCACGTCGGAGCCCATTTTATCAGGGAAATCGAGCCCGGTGAAATAGTAGTCATAAACAAGAACGGGGTTAAGAGCTTTAGTGAAGAGAGCCCCAAGAAAGCCTTATGCATTTTCGAGTATATCTACTTCGCCCGTCCTGACAGCGTTATACAGGGCAAACTGCTTTATCCAGCACGGCAAGCCATGGGCAAAATACTGGCTCGTGAGCATCCGGTCGATGCCGACCTGGTTATGGGTGTGCCAGATTCCGCCACCGCTGCCGGCATCGGCTATGCAGCCGCCTCGGGTATACCCTACTGCGAGGGGCTAATAAAAAACCGCTACGTCGGGCGCACTTTTATCGAGCCTGACCAGAGACTACGAGACCTGGGCGTTAAAATAAAGTTCAACCCGCTGTCTGAAACAATCGTGGGGAAAAGGTTGATAGTAGTCGATGACAGCATTGTCCGCGGAACCACCACCCCTAAAGTAGTAGCCATGCTCAAGCGAGCCGGCGCCAAGGAGGTGCATCTGCGCATATGCTCACCACCCATCAAACACCCCTGCTTCTTCGGCGTGGATATGGCAACCAGATGGGAGCTCATCGCCGCCCAGAAAACAATACCTGAAATTAGAGACGCCACAGGGGCTGATTCCCTCGGTTATATAAGTCTCGACGGCTTAATCGAGTCGGTAGGCCTGCCCAAAGAAATCTTCTGCCTGGCTTGCTTCACCGGTGAATACCCCACACCTGTCCAGCTGGAAATGGATAAATTAGCCCTAGAAGCCATACCTTCAGGGAGCTTGAGTGAACTCGGCGGATCGTGATGCTTATGCCCAGGCAGGCGTCGATATCAAGGCTGCCGATAAAGCTAAAGAGCTGATTAGGCAACTAGCCCGGTCTACCTCCAGACCAGAAGTCCTGACCGATATCGGCTTATTCGGCGGTATGTTCCAGCTCGCAGGCTACAGCGAGCCTGTACTTGTATCAAGCGTCGACGGAGTAGGTACCAAGCTCAAAATCGCCTCGCTGCTGGGCAAGCACAACACCATCGGCATCGATTTAGTCAACCACTGCGTCAATGATATCTTCACCTGTGGCGCCAGCCCGCTTTTCTTCCTCGACTATGTCGCTATGGGCAAGCTGGTACCGGAAAAGGTGGAAAGCATTGTAAGCGGCATAGCCCGGGCATGTAAGAACGTTGGCTGTGCCCTCATCGGCGGCGAAACTGCTGAAATGCCTGGAATCTACCAGGGCGACGACTACGACCTGGTAGGATTTGTCGTGGGAGTAGTAGAAAAGGCTGAGATACTCAGCGGCGATTCCATCGCTCCGGGCGACATTATACTGGGTTTGCCTTCCAGCGGGCTGCATACCAACGGCTATTCACTGGCGCGCAAGGTCTTCGGCATAGACAAAGACCCGTCTGCGTTGAATGTCTCTTATCCTGAACTGAAGCGAACCCTGGGTGAGGAGCTTCTCGAGCCGCACCGCTGCTACTATTCAGAGCTAAAGCGGCTCTTGTCTATGGTTAAAGGGCTGGCTCATATCACCGGCGGTGGGTTCGAAGGAAATATTCCCAGAATACTTACGCAAGGTCTGGCTGTCCAAATCTATAAAAATTCCTGGTCTATTCCGCCAATTTTCAAGCTACTTCAAGAGCGGGGCAAAATCACAGAAACAGAGATGTACCGGATATTTAACATGGGGATAGGCATGGTCATTATTTGTTCTCCCCAGCGGGTGGCTGAACTCGTCACCGCCTTGCCTGAAGCCAAAAAAATTGGTAAAGTTATTCAGTCCACGGGTAGCGAAAAAATAATCATCACTTAAAGGAGGGCCCCCCTTGCGCGCTATTGTCAGTGTTTCCAACAAATCAGGGCTGGTCGATTTCGTCCGCAAGCTCAAAGATTTAGATGTCGAAATCTACAGCACCGGTGGCACTAAAAAAGCTATCGAGGTCGAAGGCATAAAAGTCCACAGCATCTCAGAGCTCACCGGTTTTCCTGAGATTCTCGACGGCAGGGTGAAAACACTTCACCCCGTAGTCCACGGTGGCATTCTAGCCAGGCGAGACCTACCCCAGCACATGGAAGAGCTGGATAAAAACAAGATTCAAACTATAGACATGGTAGTGGTAAACCTATACCCGTTTGTTCAGACAGTAACCAAGGCAAACGTTTCCCTCGAGGAGGCACTGGAGAATATAGATATAGGCGGGCCGACGATGATTCGGGCTTCTGCCAAGAATTTTCCGTCCGTACTGGTAATCGTCGACCCTGAAGATTACGATGTCATCATCGAAAAGATTCGGAATGGCAAGGTGGATCAGCAAGAACGGAAAAGGCTGGCGCAAAAAGCCTTCCAGCACGTCGCCATGTACGACACCGCCATCGCCGAGTATCTCCGAGACGCAGATATCTTCCCCCAGGACATGACCATAGCCATGAAGAAGCTCTATGACCTGAGCTACGGAGAGAACCCTCACCAGAAAGCTGCCATCTACGCCGAGCAATCCATAAAACAGAAGCCGGCGGGCTTGACATCGGTCAAGCTGCTCCACGGTCCGGAGCTCTCCTTCAACAATTTCCTCGACCTGGAAGCTGCCTGGACCACCGCCTGCGACTTCACCGACCCGACTATAGCCATCGTCAAGCACAACAATGCCTGCGGGCTTTGCAGCAATAATGACCTGATTGAAGCCTATAAAAGGGCTCTTGCCGGTGACCCGGTTTCCGCATTCGGAGGCATCGTTGCCTGCAACCGCCCCATCGACACCGCACTGGCTACCGAAATCGACAAGACTCACTACGACTGCATAATTGCACCGAGCTACAGCGACGAAGCCCTCGATATGTTCAAACGCAAGAAGAACTTGCGCCTACTTTCATTGCCTGTATCGCCACAAGGAATCAGGACCGGAAACATTGACCTGCGCCCTATAAGCGGCGGTTTCATGGTGCAGGAGCAGGACTACTATACCGAGGAAGAGTTTAAGCCGAAGACCGTATCCAAGCGCCAGCCAACTAAAGAGGAGATGCGCGACATGCTCTTTGCCTGGAAAGCAGTTAAACACATCAAGTCGAATGGCATCGTGCTGGCTAAAGATAATACGCTTCTCGGCATGGGCACGGGTCAGCCTAACAGGGTGGTTAGCGTCGAGCTGTCTTTGAAGAGAGCCGGCGATGCCGCCAAAGGCAGTGTGCTCGCCTCCGATGCCATGATTCCATTCCCTGACACCGTTGAGGTGGCAGCCAAGGGCGGAGCCACCGCCGTAATCCAGACCGGCGGCTCGGTAAGAGATAAAGAGGTTATAGAAACAGCCGATAAATATAACATGGCTATGGTCCTCACCGGCATACGCCATTTCAAACACTAAGATTAAGGACACAAATATAACCACAGAGAGAAGCCGTGTATATATTTCCTAAGAAAAAACGGAGTAAAGGAAGTGCAACAAAATAGACACCTGATTATCCCCAATCATTATTTCTCCTATGTGTCTTCAGAATGCCAACTGTTATATGAAAATGGGTACTTTTATGGGTGTATTGCTCTGTGTCAGTGTGTGGCTGAAGCACTGGCTCGTTTTATGTACGAGAAATGGACAGGGAAACCACCAGCAGACAAATTTGGAGCAAACGTTCACAAGATGGAAGTTGAAGACGTTCAACCAGATGTACGAAATCTTTTAAAAGATATATATGGTGGAGAGCAGAGAAACGATTTCCACCATTTAAATAAAACAATACCGACGGAATATGACAAATTGAGAAGCATTGCGACCAACAAAATTGATTTACTTAATCAAGTAGAATCTAAAGTCTTTGAATACAACATAACCAAAAAAGGAATGGAGTATAAATATCCACAGTATTGGGAAAATGCTATTGGCTCAAACAATGTTTTTCTCAGATTACAACACTAACTGAATAACTTTATACTTTTTGAACAAGAGGCACTTTTTGTACAAAGTCGCAGAGAGGTAAGAAAAGATGATGATAATCGATAAAGATAGTGTCACTGCCACCAGGCAGAAGATAGCTGACCCTGAGAAAATAAAGCAAGCCATTAAAGATGTGAAAAAGATGCTGGAGATTAAGGAAACCCTCCTGTGGCGGTCTGAGGGAATGGCACCTTGCTGTGGCTCTTTGTGCAATATATCGGCACATCTCACCCGTGAAGTCAGCATACTGGAAAACACCCTGTCGGCGCTGGAAAGCGGTGATACAGCTCAAGCCGCCAACTTACTAGATGAGTATTTAACTGTGTTGGAGGCAAGCTGTGAACCCAGCCAGCCAAACTATTGTTGACCTCGATATCTCAGTTGAGTCCCTGCCTCAGAAAACAAAAAGGCTATTCCAGCGCATATTCTCGGTCTCAACCGCTACAGGCTGCCTCAAGCCGCCTGAGACCATGCTCCCCTGGATCGAACAGCATTTCGGCTCGGTTGATAGGGTAACCGAGCAGAAGATAATCAAGGTCACCAATCTGGTCACGTTCGAAGGCTCTATATTCAACTCCTTGCGAGCCCTGCGCCCACGGCAATATGAGGACAGGCTCAAAGTTGAAGCCAAACTGATGGACCGGGCTAAGGACGACCCGCTGAACAAGCCACTGGAAGACACCCCGGAAGACCCCTTTGGCAGAATTAAGGGAAAACACTGCATTACCGCCAGCAACATCGCCAAATACGATGGCCTCCACGGCATGATAATCTTCAGGGACCACAATCCACTCAAATTCTCCAGAGAGGAGGTTATCGACTATCTGGATACCGGCTGGAAATGGGCACAGAAAGCACATGAATTTGACCCCTCGGCTAAATATTACTTTTTCCTGTGGAACGCGCTAAAGAAAGCCGGTGCCAGTCTGGCACACGGACATGCCCAGGTGGTGCTAAGCCGGCATCACCACTACGCCAAAATAGAAGCCCTGCATCAGGCTTCAATTCACTACAAGGCTGAAAACAGCTCGGACTACTTCGACGACCTATACAAGGTTCACCTCGACCTGGGTCTGGCTCTGGAAAAGAACGGAATCAGAATACTGTCTTACTTAACCCCCATCAAGGAAAAGGAGATGATGCTCCTTTCACCAGCCTTCAACGATTCCTTCAAAGAAAGGCTCTATGAGGTTCTGGCATGCTTCCGTGACTGCATGCATGTGACCGCCTTCAACGTGGGTATAGCCTTCCCGCCGCTTGACTCAACCGCTAAAGGCTGGCAGGATTTCCCTATCGTTGCCAGGATAGTCGACCGCGGTTATCCCTGGGACGGCTCTTCCGATTTCGGCACCATGGAGCTTTATGCCGCCAGCGTTATATCCAGCGACCCCTTCCATGTGGCGCGAGAGCTTAAAAAGGCTTTAAAATAAGAGGAAACGGGGAGGAGAAAATTATGGCTAGAGCGGTAATAGTTTCAGATATGCTGCGGGGTTTTATGGAAGAAGGTTACCCACTCTACTGCGGCTCTAAAGCCCGCCGCATTATCCCGAACATCCAGAAGCTCCTGGAAGAGGAATTGGCCAGGGGTTCAAATATATTCTACCTCTGCGACAATCACACCGAGGATGACCCCGAGTTCGACATGTTCCCACCCCACGCTATAGAAGGCACCGAAGAATCTGAAGTCATTCCCGAGCTCGCCAAATACCCAGGCAAGGTAATCCCAAAGAAAACCTACAGTCTGTTCTACGACACCACCCTGGATAAAGAACTAAAAGAGCTCCAGCCGGAAACAGTGGTGGTATGCGGCGTCTGCACCCATATCTGCGTATTACACGGCGTCTCGGAAGCCAGAGTCCGTGGCTATTCTGTTGAAGTGCCAGTCGACTGCGTCGGTGACTTCGACGAAAAAGCTCATATCTGGGCTCTGGATTATTTAGAAAAGGTCCTCGGCGCCAAGATGACCAGGGTCAGCGGCATCGAGCTGCCTAAGCCCCGCTTTGACATACCGGATTTCGTCCTGGCTGGCGATACATCGGACGTCTACTTCGTCCGCACCGTGGAAATACTCAAGAAAGAGGGCATCAATCCCACAGCCACCATGGAGGTATTCCCCAGCCGCGACGGCATACTCTGCGGCATTGAGGAGGTCAAAGCACTGCTGGAAAAAGTCCTCCTTGAAGGCAACCGCGAAGTCTGGGCGCTGTCCGAGGGCGAGCCTTTCCAGAGGAAGGAAGTTATTCTGCGCATAACCGCTCCCTACCAGAGCTACGGCGTCTATGAGACGGTCTATCTGGGTATGCTGGCTCACTGCAGCGGCTGGGCAACCGCCGCCAGGGAGTGTGTTGAAGCCGCCCAGGGAATACCGATTATCAGCTTCGGCGCCCGCCACGTGCATCCCCTAGTAGCCGGCGTAATGGATTATGCCGCTATGGTTGGCGGCTGCGTCGGCTGCTCCAGCATTTCAGGAGGCAAGCTGGCTGGCGTCGAGCCAGCCGGCACCATGCCCCATGCCCTGATTATAATCATGGGTGATACCGCCAAAGCCTCAAAGGTTTTCGATAAGCACATGCCCCCCGAAGTGCCCCGCGTTGCCCTGGTAGACACATTCAAAGACGAGCCGGAGGAGAGCATAATCGTGGCTCAGGCGCTCAAGGGAAAGCTGCAAGGTGTCCGCCTCGATACCCCGGGCGAACGAGGCAGAGTCACCGCCGACCTGGTCAAAGAGACCAGGGCCAGACTGGACTTAGCCGGCTTCAAAGAGGTCAAAATATTCGTCAGCGGCGGCATTGACCCAGAGCGGATAAGATATTTCATCGATGAAGGCGCTCCGGTCGACTTCTTCGGCGTCGGCAGCTATATCAGCGGCGCTAAGCCCATCGACTGCACCGCCGACCTCCACGCTATAGAGGGCAAACCAATCGCCAAAAGAGGCAGAATCCCCGGCATCACCCAGAACCCCAGGCTGAAACGGATACTGTAGGGCACCCTCTACTGTCATTGCGAGCGAAGCGTGGCAATCTCACATGCCTCAGGACAGGACCCGCGAAAAGTTGCAACACATCTATGCCTGTTGACAAATGTGATATAATACCTCAAGCGGCTAATATCAGTGGAGGTAGACGGCGATGGAACATCTTGCTAAGCAGGCCAAGCAACCTGATACCAGGACGAGAAACCATCACCTTCCTTCACACTCGGTTAGTCGCCGGGCAAAACTGAGACCTGTTCTAGCCGCCCTGGCTATGCTCCTGCTCCTGCTGCTGGTTGTGCCCACTGCCACGCAGCCGGCGAGCGCCCAAACTGTCGTGGCTACAGTGCCTGTAGGTCTTGCGCCCTATGGCGTTGCTGTCAATCCCACCACCAGCCGCATTTATGTCGCCAACAACGGCAACAGCACTGTCTCGGTTATCGACGGCGCTACCAACACCGTAATGGCTACAGTGGCTGGAGTTCCGTCCCCTAGCGTGGCTGTCAATCCCGCCACCAACCGCATCTATGTCTCCAATCTCAGCGGCACCAATGTCTCGGTTATCGACGGCGCTACCAACACCGTGGTGGCTACAGTGCCTGTAGGTCTTTTTCCCTGGTACGTGGCTGTCAATCCCGCCACCAACCGCATCTATGTCATCAATCTCCTCGGCCCCAATGTCCAGGTTATCGACGGCGCTACCAACACCGTGGTGGCTACAGCGCCTGTAGGTATTAATCCCTATGGCATTGCTGTCAATCCCACCACCAACCGCATCTATGTCGCCAATCGCGGCAGCAACGATGTCTCGGTTATCGACGGCGCTACCAACACCGTGGTGGCTACAGTGGCTGTAGGTCTTGAGCCTTGTGGCGTTGCTGTCAATACCTCCACCAACCGCATCTATGTCTCCAATCTCAGCGGCAACAATGTCTCGGTTATCGACGGCGCTACCAACACCGTCACTGCTACAGTGCCTGTAGGTACTCAGCCCTATGGCGTTGCTGTCAATACCTCCACCAACCGCATCTATGTCGCCAACAGCGGCAGCACCAATGTCTCGGTTATCGATGGCCCTACCAACACCGTGGTGGCTACAGTACCTGTAGGTACTTTCCCCTATGGCGTTGCTGTCAATCCCTCCACCAGCCGCATCTATGTCACCAACTACGCCAGCAACACTGTCTCGGTTATCATCGACTCCCCACCAGCTGCTGTGACTGACCTGACGGTCACTGAAGTCAAGGCTAACTCCGTCACCCTGTCCTGGACAGCACCGGGAGGCGATGGAAATTTCGGCACTGCCTCCCAGTATGACATTAGATACTCCACCAGCCCCATAACGGAAGCGAACTGGGCTTCAGCCACCCAGTGTGCAGGCGAACCTGCTCCCCAGCCAGCGGGCGCCACCCAGACCTTCACCGTCTCAGACCTCGTTCCTGGAACCTACTACTTTGCCCTTAAGACAGCAGATGAAACGCCCAACTGGTCTGGTCTTTCTAACGTCGTAACCGCTACCATCTTCACATCGCAAACTGGCTCGCGAGCATCACCGACGCCACCACGACAACCAAACCCGGCTAACATGGGAACGTTCGGCCTGAACATCGGGCCGCAAGCGGCAGCTCCTAATCAGCCGGTGACCATAGCAACCAACGTGGTCAACACCGGCGATGAAGGCGGCAATCTTAATGTCGCCCTCAAGATAAACGGACAGGTGGAGGAGAGCAGGATGGTGAGCGTCGGCCCGCAGGGCACCCAGCCGGTCAAGTTCACCGTTACCAAGTCCGAGCCGGGAACCTACGCCGTGGACGTCGGCGGGCAGAAGGGCAGCTTCACCATCCTCGGCAGCAGAGGCACCGCTGGTAAACCGGTGAACGGCGGCTTGATTGCCCTTATAATAATAGGTGTGCTGGTTGTAGCCACCGTGGTGTTACTGCTAGTAAGCCGTCGCCCTGCCCAATAATGTAGGGCCAGGGCTAAAGCCCTGTCCGCATAGCCTCACACAACGGACAGACCTGAAATTCTGTTCCTACAAAATCCGCTTGTCATTGCGAGCGAAGCGTGGCAATCTCTAGACTGCTTCAGCACCATTTGCCTAACAAAACGACACACGCTCCCCTCTCATGCTATAATACGGAACACGTATCGCTTGCATACATAATAAAAATTCTCGCCCAAAATCTTAATTTACCAACACGCAAAGACTCGATTAAAGAGCCACCCTGAATTTCAAGGAGGAAGCCGTCTATGGTTACACAAGAAAAGAAGAGAGCAATACGCCGCCTGAAATCGATGTACCCGCTTCGTGCCAAGGTAAACGAGTCATACCTTAAGGGTACTGAAGCGTTGAAGTCTGGTAAACCCGTTGTCTGGGGTATGCTTAATTATTACTACGGCGACTCGGTGCTCAAGGCAATGGACATAGAAGTGGTCTACCCCGAGAACTACGGCGCTGCCCTGGCAGCCTTCGGAGTGGCTCAGGAATATCTGGATATAGCTGATGCCGACGGCTTCCCAACGCATCTTTGTGGCTACAGCCGGGCTAACATCGGCTATGCGTCAAAGATGATGAAGGAGTTGGGAGGTGAGATACCACCTGATGCACCACTGGGCGGCATGCCCAAACCGGTATTCCTCATGTCCTCGACCGCCGTCTGTGATGCCAGGTACAAGTGGTTCCAGGCCCTGGGCCAGTATATGGATGCACCGGTATGGACATTTGAAGCTCCCGTCCCTGGTTTGAAAGAATTTTTCATGGAAGGCACCTATGAGCAACTGGTTGAAATGGGAGTCTCGCATCTCAGGGATTTTATCTCCTTCGTGGAACGCATAGTCGGCAAGAAAATGGATTGGGATAAATTCAGCGAAACAGTCGATTTGATTATAGAAATAAACCGCGTCTTACATGAAATCAACCAGATTCGCAAAGCAGAGCCCTGCCCCATGCACAGCAGAGATTTCTGGAGCGCCATGACCCCGGCGCTGATGCTGATGGGTGATATCAAGGACTCCATGAAATGCTACTACGATTTGTATAACGAAGTTAAAGAGCTGGCAGATAACCACATAGGAGCCATCGAGGATGAGAAATATCGGATGGTATTCGCCGAGCTCCCCCCATGGCATAGCCTGAAGCTGTTCGATAGACTGGCTGAGAGAGGCTGGAACTTCGTCATCGAGAGCGTCGGCTATCATCCGCCTATTCCCATGGACCTGAGCGGCGTCAATGACCCGGTAGAGAAAATCACCAAGTTCAACCTCCAGAAATTCCTCGGCTTATACAAAGACGCCAGGGAGCACAACGTCACCGAGGGCGCATTGGCATATCCTTATTTGAAATACGTCACTGAATGGAAATGCGATGGAGCACTTCTGCATCCACTCATCAGTTGCCGCAGCGCTTCCACACACTTGCCATATGTGGCAAACATACTGCTGGAGCTCGCTAAAGTGCCTTCGCTAACAATCGAAGGAGACATCGTAGACCTCAGGCTATTTGACATGGAGGACGCCTTAGCCAAGGCAGAGCCATTCGAGGAAACCATGGAGCACTACAGGCAAG
>Ga0180433_10009953_pt1 | contig 11537 bp, 21 predicted proteins | sample SS_ome_8_FD_132980 | JGI IMG/M metagenome (GOLD analysis project Ga0180433, IMG submission 132980) | Hypersaline lake sediment archaeal communities from the Salton Sea, California, USA - SS_1_D_1 metaG | ecosystem: Environmental > Aquatic > Non-marine Saline and Alkaline > Hypersaline >... | reverse complement strand
TTTTGCTTTTTGATAGGCTGATAAAATTTCTGGAATAGGTTTTATATCGAAAGCGTCTCTATCTAAAGATTCGTGTTTTGACCACCAGCCTTTGTATGGAAAAGGTTTATGATAATGTTTTTCCCACTGAGCTTTTCCTTTTTCTGGCAAAGGAGTATCCATTAATGTTCCATCAAAATCAAAAACATATAATTTTTTAATGTCAGATGGATTCATTAATCCAGCTAATTCTTGAAGTCTATTTTTAGATTGTTCCCAGATACTCATATAATATTTTCTTAATCTATGATAATAGTAGAAATTGAATATTTATTATAAATATCTTGCAAAAATAACTATTTTTATTTAATTTTGCAAAAAGAATTATTATGGCAAATAAATATCAGAAAGAATATGAAGCATATATGAAAAGCATTGCTGATGCTTTTGCTAAAATTTGTTCATATGAAGGAATGGAACGAGCATTAGTTCAACCAGAAGATAAAATTTCTGTTATGATTTATGCTAAAAAAGAACATCTTCTTGAATATGATAAAGAATTAAGGCATATGTATAGGCGAGAGAGCGAAAACGAAAGAACAAAAAAATTCCAGGAAGAAAGACAAAAAGTGGCAATTGAGTTTTTAAAAGAAAACACAATAACTTATGATGAATGGGTTGAAAAACATAAAGGTATTCCTATCTCTGATGATGAAATAAATGATTTTGTAGAAAAAACAAAAGAAGTTTTTTCAAAAGCAACGGGAATCCCTAAAAAATATTTTGGCAAAGAAGAAATTTCAGAAAAATGGGCAGATAGTGCTTTGTTAGATGGGCTTCAGCCAATGGATGAAAATAGCCCAATATCAAAAGTTTTAAAAAGCGATAAAAAACAAAAAATAGTTGAAGAAGAAAATATACCTTTTGTGATAAATCACATTGAAAAGATAGTGTATATCTCTCCAGAATTGACAGATGAAAATGGAGAGATGAAAGAGCCAGAAAGAACTCAATGCATGAAACTTAAAAAAGAGGGATATATTATACAATATGAAATGCTATGAAAGAAGAGTGGTTAAATCATAAATTTATATATTTACAAGAGTGGGAAGGTTGTATTGTTGAAGTAAGAGAAAACTCTTTTTTGGCTAGATTAACTGATATAACCAATGGTGATACAGACGAGGAAGCAGAGATATTTTTCGAAGATGTTAGAGAAGAAGATAGAAAGTATATTAAAGAGGGGGCTGTTTTTTATTGGGATATTGGAAATTTAATAAAAAACGGAAAAAAAATCTCAATGTCAATTATAAATTTTCATAAAAGAAAATTCACAAAAAAAGATTTTGAAAAAGCGAAAAAGAGAGCGGAAGAACTTTTTAAAAAAATAAAATGGAAGTAGGTGTAACAAATTTTTATTTTTTTCGTATATTTATTTATTCAATATTTAATTTTTAAGAAAGGAATATATAAATGGTAAGAAAACACTTAATTATTTGTCCACATTGCAATAAACATAGTGGCTATACTCAGGAACAATTAATGTTCTATGTTTTAACTCATGATTTAAAATGCAAACATTGTGGCGAAGTGGTGGTAAAATGTGCACCGAGACCAGAATTTTGTATCCATACTCCATTATCAGCTGCAAATTGTAATCTAATGGGTTAATTTAAAAAAATTTTATAATGTTAAAATCCCTTATATTAAATTATAAGGGATTTTTTGTTTTTAATTTTAAAATTATTATATTTGTAATATAATTTAAAAAACAAACTCTATGAAAAAACTTCTACTTTTTTTGTTATGCTTTAGCATGATGAATCTATATGGTCAACTTATGTTGAATAAAAAATTTACCGAGATAATGCTTAGCGATGATGTATATACTAGCGAAAAAGTTTATTTTCAAGTAGAAGAAAGAAATGACACAAATATTTTTACTTTAAATGGAAACTTGCAAAAGCCAACAGAAATATTTAAATTTAAAGATAATGCTTGTATTTCTTATACAATAGTTTTTCATAAAAAAACCAGTTTATCTTGTTATAATGAGGAATTGCCAGATAAATTTTATTACAAAGAACATCAGTTTTTTAAAAGGAAAAGTGCTGAGGAAATTAAGAAAATATTTTTGAGAAGACATCCTTTATCCCCTTTAACAGCAGAAGAAAAACGCATAATAGAAGAATTTAGAATAATGGATGAACAGGATAAACTATTAAAAGAAAAAAATTTTGAAAACATATCAGAAGAATTATCAGATAAAGAATTGCTGGCAATAAAAACCTTTAATAAACATAATAAAAGAAATTTAAAAATCACAAAAAAACCAAAATCTTTTATTGAAAATAAAAATGATATTAAAACAAAAAAAGTTAAGCCAAAAAAAACAAAAAAAAGAAAAATGGCTTTACGAAAAACACCTAGAAGAATGAAAAACAAAAAAATACGAAATAAAGTTAAAAATGAATAATCAAGAATTAATTAAAAAAATATTGCAAAGAGCCCTCGATAATGGATGGAATGGAATAGAAGATGACCTCATGGGTTATTTCTTTGATGAAGTTGGCGAAGTATGGCCAGATGGCATAGTAATTATGTACGGAGAGCCAGGAGAATTTTCAAAAGATTTCGGGGCAATAATGTTTGATATAGATTTTGCAAAAACTTTTTTTGGAGAAAAAGAAACAGAAACCATTTGGGAGAAAAGCCCAGAAACTTGTTGTGGTGAAAATAGAAATATTGCTCATATCAATGTTATAAATGAAGGGTGGCAATATCATTTGCAACAATTAGCAATTACAGAAAATAGACTTGAATATTTAGAAAATTTTTTATAAAATGAAAGAAGAAGAAATAGTAGAGAAAGCTTTCGAGAAAGCAGAGTTCTGGATTCCACAAAAAGAAAGTTTAAAAAATACATATATTAAAATGCTTGCAAATACAAAAGCGTATTTTGAACATGATTTTGCTATAAGATTATGGGGAATTGAACAGGTTTGTAAAAACTGTGGTACCACTTCTATTAATATATTGGGTTGCCCCCTCTGCAATAACAATGAAACAGCATATAAAATTCATAGATGGCAATGGCATTTGCAACAAATGATTTTAGAAGAAGACCCTATAGAATATTTAAAAAAATTTTTATAAATCATGTGGTCCTACTATGGAAGCAAAAGCAAACTGGTGAATTATTATCCAGAGCCAGAGCATGATTTAATTATAGAACCATTTGCAGGGACTGCCAAATATGCTTTGAAGTATTTTGAAAATGATGTTATTCTTACCGAGTTGTTTCATAAGATTTATAAAATTTGGAAATACCTACAACAAGCGAGTGAGAATGATATTTTAAGTTTGCCAGATATAGGATATAAAGAAAAGATTCCAACTTCTTTATCTGATGAAGAAAGATGGTTGATAGGATATTGTGTAGGGAGAGGTTCTCCACGCCCAGCAACAATGGGACATAAATTTAATAGCTGGGATAAAGATAAAATTAGAATAGCAAACGATTTACATAAAATAAGACATTGGGATATAAGAAACGAATGTTATACAACTTTAGAAAATCAAACCGCCACTTGGTTTGTGGACCCACCTTATATGAAGATGGGTTATAAATACAATTTCAATGGAGATAAACTAAATTATAATGAATTAGCTCAATGGTGCAAAGCAAGAAAAGGGCAAGTTATTGTTTGCGAAAATGCAGATGCAGACTGGTTGCCCTTTATTCCAATAAAAAAATTTGTAGGAGCTCAAAAAACGAATATTGAAGCAATATGGATAAAATAAAAACCAAAAAACAAAAATTTAGCCTAATCAATTTAAATAATATTACTGATTGGGACAAGTGGTTAACAGAATTAGATGAATATGCAAAAAATTCTGGTTATAGAAAATATAATCAAAATCTTAAGCGTGAAGATTTTGCTTATTGGAAAACTTTTGACGAAAAATATCAAGTAGGTTTATTTGTTTATGATTTCAGAAATTTTCGTGACCGTGACCCAAATGCTAACAGGATTGGTATTCAATTTGAATGTATGTTTGTTAATATAGATTCAAGGATTGATTTAACTGTGAGCAAAGAAATTGAATTGGAAGAATTTGAAAAAATGGCAAAAGATTTCTATGAGGCAATGAGTAAATATTGTTAAAATTAAAAATTGGGGGAAAATTGATTTTTATGAAAAATGGATGCGAATTATATAATGAAGATTGTAATACAACCATAGGAAGATTAAAAGATAATAGTATAGATTTAGTGTTAACTTCTCCCCCTTATTATAATGCAAAAGATTATATCCAATATGATAGCGTAGAAGATTATATGAAACAAATGGAGAAAATTTTTGTTGGCATTGAAAGGATTTTGAAACCAAGCAGAATGTGTGTGATAAATGTAAGTCCTGTTTTAGTTCCTAGAAAAAAAAGAAGCAAACAAAGTTATCGCATACCATTGCCTTTTTATTTTGTGCCAATTATGGAAAAAATTGGATATGAATTTCTAGAAGATATTATTTGGAAAAAACCTGATGGGGCATCTGCTAATAGAAATGGAGGATTTTTTAGACATAGAAAGCCTGTGGCTTATAAACCAAATATTGTAACTGAATATGTGCTTGTATTTAAAAAGAAAGCAAATTTTTTAATTGATAAAGTTGTCAAAAACCACAGTCTTGTTGAAGGAGAATATGAACGAACAAATGTTTGGGAGATACAGCCAGAAACAAAAAGTTGGCATGAAGCTCCATTTCCAGAAAAACTTGCAGAAAATATAATTAGGTATTATTCATATGAAGAGGATATTGTTTATGACCCTTTTGCTGGCAGCGGTACTACAGGTAGAGTTGCAAAACGTTTAAATAGAAATTGTATTATGAGTGAAATAAATAAAGATTTTTGTGAACGTATATTATTAGATTTTTCTAATAAAAAAGAAATATTAAAAAAAATATTAAATACTCCAATTGAGCTTGGGATTAAAGGAACTAAATTGAAATGAATGAAAAACGTAGATACTACTTAGGAGACGAATGGTATGAACTTCTCAAAGATGAATTTGAAAAGCCTTACATGAAAGAGCTAGCTGTCTTTCTTGCTCAGCGAAGAAAAGAAGTTGAAGTTTACCCCCCCGAAAATATAGAAATCTTCAATGCATATAGATTGACTCCTTATTCAAAGATTAAAGTTGTTATAATAGGTCAGGATGTTTATCATACTCCTGGAACTGCACATGGTTTATGTTTCAGCACAAAACAAGATAAGATACCGCCATCGCTCCAAAATATTTTCAAAGAGATTTATGATGATTTAAATATTTCTTGCACATCAAATGATTTAACTTCATGGGCACGACAGGGAGTGTTTTTATTGAATACAATATTAACAGTTGAAAAAGGGAGTGCTTTAAGTCATAGCGATTATTCTCTTTTAAAAAAGGGACTGCCTGCAGGAGGTTGGCAAATTTTCACAAAAAGAACATTAGAGTTATTAAATCAAAATGATAATCGCCTTGTCTTTATGCTTTGGGGAAGTTATGCAAAAAAATTTAGGGAATATCTGACAAATCCTAAGCATTTAATCTTAGAATCTGCACATCCATCTCCCTTTTCTGCTTACAATGGATTTTTTGGGTGTAAACATTTTTCTAAGACCAATAGGTTTTTAAGAAATCAATTTTTATCTGAAATTGATTGGTGTACAAAATGAAAAAATTAAAATATAAAATAAAAAAATTTAAATGCACTTGCGGAAAAGATTTAGAAATAGTTTGCGAATCAAATTATTGTGGCGACTATTGGTTCCGAGAATTTTGGTGCTTATCATGCGGAAAAAAATATGTTCTTGAATCCGCAATACAAGGATTAAGAGAAGATATTTCTTTAAAACATCATCGAGATTTATTTGAACTGTATTTTAAAAAATATAATGCTGCCTTATATTAAAGAAAGTTCTCATAAATTTTTAAATTGATTAAAAACAACTTAATTCATTCATATGCCCTTTTGCTATATTTAATTCAGGTTTTCTAGCAATGGTAATGTTGGTTTCTTTATTATATGTATATGATATTGTAATTTTTACGTGATTTGTTTCCCATGCTGCATAACCAAACTGCTCACCCCCTTCAGTTGGTATCCCATACCTATTATAAAAATACTTGAATATTAATTTTCCATTTTTCTTAAAATTTAATGTATACGATACCAGGAAATTATCAAAGAATAAAAATTTTAAACTTGTTTTTTGCTTAATTTTAAATTTTACAGCAAATTTATCATACATATAAATATTTTTATCAATGGTTGTGTTTTCATCTTTGTTAAATCTTACATATATTTTTGAAGACAATGTTGCTTCTTTAAATCTACCCATTGTTTTAATATTGGTAACATAAGGTTCACATTCACTAAATGAATTATATGTAAGGACAGGAAAATATTCTAAATTATATTTTTTAAACATTTCGGTCCATTTGCCCTCTTTAATAAAAGGAGAATAATTTGATAAAGCATGGGGTCCTTCAGAAAAAAATAATGAATTGTTTTTTCCTATGGTTACAATGTTGTTTTTAATGTCATAAATAATGCACATATCATTATCTCTCCAAGCATAATAACCAATTGGTTTAAATCTGTAATCAGCATAACCATTTAATTTTTGATTTAATTCTGATACAATATTTTTTTTATTATCAACACAATGAACACTATAATAAAGCAACCGTTTCATAAAATAAGAAAACTCAATTTTTTCACAACTGGTATTATGCTCTAAAATTTCGTCTGCATAATTAATAAGATAATCGTCTTTCGTGTAAAATTCTACATCTTTTTTTGGCTCATCGAATTTTGAACTCAGTTCATATTCTGAAAAATCATTGAAAAATTCAATTGATTTGGTTAACTCTATTAAAGTGGGGGCCGAAGAACCTGCATTTGCGATAAGAGTTGTAATAAAAATTAATGTAATTAAGAGCGCTGTTTTTTTCATAGTTTTTATTTTAAGAATTAGTAATTTAAATTTTTATTTACAAAAATATGAAAAAATATGAAATATGCAAGTTTTTAATGAGAAATTTTATTGGAATATTAAAAAAATGTAACAAATGATATTATTATTCGTATAATAGTACAGGAAACCAAATGTGTTTTTATAATAAAATAAAAAGAGAAAATTATGATGTAAATAGTTTTAATTTTTTGAAATATGAGTTACTTAAAACATAGAAAATTATAGAAAAACAAGTCGTTTAACTTGGCTTTTTTCAAAAAATCGCCTTTTGATTTTTTAAATCTTTTTGATGTTCTTTCATATGAACAATATTTACAACCTTTTGTCTGCAAATGGTCATTGGGAGTTTGTTTAAATTCTCCATGTATAGGACAAATTATTATGACTTTTTCTTTTGCCCTTGTATATTCTACTTTAGAATAATCGTATTTATCACCGTGAATTTCTTTTGCTTTTTTTATAAATTCTTCTGTTGTTATTTTTTTACCCATTTTTCTTTTCCCTCAAAATTCCAAAATGCTGCTCAAGTAACCAATTAAATAATTTGGATTTGTTTTTAATTTCTTTTTCTTCGAGTCTTTCATATAATTCAATAGGAATATGAATTTTTAAAGTCTTTTTCTTTTGTTCTTCTTTGATTTTTTTTCGTCCCATGATATTGGTATGTTTTAGTGTTTATTATAAATAGGGAAAAAAAATTAAAAACAGACAAATGAGTGTAAAAATTATTTATTTTTTTTTAAATATTCTTCTAACAGCTTATTAACCAGCTTGTTTATATTATAACTTCCTTCGTTTAATTTTTTAGCAATTTCAGACGTAACAGTTATACTTAAATCTTTGGTTTTCTTTTTAGACATATAATTTGGTTTTTTAATAAATATAATTTATTTTTGCATTAAAATAAATAGATTTCAAAGAAACTTTTCTCAACATTTCTCGTATACAAATATAAAGCGAAGTTATGTACACAATAAAGGGAAAATATACAGAAGCATTGCTCACGATTGATAATCTTGAGGAGGAATGTATTAATCAGGTTTACAGGATGATTAATCATGTGGCTTTCGATAAACCAGTTGCCATAATGGTTGATGGTCATGCAGGCAAAGGAAGTTGCGTTGGATTTACTATGCCATTGAGTATCAATGTGATACCAAATGTGGTAGGAGTTGATTTGGGCTGCGGAATTGCATCAGCAAATTTAGGAAATAAATTAAACATCACTTTAAAAAAACTTGATGATGAAATAAGAGCAAGGATTCCAATGGGAACAAATGCTCATGAAAGACCATATAAAATAAATTCTGAGACCTTTTCTTTTGAAAAACATTTTCCTTGGGAGAGTTTAAGTAAAGAATTGCTAAATTTCATAAGAGCTTATAATGAAAAATTTGATACAAATTATAAATTCCAATCATATGACTATAGAGATTTTGGGGCTCTTTGTAATAAAATAAATGCAAAAAGGAATCGTGTTGAATTGAGCGTAAATTCGTTGGGCTCAGGGAACCATTTTGCGGAGATAAATGTATCACAATCTGGTGATTACTGGGCAAATATACATAGCGGAAGCCGAAACTTTGGCAAACTAATTTGTGAGTTTCATCAAGGGCAGGCCAAGAAAATTTTAGACAACAAAAGAAATAAAATTTTGAATGAAAAAATTCAAAATATTGTAAGCAATACGAAAGATAAAAGCAAAATTAAAAGCTTAATTGATGAAGCCAAAAAAGATTTAGGATTAGATTTTGATTTTGACATCAAAGGTCTTGAATTTTTAGAAGGAGGTGCTGCTTTTGAATATCTTAAAGATATGGTTGTTGCTCAAAAGTATGCAGAGTTTAATAGACAACAAATGTTGTTAACAATTTGTGACATTTTAGGTGGAATTCAACCTAAAGAGACAATAGAAACAGTTCACAACTATATTGACTTCAGAGATTTTATTATTCGTAAAGGAGCTATTCGTTCTTACGTAGGGGAAAAAATGGTTATTCCTTTTAATATGAGAGACGGCATTCTTGTATGTGAAGGAAAATCCAATTCAGACTGGAACTATAGCGCACCACATGGAGCAGGAAGGAAATTTTCAAGAAGTAAAAGCCGTGAAATAATTGACCTAAATAAATTCAAAAAACAAATGGAAGGAATTCATTCAACTTCTGTTTGTCGTGGAACTTTAGATGAAGCTCCAGATGCGTATAAGGATTCCAAGATGATTGAAGAAGCTATTGAGCCAACTGCATTCATTATTGACAGGCTTAAACCTATTCTCAGCATCAAAGACAAAAACTCTGGTCCTTCATGGAAAGAAAGAAGAGAAGCAAAAAAGAAGGCGCAACAAAGAAAATCTGAGCGCAAAGCTAAGAGTTTTCAAAAAATGAAAAGATATTAAAAAACAAATAATGAACATAACATCAAGGGGATTTGGAAATGCGGATGAAGATGGAAAAATATCAGATTATAAACTAACGAGTTTTGATATGGTATCTTCTCCTTCTTTTCCACACGCAATAATTGGCAAAGTTTCTATTTGGAGAAAGTTGAGAATGTGGATAAATAGAAATTTTTATGAACTTTACTTGAAAGCAAAAAGAATATTTATAAGAGTTTTTAGAAAATTAAAAAGATATTAATAACATGAAATTAACCGAAAATATTTTAACAAAATATTTTTCTTTTAGAAAAATAAAATCAGCAAAAGAGCCTTCTTATTATAGAGAAATATATAATAATGGATTTTTAATTACAAAAATTGATGGAAAATACACATTGCAATCAAATTATGAGAGATTAACAAAAGAAATAGAAACTGTTGATAATTTAATTGAAGGAATTGTCTGTCATTCTTTTGATATAGGAGAAAAAGCTAAAGAAAATGAAATTAAAAAAGCTTTAAATGTTTCTTAATATATGGATATAAATTAAAAAAGTGAATTAATTAAAGAATTTATGAAAAAATGATAGAAGATAGATTATCAAATAATGTTGAATGGAAAAGGTTACTTAATCGTGTGAGCAATTTAGATGATTTATCATATGATGATTGGAAAACTATTGATATTCTTATTCAAACTTTTTATCAAAAAAATAAAAATATTAAAAAATTAACATTTGATTTTTTTGACCTTATAAGAGGTTTAACGTCTCAATATGTATCGCTAGATTATAATCTATTATTAGGTAAGGATGATATATCTCCTTATTATCCGATTTTATATTTTGGAAAAAAAACTGGATTGAAATTTAAGTTTGAACTATTTGAAGATTTAATAGGTTATCGGGGAGCATCAGCAAAACAATTGGCAGAACTTTTAACAAAAGAAATTAATAACAAAATAAAAACTTAATATTATGGGATATTCAACAGATTTTACAGGCGAGTTAAAATTCAAAAATGAATTAACCGCAAGCCAATTGGCTTATTTGAACACCTTTTTAGGACAAGACATTCGAGATTTAGGTCTTGAAGACGAAAGGGATGGATATTGGTATCATATAGATTTGGAGTTAACAAAAGATTTTTCAGGTTTAGAATGGAACGGAGCAGAGAAAACTTATGACCTTGATGCTATTGTAAATTTTATAACAGACAGAATGAGAGAGAAATGGCCTGACTTTGAATTAATAGGGACATTGGCAGCTCAGGGAAAAGAAGCAACAGATAGATGGAATTTGGTTATGGAGGACGGAGTAGCTGTCAAAAAAGAATTAGTTGTTAAAGGTAAAGAAATACAATGTCCCCACTGCAATTCAGTTATTCAGGAAGTCATGTGTTCCGAGTGTGAACAAAATTTTGTCTTAGAAGATGAGGTTTTTGATATTAAAAATTCAGAAAATATAAATTTAGACAATTTAGACTTAGAAGGCAAATCTGTAGTTATAACAGGAGCTTTTTTTGTAGAAAGAAAAGAACTTGTTAAAATGTTAGAAGAAATTGGTGCTTCTGTATCAAGTTCAGTTTCTAAAAACACAGATTATCTTTTGATTGGAGAAAAACCAGGAAATTCTAAGTTATCAAAAGCTGAACAACTTAATGTGCCAAAAATAACTCAACAACAAATAGATGAATATTTTGACCGCTTGTGGAAATAAAATAAATAATATAGAAATGATATTGGCTCATTTTCTTCAATTCGAAGGCGATAAAGCTATTATTAAGTGTAGAATAGATGAAAATAATTATGAAATTAGAGAATTTGATAAAATTCTTGTAGAAGGAATAAAAAATCCAAAATTATTATTTATTGGAATTATGCACGGCCCAGGATTTATGCAAATAACTTTTAGAAATGCTAACAGATACTGGAAATTATTTAAAAAACAAAATTTTTATAAAAAATGAAAAAAGAGTTTAATCAAGAAATTAAAAGAATAATCAACGAACAAAATCTTGATTGTTCTATTAGAGAATTTAAAGATGAAGTTGGTTGGAGTTGGATTAGTGTAAATCAAAAATTAAGCGAAGACTTTATTAGAGAATTTCAAAATAAAGTTTATTGGGATGGGATTAGTGAATATCAAAA
>Ga0180433_10009951_pt1 | contig 11538 bp, 8 predicted proteins | sample SS_ome_8_FD_132980 | JGI IMG/M metagenome (GOLD analysis project Ga0180433, IMG submission 132980) | Hypersaline lake sediment archaeal communities from the Salton Sea, California, USA - SS_1_D_1 metaG | ecosystem: Environmental > Aquatic > Non-marine Saline and Alkaline > Hypersaline > Sediment... | reverse complement strand
TGAGCGGTAGCGCTGTCGGGGTTGTTCGTTCGCGCCATTGCGACACTGCCGCGCTCGTTTTTAAGGCCGTTGTCCGCTTCGTTTGCTATCGGATCGCGAGTCTTGTCCTGCGTCATCTCGGCGGTGAAGCCGCCACCCTGGATCATGAAGTTGGGTATGACTCTGTGGAAAATCTTGCCGTTGAAGAATCCGTCCTCCACAATCGAGGAAATTCCTGACCGTTACCGGAGCAGCCTCTTCATTGAGCTCGATCACTATATCACCCATGGTTGTTTGAAGCTTTACCATAGTCTTTCGTACCTTTGCCTTTCTTTTCTTTTCTTTTGTCACGGCCGCATAGGAAAATAACGCCTTTTTCGCTACGATTCGCCGTCAATCTTATCGCGCCATTTGTTCTTTCTGACGGAAGTCAGGATTTTTTTTGCGCATTCAAGCGCCGCCAGTCCTTCCTGGGCGCTGACCTCGGGCGTCAGCTCTCTATTGGTTATCGCCTGAAGGAATGCTTCCTGTTCCAGGCGGATCGGTTCCTTGTCGGAGACATCAAGCTGCTCGACGTGCAACAGATCGGGCCAGTTTACCGAGGTCATGTCAAACGTCCCGGCCTCCTTTTGTTCCTGGATCCACTTGACAACATTAATGTTGGGATCGGACTTGATGATGATACCACTCTTCTTGAAATAGTCCACGCTCAGATAAGCCTGCCGGCTGAAAACTCTCACTCTTCTGTCGGTCTTCAGCCCGAGCCTCGAAGCGGTGATATTCGCGATGCAGCCGCTATCGAAAACGATCCTTGCATTGCAGATGTCTTCCTCTTCCTCGACGACGTTGACTCCGACGGCTTCGACTTTCTTGATCTTGCTCGCCGCCAGCGACAGGATGATGTCGATGTCGTGGATCATTACATCGAGAACGACGCCGACGTCGGTCGAACGAAACGGGTACGGGCTGATTCGATTGGCTTCTATGAACTTCGGCTCGATGTCGAGTCTCTTGATTGCCTGGGCGACCGGATTGCATCGTTCCGAATGGCCCACGGCTACGACGGTATTATTCTTTTTTGCAAGAGCTACGATCTTCCTGCCTTCTCTGACGTTGGCCGCAAGCGGTTTCTCGATGAGCACGTCGATTTTGTTTTTGATGAATATCCTGGCCAGTGCCAGGTGGGTGACCGTGGGAGTCGCTATCGTTACTGCATCGACCTGATCCAGAATCTCGGCACAATCAGTCGACGCCTTGCAATCGTACTGATCGGCCAGGCTCTGAGCTTTCCCGGCGTCAATATCCACCACGGCGACGAGTTCGGTCTGCGGCAACTGCGAATACACCTTCGCGTGTATCGTTCCCATCTTGCCTGCGCCAACAACTGCGGTTCTTATCTTTGCATCTTGCATTTTTCTCTCGTATAACGAATCATGCAGATCGCGCCGCACCCCGGCATAATCAAAGCGGACGACGCGCACCGCACATGACAAATCCGATTCTATCTAAACGTCTCCAGGTACCTGCCGAACTGGTGCTTGTGGCTGTTTTTTATCGCGACGATCATGGCTCGAACATTCTCATCCAAACCGTCTTCGGCCGCAAGAGCCTTTGTGTTTTCGAGCAGCGTTCCTTCCTGCCTGTATAGTCTCTTGTACGCGTCAAATATTCGCTCCTGTTCCGGTTCGCTGAGGCCGGCCCGATCCAGACCTCGCTTGTTGACGTTGCGGACTTTCGGCGGATAATGCCCGCTGACGGTCAGAAAAGGCGGGACATCCCGCGTAATCCCGGCAAGCCCGGCGACAAAGCACCATTTTCCGACCGTGACAAACTGATGCGAGGCGGCCAGGCCGCTGAACCATGCCCCGCTTTCAATCTTGCAGTGCCCGCCTATCTGAACGAGATTGCTCAAGACGGTACGGTCTTCGACCGTGCAGTCGTGCCCTATGTGCACGTTGACCATGAAGAAATTGTCGTTGCCGATCTTTGTAGTCGAGTCCGGCTGCATACTTGGATGAATAGTCACGTTTTCGTGCATCTCGTTGCCGTCGCCTATTATCAGCCCGCCATACTTGGATCTTCCTGTCAGACGCATAACCTGTGGTTTGCCGCCGATCACGCAACCTGCAAAAAAGTGATTCTCTCGGCCGATCTTGACATCTCTGCAAATCACAACGTTTGCTTCGAGTATCGTGCCCGAGCCGATCGAGACTCCACTTTCGATGACACAATTGGGACCGACTGTTACGTCTTCCGCCAACCGAGCATCTTTGTGGATTACCGCACTGGGATGTATCTGGGTCATGTTACCTCTTGGAAAAAAGTTATTTTATACCTTTTCATCGTCGATGAGCATAAACTTGATCTGTGCTTCGGCAACAACTGCATCGCCAACCATTGCCTTGCAACGGCACTGCGCCGTTCTCTTCCTAAGTCTCATTGTCTCGGCCGTGAGAATAAGCTGATCGCCCGGGACGACCGATTTGCGTAGTTTCACATTGTCCATACTCAGCAGAACGGCCAGCTTGCCGGTATGTTCCAGTCTCTGCGCAAACAGCAGGCCCGAGACCTGCGCCATCGCTTCAACTATCAGAACGCCGGGCATTATGGGTGTTCCGGGAAAATGTCCCTGGAAAAACTGCTCGTTGAAGCTGACGTTTTTTACGCCTTTTATTCGCGTGTCCCCGTCGATTTCTATCACCTTGTCGACCAGCAGAAACGGATATCTGTGCGGCAGAATTTTGGCTATTTGACGGATGTCCAGGATCGCGTCGGTGCCGAACTTGGCCAAACGTTCCTGCTGCAGAGCCGCGTGATATAGTTTTCTACAAAGCTGTTGATTCAGGGCGTGCCCGCTCTTGTAGGCCACGATTCTGCCCCTGATCGCCCGGCCCACCAGCCCCAGATCGCCGACCAAATCGACGATTTTATGCCTGACGCACTCGTTGGGGAATCTGTAACTGTTTTTGATTGGCCCGTCGGAGTTGATGATCAAAATATCCCGCGGGCTGATGTGCGTTCCGATCCCGCGCGCCTGGAATTGCTTTGCCTCGGCTTCGAGCAGGAAGGTTCTGGCGGGCGCCAGATGCCTCTCGAAGCTGTCCGGCGTCAGCCGACAACTAAAGATTTGCCTGCCGATGCCCGTGTGCCCGCCGTAATCGAGATCGTAGGTCACGTTTAATCCGTCGTCGGAATAGGGCAGAGCATAAATACAGGCGTCGCCGGCGCTGACGGTTATCGGATCGTCGATAACATACTCCTTGCGGCTGACGTTCTGCTCGACAATCCCGGTGCGGCGAAGCACCTTGAAGTACTCGGCGCAACTGCAGTCCGAAGCCGGCAGCTCCGGACCGTGCACTTCTACGACCACATTGTCAATTTCAAGGGCGTTGACCGCAGCCATACAATGCTCGATCGTTTCTATGCTCACGGAGCCTTTCTTGAGCGTTGTGCGGCGACTGCGCTCGGCAAGATTTGACGCAACGGCGATAATGCGTATGGGTTCCGGGGTATCGGTCCGCACGAAAGCTATGCCGGAATCGGCCGGGGCCGGACGAAACACCACCTTCGCCTCCTTACCACCGAACAGACCGCGACCGCGCATTTTACCTTCACTCTTTATCGTCTTCTGCAGCTTCAAGTCTGTCAGTCCTCTTGCTGAGTTTTTTTAACTGCTCGGCCATCTTCGGCAAGCGCATCACCATGTTAATGATCCGAAATGCTTCCTTTGCTTTGACCGCCGGTGTCCAGGCCACTTTCTGGCCGGCCGGAACACTGTTCATCACCCCGGCCTGCGCACCAACCATCGCTCCGTCACCAATCTCGATGTTATCAGCCAGGCCGACCTGGCCGGCCAGCACGACGCCGTCGCCAAGCCTGCAACTGCCGGAAAGGCCCGTCAACGCCGCAATCAGGCAGCATTTGCCGATGACCACGTTGTGGGCGATTTGCACGAGATTGTCAATCTTCGTCCCGGCGCCGATAATAGTATCGCCGAACTTGGCCCTGTCAACACAGCAGTTGGCCCCGATGTCAACAAAATCCTCAATCACCACGCCTCCATTGTGAGGAATCAGTTCGTGCGCGCCGTCGATGAACGAATAACCGAAGCCGGTCGAGCCTATCGTGCTGTTTGCCTGAATGACGACGTTGTCGCCAAGACGGCAGTTGTGATAAATAACGACGTTGCCGTCAATGCGGCAGCTCCTGCCGATCGTTGAATTTTCCCCGATTTTGCACCCGCCGGCAATTATGCTGTTTTGGCCGATTCTGGCGCCATCTTCTATCACTACACCGGGCCCGACGTGCACGTCGCCGGCTAATTTAGCACTGTCGGCGATCTTCGCCGTCGGATCAACACCCGGTTCCACAGGTTTGAGTTGCGGGGCGAAAGCAGTCAGCGTTTCAATCAGTGCCGCGTCGACGTTCTTGACAATAAGTTGCGGCTTGTCGAGATCGTCGAGTTTGTCCGAAAGAATGACCGCTCCTGCGCGGGATTTGCCGAGTGCGGCCTTGTGCTTGTTGCTTTTTACAAAGGTGACTTCTCTTTCGCCCGCCGCTTCGATCGGGCGCACCGCCGCTATCAGCCGGCCTGCATCGCTTTTATTGCCGGCCAGTTTGGCGTCGAGCCGTTCGGCTAATTGTGCAACTGTCAGTTCCATTACGGTAAAGTAAAATCGAGCGCGCCGAAGCGAGCCGTCACTTTGTTCCTATCCTTATTTGATCAATGTCGATTCGACCTTGTCCAGCTCGGCGATCACCTCATCGGTGATGTCCAGGCATCCGCCGCCGTAAAGCACCTTGTTTGTGCTGAGAGTCATCATTAGTTGATCGGCATTTTTTATGGGGAAATCGGGCTCGCTTCTTTCGAGCACCAGGTCCAGACCTTTGGCGGAGGCCACCTCTTTGGTGAGCCGAAGGATTTCCTTGTAAACCTTCTCGGCCCAGACTCGCTGGCTCACCGATCTTTGTTCTCTATTGAACTCCTGGATGGCTTTCAATTCAGCCTGTTTCTGTACGAGCAGCTTATATTGCGCCATATAATCGGGTGTGCCCGGCACCAAAGCCCGGACTCCACCTGTCAGCACGTTGATTTCATCGTTGAGTGTCCTCTCATTCGCCGCCATTTGTTCGGCTTCGGCTTTCGCCTTTGCACCGAATGTCGCCGTAGCCTTACAGTCCCGCAACGCTCGTGAAACGCTGATCAGGCCGATCTTCGAGGCCGGCCCCGCGGCAAGTGGCTGCGCGAGGCTGAACTCGTGAACGAATAACAGTGCAACCGCACCTATCAGACAACTCAAGACGACCGTTTTGAACTTCATGAAACTTTCCTTTCAAGAAAAATGCCCTGATTGGCAATCATTTATTAATACTAAAACAGACTTCCCATATGAAAACTGAAAACCTGCGTTTCATCGTCGTCGTCTCTTCTGATCGGCGTCGCCAGTTCGAACCTCATCGGCACCGGCCCGAAGAACTGCGGTATCTGTATCTGTATGCCGGTGCCGACCGAAACGCGGTAACTGCCGGTGTCTATCGTCCCGCTATCGAGGAAGAACAGCCAACTGACATTCTCACCCACTAACGGTACGGCTATCTCGCTGTTGGCCAGGAATATCCAGTCACTGCCGATCGGGTCCTTCCGTTCTACAAACGGCACGTTGGTGCGCAGCCCTCTCGTGCTGACGCCGCGATACTCGAATCCGCGAATCCCGTACGTGCCCGTGCCGCCGCCGTAGAACTTCTCGAACGGAGGAGCGTCGGAAAACGTCGTCGCCCCCAGCAGCTTGATCGCCAGCACTGTCTTGCGGTCGGCAAGGTCCTCATAGAGCGTCCAGTATTGTACGCGGGAGCCTTTTAATATGCCGAAGTCATGGTCGCCGGTAACCTGTTCGTAGTTCACGTTGAACGTTGAGCCGCTGGTCGGCAGGAACTTGTCGTCGGTCTCATCCTTTCCGATGCCGACGCTCAGCCCGATCAGCGAATTGTTACCCGCATACTCCTTGATCTCTACGGGTGCATCTAACTCGATATTACGGACGTCGACGCCCTCGGCCCTGAAACCGAGGCTGCCCCGCCACCGGCTCTTATAACGTTTTTCGAGCCCTACGAAGCCCTTGATTCTTTTCTCGTCGTAGCTTTCTCTCCACCTTTCCCAGCTCGATCCGGAGATGTCGAGCGACGTCGGCTTGTCGTTCAGATAGGGTTCGGTAAACGTTACAGAGTAGTAGCTGACTATCGTCCCCGGCTCCAGCGCCACTCTCAGGCTCTGGCCGGCGCCTTTGAAAGACTTCATAGTGATGAATTCATCGAGGCTCTCGGGCCAGTCGGTATAGTCAAAATTGCGCTGCTGCCAGATCAGCCGGCCGATCACGCCGCTGTCGCTGCCGACCGCTATGCCCGGATTCCACATTCCGGTCAGGCCCTCCGTGACGTCCACAACCGCGTCCTTGCGGTCCTCGGATCCGTCGGCTGGCTCCAGGGGTTTGATGATAACCTGCTCGGCCATCGTCATTCTCTGCACGTACCGCTCCAACTGCCCGTTGCCCAGCTTCGGCGCCATGTGAGCGTTGTACCATTGCCCGGGCGAAAAATCGTATTCGTCCAGTATCCGCCTGACCACCTTGTCCTGTGTCTGCTCGTTACCGACGATGTCGATCTTGCCGATCCTGAACTGTTTGCCCTCGATAATCTTGAATTCGACGTCGACGGTGTTCGGTTCGGAAATAAACACAGGCCGAACGTTTACAGCGGCATCAACGAATCCGTTCTCTCCGTAGAGTCTGGAAATCTTCCTGGCATGAGCCTGGGCCTGCCGCCTGTAGTAGGGCTGTCCGGATTGCATCTTCAAATCGGCCAACAGTGTTTCGTCGTCGAAATACGTGTTACCCGTCAGCAGAATGCTCCTGACTCTGTAGACCGATCCTTCCTCGATCACGAAAGTGATATGCGTCCGGCCCTCGACCTCTATGTGATGATTTAGATATCCCCTGTCCCAATATACGTTTTGCAGCTTCTCAAGATCCTTGGCTATTTTCTCCTCGGTGTAATAGGTGGGCCAGATGACCCAGCTTCTGGTCTTAGTCTTGATGGTGTTTCGCAAATCGCCGGTCTTGATCCGGCTGTTGCCGCGGAATTTGACCGACTTGATCCGGAGCCTCGTTCCTTCGGCGATCTTGTAGACGACCCTGCCCTCTTTCAGCTTGTCTGTGTCCAGCGTTACGTCAACGTTGGCATAACCCTTGGAGCGATAATACTCGGCGATGCTCGTGGTTCCCGATTCGGCTAAAAGAACATCGAGATGCCCGCCCTTCTCGAAGTCCAGCTTCTTGAGCAACGTCTTATCCTTGTACTTATCGTTGCCCTCGAATTCGATCGATTCGATCACGTTGCCGCCGGCCGCGGACGATTCGGCCTCGGCGCGTACGACCGCGCTGGAAAGCACCGTCGTTATCAGAGCGGCCAAAAGGATATTTCTCATTTGGTATCTTGTCTCTTGCACATTTCGCATTGGACTTCCCGGCACTGCCGACAGGCGACTAATTAGAACGGCGCCGCCGGCTCTCCCACGTGGGATGCGTTCTCGAATCGCGTTGTCTTCTCCATGAATGTCAGTTTGACTGTTCCCGTAGGGCCGTTCCGCTGTTTGGCGACTATCAGCTCGGCCGTATTGTTCGGCTCGTAGTCGTCTTCGCCGCGATGGTAATAGTCCTCGCGGTGAAGCAGCATAATAACGTCGGCGTCCTGCTCGATGCTGCCGCTCTCTCGCAGGTCGCTCATTCTCGGCCGGTGCCCCTCCCGGCCTTCCGGAGACCGGTTCAACTGGCTCAGCACCATCACCGGCAAGTTCAGCTCGCGGGCCAGCGACTTGAGATATCGCGAGATCGCCGTTATCTCCTGCTGCCGCGATTCGCTCCGCCCGGAGCCGAGGTGCATCAACTGCAGGTAGTCCACAACGATGCATTGTATGTCGTACTTGCTCTTGAGCCGTCTTGCCCGGGCGCGAAGCTCAAGCGGCGTCAGAGTCGATGTATCGTCGATGAAGATATGCGCCTCGGAAAGCTCGGCGCACGCATCGGCTAACTTCTTGTAGTGCTCGTCGCTGAGCAGGCCGCGGCGGACCTTCTGGCTGTCGATCCCGCTTATGCTGCACAAAAACCGCTCGGCCAACTGCTGCCGGCCCATCTCCAGCGAGAATATCGCAAGCGGCGTCTTCTCCACCAGGCCCAGATGCTCGGCGATATTGAGCGCGAGGCTGGTCTTGCCCATGCTCGGCCGGCCGGCGACGATTATCATCTCGCCGTTCTGCAGTCCGCAGGTCATATCGTTAAGCTCGTAATAGCCGGTATCCAGACCCGTAACGTGGGTGCCCTGGCGGCTCTCGATAAGCTCAAACGAGCGGACTACCAGGTCCTTCAACGCCGAGGCGCTGTCGGTTACGTTTCTGTCGGTGATGGCGAACATCTTGGCCTCGGCCTCGTCGAGCACCTCGCCGGCGTTGCCCGTCTGGTCGTATGCCGTATCGAGAATCGACCCGGCCGTCGCTATCAGCTCGCGAAGCAGCATCTTGTCCTTAACCACTTTCGAGTAATAGACGACGTTCGCCGAAGACGGCACCGAATCCAGAATCCTGGCGATATACTCGATCCCGCCGGCGTCTTCTAAGGTATTTCGCAGCGAAAGCTCATCGCGGAGCAAAACGGCATCGATCCCGACGCCCTTGTTCTTCTCATAGAGAGAAATCAGCGCTTCGAAGATATGCCGATGTTCGATTCGGTAGAAAGCGTCGCGCTCGACGAGTTCGACCACGTCGGCGATACATTCCGGGTCGATCAGCATCGAGCCCAGCACCGCCGCCTCGGCCGCAAGCGATTCCGGCATACTGCGCACCTGCGGCATCGCCCCGCCCGTATCGACTGGAGCATTAACCGAAGCCGCCGGTTTTTCCCCTTGATCCCTTCGTGTATCTGCCATAATCCGGCTTCCTGCCGCATATTAGCGTATAGCGTTTAGCGTATAGCGGTTAGTACAAAACGTACAGCCAATCCGCTACAAACCACCAATTCTTCCACAAATCCCGTCGCCCCCCCGTCATTTCGACCGAGCTTGCCCCAAAGGGGCAAAGCGAGCGGAGAAACCTATTCAAACCAATCCAATTTCCGAATAAATCCGCATTCTACCGCCCCCCAACCCCGCCGTCAATCAATTGATGCAATTATTATCTGATCTCGTTGAGGTGGCACCGAAGGTATGAATCCCCAATTCTCAATTCAAAACTCTAAATTCGATACTCCGCTGCATGATGCTCATACAACCATAGATAATGCCCCTGCCGCCAATACGCCGCAGTTCCTCTACGCGGTTTCCTCTGCCCAGTTTTCGACATGCAGTCCGTCCCCTACTAGCTTTAGAATCGGCTGCATGGACTTCTTGTCATTTGTAACCAAGGTCAGGTCTTCGACAATCGCTTGGGCGATGATCCAGAGATCGTTTTCGAGACTACCCACTTCAAGCCATGTATGCATATCGACTGGGTGTCGTTTCTTGCCGCGCTCTTTGAGAGACAAACGGCCTCTAAGCTTCCCATATTGCTCAGCCACATGCGTGTCGATCCCGACTATCCAAGGTTTTATCGAACGTATGAACTTCAGATGCTCCTCTTGCAGAGAGCTTTTGCCATTTTCTGGCAGGCCGACGGCAATTTCTCCCCACGTTATGATCGATATTCCCAAATGTTCAGATTGCTCTATTATGTCAAGGTGTTTGACAACATTTGTGTGTTCCTGCGGATATTTCTCCGGATAGTACAGATATGCCCAGATGTTTGTGTCTACCAGAAACGGCCGCATCTCGCTCACTATTGTTCAAACGCCTCCAAAGCTCTTTCAAAAACCTTGCTGATTTCCGGCGATCTATTGTCCTCTACCCACTTCTTCACAAAAGACACTGTCGAACGTTGATATTCCTCGGACAAGTATTCATGCAAAGGTATCGCAGATTCAAAGCCTTCCGGATAGTATCCCGTGAAGCTGAAAGGCACACCTTTTCTCTGAACACCCTGGAACAAATCGAGCACCCGCTTCTCCATCCTGGGCGGCAAATCATACAGCCGCATCACTTCCGCATCAATGGACAATAGCAAATGTTTGACTTTATCTTCGTCATCTATTCCAAATGGCTTGTCACGTTCTTCCATCAAAGCGAAATACTCGACAACCATTCTTTTGAGCCGCTCAAGAGATTCACCTGAGCAAGATGGGATAGGTATTCTCCTTGCTGTACCAGCGGGAATGTCTCTATCCGTCGTATGTGCATATATGAATGCATTTGCCAGCGGGGCGTTCAACACAGCCCATAGGGCATCGAGCGACCATTTCTGGTCGGTGATCCTAAAAACAAGGAATCTGCTCGTAACCGGGTGACCTTTCCTGTCAATGAGAGCCTTCAATCTCCATGGTTCTGCTCTGACGGGCGCGTAGTTAAGAAGAACTTGAGCCCTATTCATTGCCGTTCCCCACGCTGGGCGACGAATTGCCTCCGGTGCGAGATTCATCCAGTATTCGGTGGGCAATCTATGCAACTGAACGTCGCTGTCGAACAAGGCATATCCTTTGACCGCACCTGCAAATCTCTTCTTCTCAAATATCCTCGTTTCCGGCGGAAGATCCTTCCCCTCGTAGATCAATCCCTGTCCGCCCTCACTTATTGAGTCTAGTTTCAGATAATTCCTCTCGCAGCACTTCCAGACATCATCGAGTTCTCTGAGTTTGAGTTTAAACAGAGGAACCTCAAAAAACATTGACTGGGACACATATTGATCTGTGGCCGCATATCTATGTCGGAATTCCTCCAACTTATCTTTACGAACGTGCCTGTAGAGTAACTGGCCGTTTCTGGTCTTACATACTCCGCGTCTTGAACTCTTCTTTCTGCCAGCTAAAACTACCGACTCATGATTCGCATGCCTGAAAACCTTCTTGGGTAACAAACAGATCTGTTGAAGTTCAAAATCTCGCAAGATGATCTCTCGTAGATCAGCCAGATTGTCTCTGTTCAAGAAGCCGTGTGGTAGCACCACGCCGAACACAGACCCTTCGCGCATATAAGGCAGTGTTCTCCAGAGCATCTCTGCAGCCTTGTTATAACATTTAAGTTGCTGTCCCTTATTGATGTAATCAGTCTGCTCCTCTGGTTTGAAGTTCTCAAAAGGCGGATTGGATAACAGAATCATCGAATTTCTTGCTTGATTGCTTAGCATGTCGCCGCAATAGATGTCACCTTCTTGAATCTTCCATCCATTCGGGTTGGGAACATCAGCCATTGTCAAGGAGAGCCTGGCAATCTCACGTGCAAAAGGATCCTTCTCGATTCCTATCAGATGCTTCTTGGCATATTTGTGAAACTCTGTCTCATCACCATTAAAAAGTTCTCGTAATAGTCGTATAGAGCCAGTAAGAAATGGAGCATGCCCACAGGCTGGCTCAAGGACAATTCGCTTATTCTCCGGAATCTGCTCGATCCATGAGCAGAGTTGCCACACGATGTAATCTACAAGATATG
>Ga0180433_10009947_pt1 | contig 11543 bp, 9 predicted proteins | sample SS_ome_8_FD_132980 | JGI IMG/M metagenome (GOLD analysis project Ga0180433, IMG submission 132980) | Hypersaline lake sediment archaeal communities from the Salton Sea, California, USA - SS_1_D_1 metaG | ecosystem: Environmental > Aquatic > Non-marine Saline and Alkaline > Hypersaline > Sediment... | reverse complement strand
TCAAGCGAATCGTAATAGCGGTCGGCAGCAGGAACCTGTAGGAAACCGTGAGGTTTGCCTACCTTGTGCCGGCTAATTTAGTCGCACAGGAATCTCCTTCGTTCACGGAGGGGAGGATGTCAAAGGCAACCTTAATATATAGTTATACCAATCCGCATAAATAAAGCTATAGAGTAGCCCATTGTCCGTATCCGTTCAGTGGGCCTTCATTTTTTGGTAACCCTAAATGGGTAACCTTTTTATTAAAGCGAAGGCAGGGCCTTCGCACTCCAAATAAACTAGCAACCTCCTTTGGAGTGCGAAGGCCCTGCCTTCGCTTTAATAAAAAGGTTACCCAAAAGAGTTATACTAATTGAAAATAATAAAATTACAAAATAGCCCATTGCAGCCTGTAAGGCTGCAATGGAAGCTAATTCCAAGCAATTGCTATGCTTGCAGCCCTACAGGCTGCGATTCATCCTAAATCATCTATACCCAGGGCGTTGCCCTGGGCTGTTGCAATGTGAGACCTTCGGCCTGAATACCACCACTGAACGGATACTAGTTGTCAGGCTTGGAAAAGCTTTGTGAACAAAAAGGGAACTGTTCGAAGCTTATGTATAGGATAATGGGCTACTCTATAGCTTTATTTATGCGGATTGGTATTAATCTCTCTGTGTTCTCTGTGCGCTCGGTGGTTTTTCTTTTCATATATAGTCGATTCAATTTTGAGTGTGTCACTCGAAATTGAATCGACTATATTTCATTTTCAATCACGTGCAAGAACCCCGAAAAAATCAACCACCGAGCGCACAGAGAACACAGAGAGATTAAAAAGAGCTGTTACTAACCTGAAATTTAGATTACTAGAGCACGCTGAATTATCCAATAGGTTTTTTCTCAATGTACATTTAAATGACTATAGAATTATTCAACACAACCAGGTTACTATCCTTTGATCCTCTAGGATGGGATGATTCCTTTTTTCCTAAGAGCTGCCAGCGTAAGACCTCTTCTTTTTTCTAGATCCTTAAAACCATCAATCAAGATATTTGTGACAAAAAGCCAGGTTTGAGTGTTTGTGGCCAAATATCCGATATACCAACCGTGCCCCTGCCAATTGGTAGTCGCGGCCCCCGTTTTGGCAAAGATTTTATACTCTAAATGACTCTCTTGTAACATAATTTCTTCTAGAATATCCAAACTGCGATCTGAAACCGGTAGCTCTCGGTGACAAATCTTTCGTAAAAAATCAATTTGTTCTAGTGCTGAAATCTGCAAAGCATCCTCTTGCAACCAAAAATTTGTCACATCCTGGCCAACTCTTTGGTTGCCATAATCCAACAAATCCAAATAGTCCAAATATCTATCCTTGCCAACCCTTCTAGCAAGCACTTGATAGGCCCAAACGCAAGAGGTTCTAAAGGCAGATTTGAGGGTTTGATCCTGGTTCCAAACTTCCAACCAGCGCTCTTTTTGGTCCCATGCAATAATCTCACGTTGGTCGGCTAAAACCCCCTCTTCAATGGCAATCAAGGAGTTGGCAATTTTAAAGGTAGAGGCTGGGGATAAACGCTGCCTAGCCCTAGCCTCGTTGTGAATATAGGTAACCTCACCATCTAAAGAAGCAAGAATCATCGTGCCCCAGGCACCATTATCCTTTAAAAGTGCTGCAATCTCTGCATCTTCTGAAAACAGAGAAGTGCACAGACAGAGTAAAAAACATACTGTCTTAAGAGGTCTCAGGCTCAGCATTATTGAGTGGCTTGTTTTCATTTTCACTACTCGAGGGCAATTCCGGCACTGGTGGCGGTGCGCTCTCCTCACGCTTAAAAAGAGCATCCTCTGTCTTCAGACGCTCCCTTTTGTTTTCCGCATCCCACTCTCCCTTCAAAATCTCCCGAATATCCTTGGCATCCAATGTCTCAAACTCAATCAACATCTCAGTCATCAGCTCAACCTGCGTACGATACTCCAAGATAATCTCCCGAGCACGTGCATTGGCCTCATCCAAAAGCTTTTTAACCTCTGCATCTATGGCCCTAGCTGTCTCCTCAGAGTAATTCTTTTCACTACTTGTCATCGTATACCCTTCAGAACCTCCGCGCTCATCATAGGCCACAGAGCCCAAATCCTCGCTCATTCCCCATTCACACACCATACTGCGCGCCAAACGAGTCGCCTGCGAAATATCCTGCTGCGCACCACTGGAAATATCATCTAAAAAGATATCCTCTGCACACCGGCCGCCCATTAAGACTGCCAGCTGATCAATCGCCTCCTTTCTCCAGTAATTGACTCGATTCTTTTCTGGCAAAAAGTGCGTGGCTCCCAAGGACATCCCACGAGGAATAATTGTTACCTTATCCACTGGATCAGAATGCTCTACCACTAACCCAACAATGGCATGACCTGATTCATGGTAAGCGGTTGTGCGTCTCTGCTCCTCATCTAACTCCATGCTTCGACGCTCCTTACCGTAAAGCACTTTATCTCGCGCCTCAAAAGCATCCTGCGCCGTCACAGCACTTCTATTCTTACGAGCCGCCAAAAGAGCTGCTTCATTTAAAAGGTTCTTAAGATCAGCACCAGATGCCCCTGGGACACTGCGCGCAATCGCCATCAGATCAACAGATGGATCAATTTTAATCTTGCGGGCGTGCACCTTTAAGATTTCATAGCGTCCCTTAACATCAGGCAAACCAATAATCACACGTCTATCAAAACGACCTGGACGCAAAAGCGCCTTATCCAACACATCTGGTCGGTTGGTTGCCGCCATTAGGATCACACCCTCTGTCGTGTCAAAACCATCCATCTCCACAAGCAGCTGGTTTAGGGTCTGCTCACGCTCATCATGCCCCCCACCAATACCAGCACCACGGTGGCGGCCCACAGCGTCGATCTCGTCGATAAAAATAATGCAAGGAGCACTCTTTTTGGCCTGCTCAAACATATCACGGATACGGCTAGCCCCCACTCCCACAAACATCTCAACAAAATCAGAACCGGCAATTGAGAAAAATGGACGATCCGCCTCTCCAGCAACCGCTTTGGCAATCAACGTCTTACCCGTTCCTGGAGGTCCCACACATAAAATACCTTTTGGAATCACACCACCCAAAGTTGTAAATTTTGTTGGGTTTTTCAAAAATTCAACAACCTCAACAAGCTCCTCTTTGGCCTCCTCAATTCCCGCAACATCCTTAAAGGTAACCTTATTTTCACCTTGTTGTAATAATTTCGCAGGTGACTTACCAAAATTCATGGCACCTCCACCCATCCCCTTCATCTGTCTTGAAAAGACAAAGTAGAGAAGCATGACAATCAAGATGATCGGTAAAATCGTAAAGAGGTAACTAAAGTAGTTAGGAGCCGCCTCCTGACTTTTAAAGGTCTTTTCTAAAATCAAATTACGCGGCTGATCCGGTGCCTTGAAAAAGAGCCCAGCATTGCTCGCAAAATTGTTCCACTCTTCCTTCGCACTGCTAAACCAACGGCTGTAGGCCTCAAAATCTTGTCTCTCTAGTGCACGTGTAGAGAGTTCTTTATCATTGAAAAACCAGATCACATTGGCAACCGCTGCGCGCGCGCGTCCCAACTGCGCATTGTTTTTTTCCAGCTCTGAGCTCAGCTTAGTATCACGTGCAATGTTCTCTTTATATTGACGTACAGAGCGCAACTGACTCAAGCGCATCCCATCAACAGGCTCGTTCAAGCGAATCACCATCGAGCTCAAGGCCAACAATACATCATCGTAGGTTGTAATTTTGGTTGCCACCGCACTCTTTTGGCCAGCAACTGTTTGCACCTGACCCTCTAAATTGATCAGCTCCTGCTTCATCCCCTCTGCGCCAATTCCAAGTACCGGAGATCTCATATTATCAATCAAAAGAGCCAAATTAGCTTCAAAGGCCTCCACCTGTGGTGCCAGTTCACTTCCGCTTGCACCATTTCTTAAAGCAGTATTTAACTGCATCAATTTATTCTTCAGTAATTTGAGATTGATCATCTCCTTGGTAGGAGCCGAGTAGATCACAATCGAATTGTCTGCATTTGCCGAGTTATACAAATCATCGACAACCTCATAACCAGAGGCTGGCACGGATTCCCCAGAAACTTCTAAAAACCAATTCGCCCCCGCCTCTACATCTGCCTTTTGCTTGGTTAATTGCTCCCGTACTTCAAGCTGATCCATCTGCAAAAGATGGTTTGTCTCAAGAAGCTCCAAGTATTTATAACGCTTCTGTCCCTCTTCAGTGGTCTCTGCCCTAAAACGGCCAGAGAAAGTGACCAAGTTATCTTTTAAAGATACTTTTTTACTGTCCTCTGGGACAATGAGTTGCAAATTTACTAGATGCTCAACCTGATGACTAAAGGCAACTTTGGCATGCTTGGTTGTCATAAAGTTCTGAACAGTCAAAACTAGTAAAATGACACCCAGAAGTAAAAGAAAAAATGTAGTAGGAAAACCCTTTTTAGGCTCTTTTGTCGGCTTGTCGTTATTTGCCATCGTTTAATATTTCCCCGTTATAAAAGTAGATTCTGCTAATTTTTATTATAAAACTTATTTAATTATAAAACTAATCCGATTTTTAAAAAATGCGTAAAAAAAAAGAAAATAGTTCATGCTTAGTGCTCTATCTTACGCTTTTTCTCATTCAAATTCAACAAATTCTTCCTCTGTAAAAAAAGTGTTCCTCGATCGAGGGTAAGTTCATATTTTGAGATCACAACCCTCTTATTATTAGCATTTTTTTGTAAATGAAGGGCTACCCCCTCAAGCGTTGCTTGGCTAATTGTTACCCCTTTTTGTTGTAAAAAGTGACGAATTGCAAGCTTAAGCAAAAAAGGTGTCTGTAAAATATAAAGAGGTGGCTGCCAAAAAAGGCCCTTTTGCCGCTGCTCAATGGGGCTTTGGCTGAAAAGCTCCTCAAGATAACAATCTAACTCAAGAGCGTAATCACTTAACCTGCAAAGACTCGAAGAGATATTTTTTCCAAAGCTCTTGTCTAGCAAGGGCAAAATCTCTTGGCGCATGCGAGCGCGCAAAAAACGTTGATCTAGGTTAGTCGCATCGCTAAAATAGGAGAGCTTTTGATGGTCTAACCAGGCCAAAATCTGCTGCTTTTTTAAAGAAATCAGGGGGCGCAACAACAAAAGCCCTTCCATTTTTTTTTGGGGCCCCATCCCCACAAGCCGCCGCAGTGTGGCTCCCTCAAAGACCCTCTTGAGCACCGTTTCTGCTCGATCATCTAGGTGGTGTGCTAGCAATACTGCTGCAAGAGAGCGCTTTTGGCAACATTCTTTAAAAAAGGCAAGGCGCTCTTTTCGGGCGCAATCCTCTAGGTTCTTTCCTTCAAGACTTGGTGTAACTGCTTTACAATGAAAGAGAACTCCCTTTTCTTGGCACAAATCAGCCAAAATCTGCGCCTCCTTAGCGCTCTCTTGGCGCCAACCATGGTCGATATGCGCCACCTCAAAGGAGAGATCTGATCCAAGCAAGGCATAAAAAAGCGCAATGGAATCGGGTCCACCTGACAATCCCAAAAGAAGGGGTTTGTTGTGGAACTTATTTTTTTTAAGAAATGTAGTTACAACTTCCTCTAGATTGGGGAGCTGTTTTTTTTCACTCATCCTGTTAATATGATTCCCTATGTTGATTTGGCGCCATCTACTCTCTAACTACCTAAAGATCTTTTTTCTTACCCTGCTCTCTTTTATTGCCATTTTACTTGTTTGGCGCCTGGAGGATATTGCCCAATTCATTGCATTAGGCGCCAAGATTATAACTATAATACAGTTTATTTTGTATCAAATTCCCTATATTCTGCCCCTTGCAGCCGCCATCTCCTCCCTCTTGGCCTCATTACTCTGCTTTCAAAAGCTTTCGCACTCCCAGGAGCTCTCTGCCTTGCGCGCCTCAGGTCTCTCCCTGGGCTTTTTATTAACCCCCCTGCTGATTGCATCTGCTGTCATTTCATTTTCTACCTTTTACCTATCCTCAGAGTTTGCAACCATCTGTCACCTACAAACCCGAAAAATGGTCTATGATATCACCTCTGTAAACCCCCTATTGCTCCTTTCAAAAAATCATGCCCACAAGCTCAAAATGATGCATATTCAGATGAATGCCACCCGCCAAGGCAAAGAGGTGCAAGATCTTTGCATCACCTTTTACAACAAACAGAGCGACAGCCTTAATGCTATGATGATCAAAGAGCTTCGCATGGATGATGCTATCCTCTACGGCCGCAACGTCTCGCTCATTGCCACTGAAAAAGAGCATGATGCGCTGATCATTGAAAATCAAGAATCACTACAATGTAGCGCGCATGAATTTGCAAAGTTGTTAAAAAAAAGAGGTTGGAGACTAGCAAACGACCATCTAAAACTCAGTCTTTTGCGTATGCGTAAAAAGGAATTCCAAAAGCAACTAGCACAAACGCAAAACCCGGAGTTTCAAAAAAAAATCAATCAATGTAACTCAGAGATTACGCGCCGCTTCTCTATTGGCTTTGCGCCCCTACTCTTCACTCTGATGGGAGCCGCTTTCGGCATTCAGATCAGTCGACGTGAAACAAAAAAGCATCTTCTATTTGTACTTGTGCTGGCAACACTCTCTTTAATCACATTTTTTATTGCAAAGGAGTTTGACCATCTCGTTTTCCTCTCCTCTTTTTTATTTTTGACCCCACATATTTTTGTCTCACTGCTCTCGATCTGCTTCATCTTACGAGCAAAAAGAGGTATTGAATGAATAAACTGTGGAAGCGCTACTTCTTTTTTGAGCTGACAAAGGTCTTTTTACTCATCATTTTTTCGGTCTACTTTGTCTATATGTTGATCGACTACTCAACACATACCAAAGACTTTCAACAACATGGAGCGGGATTTTTTGGGGTTTTTGTCTACTACCTCTTTCAGCTATCAAAACAACTTGAACTATTGCTTCCAACGGCCGTTTTGCTCGCCTCGGTAAAGGTGGTTTTGAAATCGGCAGCACGCAACGAGCTCATCTCCCTCCTTTGCTCTGGCATCTCAGCGAAACGACTTTGTGCCCCCTTTTTCCTCTTTGGTTTTGCCTGCATGACTCTGGGTTACCTTAACCACGAGTATATCCAGCCTAGGGTCTATACAGAACTTGCCCAATTTGACAAAAAGGAGCAGCGCAACCAAAAATTGAACCCCTTGCTTTTACCCGACCAAACTCTCTTAGTCTATAAATCGTTTAATCCGCATACAAACCAACTTGAGGATCTATTTTGGTACAAAGGTCCAGATGAGGTTTATAAGGTTGATCTATTGGATGTAACTGACAATCCCCCGATTGGATATGGCATCCACCATTTTGTCCGTAACGAGCAATCTCAGCTTGTCCTGCGGGCAGAGCTTGAGGCAGAACCACTCGATCAGATCCAATTTGAGCAAAACAAAAGCCTCTTTTATCCCCCCAAATGGCAACCAATCTCCCAACTATTTCACAACGTATCTCACGCAAACTTTGCAAAAATGAGCAGCCATCAGGCAACTACCTCTACCTTTTTTTACTACAAGCTATGTATCTCATTTAGTTGCATCTTGGCGGCCCTTGCGCCCCTCTGTTTTTGTTTAAACTATAGCAGACATTTTTCAGCTTTTCTTGTCTATGCAGGCGCACTCGGGGGGCTCATTTTTTACTTCACCCTACTCAACTGCTCTGTCATCTTATCTGAAAATCAGATCATCGCCCCCTACATCTCAATATTAAGCGTTGTTGGATTGTTTGCTTTTGCGATAGGATACAAGTATGCAAGGCTATAATCATCTAGAGGTCAATCTGTTTGCAGTGGGGCAAAATATTGATAAACTCCAAACCCATTGCCAAGTGATGGCCATGGTCAAAGCCAATGCCTATGGTGCAGGCGCCATTGCCATCGCTAAATTTCTAGAAACGCGAAACATTCAAATCTTTGGTGTCTCTCACCTCAGCGAGGCTCTTGCTTTACGAGAGGCGGGTATTACGGCCGAAATCTGTACCATTTTTGCAGCGCTCGACCAATATGAGCTAGTTGCCCTGCATAACGTGCAAATATGCCTTTCTAATTTAGCCGAATGCAGAGCGCTCGAAAACGTGGCAAAAGCGCATAACAAAAAGATCAAGGTCCATCTGCACATTGATACGGGCATGAAGCGCTTTGGTGCTCTACCCGCCGATGCTTTGGCTTTAGCCAATGCGATCTGTGACTCTCCGTGGCTTACCTTTTATGGCGCAATGACCCACTTAATTGGTTCCTCGGATCCAACCTTTGACCCTATTTCAAAACGGCAAATCTCCTCTTTTTTTGCCCTGCTTTCACAATTTAAGAGACGCCCTGCTCTTGTACATGTGGCAAACTCTGCTGCGGCACGTCGCTTTGACCTTCAGGGCACCAACATGACGCGTATTGGCCTTGCCTATTTAGGGCTCCATTCAAATCCCATAGAAAATCAAGGATTAGGGCTTACACCCGCTCTAAAATTAACCTCGACTCTTGCCTTTATTAATGAAGGGAGCCAGGGGGATGGGGTTGGCTACTATCACAGCTACCGCATTGCCCAAAAGCAGGGGCGCATCGGCGTTGTTGCCATTGGCTACCACGATGGTTTTGGGAATTTTTTGGCCCAAGATGGGTATGTCATGATTCGCAATAAAAGAGCTAAAATCCTGAGTAAAATTTGCATGGATTTCACCTTAGTAGATCTTACCGACATACCAAATGCAAGAGTGGGTGACTCTGTCACCCTCTTTGATCAAAATTTAACCGCAGAAGAGGTTGCCCGCTGGGGCAAGCTCAATGTACGCGAATTTCTCAGTAAACTGGGGCCCCGCGTCAAACGAAAATACACCTATGAAGAGAGTCGCCATGCAAGAGAGCAAGAAAAAATACACACAGTTGTCTGACCTTTCCAAAAAGAGTAAACTTTTAGAGAGCATTACCTCCCTTTTACACTGGGACCAAGAGACCTACATGCCCGAAAAGGGCATTGGTGTAAGAGCCGAGCAACTAGAATTACTTGCAAGTTTGCACCATAAAGAGTGCACTAGTAATCGTTTTGCAAAAATTTTGGGGAAGCTGATCGATTTAAAAAGCGGTGCCATTTTTGCTACTGATTTAAGCTTTGATGAGCAAGCAGCTCTCAAACGTTGGCGTCTTGACTACTTAAAAGCTAAGGCTTTAACAAACTCTTTTGTCAAAAAGTTTGCCCGATTAAACGCCGAATCGATCAATATTTGGGCGAAAGCTCGCAAAGAAAACAACTTTAAACTCTTTGCTCCCCAGCTCAAAAAAACGATCCAGATGTCTCGCAAAAAAGCTGCTCAAATAGACTCTCAAAAGCCAATCTATGATGTTTTGATTGATATCCACGAACCAGAGATGACGCAAGAAGTACTTTCGGGCTATTTTGCACAGGTCAAACCAGTGCTTCTTGAGCTGATCAAAAATAGTCCCAAAAATTTAGATCGCAGCTTTTTAGAAGGGAATTTTTCTAAAGAAAAGCAGTTGCAATTTGGTAATTTCCTCTTAGGTGAGGTGGGTTATGATCTAACAAAAGGACGACTGGACCTCTCCAACCACCCCTTTTCGATCTCATTGCATCCTTTTGACAGTCGCATTACTACTCGGATCACGACCAATTACCTCTTTGATTCCCTCTCTGCTGTGATGCATGAGGCAGGCCATAGCCTCTACGAGATGGGGTTGAACGAGAAGGCCTACGGCACGCCAATTTGTGAGGCGCTCTCGCTTGGGATTCACGAGAGCCAATCGCGCCTCTACGAGACAATCGTTGGGCAAAGCAAACCCTTTTGGGCTCACTATTTCCCCAAATTACAAGAGACTTTTGCTCCTCAACTCGATGAAGTAACCCTTGATCAATTTTACAAGGCGATCAATCGTGTGCGTCCCTCCCTCATCCGTGTGGAGGCTGATGAGTTGACCTACTCATTGCATGTGCTAATTCGCTTTGAAATCGAAAAGGTGCTGCTGGATGGAACCCTAGATGTACGAGAGCTGCCTAAAGCATGGAATGGCAAAATGAAGGAGTATCTTGGTGTGGAGCCCCAAAATGATGCCGAGGGGTGCCTGCAGGATATCCATTGGGCGATGGGAGAATTTGGTTACTTTCCGACCTACTTTTTGGGTAATCTTTATGCTGCCCAATTTTTTGAGGCCTTTAAAAGCACAAATGCAAAAGAAGATGATTATATGGCTTTAAAGGGGTGGCTGAATGAAAATGTGCACAAACAGGGGCGCATCTATACAGCTACTGAGTTGGTAAAGCGCGTAACGGGAAAAGAGCTCTCGCCCGCACCCTACCTCAACTACTTAACTCAAAAGTATAGTCGATTCAATTTAGAGTGACACACTTATCTCATTCAAACACATAAAGATAGAAACCTGTAACTGGATCTTCTTTGATTTCAAAATATCTTGGTTTGAGTGATTCTGGTTTTGCAGTCCATTTCATATTTTTTATGATAGATTCTTCATCAGAAACTCTTTTAGTGCTGTTAGCTCTTCTACCGCCTTCGTTCTATTGACTTCTTTACCCTCTACGGCACGCCGAATTTCGAGTGGTACCCAAAAATCATACCATTGATTAATCAGATCGTTATCTTTGATCTCGCAAGCGTCTAGCGCTCCTTCAAGCTGGCCGACTATTCCATAAAAATCTTCTGTTTCACAACTAAGATAACTTTCTATTAAACCAATCATATTTATCCACAATCTAATTTGATGTTCATTCATTTTAATTTATTTTCCTGTGGTAATAACGGTTATTACTCTATTTCTAGCTACATTTGTAATAACTCGAACATTTTCAAAAGTATGAACTACTTCCTGAGGGGTATTTCCTAGGGTTTTTGAACCAAATTTTATGGCATTTTCAACAACAGTGGGCGGGACTCCCCGGCTAATTAACTCTGTACCGTTTTGAATTAATCCTCTAGGAGCCATGCGCTCTATAGCATGTGTTGTATACTCAATGCCATTTATTAACGAGCGCCCCTTTGCAGGAGAAGGCCATTGTAGTTGGCTGCTTAATTTTACTACCTTTGTAATTTGTGCGGGAGCCCTAGCTAGCCTATTAAATGCTATTACTCCTTTAACGGCTCCATATCCTCCTGCAACCAAAGAGCCTATTTCAAGCCCCATTGTAGTTTTAGATCGAAAAGAGTGATAAAGCGCACTGGATTCATTAATAGGCATCATTTCCATGATTCGACTTTCTACAAAGGCCATTTGGCGACTTTGAGATTTTTCAATGGCTGCAATCATCAAGTTTCTCTCTTGAACACTGATTTCTAGTTCAGAAGAACCAATATATGCAGCTGCTGTCTGTAGGTCATGAAGAGAACCTATGACAAAATCTACCACACCATGAGCTACACCTCCGATTGCACTTCCTATATCCCCCCCAGGGAAAACGCATTAAAATTTACGATTGATGGATAAGTCCTAAACGAAGGAGAATAGTCGCCTTAACTGGAGGAGGCTATGGAAAGTGAATTTAATTTAATCAGTCTATTTGGAGAGATA
>Ga0180433_10009946_pt1 | contig 11543 bp, 13 predicted proteins | sample SS_ome_8_FD_132980 | JGI IMG/M metagenome (GOLD analysis project Ga0180433, IMG submission 132980) | Hypersaline lake sediment archaeal communities from the Salton Sea, California, USA - SS_1_D_1 metaG | ecosystem: Environmental > Aquatic > Non-marine Saline and Alkaline > Hypersaline >... | reverse complement strand
GAGGAGGGGTAAAGAATGATTGATCTTTCAGGAATAGGCACAGGAGCTTTTAAGATGTTAAGCTCCTTTTTATTTTGGGGTATAGCTTTATTGATACTTCTAGTTTTGATCGTTGGCGGTTTATATTATTAGCGGAGTTATCATTTACGGAAGGATTAAATCCTATCGCTATTCAGCAAGAAGTTATATTAAATACTTTTGGAGGTTGCTAAAATGAATCCTTTTGAGTCGGGGATGGCTATCGGTAAAATTTTATTGATTGTAGTCCTAATAGGTGCAGGTTTATATTTTGGTTTAAAAAATAAAAAAAGATAACAGATAGGAAACTGACGCCCCTACCTGCTATGAGAGTTAATAGAATAAGGGGGTTACCTCTCTATTTAACTCCTACAGGATCCGAATTTAAGGCTTTAATTAATAGGATCTCTTATTCTTCTTTCCAATCATGAAAGCACCTAAGAATAGCATACCGACAGCGAAAGCTACAATAGCTGGCGCCCAACCTGCTAATCCTGATGTTCCTAATTGGTCTTTAAGATAAGATGTAGTTGCGTTGCCTCCTTCTGTTCCTATAGCGTCTCCGAATTTAGCCAATACTAAGACTCCTACTCCGATAACTATAGCGAAGGTTACAATACCCCAACCTAAAGCCACTAAGTTATTAAACATCTTGCGTTTTACCTCCTTCTAATTGTGTAAGCATGATCATCCCTTTTGGGTTTTCTTCAATTTTCCTAATATGCTCTATCTTTGCCTTTTTTCCCAATCATGAAAGCACCTAAGAATAGCATACCGACAGCGAAAGCTACAATAGCTGGCGCCCAACCTGCTAATCCTGATGTTCCTAATTGAGTCTTAAGGTAGTTAGTAGTGTGATTTAATCCTTCTACTGAGCTATCGTTATTGTTATCTAACAATCCTAAAGAAGTGCTAAATTTAGATAAGACAAAAGTTCCTATCCCAATTACAATAGCAAAAGTTACCATACCCCAACCGAGAGCGACTAAGTTATCAAACATCTTAGGTTTTGTATAGAATTTTGAAGTTTAAAACCTCTTGCGATACAAAAGTAAAGATTTGTATTACATTCTTAGTTTTTATTACTACTCCAAACAATATAGAGGATAGTAAAGATTAATTGTCCTATGAAAAATAATACAACAGCCCAAGAAACTAGTCCAGCATAAACTAAAAGAGCTCCTGCAATTATTCCGAAGAAAGCAGAAACTAATAGAGCTACTTCAAAACCAAAGGCGCTCATGGCTATTAAAATAATAATCCAAAGTAGCCAAAGGGTAGCACTCCAAAAAGAGCCCCCTGTAGTTGTATTAGGCACTTTTAAAAGATCCCCTGCTGTTGTTATGTTTGTCCAATTTACCGCTACCATTTTCTAAGGTTTAACTTTGAATAACAGGTATAAGATGATTAAGCCTATGCTTATGAAGTATAATATCCTAAATATTAAAGCTACTTCTATAGGTAGCTTCATGTAAGATACTACGCTCTCAATCCATCCGCCCGTTAGGAAATCCCAAATAATACCTCCTAAACTTTTTAATATGCTCCATGATGACTTAAGGGTTAGCCCCTGATCTGATGTAAATTCTGCCTCTCCCTGTGTTACTTCGTTCTCTAGGCTAGATTGATAATCTACGAAACTCTGCTCTGTAGTATTCCCTCCTAACCCTATCTGATGATTTGTCCCATAAAGACTATTTCCTCCTCCTATGAAGATCCCTAAAAGGATCACTACTAGGAGAGATAATAAAATCCCTTCCACCCATCCACTTAAGGAATACCCTTTTTTATTTAATTTAGTTAATTTCATGTTCTCTTTATGAAGTGTAAAACTATACCTCCTAGTGCCCCTATAGCTATGAACATAGCTAAGCTAATAACTCCCAATTTAACAGCTAAAATTAATCCTACGACTCCTAAGATAATAGCTATTATTGGAGAGAATAAACCTGTTAAGAATAACATTACAAAAGCTACGAAAGAGATTAATAATCCTGTAGGTGTTCTAAATGGTGTAGAGATAGTATTTATTATCTCTGTTAAAATTGGTGTTTCAGGGGAAGCTGTCCTATATGCTTTACCTACTAAAGTTCCGGTAAAGCCTGTGCTATCACAGGTTAAAACCCCTGTAAATCCTGAGGCTGAAGTATCGCAGATAGTATAAGATCCGTCTCCTCTTTCTCTTGTTACAACAAACCTCATAGAGTCGGTGTTTTGAGTTGGATCATTCCATATATAAGTCCATAGTTCCGTAGCTTCGTCGTAGATTATATCAGCTTCTACATCAAAAATACTAGTATAATCAGAGTCTCCCTCGCTAATTTGTGTTGAATATGTGCAGGGAGAAGATAAACAAGCAAACCTTACAGGATTAAGTAATTTGATTAAGGATCCGTCAGTTTGATAAAGTCCTACCCTATAATCTACATCTTCAGTATCTACCCTCATGATAGTTTGTCCTTTATCGTCAGTTTTACCCATTTCTACAACGATATACTCATTAAGATTAGGATACCATCTTAAGAGAGTTGAATATTTTCCAACATAAGGAGCTAAACTAGTAGAGCTAAAATCAAATAAGAAGCTAGTAGCTGATCCACTCAATAAGGAGTATAAAGTATTATTTATACATTGATCGCTTAATCTTTGAGTTGAAAAAGTATAAAATCTCCTATCTGCGTAACCTGATCTAGCGTATTGGATCTCTCCAAATCCTAGAGTGTAGTTGTTATAGAATGTTGAATTAACACATAAACAAAAACTTTCAGCGTCAGTAAAGGATCCGTAAGTTTCTTTATAGTTTGGATTATCAAAAGCTCCGAATTGGAAATTATAATCTATATTCGCGGTGTGTTTGGTTAAATTATTCTCATCTGCAAAATCAAAGCACATAGCAGGGGAGTATCCATTAACACAGCTTAAAGATACATTCATAGGCACCATAAAATAAATAGATTGATTGTAAAGATTAGTTGTATAATCTACCCCGTTTAATGTGTAATTCCAAAAGAAAGGAGCCTCATAAGACATATTTGTTGATGGAGTTGTAAAGTCAGCTATTAAATATCCTGAAGTATCATTATAAGAAGCTGTAGAGGAGATAGTAGTTCCATTATAGAATAAAGTCCCATTTAAAGCGTTAATAGCTGTAGCTGAGACATTTAAATAGATCTGTTGAGGTTGAGACTCAATAACCGGAGAAACATAACTAGAATTAACATTTATTAAATTTATAAAGAAGGTTATAGCTGTAGAGTTAGTATTTCCTGCGGAGTCATTTACATATAAATAAAGATTGTTTGATCCTGCGGAGAAGGTTACCGAACTATTTCCTGTTATAGATGTGTTTCCTGATCCAAAATCATACCATACACTAGTAGGATTTGTATCTATTACAGAATAATTAAGGTCTATGCCTGTTGTGTAGTAAGTTGTATTTGTTGGAGAGTCTAAGTAAATCGCTGGAGGAGTTGCGTCATAAGTAAAATAAAGAGGAGTTGTATAGCTTGAGTTTCCGTATCCGTCGGTAGCTAAGGATCTCCAATACCAAGATCCCTCAGTTAATCCTGTTGGAGTCCAGCTAGTATTGGTAGTCCCTTCCGTTACTGCTGAACTTGAAAAGTCTAAAGTTGAAAAGCTAGCGTCGCTGGATACTTCAAAATAATAAGATGGTGTTTCTGTATCTACTGAGTTGCTAACTACTAAACTAGGAATAGAGCTAGAGTTTGTGTAGTTTGTTGGTGCTAAAGGTGTTGGTGTAGTTGGCGGTAAATTTACATAAAAAGTAACTGAGCTGGAGTTCTCTAAGCCTGATGTATCATTTACCCATACATCAATAGTATAAGATCCCTGAACTCCAAAGTTTAGAGTAGCGTTATCAGGGTAACTTATGCTATTGTTTTCTGCTCCGCTATTGTTTGAATACCAAAGGGTATCTACTCCGTCGGCGTCATAGCTAGAAATATTAAGATCTGCTGAAGTTGAGTAATAAGTTGTATTTGTTGGGTCAGTTATGTAAACATCAGGGGGGATAGTTGATTCGTAATCTATTTGAACTTGTGATATTCTTGGTGTTGTAGTTGTGTCTGTTGTTACATTAGGTATTAGTTGGATACAAGCATATTGTTGAGTCCCATCTATATCCTGATAAGGTGTTTCACTTGACCATGTAGAATTATCATTACTAAACTTAACTGTAAGTCCTGCATAGTTAGAAGCATCATTATCAACCTCTGTAAAATTAGCATTGTTCCATGTATATTGATCTGGATAATTAGGACAGAAACCATCTAAGGTTCTGTTACCTATTGCTGTGTATGATGACGCTGCAGATATATTTTGATATAGGTTAAAATAGATAGATCTTTGATTTGATGTAAATGTAGTAGATGCAGCTCCAGAATCAATACCATCTGTTATATGACTATTTGCTCTACCAACACCATCACAATCTTCTGCACCTTCTTCCCAGAATAACATCCAATACATGTTCCCACTTGTTAATGTTGGTATGGTTGTGTTCCATGATGAACAATTATATAAATGCCAATCTGTGCTTAAATCCGCATTTGGTATTTCACAATTAGCTAACACTTCTGTTCTTGTTTCCCATGTATCTCCTCTTACTATATCTATATGTAAGTCCTCACCAGCAGCTGAACATCTATCTGGATTCCTTCTAACGACAACTTCTAATGCAGCAATAGTCCCTGTATAATTAGCTGTGAAATTCTGCCCATAAGAATATGTTGTGCCCCCACCCCAATTTAAATCTGGGATTCTGTTATAGTTTTCTGGTGTTTCGTCCATACCTATATTATTTCCAATAGTTAAACCTGTTGAAGATGAACCAGGCGTCTCTATTGCTGTAATATTATTATCACTATCTAATTCTGTTCCACTTGCAGTTCCACCCCAGTTGTTAGAAGTTGAATTATAACTTCCTATTGGGTTTATCCTCCATTCATTTGAGAAATAATATACTATTGGGAATGAAGCCACACCTTTCTCTATTGTTCCCCTCATTACATTAAGTATCGTTGTTGGAGAGGAATCATCCCATTCTATTTTATAAGTTCTTTTTTCACCTGTTTTAAAAGATCTAATAGATTTAAGATCCCAATCGTTCATATTTTCTATTTTTGTATCTAATGGTGTTATGGTAGTTTCTACATAGGTTACAGGATTATCTACAAAAACATCCCTCATACAAATATTACTTTTAGATGTTTCGTTAATACATTCGTATTCTTCAGTTCTTACATATTTTTTTAAAATCTTTGTAACTTCTTTTTTTGTTATCTCTGTTATTTTATAGTTAGATACTTTTCCTCTAAAATAAGTTTTAAATGTTAGATCTTGATTTTTAGATGAAATTCTATCACAGGTTAAAGTGTGATGAGTTCCTTCTATTATATGATCGTAGCAGTTGGTAGTAGTATCTTGAGGTATTTCTCTCTCTAAAACATCAGCCCAAAGGGTATCAGTTCTTAAATTAAGATCTCCGTAGTTGGTAGTATCCCAAAAAGCACGATCTAAATCGCAAGATTCCCCTACTAACCAAACATAACAATCAGCAGAGGCTACGCTAGAAAAACATAAAGTAAATACAGCTACTAATAAAATTGAAAATAAGAGCCTTCTAGCTTTCATAGTGTCCTCCCTCCTGATCTAATCCTTCCGTAAATGATAACTCCGCTAATAATATAAACTCCAAGCATGATAACCCAAAGATATTCTCTAAGAAAATCTACCATAGCTAGCTGACTAGTTTCTAGAGCTAGCTCTGAATTATCGTATATCTTCTCTAATAGTTCTGATATCTGCGGAGCAAAGATCAATAAAAATACTGCAAAGATAATATAAGCAATAACCCAAGCCGGATGAGTATCTATAAGGAAAGCTGATAAGATCAATAAGATTAGATTTATTAAAAAGGCGAACATAATTACAAAGTCCCAAAAATTAATAAAAGTGTCCGTAACATGAGTTACGCTTTGCCCTGCTTCTTCCGACATATTTCCTATAGCACTAGAGAAGGGAGTAGTAAAGGAATTAACAGCCTTTAAAACAAAAGGCGCGATTATAATAAGTCCGACTACAATAACTATAAAGATAACTAGGGAAAGCTCCATCTGTCCCTTTTTTTGTTGTAGCGGTGCTAGTTTCATCCTAGTATTTTTGTTAAATGTTTTCTCCTCTTTTCTAAATCTTTTTCTTCTTTTTTAGGAAGCCCAAAGACTTTAACGACTTTAACAGGCTTAACCCTTCTAATCCTTTTTATCTTAATCATCTTTACCTCCTAAAACCCCCTGAACTTCGGCATTTCAAAGTTAAAGGGGTTAGAGTTTTGCCTCTTTTTTTTAGGTGCCTTTTTTACTACTATAACTTTAACAAGTTTAGTTGTAACCCCATCTTTATGGAGGTTATTCCAGCGTGTATTGTCTCTTTTCATTCTTCTAACAAAAACGACTCTGTCCTCTCCTGCTTTAGAATTTCCAACGACAAAAGCGTGCCCTTTTGGTTTTCCGTCCTCATAAAGTTTATTATATGCTCTAAATTTTCCCATTTTTACCCCCTTCTCCTTTTTTTTGCGATAGCTATCAGCTCCTCATCTTGAAGCTGAATAGGTGCTCTTGCGGAGATCTTGAATACTTTTGTTAGAGTGATCTTTCTAGGATCAGCTCCGAAGGATCTAACTACTTCCCTCATTTTTTCCTTTCTTTTCATGAAATCTTTATATGCTTCTGTAGGCATACGAACAGAAGTATAAGATTGGTTTCCTGCTACTTTTTTAACTCTTACAATCTTAGCCATTTCCAAAACCCCCCTTACTTTTTCTTTTAAAGAAAGTTACAAAAAAGGCGATTATTGGAATAAACAAATTAGTAAATCCTCCTATTTGCACTATTGAGTAAGTTATGGTATTTATTGAGGGGTTTCCTAGATACTCTAAACATAAGAAGTAAAAAGCGATTAATACAATATAAGCGGAAATGTTTAAAGTTAGATCTTTAGCGTCCATTTCTAACTCTATAGTTTTAAAGATACTCATCAATAATAAACCAACCAAACTAAAACATATAATCAAAAAGCCTAGAGAATAAAAGACAATTACAAAACCATCAGGATAATCTAAAGTAACAACAACAGATTTAAGGGAGCCTGTATCATCTAAAATAGTTATGTTGTAGTCTCCCTCAGTTTTAGGGAGCCTTATTTTTTCTCCTGCACAGGGGATAGAATAATTGTTTGATGGATAAGCATAAGTCCAATAGCAAGAAGTAGATCCTGTTGTATCTATTTCTAAGTCTATAGCTGGAGAGTTAATTATCTCCCCATCATAAGGAGAATTAATAGCGTCTATAGAAGCTGAGGCAAAGCTAGCAAAACAAAAGAATAATACTAAGCTGATCCAAAGTAGCTTTTTCAAAATCTTAACCCCCTAAAATTTATTTTAAAGTTTTGTTTAAATGGATTAAAGAAGCTAGTCATCCCTTTAGTGATTGGTCTAACAGCTAACCCTGTGCTTTGTGCTCTAAGAGATGGGGCCATCCCTTTAATATTAAAAACTAAAGCTGAGAATGAAGGCGTATAATTTGTTACTTTAACTACTTTTATTTTTCTTACTGCTTGAGATAAATTGAGCTTAGGTAAAACTAAAGAAGATGGAGGGGGGGTATAAGATGATCCTGATGTAGAGCTTGAGCTTGAACTAGTTAGTTTAGTTATGCTAGGGGATAAAGATATACTAGAAGGTCTTAAAGAGGATCTACTAATTGATTGAACTATTGAAACTTTAGGAGAGCTATAACTTAAAGATGGTGCTGATAACGGAGCATAAGAATAAGAAGTATTTAAGCTAGAAGATCTAGACGGAGAGCTATAACTTAGAAAAGGTTTAGATCTAGAAGGAATGAGGGAGATAGAAGGTCTTAAGGTAGATGATGATAAAGAGCTAGTTCCTAATTGTTTTGATGATGAGGGTATATTCAATAATCCTAAGGCACCAGCATAACTAGAGATACTAAAGGAATAAGGATCATAACTACTAAACTGACTTACTTCTCCTAAGGTAGTTGTTTCTACTCCTGCTGGAACTTGCGAGCCTGCCGGAAGTGCGTAATATTTTTCTAGAGGAATATTTATACTATCTACATCAGTATAAAATCTAGAAGATCTAGGAATTGTTTCTTTTACTAGAATTGTGTCCGCTCTGATTAATCCTTCTACTTCTGTCTTTCCTGTTCCAACATAAACTTTACCATAAATAGCCTGATTAGATATAAACTCAGATTTTCCGGTTGATGGAAGATAATCATATCCTATAGGTTGAATATTATAACCTGTTGGAAATCCCCCTAATTCAGTTGTGATAGTTGGTCTATAATTACTTAAGGATGAAGATGTTCTCAAAAATGGAACTGATAACTGCGGAGCTACATAAAAAGCTGGAAGTTCAGAAGATCCAGCCCCTACTGCTGTGCTTGATCCAAATAAAGAAGTAGAAGCATGATACACTCTAGGCACATTTTGAACATTATAAGTAGTATCCCCTACTTTAATCTGAGCTATATCATATTTAGTTTTTGGTAGATTATATTTTCCTTCTTGAAATAAACCCATGTGTTGATACTCCGGTCTATTCCAATATTTTACTTTACCTGAAGCTACCTCTGTAGGAGTTATACTTTCTAAAGGCACATATTGATAGCCTCTTGTTCTGATATAATTTTGAAGTGCAACAAAACCGGTTTCTCCCTGTTTAAAACCTACGGCAGTAGGTAAGACTTCAGTAGATAAAGCACTTCCTACAACCATTCCTTTACCATAATAACTAGGTTGTGATTGAACTTCTACTGCTTTTCTAGAAACATAAGTATAAGCTAAAGCCCCCCCTCCTGCTATCTGTAATCCACTCCAAGCTATGCCTGAGGTTGCTTGAGTTCCTGTAGCTACGGATAAGGCGGTTACTCCTGATCTAACAGCACCAAAAGCAAAACCAGCAACATAACCTATACCTGCACTTAAGATAACTTTAGAGGGTTGAGTCCTTACTCCTTCATAAGCACCAGCAGGAACTCCGGTCATAAATTTAGTAAAATCCCTATATGTTTCTCCTTTTAAAATTGTTCTGTCTCCGTATTTTTCTGTAAAGTCGTCTATGTTGGGCTCTATATATTTCTCATAAATTGGTGTAGCTGGAGGCAAATAAACAATTTCAGTAAAGAGTCTCCGATCCAATTCAGAGAAAGAAGTAACAGGTTTAATTCCTTTTATTTTTTCTCTAATAGCAGTAGGATAAACTTCTATCTTTGGGGTGTTGTAAGCTATTGAGTCCTCTTTAAAGAGTTTTCCGGTTTTATTTTGTATTTGTTGGCTAACTCCTGAGTCTCCAAAAGTAAAAAAGTTTTCTGTCTTTGGAGATCCCCCTCCAATTTGAAAATATTCTCTAGGGGTTTCTTGAGTAGATCTAACTTCAAGTTTTTTTAAAGCTGGAGAGATAAAAGCCGATTCCGCCATCACTTGCCCTAAAGGAGAGTAACCTTTTGCTGTTATTGTATCTGCCTGATAACCTTCTAGTTTTCCAGCCCCTACATCAGATTTAAATTTTGTATATATCTCTTTTGATACAGGCATAGCGATCGCTTCCCCTGTATCTTCATCTATTTTAGAAATAGAATAAATAGGTTTCTTAACTTTTTGCTGAGCCCATGATTTACTAGCTTTCTGTTCAGCTTGTAGTTTCTTTTGTTCATATTCAGCTTTAGTAACTCCAACCCCATTAATCTTATATTGTTCTTTTTGAAGTTTTTGGGCTTCTAAAGTTTTTCCTTCTTTAGCTTCTTGAGCCCATTCTCTTTTTGCTTGTGCAATTAAAGCACCTTTAGCAGTTTTACTTAATTCTATTTGCCCTGACTCAGGATCTTTATTAACTTGATACCTTCTTTGTAGAAATCCATAACCCATATATTTCATAGAGGATGTAAATTCTCTAGCTTGTTCTCTACCCTGAACGCTATCCTCAAAGAGCATAACTCCGGATTGTATTCTCTGTCCTGAACTAGAAAGTTTTCCGTATCTCCTCTCGTAGGTTGTATCTCCGGCACTAGGTCTAACTCCTCCGGAGTATTCAATAGCGATATATCTAACCATTATGCCTAAAAAGAATGTATTACAGGTATAAAACCTCTTGTCTATTTTGTATTACACTTACAAAAGGTTTTATATCAGAGTGTCGTTTGTCTTAGTCATGGAAGAAGCTACATATAATCCAAGCATGGCTTACGATCTGAGGCAAAGATACGCTAAACTTGTAGGGGATCACATGGAAGATGTAGCAATCAATAGAAAAAATAAAGATTATCCTGAATATTTTAGAGCTCTTAAAGATCTTCATACAATAACTAAACACAGATATAAATCAGTAAAGAAAAAAGATAGTTCTTTTAAAGGTTATAAAGAAATTGAGCAAGAAGTAATTAATATCTCAAATGAGTGTTCTTATTCATGGAGTAATGGCGGAAATGATCCTAAGGAAGTTGCTAAGATTGAACAATCCTTAAGAGATCTTGAAGAATACATTTATCTTAAAATGAATGAGGCTAATATGTTTGGATCTAAAAGAGAGATGGAGGGTTTAATATGAAGCCTAAGTCTAGTAAAACTTATTATGTAGCTCCTCCGGCTGAGAAGGAGCTCCAAAAGATTAGAAACGCAGTTATTAATAAAGATAGAGACTTCGTTATGTGTATTGATGGGGAAGAAGGATCAGGTAAAAGTGTTCTTGCGCAACAAATAGCTAAATATTTTAGTCCTAAGTTTAATATAGACGATATTTGTTTTAACGCGGATCAATTCACAGCAAGATTAAAGAAAGCTCCTAAATATTCCTGTATAGTTTTAGATGAGGCTTTTAGTTCTGCTAACTCTAGAGCTTCTTTAACTGAAGTTAATAGATCTTTAATCGCTGTAGCTACAGAAATGAGGCAAAGGAATTTATTCGTAATTATTGTTATTCCTTCTTTCTTTGATCTAGATAAATACTTTGCCTTATGGAGATGTAGAGCTTTATTTCATGTTTATTTTAATAAAGATGGATCTAGAGGGAGTTATATAATCTTTCCTAAGACTTCTAAGAAGTATCTTTATTTAAAAGGTAAAAAGTTTTATGATTATTCTAAGCCTGCTAGTCCTTATCCTGTTTGTAGGTTTAATAATTATTATGCTATAGATGAGAAAGAATACAGAAAGAAAAAGGCTGAGGCATTTCAAAAGAGAGTTATCTCTAATCTTGCTAAAAGATGGAAACATCAGAGAGACGCTTTAGTTAATGAGATGTATCATAACCTAAATATAAGATCTGCTCAGTTTGAAAAGGTATTTGTTAAATGGGGATCTAAACCTGTTAGTCAAAGGGAAATACAAAGGATAGTTCAGTTAGAGGATGATAAACTAGAAGATATTAAGGTAAAAGATACAAAAGAGGGGGTTAAAGATGAGGATTAAGGGGTATATAGGGGGGT
>Ga0180433_10009944_pt1 | contig 11549 bp, 10 predicted proteins | sample SS_ome_8_FD_132980 | JGI IMG/M metagenome (GOLD analysis project Ga0180433, IMG submission 132980) | Hypersaline lake sediment archaeal communities from the Salton Sea, California, USA - SS_1_D_1 metaG | ecosystem: Environmental > Aquatic > Non-marine Saline and Alkaline > Hypersaline >... | reverse complement strand
CTGGGGATTTCCAATATCTGCTTTATCCCCAATTGGAAATATGATTTTTACGCCAATCTTTACCCTATTCTTGTTACTTTCATCTATCATATTTTTTTTTGAAATTTTCCATATACCCAACAGCTGGCTAATCTACTTACTTGATAAAATCACTAATAAATGGTTATTTTTACTAAACAAAAGTAACCATAAGTTTTTAGTCGGCTTTACAAAGCCTCCAATATTATTTGTTATACTTGTACCAATAGCAACTTTTGCCATACTTCATATAAAAAAAATTAATTCAGTAAAAAAAAGTATTATATCTCTCTCGATACTTTTTATAATCTGTTTAACTTATCTAAAAGTAATTCATGCCCCAAAACATTTTGTAAAGCATATCCCATGTAATAATGGACATGTAACTTTAATTTATGACTCAAAACAAACGATCCTCATTGATCCAGGATTTATAGGCCAAAAAATATCTGCAGAATCTTGGGTTGAATATACCCTCACACCCGAAATAATAAAATCCTGCGGCAACCTCACAATAGACCACCTTATTTTAATGACACCGGGCAAAATACTATCCGAGGCAATACAAAAACTGTGTACACCAATGAATATAAGAAACATTCACCTGATTTCTTGGAAAGGTCGATTAAATAAAAATACCTGGAAAAGCTTTTGGATAATGAAACTAATCGCAAACAAAAGTGGGCCTGTCTTACAAAAAATAGGAGAAAAGTCAAAAACTATAACCCTATCAAAAAGAACAAGCATATCGATAAATTCTATCGATAAACAACTTAGATATCAAGATGCACAATATCCAGCTCTGCACATAATATGCAAAATTGGCAATCAAAATTTCGATATCTATTGCGCAAAACACAAAAAGAATAATCTCTATTTGAAACAAAAGTGACCACAAACCCCCCAACAAAGCACAACTTAAATCTATAGCTTGATTTTTTAGTTTTCTATTTGATAATATTTAAACAGATGCTAACCATATAGCGAAAATATTAAATTTTAAGGAATTATCAAATGAAAAAAAATTCAATCATTCTAACTTCAATAATAATGGTCTTTACCACAATCACCATCCTATATAATTCGGGAATTCTTTTGGCAAGACGTGGTGGCGGACGTGGTGGAGGCGGTAGACGATACGCAAGTAGAGGGGGCTCTAGAGGCTATAGAGGTAGACACGGAGGCTACAGAAGAGGCTATAGAGGTAGACATAGAGGTTATGGTAGAAGCTACAGAGGATATAGAGGCCACAGAAGAGGTTACAGGAGTTCCAGAAGATATAGAGGTAGATCCTATTCTAGAACAAGAGGAAGGCAAACAGTAGCTCACCCTAGAAGAGCAGGCAGAGGACCCGGCAGCGGAAGACCTGGTAGACCAGGTAGAGTAAAACCCGGAAGACCCGGTCGCCCGGGAAGACATGGTAGATACAGCAGACACCATAGACACGGTAGATATTGGCGACGTAGACCTTACGGTGGTTGGGGCTGGGGATATAGATATCCCTGGTACACAGGCTGGTGGCCATGGTTTGGACTTGGCGCATCCGTTATAGTTGAAGAACCTATCATAGTTGAAGAAGAACCTTTCATAATCGAAAAAAAGGTTTTTATAGAAAAACCAAGCACAATAGAAGAGGAACCTGTGATAGTTGAGGAAGATGGAGAATATATTGCTTCAGAAAAAGATGGGCTACAAAAAACTCCTGTAATAGATCAAACAAAAACCTGGATCAACATGGATAGAGAAACATACGAGCAATATCATAAAAATCTAAAAAATCACCTCAAAGACGACAAACAAGACACAAAATGGGCAATACACAATGCAACTGGAACTGAAATAAGCATTGCAACAAGAGATGACAATGATCCTGGAGTAACATTAAAAAACAATGAAAAAAATTATGTGTGGCACTCAAAAAGCCTTGAATTTGCGGTAGTAGCAAAAACAGGAGAAAAGCAAACATTCCCTAAAGTAAAAAATCACTACATAGAAATCTATAAAGATGGGGACAAGTTAAAAATAAAAACATTTAAAGTGAAAAAGAAAACAGAAAAAACAAAAGAAAAAGAATCTGAAGAATAAATTTATAAAAAAGGAGGCCTGCCATGAAAAACAAAAGCATATTTGCAAAAATCGCAATAATGGCTTTATTTACAATAACAGCAACGACTATAGTTCAAAAAAGTTATTCCTGGAGACGCTATAGAGGATACAGAAGATATGGAGGCCGTGGATGGGGTTATGGCGGTAGTGGATGGGGCTGGGGCCTAGGAGGCTTTGGTTTAGGACTTGGAGTAGGTCTAGCAAGCAGAAAGAGACCAGTAATCATAAGAGAAGAGCCAGTTTACGTAGAAAATGAACAGCTCTACGAAACAATGAAACGTGACCGTGAAGGAAAAACGTACTGGCAAGTATTTAACCATACAGAATCACCACTTACACTCAGACCAATAGGAACAGAATACAGCACTATTATACCAGCAGGTAGATCAAAAAGAGTATTTAGAGCATATAGCTTTAAATTTAGGTTTAAAGGAAGAACATATAAAACAAAAAAACATAATATTAAAATTTCTAGAGATGCTACTGGTAACTTAAAGCTTAAATTTTACTCTTCGTAAATCAATAAAAAAGCCCCTGTATAGGGGCTTTTTTATATAGCATCAATCAAGTTATCTTATGACCACCAAATCTATTTCGTAATAAAGACACTAGCTTAGTTGCATAATTACCACCCGTCTGCCGAGACGATTGCCTCATTTTCAACGCCTGATCAATAACAAAAACAGGAATATTCTGATTCTTTGCCTCTTGAACGGTCCACCTACCTGTACCACCCTCCTCAATTTCACCAGAAATTTTTGCAAAATCTATTTTATCTTTAAATATTCCAGTCGCGAGCTCTAAAATCCACGACCTAATTATTGAGCCATTATTCCAGACGGTTGAAATTTTTTCTAAGTCCAAATCTTTATACCTGCCCTCTTTTAAAATATGAAATCCTTCGGCGTAAGCTTGTAGCAATCCATACTCTATTCCGTTATGAACCATTTTTACATAATGCCCAGCCCCTGAGGGGCCCATAAATGCAAATCCATTTTTTGCAGCAATAACTTTTAACAAAGGAATAATCTTTGTATAAGCTCCCTCATCACCACCGACCATTAAAGAAAATCCTAGATCCCGAGCATGAAGTCCACCCGAAGTACCACAATCCAAAAAAAACACCCCTTCTGTTTTAAGCTTTTTTGATCTTCTTATAGAATCTCTAAAATTACTGTTACCACCATCAATTATAATGTCACCCTTCTGAAGATCGGGTAGAATTTTTTTAATAGTTTCATCTACCAACTCTCCTGCAGGAATCATAAGCCAGATAACTCTTGTTTTTTTTGCAACCTCAGAAATAGTAGAAACTACTTTCACGCCAACACTTTGTGCAAATTTAATAGCTTCACTATCTATATCAAATCCAATAACTTCTATTTCGCCACGCAAAACTCTATAGGCAATAGAATTTCCCATTCGGCCCAATCCTATAATTCCTAACTTCATCACTTAATCCTTATCCCATATTTTTCTTCAAAATCATGAATTTCTTTTGGACCGCCTGAACCTTTTTCGTATTCATGTAGAGGCAAATTCATTTTCATAATTTTATCTATGATATTCCATGCATACTCTATCTCATCAAATCTTACAGATATTGATTGATCTCCACGCATAACCTCTTGGAAAATAGCCTCATACGAACCTAAAGAATCCTCAGAAAACCGACAACTATGGCAAAATTCCATTTCAATAGGAACTATCTCATCGCTAATCCCCGGCTTTTTTGCATTAAGACTTAGAGAAAATGTACCCTCTGGATAAATGTTAATTGTCAAATAATTAGAATTGGTTGGACAACCCTTTAAAAGCAAACACTCGGTCTTTTTAAACTTAACCTGTATCTCCGTTCTTTTTTCACCTAAACATTTACCCGTTTTTAAATAGAATGGAACACCCTGCCAACGTTGATTGTTAACTTTTAACAAAAGTGAAGCAAACGTTTCTGTTTTAGATCTTGAGCCAACACCATTTTCTTGCTTATAACCCCTATATTGCCCAAAAATTCCATCAACAAATGCTACATTTTTTAAAACATCAACTCTTGCATCTCGAACACAATCAGCTGTTAACATTTTCGGCTGCTCCATTGCGATTAAAGATACTAACGCAAGCATATGATTTTGAACAACATCTTTCATTGCTCCATATTTATCATAATAAGGGCCACGATTTTCTACGCAAAGTTTTTCCTCTAAAAGAATATTTACCTGATCAATATAGTTGTTATTCCATAGCGGTTCAAAAACACAATTTGTAAACCTAACCAACTGTACATTTCCAACAATCTCCTTGGTTAGATAATGATCTACTCGAAAAACTTGCTCTTCATTCAATGCTCCAGCTATACAGTTGTTTATTTGTTTTGCAGAAATTGCATCTTTTCCAAAAGGTTTTTCATATACAATTCTATTCCAAGAACTTGAATCCTTTGAAGTCTTTTTCATGAGCAAAGATGAAACACAATTTTGCGTAACACTACAAAAATAAGAGGGTGGACTAGCAAGATAAATTAACCTTCTGCCCTCTAGATTGTATTCTTTTTCCAGCTTAGAAACATAATCATTAAGAGCTACAAAATCGTCCAACAAATCGAAATCAACTTTTTGATAATAAGAATTTTTTAGAATCTCTTGCCAAACTTTCTCGTCCTTATCGTTTATAAACGTAGAAGCCATATCAAAAATTCTATCGATCGTTATATCCTCAATAGCAGCGCCAACAAAAACAAATTTTTCTAGTTTTTTATCCGCAACCAACCGGTACACAGCTGGAATAAGCCTTCTGTAAGCCAGGTCACCAGTTGCTCCTAAAATAATAATTACACAGCTATTCATCTTTTTAAAATCTCTCTCGTTTCCTTTTTATACAATTCAACTTGCGGTTGATCAAATGGATTTATCCCAAAAAGATCCCCCAAGTAAACAATCTCCAACATTTTCCACTGAAGCAACTGTCCTACGCAAAACTCCGATTTTTGTGGTATATGAACAGATACAAATGGCCGATCATCTTCCTGATAAGCAGCCATAACACCTTCCACAATAGCTCGCATAATAAAAGATACAGGCCTTCCCTGAATATTTTCAACAAATTCCTCGAAGATATCAATTTTAGGCAATAAAATATTCGATTTATTCTTTACTGTTATAAATGTTGTAAACTTATCTCTCGGGCCACCTAAATATAACTGAGCAACCGAATGCAAATCGGCAGGGCCAACAGAAACAGTAGGTGTAATCCCAACCTCTACAAGATCACCCTTTTTGTTATATTTTTTTCCAAGACTTTCTCCAACAAGTTGTCTATACCAAGCACCAAATGAACGTACATTTTTAGAAAATATAAAAGTATCATGAATATTAATACCGCGATTATAATGATAAAAAATAATTGCTGCACTTAGTGCCGCAGGATTCTCATCCACAGATTCGCTTAAACAATCTTTCAGTATAAATCGTGCTCCTTCCAACAACTTTTCTATATCGATACCAAGAAAACCAAGAGGAAACAGACCAACAGCTGAAAAAACAGAATATCGCCCTCCAACTTTTTTAGGAACGTCTAAACATTCAATATGATTTTTTTTGGCATACCCACAAAACTTTGAACTATTGTCTGTCGTAATAACGATATAGTCTCGATAATTTTCACCTTTGTACTTTTTAACAAGATCAAGAAAAATTTCATAGTTTGCTATTGTTTCCGTTGTTGCTCCAGACTTTGTCACAACATTAACTAAAACATTCTCACCTTCTTTTAAATTGTTTTCTACAAGATGAATAATATCACTAAGATAATCAGAATCTAATGTATCGACAAAATAAACTTTTACCGGAGGATTTTTCTCATTATACAAAAGACCATTCAAGGCTTCGTGTATGGCAACTGTACCTAAATCAGAACCCCCAATTCCAATTACAACAAGAATTTTTGGATCTAAAACACGTTTTGAATTGATTAGCCGATTAATGGTTTTTGATAATTGTTTATCCGAAAGAAGATTCAAAAATGCATAATCAGTTTTATATTCTTCTGCTAATGCACCTTTTATCTTTTTTATCTCTGGCACCAAACTAGAAATAAGTTTATTAAATTGAGGCTCCCCGATACAAGCACGATTAAAATCAAAATCAAAAATTATTTTTTTCACCACAACTCCTAAACTTTTAATAAAACATAAAAAAATTGGGGCTATAAGCATATACGCTTATAGCCCCAATTAGTACTATAATTCAATAAACTAATAAAAATCAAAAAGTTGAACATCAAATATAAGTGCCGACCCTGGTGGAATCACTCCCGGAACACCACGCTGCCCATAAGCAAGGTCTGATGCAATGTACAAACGACGTTTTTCGCCTTTTTTCATTGATATAACACCATCATCCCAACCTTTGATTACCTGAGCTACACCAATCTGAAAAGAAAATTTTTGCCCTCTATCAACACTGCTATCAAATTTCTTTCCAGGCTTACCATTCTCATCTAACCAACCTGTGTAGTGAACCACGACAGTTTGCCCTTTTTTGGGAGTAATATCACCTTCACCTTCATTTATTACCTCGTAGTCAATACCTTCAGACAAACTTTTACGCACAAATTCCCTTTCTTTATTTTTCAAGTTACATTCACAACTTTCACAGGTACAGCATTCACATTTTATAACTTCAGTTTTTTCTGTTTCTTGATCCCCTTTGCAAAAACCACATTGGCAACCTCTACCACAACCCCAAAATGAACAGATCATAACTCCAAGTAAACAACAAAGACCGGTCTTTAAAAAACTTTTAATCATAGGACTAGACCCTTTTTATAACTAAATTAAAAATACCAACATAAAAATAATATATATAAAAATTAAACACCTGTCTTTCAATTTTAATCAAAGACAATTCAACAATCAAATACAGATCAACTATAATTTGTATAACATTGCCCATCTTTTCCAGATTACAATAAACCCATAACAATCAATAATAACCGCCTGCAACAGCAAATCTTTTGACAAAAACCATTTAATTTCAATAAAATTTTTATTATGAACTACTTATAGTCTTTAATTTTTTGACTAGCTTTTTTTATTTATCATAACAAAAATACAAAAATAAAAAGAGCCCCATTTATATAACCTATTTTATATTTATAGGAGTACTTATGAAAACTCAAAAGATAATTATATTAACCGCAACTTTTATACTATCTTCCTTACATTTATCAACACTTGGAATGCAAAATGGAGACAATGCAAAAAAAAATATTTTAAACCTAATAAAAACAGATAAAAAACAAAGTAATCCTAAAAACAGCTTCAGTTTACACAAAAAATCTGACTCCAAACTAGATCGCACAAGAAACATAATAAATCTATTTAGAGAAACGTGGCAAAAAGCAGATAAATTTGACAAAACAATTTTTGGAGCATTAATAACATTTGCTGCTTATGGTTTTTGTAAAAGTTTAAAAACAATAACAAGAATTGGCATTTTAGGTGCATTGGCAGGAACACTTTACTTATCCTACAAAATTATATCAAAACCAAAACTTCAAAATCCCAACGCCCTAATACAAGAGGTCGCTCAAGAAGCCACTAATGGATTGGCATGGGTTCAAAATCAATTTAATTCACCTGCCTCAAGTAAAAAAAAAGATAAAACAATAGGATAAAATAATAAATAGTTAAGAACAAAAGGTAAAACAAAAATTATGATTAACTGTCACACTATATCTTTGACAAAAAAAATCATTTCATGCAGAATCAGTGAAAGAAACTACAGTTTATTTTTGTAAATTATTAACCCAACTTTGTAATGTAAAATAAAGTTGAAAATAAGGAAAGGGCAATCAGTTAAAAGTACGCAAACAAGCATTAAACGCTTTATAAAAAAACTTTTGACATAAAAATCTAGTTAGTACAAAATCGAGTAAGTATGTTGTTAAGTTATTTTAATCTAATCCATTTAACTTGGAGGATTTATTAGTGAAAATTAGTAAGCCAATCTGTTTATATTTATCCTTGATACTTTTATCGTCTGTGCCTCTTTCTGCAATGCAAACATCCCTTCCAACAGAAAGAACATTTGTTAGAAATATTGGAGGCGGATTTAAAAAATTTAATCCATTCAATTCTCGCTTGGCAATTAAAGTGGCAAGTACATTCATAAACGTTAAAAATTTCCTCTGTAAAAAAACAGATCCTATAAAAAAAACATTTAAATCAATCGGCAAAAGATCTTTTGGAAGAATCAAACTAGGTCAACAATTCAATTCCATTAAAAAAACTTTTACAAAAAATACCCGATCAAAAACATCTAAAGCTTTTTTGGCAACAGGCTTTGCATCTTTGATTGCAGCAATTACATATGCCTTCTGGCCAAAAAAAGATGACGAAAACTCAATAGGCGCCGAATTAGAAGAATTAAATAAGAAGATTGAATTGGAAAAAGCAAAAATAGAAAAAGATAAAAACTTAAAAATAAAATCCAATGAAACTCTTAATAAGATAAAAACAAGTTGTAAAGACTTAGTCGATGAACTAAATAAAAAAAATTCAACCGTGATCCCCGAAATAACCACAGAAAAGCTAGAGAAACTGACACCTTTAGAATCAGCAAACGTGGTGTTGGAAGTTACGAAACAGGTACATAATCTATCGGCAAAAAATACTGGTTCAACCTACTTAACAAAACTTCAACAAAAAAAACTGGCACTTGAAGAAAAGCTTATAAAACTTAAAGAAGAAAAAGAAGCAAAACTCCAACGAGAAAAAGAGGAAAAAGAAAAAGCAGAAGCAGAAGAAGTTCAAATAGACATCGAACTTGAAGGTGAATCACTACAACCAAGCGAATCTACTGTATTTAAGAAAAAAGTAGAAAAAACTTTGTTTGATCTTAAAGCAGTTGTGGTTCAAAATAGAGTAGATCTTGATAATTTGCACCAACAAGTTCTTCCTAAAAAAAACATTCCAACAATTCCTGCTGTTTACGAGCATATCCGCCAGACTAATAGTGAAACAATTTCACAAAAACTTTCACCAGAAGAATATTTAAAATTATCAAGTCAAAAAATGATAACACATACCAATAAGTAATTAATCTACATAAGAAGCTACAAAAAAAAGAGCCTGCGGATTGAATATCCGCAGGCTCTTTTTTTTCAAAATACAATTGCAGCACAAGCCCTTGCCAAAAATAATTAATCGTAGTTAAATATATACACATATTATTAACCCATTTTCTTACAAAACAATGCGTCACAGGATATTCTGGGCGCATCAATAAAAAAGGAAGGACCACTTTTATGAAAAAAAATAAAACAGTTTTGAGTTATCTAGCGATAATCTCTTTGTCTTTGGCATTACCATACACAGCACTGACAATAGAAAATGAATCCGCAACTGAAACTGTAGCAATGGATACAACAAAAAATGCTATTACACCTAAAGGGAAAGCAGAGACCCCAATAGCTGACTTTGAATCACAAATATCTCAAGGATACGTAATATTAGACTTTTATGCTGAATGGTGTCCTCCATGCAGAAAACTAAAACCACTCTTTACAAAAGTTGCAACAGAATACCCAGAGATAAAGTTTATCAAAGTCAATATTGATCGCCACTCAGGCATAGCCAATCAATTTCATATTAGATCATATCCCACTCTTGTCGTTTTAAAAGATGGACAAGAAATAAAAAGACACATGGGCTTTATGAATATAGCTAAACTAAGAACATGGGTAAACACCAATACAAAATAACGACTATTCAATTTTTATAAGCCACGGGTTGCAAATCCGTGGCTTTTTTTGTCTAAAAAATACCTATGTTTCAAAATATTGACCGCTAAAAGCCATCTTATTCGATAAAAACATGCAATATTTCAGATAAAGACCATCATTTTACTACATCTCCCCCATCACCAAGCTTTACAAATAGCAATCTTAATGCTACAATAGTTGCCCTTAAGACAAAGAGCAAGATCAAGCTTATGTCATTTAGAAAATTATATTATTATGGTTAGAATGAGGAAATTATTATGAACACAATTGCAATCAGAAATACATTTATTATGATTTTTGCAGCTTTATCATTTATGCAAACTTACTGCATGAAACCTTCAAAAAAAATCAAAGTGCCTTTACAAAGTAAAAAAAACATATCTTGTAATTTTTTAACAAAATCGTTTTTTCATAGAGTCATGCTAGAAAAAAAGGAACAAAAACCAGAAGAAACAACACAACCAGAAGAAATTCCAAACTCACTTTATTACATCTATAAACAACAACGATATCATCGACTCAAAGCATTAATACGCGAATCGAAAAATAAAGAAAAAAAGAAACCACATAACCTTATAATATCTAAATCTGAACAAAACTTACCATCAAAAAAGAAAAAAGCTGAGCCAGTCTTAAATAGACCAATAAGTCGCTCTTACGAAACACCAACCAATCAAAAAACACAAAAGAAAAAAACTAACAAGAATGAAATTGCTAATGAAACTAGAGACCTATTTCAATTTAAATTATTATTGGGCAAATCATTACTAGAAAAAGAACCAATAGCCTGGATCTTCACGAGTGAAAAAATTGATCAAAAATATAAAACAATGCTAGAAGAACAGATAACACCGAAAGACGCACATAATTCAAAAAAAATGAAACTAGCCATAACAAATATCATCAACTCAATAAATGCAGAACTTGAAGAAATACAAAATGAGAAAAAAGAAACATTCTCCTTATTCAAAATTATAAAAAAACAACTAACAACCCAAAAAAAACAACCAGAAATTGAAAATACCTATCCGAAAAGTGAAAATACTGGATTCTTCCCATTTTCCTTTGATAAAAATGACGCTGATTTCCATAATAGAATTAGCTAAGATCTCATCTGCCTTGGAACTTTTAGCCCCATTTGCTTTAAAATAAATGGGGCTATATCTGCAAGCTGATCAAGTTCAATTTTGATACCGCTATTTTCCAACCCCTTTTTAATCATGATAAAGGGAACTTTATTCGTTGTATGCGCAGTATAGGGTTGACCTGAATCTTTATCCAGCATCTGCTCAGCATTTCCATGATCAGACGTTACATACATTGTGCCACCCATTTTTTCCACCAAAACATCAAATAATTTCTTTAACTCAACATCCAGACACTCTATAGCCCTAACCGTAGCTTCAAAATTGCCAGAATGGCCAACCATATCAGCATTTGCATAATTTATTAGATAGAAATCATGAGGATCACTAGCCAAAGAGTCCAAAACGGTTGATGTAATAATTTCAGCCGACATCTTTGGATGTTTAGCATAATCTTTGGTTTTAATTGACTGAATAAGAACCTGCTTCTCATTATTTAATTTTGCTTCCCTTCCCCCGTTAAAAAAATAAGTAACATGCGCATACTTTTCTGTTTCG
>Ga0180433_10009936_pt1 | contig 11558 bp, 9 predicted proteins | sample SS_ome_8_FD_132980 | JGI IMG/M metagenome (GOLD analysis project Ga0180433, IMG submission 132980) | Hypersaline lake sediment archaeal communities from the Salton Sea, California, USA - SS_1_D_1 metaG | ecosystem: Environmental > Aquatic > Non-marine Saline and Alkaline > Hypersaline > Sediment... | reverse complement strand
ATATCCGATGAGCATACTATTTTTAAATATTTGGGCAGGTGTTTTTGTTACCTCAACAGCCTGTTGTGCGGTAAATAACCCTTTGATGATAACGGTTGTGAGTGAAATAAGTAAAATAGGGCTTATTACATAGCCGAGTAGATCGACTATGTTGTTTTCTTTTATACTTCCTAAAAATGTTATACCCAAGAACATAATGCTGAATAAAAAGAGAGAAAGTATTGTTTGTCCTTGTAATACAGCAAATGGTAAAAATGGTGAGATCATAATTTGTGCGACCGATACAATTCTTGGTATCACAAGTCCGGGTCCAATTATGATCATGCAGAGTGCAATCATTAATTTTCCTGCTGTGTATCCCAGACGACCAAAGAATGCTTTGTAGTCACCATTGTACAAAATCATAGCAATGAGACCCATGAGCGGAAGAAGTACTGCTGTTATTGAAAATCCAAGAAATCCGACAACATTATGTTTGCCTGATGTTAAACCGACTATAATTGGGTATATCAAATTTCCGGCACCAAATAGCATCGAAAATATAGCTAGGCCAGTAGCGATCATATCGAATTTTTTTAACTTATTCATTTTTTACCTTTTATGTTTGCGTTTTTCCGCAAAACAATACATTACTTATTTCTAATAATTTTATTCAAAAATTTTAAAGTGGGATTTTACAGAATATTTTAATTGCTTAGGCAATTGAGGATGTGGCTAGATACCACGCTGTTGAGGAGGAGCATGTAAAGGATGTAGTTGAGAAGAATGATGTAGTGTATGAAGCGAAATTGATAACCGTCCATATGTTTTTCATGTAATAGACGACCTTTTTGGGTATCTTCTTGAGTTTTTCCATTTTTAGCTCCTTATACAGCAAAATGTTAAAAAAATCTATTCTGTTTGAATATAGTATACCAAAAGTTGTTTCCAATGTGAATCGCTTATTGGATATTTTTCCTTGTATTGCGTACAATAAGATTGATGAAATCGAGATAAAAGGCCACTAGTTCATAGTATTGGTCTACAAGAGAAGCTGAGTATTTTGGTGAGGTATAAAGGAGAGATTTCTATGAAATTTGTAAAAAAGTTTGCGAAACTCAATATGTCAGACGTTCCACAAGTAGGGGGTAAAAATGCATCATTAGGCCAAATGATCAATCAGCTTGCATCCAAAGGAATTGATATTCCTGATGGTTTTGCGGTTACTGCAGATGCATACCGATATTTCATTGATTACAACAAACTTTTACCCAAAATAAAAGAGGCTTTTGCGCAATTAAAAGATCCAAAAGATGTTTCCACACTCAAAGTGGTTGGAAGTTCTATTAGAGCAATGATATCAGCAGGTGTAATGCCTCCAGATCTACAGGAAGAAATTGTACAAGCGTATATAAATTTATCAAAGCAGTATGGACAGGAATATGTTGATGTAGCTGTTCGTTCATCGGCTACTGCAGAAGATTTGCCAACCGCATCATTTGCAGGACAACAAGAAACATTTTTGAATGTGCAGGGTGTTGAGCATCTTATTGAATCATGTAAAAAATCTATGGCATCACTTTTTACTGACCGGGCAATTGTATACCGCATAGAGAAGGGGTTTGATCATTTTTCTGTTGCGCTTTCTGTTGGTGTGCAAAAAATGATCAGGTCAGATAGAGCATCTGCTGGTGTTATCTTTACCTTGGATACAGAAACAGGGTTTAAAGACATTGTGATGATTAATGCTGCTTATGGTCTTGGTGAAATAGTTGTTAAAGGTGAAATTGTTCCTGATGAATTTCTTGTGCATAAACCTACATTGGAAAAAGGTTTTTCCTCGATTATCAAAAAAAGTTTAGGAGATAAACAGATAAAAATTGTATACGCATCGGATAAAAATTCTTTTATACAAACGATTAAAACAACTGTGCAAGAGCAACAGACATTTTCGTTAACAGATGAAGAAATTTTGCAGTTATCACGCTATGCAGTAATTATAGAAAAACATTATTCAGATGTGCATGGAGCATGGCGTCCTATGGATATTGAATGGGCAAAAGATGGTGTTGATGGAAAATTATATATTTTGCAGGCACGTCCCGAAACAGTACATTCTTTAGGGCATAAAGATTTTTTAACACTGCATACGTTAGGAAAAAAAGAAACGAATCCAGCTATTTTAGCAAAGGGGCAGAGTATTGGAAATAAGATAGCATCAGGAAAAGTAAACATTATAGCATCGGTGCAGGATATTCAGAAGGTACAAGAAGGGGATATCTTAATTACGCAGATGACAGATCCCGATTGGGTACCAGCAATGAAAAAAGCTGCAGGCATTGTGACAGAACGTGGGGGCAGAACATGTCATGCTGCAATTGTCAGCAGGGAGCTTAATATTCCTGCAATTGTTGGAGTGCAAAATGCTACACAGATACTAAAAAGAGGGCAGGATGTTACTATAGATTGTTCCCGAGGAAAAACAGGATATGTATATCGTGGTATTGTTGCATTTGATGAAATTGATATTCCACGAGAGGAACTTTCTAGCATAGATATTCCATGCGAAGTTATGGTAAATATTGCAGACCCTGATAGGGCCTTTACTATTGCATCTTTGCCAAATGATGGTGTTGGACTTGCGCGAATTGAGTTTATCATAAACAATGTTATTCAAATTCATCCAATGGCGTTATTGCATCCAGAAAAAATTGCAGATGCTACGATTGCAAAAAAAATAGAAGAGATTACACGGGCGTATTCTGATAAGCAAAAATTTTTTGTAGATAATTTGGCATATGGTATTGCAACTATTGCTGCTGCATTTTATCCAAAACCGGTTATTGTCCGTTTATCAGATTTTAAAAGCAATGAATACAAAAACTTAGTCGGTGGTATCTACTTTGAACCAGAAGAACAAAATCCTATGCTTGGCTGGCGTGGTGCATCACGGTATTATCATAAAAATTATAAAGAATCTTTTGCGCTTGAGTGTAGGGCTATACAAAAAGTGAGACAAACTATTGGGTTGGATAATGTAAAAATTATGATTCCTTTTGTGCGCACGGTACAAGAAGCTGAGCGAGTATTGCAAGAGCTAGAAAAAAATAACCTTGTCCGTGGTGAACATAATTTAGAAATTGTCATGATGTGTGAGATTCCCTCAAATGCTCTTTTGATTGATGAATTTAGTAAACTATTTGATGGTTTTTCTATCGGTTCTAATGATTTAACGCAACTTACTCTAGGCGTTGATAGAGATTCTGACATAGTAGCCCCGCTATTTGATGAAAATGATGCATCGGTTAAAAAAATGATGGCCATGGCCGTCGCGGGTGCGTTGCAAGCTCAGAAGTATATTGGAATATGTGGTCAGGCGCCATCAGATTTGCCCGAGATTGCAAAATTTTTAATTGAACGTGGCATTACGTCAATTTCACTCAATCCAGATACTGTTGCTCAATTTTTGATGGAATACCAAAAGGGTTGAGTTTGCTTTTTACATTTTTCCCGATTGTTCTGCCTGTCTGTCATAGCTCTTGTCCTCCGAAGCCTTGGCGAAGGAGGATTAGCGACGATGGAAGTAGATGATTTATCGTCGTATCGAAGGGTGTTTTTCGTGCTCTATCTCAGCCCTTATGTCTGCTGAGGTAAGTACTTCAAAATCACCTGGATCGTGGTAGTGGCCACATTTTGGGCATTTACCGCGTACAAATGAACTAGCGTATTTATGGCATGGGCAGTTGCATTGTACGTAGTGATATGTTTTGTAATCGATTTTTTGTTTTGTGTGGTAACTATTGTCCATACATCCAATTGCGGCAAATAATGTATTTGTGTTTGCAAGTAACAGCAAGACAATAAACATTTTTCTGATCATGATAACCCTTTCCCCTCTGTGTTGAGTCGTTGCTCAACAGTTATAACCTACCGTTTTACTCATCAGAATAGTAGCACGCTTGTATTTCAAATTGCAATAAAGTTGGTTGGTTTGCCTGTAAGTAGTTTTAGATAAGTAATTAAAAAGCGTCGGTTTTTTATGCCGACGCTGTAATTTTTTTGTAATTTTATGAACTTATTCAGTTGCGTATATAGCTGTTGTGTATATGTCATACTCAGAGTCGCTCAGTTGTGCCAAACCTTTATTTTCTACGGTTATTCTTTTTCGAGGAGCTCTTTTTTTTGTAAGACGTCCAGGAAATGAATCAATTGTGAATGGGCCGCCTTCATAGGTTTCTAATTCTATGCTGTTTAGTGTGTTGATAAAAGCAGCTTTTTCTGCTTGTACACTGTCAGATATGTCGCCAAGTCTAGGAGCTCCTGTTTGTACATTGTATATTTTAGTTGTAGAATCTTGTGTGTCGGGATCAAGGTTCGAAATACATAATAGTGACTCTTCTTTACATGGCAGTATATTCACAAAGTGCATGTTTCTACCTGGTATAGTGCAGACTTCTTTTCTTTTTTCAACATCAAATACATGTAGTTCCTCTCCTGTTTTTGTTTCGATACAAAATACGACATACGGTAATTTATCGCTAAATACAAAAAGTCCAACTTTTTTTGCGGGTCTTTCAAGTGTGAATTCAAGTACTTTTTGACCGTCATAGCTGACTTCAAATTTATTGGATTTACAATATGACAAGGCATAGCTTTCATGTATAGTTTTTTGTCCTGTGCGCATGGTGGTAAAGAGACTGGAACCAGTCATGCATGACGTTGAAACATAGTAGCTTGAAAGAAGTAAAACTGACAAAAAAACTAATTTTTTTGATAAAAATAGAAACATTATAAACTCCTCTTGCTTCAAAAGATTTTAACACTCAAGGACTAAGTATAGTTACATTTAATCGGTTTTGAAGTTTTTTATAATGTTTTTTGTAAAGCAGTTCTATAACGATTTTGTTATGTTTTTATTATTGTTGAACATGAATGATTCTGGTGTATCTAACTCAGATAAAAACTCTTTGATGTGTGGTGCGTAATGAGGATTTTGTAGAGCTGTTCCAATTATTGCTTTTATCCAACCAAGAGGGGTTCCCAGGTCATACCTCGTTCCCTGTATCTTGTATGCAAAGACTTTTTCTCCATTTTGTGCCATGTGACTTATAGCATCGGTTAGCTGTAGTTCTCCAACTGAGTAAGTGCTTATGTCTTCTAGTGAAGCAAAAATTTTATGTGAAAGAACATATCTGCCAATGATTGCTAAGTTCGATGGAGCATCTTTTTGGCTTGGTTTTTCAACCAGATGGGAAACTTGGAATAACTTTGGAGTTATCTGTTTTTTTATTGAAACTATCCCATATGAGGAGACACAATTGTTTGGAACTTCTTGTACTGCAATAACGCTTGCTTTTTCTTGTCGTGCAATCTGGATGAGCTGAGCAAGGCCTGGTTCTTTTGCAACAATGATGTCATCAGGCAGCACAACACCAAAATATTCTTTACCGATAGAATGTTTTGCCATTGAAATAGCATGACCGAGTCCAAGTGCTTCTGATTGTCTGATGTAGGTGAAATTTGAGGTTCGGATTATTTTTTTTATACTGGAAATGAGGCGTTCTTTGTCTGTATCCTGAAGGAGTAGTTCAAGTTCTTGGTTTTGATCAAAGTGATTTTCAAGTGCAAATTTTGATTTGTTTGTAATCATTAAAAAATTAAAAACGCCAGATTTTAAACATTCTTCTACGATATATTGCATTGCTGGTTTGTTTAAAAGTGGGAGCATTTCTTTAGGAACTGATTTTGTATATGGAAGAAAACGAGTTCCAAGACCTGCTGCTGGGATTATGACTTTGATTACATCCATAACTATTCCTTATATTCTAGGCATATTTTACGATTAAAACTGTTTGAGAAATTCAATATTGCCGCCATGGAAAAAGCGTAAATCGTTGATGCCGTATTTTACCATAGCTAGTCGTTCTATTCCTCCTCCAAAGGCAAATCCACTATATTTTTCTGGATCTATCTTGCAGTATCTTAAAACATTTGGGTGTACAAGTCCAGCACCAACCAGTTCTATCCATGTTGTTTTTTTACACACAGAGCAACCACTTTTGCAGAATGGGCAGGATGCATCAATTTCTATGCCTGGTTCAACAAACGGAAAAAAACTTGGGCGAACACGGATATCGAGATCTTTTTTTTCAAACAACTGTTGTAAAAAGGATTTCATTGTTGCAAGTAGATTTCCCATTGATATGTTTTTGTCTACAAATAAACCTTCATATTGGTTGAAAACAAAATCGTGTGTTGCGTCAGTTGCTTCATTCCTATACACTTTTCCCGGACCAATAAGTGCAATAGGTACTCCCTGTTTTTCCATTTCATGAATCTGAATTGTTGATGTTTGTGTACGAAGTAAAAAACCGGGTACATCAAACCAGAAGGTATCATGAGAATCTCGTGCGGGGTGATCTTTAGGAATGTTAAGTGCTTCAAAATTGTAAAATTCGGTTTCTAGTTGTGGACCATCTGCAATCTGGTATCCCATCGAAATGAAAATATCTTCTATTTGTTGGACAATCTGACTCAAAACATGAGTGCTACCTTTTAGATCAGAAAACTTGTATGCAGAGACGTCAAATTGTTGTTTTTTGAATATTTCTAATGTTCTTGATTCTTGTTCTAATTTATTTTTTCTTTCTTTGTATGCCTGTTCACTTTCTTTTTTCAATTGATTCAGCTTTGGTCCAAAGATTCTTTTTTGTTCAACATCCAATGCCTTTAGTTGCGACATGAGCGTGACAACCTCACCTTGCCTTCCTAAAAAACTGACTCGAACTTTTTCAAGTTCATCATTTGTTTTTGCAGAATCGAGTGCAGTTTTAAGGCTTTCTCTGAAATCTTTAATAGATTGCTCTAAGTTTTTCATAATTTTCCAATTACTTGCGATAATATCGTACAAAATTGTCTTTTTTACAATACCAGGATAGCAAATAGCCCTCATTTTGCCAATTATGTGGTATTTACAACCATTTTGGATAACTTTTTTTGGTTTCCCTTCAATATGTTCTCCAGCAGGAGGTATCGAAGGGGGTGTGCAAGGTGAGCAGATTATTTTTGCTATAGAAAGGCATAATTTTGTTGACAAAAAAAGCACGTTCTGTGATAATACTGATGTATAAGTTCTTTTCAGTTCTTTTTGAAAACTTTTATTAATGCCGGGGTAGCTCAGTGGTAGAGCGTGAGCCTGAAGAGCTCAGCGTCGTTGGTTCGATTCCGACCCTCGGCACCATTCTTCGCTCCTGAAAGGAGCTACGAATGGCAAGCCAACCAGTTAATGATTTTTATAGATAATTTTTTTTCCGATTAAAACCCCCAAACAAAATAAAACTTTTTGATTAACAAAGCTCATACTTACCCATATTTCCATTTTTTGTACCATTGAAGATATTTCAGTCTAAAGCTTGCTGGAAGGTGTGGATCCTCAATAAAATAAAATAAAAATTTCTCAACTAAAGATGATTTGTCCTTTTTTTCCTCAAGAGCTCTTTCTTTAAAAAGTCCAATTCCTCCATCAACAATCTTTTTCCCCAAAGATGCTGCCTCAAGATCTGATCTTACTTCGCAATACCTGCTAAAGGTATTGTTTTGAATAATAGGGGCAAATTGAAGGCATAAAAAAGTTGCTATATCTCTAAAAACATGGCCCCCTAGCAAAAGACTACGAACAAGCAAGCGCTTTCCGAAACTCAAGTGATCTCCACCTCTAAACAGATGTACGTCCTCAGTACCATTTTTAAATTTATTTCTACGCAGTATTGCAAACAACAAAAAAAGGGATAAATTTAAAAACGGCTTTACATAAGAATCATTGTGTTTGTAGTGGCTAAGCTCATGCCCAATAATGAATTTGCTCTTGTTCGAATGTATATTTTGTACAGTCTTCTCAGATAAAGCTAAAGATCTAAATGGGCCGCTGCCATTCATTTTACCAAAAGCTTTATGAGATGCTACTCGTAGTTTTTCGGGACTCTTGATCCCCAATTTTTTGGCAATACCAATTACAGAATTTTTTACTTTCTTGGGAACCGCAGCTGCTTTGTGGATTTTGTTTAAGCAAAAATATTTTTTTCTATATTGTAATGCATAGAAGGTCGCTATAAGCCCCGTTGATATTGCAAGACTCACATTTCCTACCGTCGCATGTTCAACTATTTTGTTCTTTACCCAGGCAAGTTTTTGCCCGATATAGTTTTTAGCTCTTACGATGCCATTTTTAGCCTTTTGCAATATGCCTGGCTGATCGCTACTGCTCCATAAAAAGCCAAAATTTATGCCATATGAACAGCTATTGGCCCCAAGAGCTAGTAATAAGACTAGTGCTATACTTTTTTTTGAGTGTTTGAACATTGAGAAAACCCCATTTAAAGTTTGGTTATAATTGAAATTTAACCCCATATTTAGGCTTTACTAACCATTTTATAGCATAAACAACCATTATTATTAAGTCAAATGGTGTGCTCTTTGTGCTCAAGGGTGCATTTTGAGATGCTTTTAAGGCACCTTGCCCACAGAAACCTCATTTTTGCAACCTTTTAGTGACTTTAGCGTGATTTTGCAGTATAATGTTAATTAGAAGAAGCTTTAAGGGCTTTTAAGGTTAGTTAGCTCTTAAAAAGAATTAAATGGAATGGGTTATAAATAAGTCGGGAGATCTCTATGAATACAAAGAAATGTGTGTCACTAGCGAGTGCTATCGCTTTAATCTTAACAATCTCAAGTTGCAAGTGGTTATTCAAAAAACCTACAAGAGAGACTGTCTTAGACAAAGTTGTAAGCATTCCAAAAGACCTGGTTCTTGATATTCCACACTTGCCACCGCTGTGTGATGAAATAAAGGACCTTAAAGGCGGTTATGTAGATGTTGGGAACAATGGAAAACTCTACTACGAAGAACACGGGCAAGGTATCCCTATTGTACTTTTAAGCGGGGGACCTGGCGAAACTCACCATGTTTTTCACCCATATTTTTCAAAAATAAAAGATTTTGCACGTGTAATTTATTATGACCAGCGTGGTGTTGGTAAATCAAGTAAAGATGAAACAGGGAAAACATATACAATCAAGCAAACAGTGGAAGACCTGGAAAACTTGAGAAAGGCTCTGAAAGTTGATAAGTGGATTGTTCTTGGATGTGATTATGGTGGTTTTTTAGCTCAATGCTATTCATTAACTTACCCAAAAAATTGTACAGGGTTAGTGTTGATTCCATCAAGGCCGCAAGTATCTATAGAAGGAGCTCTGTTTGGTCTTATAAATACATTTTTATCCAAAGAAGAGCAAAAAGCTATAGGTAACGTTATCGAAAAACTTTACAAGAACGAGATAAGTGAGCAGCAAGCCTTGTATAATGAAATGCTTTGTGGTGGCTGGAAAGGAAGAGCCTACTATAAGCCGACTCCGGATGAGATGACAAGAACAGCTCTTTACGAATGGCAACCCGCAATAGGACTTTGTTCCTTAATTCGTCTTCAGAAGCTTGCAATAGACCTAGAGGGCAAGTTTGACGATTTTGAAATTCCAACTTTAATTATTGAATCAAAAAGAAATTTGGCTTGGGATAAAGATAAAACTGAAATAATTCGCAAAAATCATCCGAATGCGCAATTTGCGATATTTGATAAATCTAGCCATCGGATGTTTGCGGATGAATCCGAAAAGTTTTTTGATATCTTGAGCAAATTTATGAAAAAATCCAACGAAGCAAAAATAGTGTACAAGCCTAGCAGAAAAATAGCATGGCCCAAAGAGCTTTCTGAATGGAGACGCAAAATCAAAATTGCAATGTCTTTGAAGAGTGATGAAGAAACAAGCAATAAGTTATTATCTCTTTATAATCAAGCAGTACAAGCAGATGTTAAAGATTATTTGTTTTGGGGAGATATGTTTTTCTCTTTCTGGGGTAACATGCATTTTCCAGAAGTAAAAAAACACATAGAGGAAAGTCTTGATTCTTTAAACAGATACGAAAAGTGTGCTAAGATTTCAGCAAGTCCAGATTTATTTAAAAAAATTGTTCGTCGTGTGAAACCTTTTCGGGGAAGAATGCTAGATCTTCTTGGCAGAAGAGATGAAGCAATAAAATGTTATAAAGAGTATCTGAGTAAGTTTGATCCTGAGACAGATTTTGATAAAGAAGAAATCGAAAAATACTTACAAGAACCATTTACACTGGAACCACTTACACTGGACTAACAATGAATATGAAGAAAATTTTACCTCTAATAAGTGCTGTTGTTTTGGTTTCAATTATTTCGAGCTGTAATGCGCTTTCCAAGGGACCTAAAAAAGAAAATATTTTTTCGCCAATACAGAAGCAGGCAAAGCATCTAGATAAAGATGCTTCAGTAGATTTCCCAGTTGAATACGAAAAACAAGCAGATCAAAGATTAGTAGATTCAATAGAAGAATATTTGGGAAATTTAAACGCCGAGACAGAAATAGAAAATGAAAATATCCATGACGATATTTTTTTTGATTATGTCTTGGATTATATAGAAGAAAATATAAATAATGCTAGATCAGTAGAAATCTAAAGGTGGTAGCAGAGCCTGACTGTCTTATCTATCAGGCTCCATTGATTTACTTTATGATTTCAACCTACTTTTTGTCCTGAGCAAAATCGTTAGGTTTGTGACGAAGGGCGCTCCTAAAAGGAGCTACGAATGGCAAGCCTGTCCTGAGCCTGTCGAAGTGGCCAGCCAATTAATGATTTCTTATTAATTTAAAAATATACTCTTAGTTTTCAGCAAAAACATATACCTTTTATTATTCCTATAAAAAATACGATTTGATTTTCTTTCATTAAAATGGTTCCATTAAAAATAATAGTAGGTGTAAAATTATGTATCTAAAAAATGAGGCAAATTGTACATTACGGAGCTAAAATAAAAAAGGGGCGTTTAGAATGAAGCATTTGAACGCAGAAAAATATAACCTGGCCTGGTTCAAATTGGCCGAATGTGTTTCTCGAAAAGAAAAAGAAAGAGCTTTGGGAGTATACAGACTTCTTTCTCATTCACTGGATAATAATGCGCTTGCAGCGCAGTTATCTGGTGATTTATTTCTTTGTTTTGAGAGTCAAAAAGAGGCAATCGAAAAATATTTGCAGGCAGCAGAGTTGTACGAAAAAAATAATAAGCATATCGAGGCAATTGCGGTATACGAACATATGCTTGTATTACAGCCGAATATTCAAACTCATATCTCTAAAATTTGTCAGCTATATCTTGAGAGCAACATGTCTTTTAAAGTTGTTGAACATATTCAAAAGGTAATTGAGATCGGAGCTTTTGATGTAGCTGAAAAAATAATCCAAAAAGTAGAAGAGTCTTTAAAACCGCAAGAAAGAGCATTGGTGCATCAAGAACTGTTGTATGTGTTGCTAAAAAATGAGGTTGTGCCTAAAGAAAAAGTGATGTATCATACGCAAATCATTATTGACGGTTGGTCTGAAGCCGCTGATGATCACAAATTGCAAGATTTTTTACATAGACTCAAAACCCTAAATCAAGATTTTTATGAATACGCATTGGAGTATTTAGAAAGTTTCTAATCAAAATAAAAACTGT
>Ga0180433_10009935_pt1 | contig 11559 bp, 11 predicted proteins | sample SS_ome_8_FD_132980 | JGI IMG/M metagenome (GOLD analysis project Ga0180433, IMG submission 132980) | Hypersaline lake sediment archaeal communities from the Salton Sea, California, USA - SS_1_D_1 metaG | ecosystem: Environmental > Aquatic > Non-marine Saline and Alkaline > Hypersaline >... | reverse complement strand
GTTCGGCAGGCTCGATACTGTCACGGATTATATGGGACAGGCCGCGGTTTACGAATATTATACATCCGATGATATGCTGGACTCGACCGGCGGGCCGGGGCAGCTTAAGACGCAGTATTTCTATGATGATGAAGAGGTGCTGCGCAGTCAGTTCGGTTATACCTATGACACTCTCGGCCGTAAGGTGACGGAAACAATCACTGAATACGATGAAACAGGTACCACAGTTAGCTATGAAAAATGCTATGAAAATGTCTATGATACTGAAGGTAAAATCACACGTTTGAACACCTATGCCTCCTTCGCCGATTATGTCGCCGAAAGTACGCCGGAGGATTCCGTAGTCTATACGTATGTTCCCGAAACGGGTCAGCAGGCTTTAGTCTCGACTGAAGATGACGGCACCGAGGACAATCAGGTTATCTATACCTACGATAAGCTCGGGCGGCTGAGTGATGTTGTCGCTAAAAAGATCAATGAATCGACGACCACACTTACCAACAGTTATGAGTATAATGCCGTTGGTTCGCGTGCCAGCCTGACGTATGCGAATGACAATTATGCCCGGTATCAATACGATGCGCTCAACCGCCTAAAAGATGTTTCGAATTATCAGGACGGCACGAAGGCGACAACGCTGAGCAGTTTCGCCTACACCCACTACGCCGACGGCATGCGACGGACGCTTATCGAAACAATGGCGGAAACAAGAACCATCACCTACACCTACGATGAATTGAATCGTCTTGTTAAAGAAACGGCAGTAGAGACGGATTCAGGCTATAATTACGGCTACGAAGGTTCTTATGTTTACGACCTTGTCGGTAATCGTTTAAGCCGCTGTATCGTGGTCGATAATTCATCCGGCTCCCAGATGATAACCACTTCGTATTCGTATGATCCGAACACCGACCGACTGCTGAGCGAGAGCCATTCGATATCCACAGCTGCCGTGATTGATTTGGAGCGTCCCGTGTATGTTTATGCCGACAACGGCGATGTCCGTTATCGGTTGGCCGGTGAGGATGAGCCGATGAGTCTGTTGCGGGCTTATATATACGGCCTGCCGACGAAGCTTTCGCAATGCATCTTCAGGACAATTATTCTTCTGCTGCCGCTGGCGTTCCTGACTCCTTTGTTTGGCAGGTTACGGAGGCGCTCGCGAAAGAAGGGAAGGCCCCATCTGAGTCTGTACCATCGGAGTATCTGTGTGCTGCTGGCATATATTATGCTCATTACGCCTTCGGGTTTCCAGACGCTGGCCGAGGCGGATATTCAGTACGGGGACATTCAGGCGAGTGACTGGGGCGGCCACGGCGAGAGCGTCGAATACACGTATGATGATAACGGTTCGATGACGGAGAAGAAGATTGTCGAGGGAGCTACAACAACTACGTATGCGTATGAGTATAATTTACAGAACCGCATCGCCAGGCTCACCAAGTTGGAGACGGGTCAATCGGATGTAGTCACTCTTTATAAGTATGATACGTCGGGACGGCTGGTCGAAAAGGATGTTGACGGTGTGACCACCTCATACTTGGTTGACCACTATAATCACACGGGTTATTCGCAGGTATTAAGGGAAACAACGGGCACGGATGTAAAGAGTTATATAATTGGAAGTGACATCCTCGCCCAGACTCTAAATACGAACGGAACGCAATACCTGCTCTACGACGGACACGGCAGTACGAGACAACTGACAAACACGAGCGGGACTGTTATAACCGGCGAATCTTACTCCTATGACGCTTACGGTGTCTTGCTCGGTGGTGAGCGCACGACTCAAACCAACCTGCTTTATGCGGGAGAGCAATTTGATATTAACTCGCAAATGTACTACAACCGCGCCCGCTGGTATGACACCACCAACGGCCGCTTCAACAGAGTCGACCCCTTCTCCGGCAACTACTCCGATCCACAGTCCTTAAACAAATACCTCTACTGCCACGCAAACCCGACTAACAGCATTGATCCCATGGGATTATTTTCTCTAAACGAGATATCAATTGTTCAGGGAATTCAAAAGGCATGGCGAACTCCATATGTGCGGGCTGCCTGGAAAGCTTACAATACTGCGGACATAACTATTGAAGTGATTGAACTGCTGACTCAATTCGGCTTAACAGGTACCATTAATCCATGGATTGTAGCCAGTCTATTAGCAGAATTCGGACCATTTGACGAGATTTTTGACGCCGTCAGGGGCTTAAAAAATCTTGGCAAAGGAACAAGGTCTGTCACCCGAACGGCAGGGGATATTCCCGACGCGGCGAGAATGATTGACGGATTGAATGACGCATGGAAGAACATGGGCAACGGTAGGTATGCGGTAGAAGCGGTTGGGGAGTTGGGTGCTCATGCTGTAGCCAAGGGACATGATCTGGTACCGGTCAGTTTCATGAAATTACCGGGTAACAAGGGCATTGACTTCATTTATAAAAATTTAGATACTGGAGCTTATGTGATTACGGAAGCCAAAGGCGGCACAGGCAGACTGGCGAAGGGTCTGAGAAGTATGGGTGACCAAATGAGCCAAAGCTGGATTAAGAAAAATATAGACAAACTGATAGATCAGAGGTTTATTGATTCTAAGGTTGCTGGTGAAATTGTGGATCAGTTAAGGGATGGATCCTTAGAAATAATGGTGGTTTCTACCCGATTTAGTGGTGCAGCTACTGATGTCAATAGGGCTGTGAATGAAGTAAAATATGTTTATACAACTGTGTCTGAAATTGGAGACGATGTATTTGGAATCCCCGGATTTTGAGACCGGATTAGATAAACTTATTTTTTAAGGAATGAGATATGAAGTTATGGCAACGCTTGGGCGTAGATCCAGGAATGTTGAACAAAGAAGATCTTGAAAAAAATGTCAGGAAATCATTAGAAAAAACTACCTATCTCAAGGGTGTTCCTACTCAAAAATCCTGGGCTGTAAGTATGTCCAGTTTCGCTGCATGTTGCTGTTATGTATTGGAGGATATTGAGGACACAAAACGTTATGGCCGGATATCTGTGGATGCTGCTGTCGATTATTTCTACAGTGATTGGCGGGAAAAAGTCCCAACGGATGAAAAGACAATAGACCCTTCCTGGTGGAAGAAGCGTCACTATTGGTATGATGAATTTTGGTATTCAGTTCTCTGGGCGATGTGTTTAGACATGTGGGATATAGTGTTAAAGATAGCCCAATATCCGGACATGGAATGCTATAGTGAACGTACCAGGGGTAGTCCTGAAATTGCCTATCGGTTGCTTTTAGCGGCGGTCATAAGAGAAGAAAATCTCGAAGACTATCAGGTTCTTGTTGATGAGATTGAAAAGGGCCTTCGAAAAAAAGAGAAACTCCTTTGGGCTGTACTGAAGGCGATCGTAGACAAAGATGAAGCTGCTTTCGACAAGGCTTTTCTGGAATACCTGAAATATTACAAAAAGCGGGAAACGATTCATCACGGGATTAATAATCTGACACGTGACGGGACCATTTTATTCAATCTCGCCAAACATAAAAACCTTGATGTTGAATTTCCTGAAAAATACAGGGATCATTATATCTGTTTGAAGTGAAAGGGTACATGATGTCGATGCGTCCGGAGATATATGGAGTTGACTTAAAGCCGATCAGAGCAATTTTCGGAAGTGGTGATGAACATATCTTTGAAAAAATAAACAGTGCATACCAGGAAAAAATATCAGAGCTTTTTTGCGATGAACCGGATGAGAGGGCCGAATTTAGTCAAAAAGGAAAAGAAATTATTCACAGGATGGTTATGGAAGGAGTGCCTTTTCCTGATCTTGAATGTGAAGACGATGTCCATGTATTAGTGATTGACTCGTCGGTAAAATCTGATGAACACAAATTAGCGGGTGATACGGTAGATTGGCATATGCAGGCGTTCCGTGAACTTCGGCATGGATGTGCGGACAAGGTTGATCCTGATATACTTTATCTGCTGGAGGTATTTGAAGCCGGCCGACCTTTTTTGGGTAAAAGGATAAATTCCAGTTGGAGTTATTATGGTTATCTGGATGCTGAGGAGGTTAAGCGACTATTTGCAGCGCTGGACGAATTGGGCGAGTCGGACTATTTAGGGAATTCTCGGGAGTTTCTTTTTGATCTTACAGACTGGATGGATGGTATATCATCCCAGAACCTTGATTTGTATTTTTATATTTCTTAGAAGGAATTAACATAATCAGCAGTTTTGCCTACACCCACTACGCCGACGGAATGCGACGGATGCTTTCAGAGATAATGGCGGAAACAAGAACCATTACCTACAACTACGATGAATTGAATCGTCTTGTTAAAGAAACGGCAGTAGAGACGGATTCAGGCTATAATTACGGCTACGAAGGTTCTTATGTTTACGACCTTGTCGGTAATCGTTTAAGCCGCTGCATCACGGTCGATAATGCATCCGGCTCCCAGATGATAACCACTTCGTATTCCTATGATCCGAACACCGACCAACTGCTGAGTGAGAGCCATTCGATCTCCACAGCCGCTGTGATTGATTTGGATCGTCCGGTGTATGTCTATGCCGACAGTGGCGATGTCCGTTATCGGCTGGCCGGTGAGGATGAGCCGATGAGTCTGCTGCGGGCTTATATATACGGCCTGCCGACAAAGCTTTCGCAGTACATCTTCAGGACAATTATTCTTCTGCTGCCGCTGGTGTTTTTGACTCCCTTGTTTGGTAAGTTCAAAGATTACAAGACGGGGTTTGTTAAAATGTGGAAAACTTTTTTTAAAAGGTTGACAGCGGGTAAAATTTGAGTAAAGGCTTTTCTAAAAGGGGGTTAGGAGAATTTTCGTATAAGTCCGATAATAAAATTTTAACGAAAATTAAAAATAAATGTTGACGAAGTGGTAAGAAGTGGTATAGTATCCCACATTTAATATACGCAGTGGGAACGATGCCATGCTTTTATTAACAGGAGAATATCAGCACGTAATTGATAGTAAGAGCAGGGTTCTTATATCAAACAAGCTGCGTAATCAAATCGATACGGAAGAGCACGGCAGCAATTTTTATTTAGTTCTGGGAGCTAACGGGATTCTTTGTCTGTACCCCGAGCGGTATTTTGAGCAGTTGATAGCGGCTGCGAGCTCCGAGAAGTATGCTCCTGATGAAGCGGTGGCCTTTGAGAGAATGAGTTTTGCACTGGCCAGCAAGATTGAGCTGGATGGACAGGGTCGGTTGCTTTTGAATGAAAGCCTCAAAAGACGGGCCGGGCTGAAAGAAAAGGTGACTCTGGTTGGTGTGCGGGACCATATCGAACTGTGGAACAGCGAAATATGGGAAGACTATTTGTCGGGCCATATGGCCCAGTATCAAAAGCAGATGTCGCAGGCGCGGCAGCGTTTGTTACAGGAACAGAATGAGGATTTGTAGGAGGTAGCTCGGCAAAAAGCAATTGTTTTTAGTTTTCGGAAAGAGAACCGGTGTCAAGCGGTAGTTAGAACTTCAGAACTATGAATAGCGGAGGCTAACAGGAGTCATTATGAAGCATTGTCGAATAGTGGAAAGGAGTCTAAACGGCAAAAGGAGTGTCGATGGTAAGACTTTTGCCTCTATAGCTGTCCTCGATGAACGCCTCGAGAGATTGCAGAAAGCGGATGAGCGGTTTCGCGGGATTGAGTTTTCAGACCATGTCAAATCGCTCAAGAGCGGCAGGAAGGAACCGGCTGTTTGCTGAACGGATTCAGCGGTTCGCTTTGGTGTCATCGAGGCTTTGGTTTCAACCTTAATGTGTTGAAATTAATGTACTGGACAAAGTGTGAATGATTCTGCTATCGAACATGTACCGGTTCTCGCAAGCAAGCTGGCCGAACGGGTAAGCTTACCGCAGGATGCGGTGATGGTCGATACGACCGTAGGACATGGAGGTCACAGTTTGCTGTTCGGCCTTTTTTTGGGCCCTGCGGGAGTTATCGTCGGTTTGGATTGTGATAGGAAAGCCATCCAAAGGGCCCAGTCTTCTTTAAAGAATCTTTCCTGCAGCGTCATTCTTCGTCACGCAAATTTTGCTGAGATAAGAGACATTCTGCGCACCGAAGGCATCGAAAAAGCAGATTTTATACTGGCTGATTTGGGCATATCATCCGGTCAGCTTGCGGACCCGGAAAAAGGTTTAAGTTTTGATAAAGATATGCCTTTAGATATGAGAATTGATGAAAGAATTAAACGCACTGCTGCCGATATAGTCAATAGCGCCGATGAGAAGATGCTGGCAGATTTGATTTATCGATATGGCGAAGACAGGGCATCGAGACGGATTGCCAGGTTCATTGTCGAATCGCGGCAGCGGCAGGCTATCACCACAACAGGACAGTTGGCATCAATCGTGTGCAGAGCACTGAAGTCCAAAAAGAGAAAATGGCAGCGTAAACATCCCGCGACTCGGACCTTTCAGGCGTTAAGAATAGCTGTCAATGATGAAATGAAGAACCTTGAAGAGCTGCTGGCAGCAGTCCCCGAATTGTTAAAGACCCGTGGACAGGTGGCAATTATCAGTTTTCACAGCCTTGAAGACCGACTTGTGAAAAATGATTTTCGGAAAAAAAACCAAGACGGGATTTACAGGTTAAAAACAAAAAAGCCGGTTCGGCCTGATGAGAAGGAGATAGCGGCGAACAGGCGTTCGCGAAGTGCGAAGTTGCGAATCGCAGAGAAAATTTGAATGAGGTATCAGTTATGACATCAGACGCCAAAGTAGGGGTATTGCTGGGTTTCGTATTTATATTCATTATCGCGTTTTTAATCAATGGTCTGGGGGATATAAAATCCGACCCGGATAATAATGAACTTACCCGTCAGATGATCAACTCGTACCGGCCGTCTCCCGGTCTTGGCGGCGTTGAGCGGAAGGTGAGTCAAAAGGTGATTGAACCGATTGAGCCGGCGCAGACAGATGTTGTAGAGATATGGGAAAACAGCAGCCAAGAAGCCGACAGAGTACGCTATACAACAGAACTGCCCGAACCAGTAAAGCCCCAGCAGGAGACTGGTCAGGCATTTGATGAGCAGATAAAGCATGAAGTGATGAAGGCCCAGGTCCAGACTACAGTTGCCCAGCAGAAACCGCAGCAGGAAAAAGAAGAGAAGGTGATGACGATTAGTCCGCCGAAGCAGCGAGTCTATATCGTGCAGGCAGGGGACAGCCTGGCTTCAATAGCGAAAGAAGTCTACGGCCAAGAGGAAGGTAACCGCAGGGTAAATGTAAGACGTATATTTGAGGCAAATCGTGAACGGTTAACATCCCCGGATGAGATTTACAAAGGACAGAAACTGCTTATACCCCCATTGACCGATCCGGGTGTTGGAGCTCAAACGAGGAAAACGGGCGGAATTTTTCCTGAGTCATTGGTTAAAGTTGTAAAATCAATTGGATTACGTCACAAAGAAGCTTCGGTCTCCAAAAAAGAAAAGCAAATAAGATGGTATGAAGTAAAAGAGGATGACAACTTATGGAGGATAGCGGCCAAGGAACTGGGCGACGGGAATCGTTATCCCGACATTGCAAGACTGAACGCTGATATACTCAGTGATGAGGACAGTATCATTGTCGGAATGCGTTTGAGGCTGCCGAAGCGTTGACAGGTTTTGTTATGGGGCGGCTTACTTACTTAGTTTATATCATATTTTTCTTTACGGCGGTCCTGATATTTACGGTTTATATTCGCGGAGCCCAGCGGCGTGTTTTTTATGAAATTTGTGCCGTGCGGCGTCAGCAGCATTTGTTAAAGCAGCAGCTTTGGCAAAAACAGCTTAGACTGGAGGGTTCCATTAATCCCGCGGCTCTTTCCGAACATTTTCAGGAAAACGAATAAGAGAAAGCAAAATTGAGAAGTATCCGAATTACCATTGTGCTGCTGTTCGTGCTGATCATGGTTTTTCTTTCACTCGCCGCGCGCTGCTTTTATCTTCAGTTTTATAAAAGTGAGCATTACAGGAAGATATCTCTCAGGCAGCAGCAAATACGTGTTACTGAGCAGCCCCAACGAGGGGCTATCCTCGACAGCAGGGGGGTTGTGGTTGCCGCCAGTGACAGGAATAGAAAAAATATTTTTGCAGAGCCAAGGCAAATCAAGGACCCGAAAGAGGTTTCAGAGAGATTGCAGCCGATTTTGGATATGGGGGCGCATAAGATATGTCAGCTTATTGTTGAAAGCGGCAACCCAGGCTATGTAAAACTAAAAAGCGATGTGGATGATCAAATGTGTTGGGCGGCCCGGCAGGTCCATCATGGAATCGGCGTGGAGAGTGTCTGGGAACGTCACTACCCTGCGGGACGACTGCTTTCAACGATTGTTGGTTTTACAAGCGTTGACAATCGAGGATTAGCGGGAGTTGAACTTCAATATGATAATGAACTTCGCGGCAGTGCAGGGCAGAGTATCTTCTTGGCTGATGCATTTCCGTATCGACGTCCTTTACGGCTGGAGGCGATAGGCAGTGAGGTCAAGGACGGTCACGGTTTGATTTTAACCATCGATTTGACGATACAGCAGTTTACCCGCGAGGAACTGCTCAAGGTATGGAAAAACTATGAAGCGGAATCCGCTGTGGCGATCGTCGCTGAGCCGAAGACGGGGGCCATCCTGGCGATGGTGTCACTGCCGGATTTCGACCCGGCCCGATTTAACACGGAAAACCAGTCAAATTTTCGTAACCGGGCGATTAATGATACCTATGAGCCGGGCAGCGTCATGAAACCGATCGTGGCGGCGATAGCATTGGATGAAGGGGTCATCACTCGCACCGAGAAGATATACTGCGAAAAGGGCAATTATGTTGGAAAGGGTTTCGGCAGGATAGGAGAGTATGGCAGCCACAGGTTCGAAAATCTGGACATCAAGGGCATTCTCGTCAATTCGAGTAATATCGGGATGGCGAAGATTGGTCAGCGCTTGGGCAGGGAAAAACTGTACCGGGGGATGAATCTGTTCGGTTTCGGTAAGCAGACGGGGATTGATTTACCCGGGGAGGAAGAGGGATTACTGTGGCCGGTGAGTAAGTGGACCGGCTATAGCGTGACACGGATTCCGTTCGGGCAGGAAATTTCGGTGACAGCAATCCAGCTTCTACGGGCGTTTTGCATATTGGCGAACGGCGGCAAGGCTGTGCGGCCCTTTGTCGTCCGGGCGATCGTGGACGAAAAAGGAGAAGTACTGAAGTTCAACAGCAGCCGATATGACTCCGTTGGATATATTGTCAGTGAACAGACCGCACGATGGATTATCACTGATGCGCTGGTTAATGTGGTTAAAGAGGGTACGGGCAAGAAGGCTGCGCTCGAACGGTGGCAGGTTTTCGGAAAGACAGGTACGGCGAATATCGCCAAACCTGATTCGAAGGGATATTCCGAGAGGGCTTATGTAGCATCGTTTGTGGGCGGAGCGCCGGCACAGAATCCGGCCGTGGTGGTTTTGGTATCGATACGCAAACCGAATATCCGAAAAGCATATACTGGCGGAACGGTAGCTGCGCCGGTGGTAGGCAGAATTCTTGAAAAGACTCTGAATTATCTTGAATAGAATCACATCTTCGCTACAATCGGGGTGACTATTAGCAGTAGGTACGGCAGATTTTTTAAAGGATGAGACGTTATGGCGAAGATTGTTTATGCGGTTGCCGGGGAGGGATTCGGTCACAGCAGCCGTTCTCAGCTTATCGGCAAGCGGTTTCTCGACGCCGGCCATGAAGTGGTTTTTGCCGGGTCAATGAAATCACTGGAATATCTGAAAGAATATTTCGGCGACCGTGTGCATCCCGTGTTCGGGCTTTCGTTTGTTCATGACGAGGGAAAAATCAATCATTTCAAAACGGTGATTCATAACGTTGGCGGCTTTTTTGAAAAAAACAGGGTCAACAGAAAACTCTTTAAAGAAATCTATAAGCCGTTCAAGCCGGATTTAGTCATTACGGATTTTGAGCCGTTTAGCGCGTGGTGGGCCTGGCGTCACGGCGTGCCGTTTATAAGCATCGACCATGAGCATTTGCTCACACACTACAATGTGGAAAGTAAGCGGAAGGACTGGTACCCGCGGTTCGCGGCCTGGGTGGTGACGCGGTTCTATTATTTCGGTGCGTTTTCCTATGTGGTGATTAATTTCTTCAAGGAGCGGGTCAGGAGCAGGAATGCGGTTTTAGCTCCGCCGGTGCTCAGATCGGTCATCCGTCAGATTCGGAGCAGCGATGGCGGGCATATTGTCTTTTATGTCACCAACGGAAAAAACCCGGATAAGCTCGTGAATGTCTTTTCAGCGTTTACCGACCGTCAATTTTATATCTACGGCTTTAACAAGTACGAAGAGCGAGGGAACTGCATTTTCAAGGAGCGTTCGACAGAAGGATTTTTAAAGGATTTGGCTTCCAGCAGGGGGGTGATTGCGACGGCGGGATTTTCACTGATTAGCGAGTGTCTGTACTTTAGAAAGAGGATGCTGCTGCTGCCGGTCTCGGGACAGTTCGAGCAGATCACAAATGCGCATTATGTCGAGAAGCTGGATTTGGGAATGTCGGTGAATGAATTGACCCGAGAGAATGTAAATCAGTTCCTAGAGATGGTCGATAAGCCTATGCCTGATAACGAACAAATCCTTTGGCCCGACAACAAAAAATTCTTTGAAAAACTGCAGGGCGTCCTGAATAAACTCCCCGTGCCTATAAACATCAGCTGATCTTTTCGGTCAGGTTTAGAACCTGGGGGTTGATGGGTAAGAAAATATCATCCTCGGTATCAATTTCTACATCGGGACCGGGACTTAAAATCTTTTTGTTTTCAAGATCAATGATGTATTCATCGCTGTAGGCACGAGCCTTGAGATCTACCTCTCGCCCAAGTCTGAGATTAATCACGATTTGAAGAAGGTCATCATAAATCTGAATTTCAGTTTTTGACCAAGTGCTTGACGGAGGCATCATCATATATAATATATTTGTTCCAAGTGGATTATAATGTTTGTAATACCACGGGGGCTCTTTATCCATTGAAATACTTCCAAAATCTGGATAAATCCAAGGCCAAATTGACAACTATATCTTTTTAGGATCTTTGTTTTCTTCTATGTAACCTATTAACTCGTTACACCAATTTCTATATACTCGAAGCGATGAATTTCTCTTGAAAAAAGGAAGATTTTTTACATATGGTGTGCGAAACAGTTTGCTTGGAAAATGATTAGGGAAATCTTTAAATTTTAGGTACTCGAATAAAATACTATTTCGTTGGGAAAGTTGCTTGTTAGATAAAGGTAAAAAATGCTCATTTAAAAGTATGATTATATCATCTTGAGTATTGGTTTTGTTAGTTATAAAGTTGGCTAATTTAATATCTAATCTTAATAGGGAATAACAGTTTAATTTTGTAATATAATCACGTGAATTAACAACGAGTTTTCTTATAACCGAGTCAAATTCTAAGATTAAGCAACATTTTTTCTGTAAATTCTTTTTTCTTTTGAATCAGCAGATTCGTTTTCGTTCTCCATTCTTACATTCATATCCAAATACCTCTTGCCTGCAATCCAGTCCTCACTGATCT
>Ga0180433_10009934_pt1 | contig 11559 bp, 13 predicted proteins | sample SS_ome_8_FD_132980 | JGI IMG/M metagenome (GOLD analysis project Ga0180433, IMG submission 132980) | Hypersaline lake sediment archaeal communities from the Salton Sea, California, USA - SS_1_D_1 metaG | ecosystem: Environmental > Aquatic > Non-marine Saline and Alkaline > Hypersaline >... | reverse complement strand
TTCACTGTAAAGGGAGGGACTTTTTGGACTGAAGAAGATAATGAACAATTTTTAAACTCAGCAGACAATGCAGAATGGGGGACAAGATGGGTAGAAAAAAATGTCTATGAGTTACCACAAGTTTTATTTACATTAGAGACAGCGACGAGAGATAACATGGAGGTATCTACATTTCTTAACGAAGATATTGCTGATAAACTTGATTGGAATTGGGAAGCGTTAATACAAGAATATGGCTTAGATAGAACAATAGAATTCATGGTACCCGGTAGGGAAGCGATTGCCAATGTTCCATTATATGATGTTCCGGGGTTCCTTAAAGAATTTCCAAATGCAATGAGAAATTAATATGGCGCAAGATAATAAATACGATAAATATTTTTCCCCTAATAAAGAGAACGAAAAAGAGGAAGAAGGTAACTCTCGTTATGATAAGTATTTGTCTGTATCCACAGTTGATAATTCTGATACTGAGGGCTCAAAAAAAAAAGACGAAGAAAACCTTTCTTTCGGGGCCACAAGTTTCGTCTCTCCCGAAGAAATTCAGGCTAACTATCAGACGGCTGCTGAATCTACGAGGGTAGCAACAAAATATGAACCTTCTCTTGGGCGGGAAATAAGTATGTCCAAGATACCAGCGGAGGCTATAAAAGCAGTCAATGAAAATCCACGAACCGAAGAGGAGGAGGTGGCTTATTCTATTTTTGATGATGTAAGAGATTATTATTCCGACCGGGGAGGCATCACTCCCCCTGACAAGTTAGCTACAGCACGCTTATTTAAAGATGAAATTGACCAACTGCTATTTGATAAGGAGATAAATGAACAGCAATACCTTGAGTCTGTTAACGATTTCGCTGATAAGATAGGGCTAACATACAACGACGAGACACAATCATTCTCTATATTTGAAAATGAACAGAAGTTATTTCAAGAAGTATACGGAAGAAGAATGAGGGCTAAGCTCTCCAAGCTGTCAGAAAAAGAACAAGACACGTACCTTAAAGATATGTGGGATGCCCTCAATAACGGCTCCACAGCGGTACTGAATACCGTTAGTAATGTTATGGCTATCTCTGAAAAGATTGCCAACGCCCCTCTTAGTGAAGATAAAAAATCTACTTACTGGCAGGATATAGCCAACACTAAAGCCATGCTTCTTGAGCAACAACGCGAAGCCAACAAGAGGTACGACGATTCAATATTAGACCTCTGGGCAAGAGGGGAAAGCGGCAAAGCATTAGGACAGGCGGTACTGGCATTCGTAGAAAACGTACCTCAACTTATGATACTTGCCCTGCCAAGTGCGGCAGCGGCAGCAACGGCGGGTGGCTCTACGACGGTGGCAGGAGCGGCAAGGACAGCTACCATGCCTAAAGGAATGAAGGTATTAGAAGGTATGAAGTCTCGTGGTGGTGCAGTATATATGGGTGTTAATAAGGGATCAGACGAATACCTACGGTTAGACCGCGAATCTCCGAACCTGCCGGAATATATGAAAACTATGAATGCTTTTGGCAAGGCTGTCAATGAGATTGTCTGGGAGTCTCTTGGTACCCTGAGCATTTTAGATGATATGAGACAGGCAACAAAGATTGCTGGTACTCAGGCCATAAAAAACGAGATAACAAGGGCTACCGCTCCCGTAGCACAGAGGTATATGATGGCCGCCCTAAAAAGCAGGGCTCCAGGTGTGAAAAGTGGGGGTGAGGAATTTATGACGGAGTTATCAGATATTATTCTTGATATGTCTATGGGTCTTGATCCCGGTGATCCCGAAGACAGGCTGGTTGAAGCTTCTGTTGTAGGCTGGCTATCAGGAGAGGCTATGCAGTCTGCTCATAGTATAAACAATTATTTCTCCAGTGCCAACCTATATAGAGAGCAGGTACGCAGGGTTGTAAGCAGCATCCCTAATGATTATTCTTTTGATGCTAAAGCCGATCTTATACCTTTGGCTATAGAAGATCGCAAATTAGAACTAATGGGAGAGAGTGCCACCCCAGCGCAAAAACAAATTGTTGAACTACAGCGCGCTAAAATAGGTGCTCAGATGGAGTCTATTGCAGAGAAAGACCTTGGATTAAAAGAGGGAGAATTAAAAGGGCTGGGTGCTCCACCTAAAAAAATAGTCACAGCTAAAACCTGGGAGACAGACACAAGGCCTGCTGAAGAAACCAAAGAGCCCGCCGAGAAAACAGAAAAAGCATCATACAGTATAAAGGGCGAATCGTTTAAAAATAAAGAATCTTTTCTTAAGGCTATAGAAAAACAGGGAGAGAATCTACAGCTACATGAAGTTGAGGTTACGGGAGATGAGGAAACATATCGTGAGGCTAACGACCTCATGTCCGGAGGAACAAGGATCATTACTGACGGCAACCTTGAGAAAGCCGAAGGCCTGGACTATGTGCCGGGAGAAGTTATTAAGAGAGGTGGCACTTATCTGTTTGGAGATCAGGTCAATGAGTTATTTAATCGTGAGCGTCGCGATGAAGTGACCAATCAGGAACAGCTTGAAGCACTAAGAACAGAGGCAAAAGAAACTATAGAGAAGATAGGTCAGGCCCGCGAGAAGCAGGAATCTTTAACTTTAGACCAAGAGTACGCAGGTAAAGACCTCACAGAGGTAGAGGAGAAGCTTGATCGCAGATTATTTAGACTAAATAAACTTGAAGATCATTTTAAAAAATTAGGCTATGATAGTGAAACGGAAGGACAGGTATCACGTAGTGAGCTCGAAGGGGAAGAACCTGGGCGGCCCGTACAAGAGCCGGGAGAAGGCGAGGGAGAGATTGAGACAGATAGAGTGGTTCAGGAAGAACAAGAAGTAGAACCCCCCAAGCGTATTGTTATTACTTCTCACGGTAACGAGAAAGGTGAGGTATATGAACCTATAATTAATAAAGACGGAACAGTAGATTTTGTTGGCAAGGAAGGTGTTCCTGATGAGGTGGTAGATAAAAAAATCAAGCGCAATACTACGTTGTATAAGCGACTGCGCGCCAATTATGACGCTAAACTTGAAGCTAAAGGGAAAGATATTACCGAGCGCATAGTCTCCAGGGAGACAGAAGACTATCTTAATCTTGCCGATAAGGATGAGCAGCCCGCCGAAGAGCAGCCCTTAGAACCCGAAGATGAAGAAGCAGAACCTTTCTACAGAAAAGTAACAGAGGTTATACGTAAGGGTATTAAGAAGCCCAAGGGCAGTAAGGCTGAGCTTAACCAGGAGGAATTAGTGTCCTTAATGCAGGATGAGCGTCAGCGTAGGCTCAAGAAAGCTAAGAGCGAGAAGCAGCGTAACGGCATCAACTCCCGGTTCGATACTATGGTATCCAACCTGAGTAATATCTTCTCAAAAAACACTGATCGCAGCAAGATAGGAAGAGCCAAACTTCACCGTCAGGTACTCAGTGAGCTTATACAGAACAATAGCAGTCCCCTAAAGAGAATAATAGGAAGGGCTACGCCTGCGGTAATGAGAAGAATCAATGATATACGTGCAGATAAGGGATTTGTTAAAGCTGTAGATTATATAGACGGGGTTATTAATAATCAGCAGAAAAAAGAGTTGGCTATCCTGGAGTCTCGTGCGCTTGACTTTGTAAATAAAGCTACAGATATCAACTCTAATAAGTGGATGCTTAAAGGGCTTAAAGTTCTCAAGAGTAAGCTTGGTAAGGGAGGGCTCCCTCTTATGGACAGGCTGAAGGATATCGCAGCTATAAAAGATATGACCTTCGAAGAGATTACAGACGCCAAATTCGAGGGAGGGAAATATAAGGCTGTCTGGGATAAGATAAACGAAAGTGGAATAGAGTCATTAACTGACGCTGAGTATCAGCTATACGAAAACTCTCTATACACAAACATGGAGGCGCAATCTCAGGACAATATTATTGATCTCGCCGAAACGCTTACCGAGATAATAAACAAAGAAAAAACTTCGGCCCACGATTTCAACGACATGATTAAGCGCATGAACAACCAGGAGCGTAAGATGTGGATAGCATATATCCTGGGAGACACGGAGCTGATTGACAAGGTTGGAGAGAAGGTGCCTGACGAGAAGAGTAAGCTTAAAAAATATATTAACGCTTCGACGGAATGGCTAACACTAAGGTCGTCAAGCTGGCATTCTGTCCTTGACATAATGAGTATGAAGTCGCAGCCCGACTCAAAAATATTTGGGTCAGACCTTAACCTCCGATTTGCAAGGCCTATACATAAAGCTAATAGCGAATATTCCCGTGGATCAAGAGAAACGGCAGAAGTCATTCTTGAAAAAAACAAGGAGATATTCGGAGAAGATTACCGTAGCATCTTAGAAGATAACAAAAAGAAACAGGATATCCCCTTTACAGATGAGCGGGGCAATGAGGTTGTCCTTGAGCTTTCACAAAATGAGGCTGCTTATCTCTGGGCACACATGCAGAACGAAGACCTTCATCCTACATTCGCGGGCGAAAAGATGGGTTACATGAAAGAGAATGAAGATGGCACCTACTCTTTAACTAATCGTGGTGAGGCTCTTGATAATTTTGTTACACCCGAAATGAAAGAGCTTGTTGACTGGCATTTCGACTATTACGGCAAGCTGTATGATCGTTATAATGATATATACCGCGAGATGTTTGGTCGTGACATGCCATATAACGAGATATATATGCCTATAGTTAGAGAAGGGCTTTCAGGGCAGGATGGGATAGATGAGATGATGAAGTCTCATAGCTTTGCTTCCTTCGGTGCCAACAGGCACCTATATAAAAGGGTTGGAGGCACACAAAAAATTGGAGCTCTTGATATACAGGACGTTATGACAAGTTACGTACAGAAGATGGAATGGTTCAGCGCTTATGCTCCTGTCGTTAAGGATTTGAGAACGTTCTTCTCCAGCCCTAAGATGATGGAAGCTGTTAGACAAGAGTACGGGGACACACTTAATAAGGTCATACAAAATTTTATTGACGAATATGCTGGTAACCCCCAACGTAACTGGTGGAATTGGGCTATCCCCAAAATAGATGCTATAAGAAGAAATTTTACCCTAGCTACCTTGGCTCTGAAATTCCCTGTTCTTATTAAGCAGTTATCGTCTTTCCCTGCTTATGCTACATTCATTCCCCCAGCACAATTGGTTAAAGGGATGTATGATTTCCTGGGCAATCCTGCGAAGTGGAAAGAGAAATATAAAACCCTATTAGAATCTGAGTATATTCGTGACCGTTATGCTTCAGGGGCTTTAGACCGTGATATAGCTGACCTCATGGCGGGGAAATTCGGGAAAATAGATTCTCGTAAGCGTAAATATGCTGATATAATGATGTCTCTTGTTAAGGCTGGTGACAAAGCTCCCATTATAGTAGGTGGCTGGGCTGTATACAAGCACCACTATGATCAGAACATGAAAGACCTTAAGGGTCACTCTAAGGCTAAGCAGATAGCTCACGAAAGAGCGCTTCAGAGATTCGAGTTGGCAACTAAAGCTACCCAGCAGTCAGCAAAGATGGATGACCTGTCTGTCTGGCAGAGAGGGGGGTCATTCCAGAAGCTGCTCACTATGTATATGACCGCCCCTTGGTCATATCAACGCCTTGTATCTGCGGGGATGAGAAGGGCTTTTAGTGGCGGTGGTACTGAAAGTTTAAAAGAGGGCACTAAAGCTGCTCTCATAGGGCACGTTGTTCTTCCTGTGTTGTTCCAGATGGCATCGCAAGGGTTTAAGTTCGATGAACCTGATGACTATTGGAACCTTGTGCAAGCTGGCGTAGTGGGGAATCTTAACACAATATTTATTTTTGGTGATATTCTTGGTGGTGTACTTAACAATATCAGAGGACGAAACTTTGGGTATCAATTATCCCCGGTGGCTACTGTCGGAGAAGATATAAGCAAGGCTTTTGGTGTAGCTACAGAACATGCTAAGTCTCTTGGCATGGGAGAAGAGTTAGGTCTGGAAGATATTTTTGCTTTCTTAGATGCTGCCGCTCTTCCTATAAGTTATTTAGGTGTTCCTGGTCTTGGTGCTCTTCCTTATCCAGGCCTGAAGAGTATGGGCAAGGGTGCTGCCGGAGTTATTAAGGGGGATTCCGAATATCCAATACGTGAGATCATAGGGTACAGCAAGGGCAGACTTAACAACTATAAATGGGAAGATGAACCTGATAGTAAATATGAAAAATATCTTAAAGAGCTAAAGGAAGAGGACGGTCAGGGTCAATATGAAAAGTACCTCAAGAAACTAAAAGGCCAATAATTATCTCGCCGTACTTGCTTTAAGTACTTTTTTGTGTTCTTTAGGGATACTGCTCGTGCGATCACGGCTCAGGGCGCCACAATTTTCGCACCTGTAGGACACGAAAGCTCCCGCAGGGGTCACATACTCCCCTGCCTCGTGTATTCTATCACATCCACATGTAGCGCATACAGGGACCGGAGATTCGCTCAGAATACCAAAGTTGGGATGAGAGCGTATCCAGGAGCGCATCTGTAGATATACTTCTTCAAGGAGAAGGACATCTTCTTTATTATATTTTTCCATGTAGCAAAGGGCCTCCTTATCTCCGGCTTTACATCTTTTCCAGAGAGAATAGTCTGTCTCAAGCTTACCCTTATTTAACATAATCTTCCCAAGATAATCTAAGCGGTGGGAGCTATGTGCTGCCATCTTTTGTGATTCCTTAAGCGTGTCTATAACCTGATATGGTGCCGGAGGTGTTTTCCCGTGTAACATCCAACGAGAATTCAATTTACGCACATCAAATCTTAGCGCACTATGGGCAACAACAACATCCGCCGATTCGAACAGGTCCCAGATGCTATTACATACCCTCCGGTCGTTGCACGTTAAAGCTTCTTCCGAAGTTACAACATCACTCATAACTTCTGACGAATAAAGCCACTTGGCTGACCAGGATAAAACAAACCAATCATTAATAACGTTGTCGTGGCTGATCCTCTGTTTATAAAGACCCCAGACATACACTTCCATTGGTGCTGTTTCTATGTCAAATAGAAGTACAGCAGGAACTTTGTATGGTTTGTGGTTGATGAGACGTTGATACCTTTCTATAGTGTCGGCGGTAATCCCAAAGTGTTTGGTGGCTTCCGCTAAGCCGTATTGCTCTACAAATTCTATCCTTTGCCGAGCTGTTTGGTGTGAAATCATCAGCTTAAATTTTGATGAATAGTAGCGCAAAGGTAGTAATAATAAATGTTTTCGCAAATATTTGAGTAGTTTTCTTTTTTTACTATCTTTGTAAGATATGAAAATTCCAAAGCAAATTAAACTCGGGGGGCAGGTTATTAACGTAATATTTGATGATGAGATGTGTAGCCGGGACAGTGTTCTCGGGCAGTGCGACAATAACCACAATAAAATAATCTTAGCAAAAAATATATTTGGAGATAGTATCCCCGAAGATCGCATCGAAAGAACATTATATCATGAAATAACTCACTGGATATTATTTAATTGCGGGGAAGAGGAGCTGTATAAGGATGAGAAATTCGTGGACAGGCTTAGCCTATTTATACAGGAACTCGTAACCCAAAACAAACTTTAACATGCCTAAGTATTCTAAATCTTCATCGAGCAAGCTGGCAACAGCACACCAAGACCTTCAGACGATCTTTAATTATGTCATCAAGGACTTTGATAACACCATTCTTTTCGGACACCGAACCGCCGAAGAGCAGTTTGAATTATATAAAAAAGGTCGACGCTTAGATCGCAATGGTCTCTGGATAATATACGATAAGCGTAAAGTAGTTACTTATTGTGACGGACTGAAAAAAAAGAGCAAGCATAACGAAAATCTCTCTCTGGCTGTCGATGCCTGCCCCTGGCCTATTAACTTCAAAGACGAGGAGACCATATATCATTTTGCGGGGATAGTTCTTGGTTGGGCAGCAGCATTAAAAAAATATGGAGCTATAGAGCACGACATAATTTGGGGTGGGAACTGGGATGATGATTCCAACCTTCATGACCAGAATTTTTATGATCTTCTGCACTTTCAGATTAAAAAATGAAAAAGATTTGGCCCGGAATATTGAACCTGCTATTAATAGCTGGCATTGTACTGCTGGTCTGGATGTTCTTAAAGAAAAGATTAGACTGGCAGAATGAGTACGCACACTTAGCCTACTCTAAGGACAGCCTCAAAGAGTTATACTCTCAGAGTCGCCAGAGGGAAGCGAAACTGTTGACCTCAAGGGATTCTCTTTCTTTGCTCTTGGGTAACTTACTGCAAAGTAACGATTATTTAGCCCAGAGTCTCTCCGACTTACAGGATCAGAATAACAACTTAATATCTGACTTGTTAGATATGCCTTCTGATTCCTTATATGATTATTTACAGGTAGAGTACATGGATACTGCGGCCAAACCTTATGGTTTTTCGGGGGCACAGGTAGGGTCATTAGCTGTCACACATACGGAAAAGATTTTCCTTGGGAAAGAAAATGTATTATTAAAAAGAAGGGTAGATACTTTAGAGGGAATAGTAAGTATTCAGACTGGAATTATTAGCATAGACTCATCTGTCATTAACGAGTTGGAAATTCGTAATTCTAACTTGGTCGCTCAGTTGCAGTTAAGTGACGATCAGATCGAAGTTTTAGAAAAAAGGGTGCGAAGATTACCCTTCTGGCAGGGTGCTGCTGCGGTTGGAACGATAGCCGCGATCATCTGTATCCTCTAGGGCAGAGAGGGTTTCATAGTAATCGTTTATTATAGATTTAGTCATATCTTTTTCCGAAATTCTCTTCTTGCGGAATAAGCATCTCTTTTCGTGTTTCTTACGCCTCATTAGTAAAAATATATTTATAATTATTCGGGTCATTCTTTCTTATTTTTAGCTAAATACTCCGCTATTTCTTTCTCGTATTTTTCTTTAATCCGTCTATTCCAGGAACACACAGCCTCAGCCCACTCTTCGTCTGTTGCCAAATGAGAGAAAATAATGTCAAGATCATTTATATCTTTTGTTTTCATAAGACACTTATTATAAGCATTCCTACCAAAGCCCCTAACATAAAACAATCAAGGCTCCAAAAGAATAGCTCTGGGTCTTGTAAAATTTTTTTAATAAATGTTTTCATTGTATTGGTTTTAATCTGTGAAATCTTTTTTTTGCTGAGTATTTTATATCCTTATGGTTAATTCCTTCAATGGCACTATTGATGGATGTTTATTCCCATCAAAATGTACTTTTTCGTATGGTCTGCTGACATACCTTTTGTTTTTAACCTTTCCCGTAATCTCTTTAATCACACCCCTTTTTGTTATAAGGGTATATGACTTCCTGTTTAACCAGTGTTTATAAGTCCACTCGACTATATCGCCTTCTTTCATTTATATATGTATCCGTATAACCTTTCTCCACATACTGGGCATTTCTCTTCGGGGTATTTATCATAATACTGTGGCGGCTTTCTATATCCGCAATCACATCTTAACCCTGTGTAGAATCTGTTTTGTTTACGTGTTTTCATTGTATTGGTGTTAATTTATAAGCCATAAGATACTGCCAATGACTCGGCATTTTCCACCCCACCCTCTTTTATGCAAGCTGTACAAATTTCCACCTCCTTATCAAACTGCTCACATGAAAGCCCGTCAAGTGTTCCGTATTGAAGTCTCATATATCCCTCAATGTGTCTGGGATCAATTTTATCATTTCCCTGTCTTACGAGAAGTTCGTAAATTGCTTGCTGATACATAGACATTGTTTTCATTGTATTGGTGTTAAATTATTTATTTCAAAAAGGGTCTTCAATTTCAAGGTTGCAATCAATAAGCCATTCGGCTCTTATCATTTCTATATATTGTGTGATAGATACCGTGCTAAATGTTGAAGCACTGCGCTTTATAAGCTCCCACTCACCATCACCTACCGGGCAATACTCTACGCCATAATGTTCCATCATCTTCTCATGCACTTCCCAGACACTCGGGTATCCGGCGAAATCTGCTATTGCCTCATACACAACGCCGAATAGGTACCTGTACTGATCTTTGGTTGCCTTTGGGTAAATGGGAACAGTCAGGGCCACGTATGGTGGCTCCAGGGACTTTATTATATCTATAAGATCATCCCTCTGACTATCCGTTCTTACCACATAGCGTTCCATGTGCTGTTATTTTAAATTAAAAAAACCAACGCCAATGCAGCAACCACAATAGCAACCATCAGCACTGTAAATACCCAGATTATAACAGGTTTGTCATCATCATAATATCTCATATTTATAGTTTTATTTATTAATCTTATTATATCCAATACTTACGGGGTTGCTCGTTCTGGCACTTACCCATCGTATAGTATGGTGGCATATTGAATATCTGTCAATAGTTTTCACAAAATCACAAGCCTCGGATAGCGTAAATGTTTTATAGCTTGCACTCCGTATCATGTCATTTATGTGATCATCTGTTATGCTCATAATTTTGTTGTTTATTAGTTAATTGTTTATATATTCTATGAAAGCCTTCATTGTGGCAAGCTTGATATCTTCACCTTGATACCAAAAGGAGTGAGTTATATCGTTTACTCGTTTTGATATAACTTTCCTGTTGGGGAATCCTTGCTTTCTTAACCACTTCCACACCATTAACATCTGGTTGGCGTCTTTGTCTGGTTGCCATAATAAATTTCCGGGTTTAACTTGATAGCTCTCATATGCAGCTCCCAATATTCCCAGCATTTCTGCTGATTTCTTTCTGTATTCCTGTTTCATGACTAATTATTTTGTTTTTTTAAATTCTTTGAAGCGATAGTAATATTGTGGGTCTGCTGATTCCATGATCTCTAAAGCCCAGTGTATATTAGGTATAGATTCTATCTCTTCCCAGGTGCCATCATCAAATATAGCATGATGCCTTCTACACCCAAGTATCTGATATGCTATCTCGTTAGCTTTTGCAGGCTCAGCACTCTTGCGGAAAATATGCATAAGGTCATTGCCGGGCAGGCCACAAAAAAAACATCTGTTGCCGTTAACCTTTATGAGTCTTGTTTTATTTCGGGAAGTTTTGCTTTCCCTTCGTACATATGCCTTAGTCTTTTTACTCTGCTTTCTGGTGTTCTTATATCCAAACCCTCTATGATAGTAGCAATACCCCTTAGAGAAGATCGGCCTTCCGCAAATTTTACAACCCTTTCCCATTGTAGGTCAACATTAAAAAATTCCTCTACCTTTTCTTTAACAAATTCAAACTGCAATCTCCGAGAGTCACCCCTCTTTGGGTCTGTAAAGTTAACAGCTTGTTTGAAATAATACAAGACAACGTTATGTTTTTGGTTTATTGCTGCTCCTATTTTAGACCAAGATTTACCTGTCAACAGTTTTATAAGCACGCTTGCTATTATCCTTGCTGTTACTACATTGTCAAACCGCCGAGAACTACAGAAATCTTCTTCTTCTATTCCAAGCATACGGCACGTAAGGTAAATAACTACCTCTTCTTCCGGAATAGATAACAGTGGGACGTACCTCTGGCAGTATTCCTGAAAGGATAGGTCAGATTTTTTAAACCTGACCATATCCTCT